>Ga0136634_10000707_pt1 | contig 13823 bp, 5 predicted proteins | sample AntDrymUQ8332106_2_FD_104654 | JGI IMG/M metagenome (GOLD analysis project Ga0136634, IMG submission 104654) | Polar desert sand microbial communities from Dry Valleys, Antarctica - metaG UQ833 (21.06) | ecosystem: Environmental > Terrestrial > Soil > Desert | place: Antarctica: Dry Valley... | reverse complement strand
TAAAACGATTTAAAGAGCGGAATGTCAGAATACCTCAGGACATAGGTATCATAGGTTTTGCGAATGAAGATTTTGATGAGTATATAACACCAACATTATCATCAATAGATCAACAAACAGTAAAGATGGGTCAGGAGGCTTTCAGAATGTTGCTTGGCATCATTGAGGGGGGTGCTTCTGCAAGTAGTCTCCCAAATAAAATCGTTCTTGATCCCATACCTTTTTACAGAGAATCCACCCTTCGCGAAGGCCATATCAAAACAACACACCCAATTAATAAGGGCACGGCTGTGAAAGAATTGCAAACTCAAAATTTTTAAAATGCATAAATAAACAATCAACGAATACTTGACGATAGGTTAGATATCCAAAACACAAAAATCAAAACTGCTATATGAAAAAAAGAAAAACCGGTTTCACAAGCATACCGTTAGCACGCCTTAGTATGTCTATTCTCAAAAAGGCTCCTGTTCTTTTACTTTCTCTTTTATTTACGCTTCAGGCTTTTTCACAGACGAAAAAAGTTAGTGGTGTGGTTAACGATGATATCGGCGCCCCGATGCCGGGAGTAACCGTAGCCGTAAAAGGAAGTACAACCGCCACTAGTACGGATGCTCTGGGAAAATTTTCAATCGATGTTCCCAATAACAATGCGGTATTGCTATTTACTTTTGTGGGTATGGCAACACAGGAAGTTGCTGTTGGCGCAAGTGAGAACATGACAATAAAGATGATGAACCAGAGTGGATCAAATTTAAATGAAGTGGTTGTAGTAGGTTACGGAACCCAAAAGAAAGTAACTATTACTGGTGCCGTAAGTGCTATAAAAGGAGAAGCACTTGTGAAATCTCCTGCGGTTGATATGTCGAACTCGTTGGCAGGTCGCTTGCCGGGTCTCGTCGTCATACAGCAGAGTGGTGAGCCGGGAAATGACGGTGCAACTATTTCTATTCGTGGTATTAATACCCTTGGTAATAATAGCCCATTAATAGTTATTGATGGAATCCCAGACAGGGATGGTGGATTAGGGCGCTTAAATCCAAGAGATGTTGAATCCATTTCCGTTCTGAAAGATGCTTCTGCAGCTATCTATGGAGCAAGAGCTGCCAATGGGGCAATTTTGATTACTACAAAAAAAGGAGTTTCGGGCAAAACCAGGGTCACCTATGATTTTAATCAGGGTTTTAGTCAACCAGCCAGAATTCCTAAAATGTCTAACGCATTGGAATATGCGAATATAATGAATCAATTACCCATCTATAAAACGATTCCGGTTACCGAGTGGGGAGCTGCGTGGACGGCCATTCAGCAAACAGGCTCGTATGATTCTCCTACTCCCGGCGTGAGTACTATTAATGCAAATTATAGCCCCGATGCTGTAAAAAAATTCGGTGATCACAGCGATCCCTGGAGATATCCTGATACAGATTGGTTCGGTGATGCATTTAAAAAATGGTCGTCCCAGATCCGGCATAATCTTCAATTAAGTGGCGGGTCGGAGAATATCCGATATTTTGCCTCCCTGGGGTATGTTAAACAGGATGCTTATTATCATAAATCTGCTACTAAATACGAACAATATAATTTCAGGACCAATGTAACGGCCAAAGTGAATGAATACATTAGTACCACCCTTGGTATAATGGTTCGCAGAGAGCAAAGGCGCTATCCAACTGAAAGTGCAGGATCCATTTTTCGTATGTTAATGAGAGGCCGTCCTACTGAGCCTGAAGTGTGGCCAAATGGAAAACCGGGGCCCGATATTGAGAATGGTCAAAACCCTTATGTGATTACAACCAACGCAACGGGATATGTTGACAATCCAAAAGACTATACTCAGGCAAATGGTTTAGTTGATATTACCAACCCCTGGATCAAAGGGTTGAAGTTAACGTTATCAGGAGCGATAGATAAAAATAGTGAAACAGGAAAAAGATGGCAAACTCCCTGGACGCTTTATAGCTGGGACAAAACAACATTTGAAGCTGATGGAGTAACACCAAAATTGGTGGGAGCAATCAGATCAAATTTTACGGATCCAAGGTTATTTCAAGGCTATGGATCTATACTTAATACGAACCTCACTGCTTTGCTAAGTTTCGATAGAAAAGTAGGTGAGAATCATAATGTCGGCCTCATGGCTGGAGTAACAAAGGAAACTTTTAAAGGCGAGGGATTTTCTGCATTCCGGAGAAATTATATTTCACCAGCTGTTGACCAGCTTTTTGCTGGTGGTTCTTTACAGCAAAGTACAGGAGGAAGCGCTTTTGAAAGAGCACGCCTGGGTTACTACGGCCGGGTTCAGTATAATTTCCAGGAAAAATATCTTGCAGAATTCATCTGGCGATATGATGGTTCTTACATCTTTCCTGAAGCGAAACGTTTTGGATTTTTTCCTGGACTATTGTTAGGATGGAACGTAACTAATGAAGATTTCTTTAAAGTAAAAGCAATTAATCATCTAAAATTGAGAGCCTCTTACGGCCAGATGGGAAATGACCAGGTGTTCTACAACGGAGCTTTGCAGGAGTATGCCTACCTTTCTACTTATGGATTTGGATCGTATCCTATCAATAATGGAGTGGTTACTACTTTATATGAGACCGTTCTGGCTAATCCTGATTTTACCTGGGAAAGGGCGAACAATTATAATATTGGATTAGATGCTACTTTGTTTAATAATCATATCGACCTTACATTAGAATATTTCTTTAATAAACGCGATCAGATCCTGATTCAAAAAACAGGTTCTACTCCTGCTTCTTCAGGAATTAACTCCCTTCTACCTCCCGTAAATGCTGGAAGGGTAGATAACAAAGGCTTCGAATTCACCGTCGGGTATAATGCGAAGATAGGTAGGGATCTTACTCTCAGGGCTGGTATTAATGGAGGCTATGCGAAAAACAAAGTGATATTTATGGACGAAATACCTGGTGCACCGGTTTATCAAAGGAGGGAGGGTAAATCGATCGGAGGTTATTTAGTATATAAATCAGCAGGGGTCTTCTTAGACCAGGCAGATATTGATAAAAATACCATTAATTACACAGGGGTAACTGGTAAACTGATTCCAGGTGATATGAAATTTGAAGATGTAAATGCTGATGGTAAAATTGATGCGGATGATCGTGTTCGTTTAGATGAAAGCAATACTCCTACACTGAATTTTGGAGCCACAGTGGATCTTCGTTATAAAGGATTTGATCTTAGTATACTCTTCCAGGGTGCGAGAGGAGCTTCCATCCGGATCCAAACAGAATCTGGCGACATAGGCAACTATTTGAAGTATTCGCACGATAATAGATGGACGATTGACAATCCGAGCAGCGAGCATCCAAGGTTGGCGAGTCGTGGTGATACTTATTTTACCGGAGGTAATTTTGGATTCAATACCTACTATTTGTTCAGTAAAAATTATATCCGTTTAAAAAATATTGAGCTTGGATATAATCTATCTGGAAATATTCTTGAAAAAATAAAAATCAGCAACCTAAGATTGTTTGTGAATGGATTAAATGTATTTACTATAGATAAAATCAAGGTTTTTGATCCAGAGGCTACCGTGGAGAGCGGTGTTTATTATCCGCAATCAAGAGTTATTAATGCTGGTTTAAGCTTAACTTTCTAAATTATTGACGTATGAAAAAAATATCATTCATAATCGGGATCATAGGTATATGCTTGTTCTTCGGCATTTCATGTAAGAAAAAATTTCTTAATACAGAACCCCTGGATAAAATTTCCAGTGAAGCTACCTGGGCAGATGGAGCGTTGTCTGAAGCCTTTGTATTTAATGTGTATTCATTTCTAGGGTATGGCGGATTCGAAGAACAGGCCCTTGCATCAATTACTGATGAGGCCATGTTTACCCATGCAGGACGCAATATCAATACTTTCACCCAGGGATCAGAAACAGCCTCAAACATTGGCTGGATAAGTGGTACTTATGGGTGGGATAGGATGTACCTTGCTATTCGTGAGGCAAATGTTGCTATCGACAGGCTACCAACTTCAACCTTTAATAATGCTGCACTACGGGATAGACTCTTAGGGGAAGCTCATTTTTTGAGAGCCTACTATTATCATCAATTGTTAAGATATTATGGAGGTGTGCCCATTATAGATAAGCCTTACGGTCTGAATGAAGATTATACCAAAGCAAGGAATACTTTCGCGGAAAACGTGACTTTCATTGTAGCTGATTTAGATAAGGCGGCTCAATTACTAGATGGAAAAGCAATTACGGCTGGCCGAACTTCAAAACTTGGTGCAATGGCATTGAAAGCCCGTGTATTACTTTATGCGGCAAGTGATTTACATGATGGCCCTACAGCTAAAGCTAAATCCAGTGTATTATCGGGTTATGCAAATCTGGATCTGCTGGCTTACCCATCCGGGGACAGGCAGGCAAGATGGCTGGCAGCCAAAACAGCTGCAAAAGCGGTTATGGATGCAGGACAAGGTTATAAGTTGAATCTAACTGCTCCTGTAACTGCCGATGAAGGGAAAAATAATTATATATCACTTTCATTGGGTGGTCAGAGTGCAATAGGAGATGTATCTGCAGCGAAAGAACTGATATTGCAGCGTACTCATACTGCTCTTTACACACAAGAAGATAATTGGCCTTTGGGAGGAATTCATTATGGTATCAATAACGGTCCTAATGGATATCATAACTGGGCAGGAAACACGCCGATCCAACAATTGGTAGATGATTATGAAATGATGGATGGCTCCAAATTTGACTGGAACAATCCCCTACATAAAGCGGACCCATACTCGAATCGCGATCCGCGTTTCTATGCTACTATTCTTTATGATGGAGCAACATGGAAACCCAGACCATCTGATGTAGCTGCAAAAGATCCTGCAAATCAGATTCAAACCGGGTATTATGATGACGGAGCCGGTGGAGCCATTAATGGAATAGACACTCGGGAATCTCCGGTAGAAAACTGGAACGGTAGCCGGACGCACTACTATACAAGGAAGTTCATTGATCCCAACCCTGCCCTTGCCGATAACCAATCAAATGCCCAGGTTATTCCATGGCCATTTATTCGTTATACTGAAATGGTATTAAACTATGTGGAAGCAAGTTTGGCAACAAATGATGAAGCGGAAGCAAAGAATTGGCTGAATAAAATCAGGTATCGTTCCGGCATGCCTCCTGTTACAGAATCAGGTGCAGCTTTAGTAGACCGTTACCGCAACGAACGTAGAATTGAATTAGCTTATGAAGAACACCGATATCATGATGTACGCAGGTGGATGATTCCCGCCCAAACGGTTGGCAGGGGTATTAAAGCTATCAAAATCAATGCAACATTAAAACCGGGTAAAGCAGCACTGGCTCCATACAGGTTTGATAGAGGAGTATATAATTATACCTATACTGTAGTTGATAATACCGAAAATGAAACCCGAACCTGGAAGGATAATATGTATTACCGACCAATTAGCAGGGATGAAGTAAGTAGAAACAATAAATTAATTAACAATCCGGGATTTTAAGTAGACAATAAACTTTTGTAAAAAATCTATCCCCGGCACAGGGGATAGATTTTTTACTTTTGATCCTTCACATGAATCTCAAAAGAATACTCTTTTATCTCCTTCTTCTGACCATGTATGTATGGTGCAGTTGTAACGGCAAAACTCCAAATAGTAAAAGTGAAACAGGTATACCACTGTTTACCTTACTTCCACCGGAAGAAACCAATATCAGTTTTCAAAATACGCTCACCGAAGGTTTGAATACCAACATACTGATGTATGAATATTTCTACAATGGTGGCGGGGTGGCCGCTGGTGATTTCAATAACGATGGACTGGTCGACATTTATTTCACATCCAATATGAGCGATAATAAATTCTATCTCAATAAAGGAAATATGAAATTCCAGGATATAACGGAAATATCTGGTGCAGGGGGAAGGCCGGGACCATGGAAAACAGGCATTAATACAGTTGATATTAATGCCGATGGCCGATTGGATTTATACATATGTTACTCTGGTGCTTTACCACCACTAAAAAGAACCAATCAGCTATTTATTAATAAAGGAAATGATAGTGAGGGCATTCCTGTATTTGAAGAAAAAGCCGCAGTTTATGGGCTCGCCAGTACTGGTTTCAGCAATCAATCATATTTCCTTGACTACAATAAAGATGGTGAATTAGATATGCTGCTGCTCAATCACAATCCTAAAAATCTACCTATTCTTAATGAAGCTAATACCGCCCGACTCTTCGCTCAGGATAACCCTGAAAAAGGTCTCCGTTTATATAAACAAAACACGGGAATATTTGAAGATGTAACAATAAGCTCCGGGATCAACGGGTCTGAACTTAGTTACGGATTGGGACTTGGCATTTCTGATTTTAACGAAGATGGTTGGCCGGACTTCTATGTATCCAATGATTATGCAGTTCCTGATTATCTCTATATAAATACTAAAAATGGAACCTTTACTAATGAACTGGGAAAATGCATTGGACATAACAGCCAGTTTTCAATGGGGAATGACATAGCAGATATCAACAATGATGGTCTCCAGGATATTCTAACGCTTGACATGCTGCCCGAAGATAATCATCGCCAAAAACTCCTGCTCACTCCGGATAATTATTCAAGATTTGACCTCAACGTACGCAGTGGATTTTATTATCAATACATGCGAAATATGCTGCAATTGAATAATGGCAATGGAACCTTTAGTGAAACAGGCCAGATGGCAGGCATATCAAATACCGACTGGAGCTGGGCTGCTCTTCTTGCCGATTTTGACAATGATGGATGGAAAGATCTTTTCGTGACTAATGGCTATTACAGAGATTACACAAATCTGGATTTTATAAATTACATGAATGAATATGTTCGGGTAAAAGGGCGGCTAGTACGGGAAGATGTAATGAATATCATAAAAGAAATGCCGGCATCAAATGTGGCAGATTATATATTTCAAAATAACCAGGGTCGTGATTTTCAAAACAAAAATAATGAATGGGGTATCAATCAGCCTTCAAATAGCAATGGTGCCCTATATGCTGACCTTGACAATGATGGCGATCTTGACCTTGTTGTTAATAATATTAATCAGCCGGCATTTATTTATCGAAATCAATCTCAAAAGCTGAATAGCAATCGTTTTCTGCAGGTACAACTTTCAGGTGAAAAAGGCAATACCCAGGGTTTGGGTGCTAAGGTAAAAATATTTCATAACGGCCTAACACAGTCGTTAGAACAAAATCCGGCAAGAGGGTATCTCTCTAATGTTTCATTCAATCTTCATTTTGGTTTGGGAAATGCAGACAAATTGGACTCTTTAATAATTACCTGGAACAGTGGCAAGGTGCAAAAGCTTTATGATATTAAATCCAACCAACTTCTAAAACTTGCTGAAAAAGAGGCATCTGAAAAAGGTTCACCTGGCAAACCCATTATACAATGGTTTGATTCCATTCAATCTTCAATAAAATTTGAAAGCATTGATTCAAACATCAATGACTTTAACAGGCAACCTCTCCTTATAAGCGAATTTTCTTATCGGGGCCCGTGCATGTTTAAATATGATTTGAATAAGGATGGCCTGGAGGATATAGTAATTGGGGGTAGCGCCGGCCAACCCACCAGTATTTTCATGCAACGCAGTAAAGGATCCTTTGCAGAAAAGAAGGTTCCAGCTTTTGAGAAGGACAAAGCTTTTGTTGATGCAGACATTGTTGTATTCGACGCGAATGCTGACAGGCATCCTGATATTTATGTTGCCAGCGGTGGATATCATACTTTTTCAGAATCGGATCCTTTGCTTCAGGACAGGCTTTATCTTAATGACGGTAATAATAATTTTATTGCAGGTAATGGCCTTCCTGAAATCAGGGGCAGTAAATCCTGTGTAAGAATCGAGGACATCAATAATGATGGTTCACCTGATATTTTTGTAGGGGGAGGTGTCGTTCCGGGTCGTTATCCCGAATCTCCTAGAAGTTATATCCTGATAAATGATGGGAAAGGAAATTTTTCCGATCAAACCAAAAAAATATGCCCTGAACTTGCTAACCCGGGAATGATAACCGATGCTGCCTGGATTGATCTTAATCTTGATAAGAAGAATGAACTGGTACTCGTGGGAGAATGGATGCCGGTAATGGTGTTTAACCAGCAGCAGGGGAAGCTCGTGAATATAAGTAACCAATATTTTGACAACACATATTCCGGGTGGTGGTCTACAATAAGCTTTGGTGATTTCAATGCAGATACCCGGCCTGATCTGATTATTGGAAATATGGGACAGAATACACAATTCAAAGCCTCTAAAAAAGAGCCCGTTGAAATGTACTACAGGGACTTTGATAATAATGGTTCCGTTGATCCGATTTTCAGCTTTTATATTCAGCACAAAAGATATCCATATATTACACGGGATGAATTGGTGGGTCAGCTACCTGTCATGCGTAAACGGTTTTCGGATTTTAAAAGTTATGCGGATATAACGATGGAAGATCTCTTTCAGAACAATGAGTTAAAAGAAGCCGGCCATCTTGTTGCAGACCACATGAGCACAACGTGTTTTCTCAGCACCCCATCCGGGAAGTTTACTACCTCTGAATTACCTAAAGAAGTTCAGTATTCACCGGTAAATACCATCAATCTTTTGGATTTTAACGCGGATGGAAAAACCGATCTTTTGCTCTGTGGTAATAATTCTCATACTAAGTTAAGACTGGGTAAATTTGATGCCAACTATGGCATGCTGCTGAGCGGGGATGGCAAAGGAAATTTCAGGTACATAAACCAAAGCGAATCGGGTTTTAATATTTGGGGTGATGTAAGAAGCACTATTCAGATTAACGAAGACATTTATTTTGGTATCAATGGTAAGCCTTTAATTGCGTATAGCTTGTCGCAACATAAGAAATGATCCGTGTAAGAGCGTATATAAAATTTTTTATTTCCTGCCTGATAATCGTCGGGCTAGCCTTATCATGCACACAGCAAAGCAAGACATTGCCGCAAGACTTTGAGATTGCAACTGCCTGGGCCGACATGGCAAATAGTATTACTAAAACCACACCTGCTAATTCTCCTACGTTTGCATCGCGGTGTTTTGGTTATATAGGTCTTACCATGTATGAATCTGTTGTAAATAGTTCCGGGGAACATCAATCTGTCTCAGCTGCATTAAATGGATTGGGAAACTTACCGTTGCCAGAAAATGGAATGGAATATAACTGGCAATTGGCTTTGAATGCTGGCCAGGCAGAAATTCTTCGTAATATTTACCTTCAAACCGGGGATAAGAATAAAAGAAAAATAGATTCTCTTGAAAATCATTTTGAAACTCTATTCAAAAAGAAGCATACTGATAATTCCGTTTCCGCCAGGTCAATTTTATACGGAAAAAAAATTGCTCTAGCGATCTTTGAATGGTCAAAGTCCGATGGCGGTCACCGGGGCTATCTTCAAAACTTCGATAAAAAACTAGTTTTTGCAGAAAAACCAGGTTGCTGGAGGCCACCACTATACGCTCAATCTTTCAGCCATTTTCCACTTCATCCTCATTGGGGTGGAAATCGAACTTTTGTAACCGTCAATTCATTAATCCCTGACCCCGTATATATCCCTTTTGATACGCTGCCTGGTTCACCCTATTTCAATCAATTCCTGATGGTTTATGAGAAAAGAAAATCTTTGACCCAGGATGAGAAACAAGCTGCCATCTGGTGGAGTGATGATCCCGAAGAAACGTCTACTCCCCCCGGACATTCTTATTACCTGGCTACTCTGGCTATAAGAAAAACCAGGCCCGATCTCGTAAAATGTGCTGAAACCTATGCACGGGTGGGAATGGCTGTCGCCGATGCATTTCGAAACTGCTGGAAATGGAAATACCAGTTTTTCTCCGAGCGGCCAAATACCTACATTACGCAACATATCGATGAGGAATGGGAATCTTTCTGGCCTGATCCTCCGTTCCCTTCTTTTCCTTCAGGACATGCCATACAAGCCGCTGCAGCAGCTTATGTACTTACAGATTTATATGGAGACAATTTCAGTTTTATTGATAGCGCTCATGTTGGCCGGAAGAAAGATGAAATAAGAAATGCAGACTTTAAAGCACGCCATTTTAATTCATTCCTCGAAGTAGCAGAAGAAACTGCTAATTCTAGATTTTATGGAGGCATCCATACTCCCCAGGATAATGCCATGGGATTAGAAAAAGGAAAAATAATTGCAACCAATATTAATGGTCTGAAGTGGAAGTAAGAAAAATTATAAACACGAATCAATAAGATGCGCTTTTGCATGATCGCGATATTACTTCTTATCAGCTCCTTATTTACGGAAAGTTTTTCTCAAAGCCGATTTAAGGATGTAACTGTTGAAACAGGCATCAAACATGTATTCAAAGTATATGAAGGAATGTTTGGTGGTGGTGCCTGCGTTATTGATTATAATAATGATGGATTTGAAGATATCTACATAACAGGTGGAATGAATGATGATGTGCTTTATAAAAACAATGGGAATAGCACTTTCACGAATGTATTTGATCTATCAGGCGTAACCCTTACTAAAAAATATGTAACGCAGGGAGTAGCCGGGGCTGATGTTAACCGCGACGGATTTGTTGATCTGTTTGTAACTACAATTACAAGAAGAGATAAGAAACAGGTAATACCAAGAGGAATCAACCTGTTATTTCTCAATAACGGGAACGGCACATTTCGGGATGCTACCAAAGAGTATGGTCTCGACCGGCTTCTTTCATTTAGTACTGGTGGCAGCTTTGGCGATTTCAATGCAGATGGATGGCCTGATCTATATGTTGGAAATTACTTTAATGAGTATGAAGGCAAACTGAGCGTAATCAATGATGCCACAGTTGTAGGTGCCAACCAGATAGCAAAGGGCAATCTGTTAATCAATGAAAGAGGAAAAAAATTCCGGGATGTTTATGCCGATTATGGGCTAGACTACAGAGGGTTTGGTTTTGGAGGCGTATTTACAGACTTTGATAATGATGGCGACCAGGACTTATTTGTAAACCATGATTTCGGATACAAGCGTACCCCGGATTTGCTATTGGAAAATCATTTCCCAAAGAAAGCTTTTACTGATATTGGTAAACAAACGGGTATGGACCTACGAATCAATTCAATGGGAACGGCGGTGGGGGATTATAATAACGATGGGCTTATGGACTATTATATGACCAACATCCGCTTTAACTATTTTATGGTTAATCAGGGAGCAGGTAAGCCATTTGTAAATAAGGCAAAAGAATTAGGTCTTGGTTTTTTCGCTATCAGCTGGGGCGCTAATTTTGGCGATCTGGATCATGACGGGGATGTGGATTTGTTTGTTGCCAATGGTGACCTGAATCCCAGTTGTGTTGCCATGGCTGATTTTTATTTTGAAAATCTTGGAAATAAATTCGAAGACAAAGCACGCATTTCAGGGCTGGCTGATTATGGAATCGGGAGGGGTTCTGTTTTATTTGATTACGACAATGACGGTGACCTTGATTTGCTGGTAGTAAACCAGGAGCCGGTATTGGATTACCCCGTGCCTTCATTTACCAGGCTATACCGCAATGACTCCACCCATGGCAACTGGATTAAAATAGCTTTGAAAGGCATACAGGCAGAAAGCCATGGTATAGGATCGAAAATTGAACTGGAAGTGGGAGGAAAAAAAATGATTCGCGAAATAGATGGCGGTGGGTCCAGTCACATTTCTCAAAATTCTGTGATAGCTCATTTCGGTTTAGGCAATGCTGCAAAAATTGATCGTATAACGGTTCACTGGACGGGTGGAAATAAACAAACAATCACTGGTGTTCCAATCAATCAATTGCTAACAGTGATTGAAATTCATGTAAAAAAAACAAATCGTTTTTTTATTTACCTCATCATTCCCGTGATTTGTATAGCACTTGCATTAATTTATTTTAAGAAAAAAACTTTAAATTCAAAGAAGTTAATAATACCATAGTAGCACATAAACAAAAGGTATTTTGAAGGCGATTGTCATTTTAGAATGTACTTCTGGCACTTCTGATAAATTATATTCTAATGCAGCTGCCTTTTATAAAATCGGCGTTCTTTAATATTGTTATATGAATAAAAGAAGAATTTTTTCCCTGTTTTTGTTCCCACTGATGATGTTTATTGCCCTTAACGCCATTTCTCAAACCCGTTTTGTTGAAGTCGATGATGGAGTTGTCGTTTATACCAATCCTCTTTTTACGGGTAGCTCTAATGCAGTGAAGCTACAGGTTGTGGCAAATAATATTATACGGGTCATAGCCTCTCCGGGGAAAGAAATTTTTCCTGTTGCGAGCCTGGTCACTATTTATCAAAAAGATCCGAAACTGGTTTGGAATGTGGTCTCAACCAGGCAGACAGTAACCCTCAAAACAAATGCACTAACTGCCATGATTGATATCAATACCGGCACTGTTAGTTTTTACAATTCATTAGGTACTAAAATATTGAATGAAAAACAAGCAGGTGGCCGTTTGATGATCCCTGCAGTGTTTGAAGGCAGGCGATTGTACCATATTGTTCAAACTTTTGAAACTTCGCCCGACGATGCATACTATGGCCTGGGCCAGCACCAGGATGACGTCTATAATTATAAAGGACAGCAGGTCAATTTATTCCAGAATAATACAGAAGTAGCTATTCCTTTTCTAATATCTAAAAAGAATTATGGCATTCTATGGGACAATTATTCTCTCACAAGGGTTGGTGATATTCGGTCTTACCATCCGCTGTCGAGTTTAAAACTTTTTTCTAAGGATGGGCAACAAGGATGGTTAACTGCTTCTTACAGCAATGATAAACTCAAGCCAGATGTGATTGACGTAGAACGTGCGGAGACCGCCATCAATATGGAGTTTCTTAATGAATCTAAACTCTATCTCCCTGTCGGTTTCAAACCCTCTACGGGTATAGTTACCTGGGAAGGAAGTATTGCAAGTGAATTTACCGGGATACATAAACTAAGATTTATTTATGGAGGATATCTTAAAGTATGGATTGATGGCAAGATGTTCCTCGACCGATGGAGACGAGCATGGAATCCTGCGCCGGCCTTATTGGATGTCACCATGAAAAATGGTGAAAAGAAAACTATAAAAATTGAGTGGATTCCCGAGGGTGGTGAATCATACCTTTCCTTAAAATGGCTTGAGCCCATACCTGATATGGATCAGAATATTTTTAGCTTCTCTTCAGAAGCTGGCAAACAGCTGGATTATTATTTTATTTACGGGAAAGATATGGACGACGTCATCAGCGGGTATAGAAAACTTACCGGAAAGGCGCCGATAGTTCCTAAATGGGCCCTTGGCTTTTGGCAAAGCAGGGAACGCTACAAAACACAGGAGGAGGTTTTATCTACGGTAGCAGAGTTTAGAAAAAGAAAAATTCCCCTTGATAACATTGTACTCGATTGGAGTTACTGGAAAGAAGCGGAGTGGGGCAGCCAGGATTTTGATAAAACCAGGTTTTCAAATCCTGATAGCATGATCAAAGTGTTGCATGATCAGTACAACACAAAATTAATGATCTCAGTTTGGCCGAAATTTTATGAAGGCATTCAGACGTATAAAGAGTTTGATAAAAACGGTTGGCTTTATAAAAGAAATATTGCCGACCGCCAAAGAGACTGGATTGGTAAAGGATATATTTCTACTTTTTATGATGCATTTAATGAAAAAGCGCGGATAGGTTTTTGGGATCTTATTAATAAAAAAATATATAGTAAAGGTATCGACGCCTGGTGGATGGACGCCAGTGAACCGGAT
>Ga0136634_10000706_pt1 | contig 13826 bp, 7 predicted proteins | sample AntDrymUQ8332106_2_FD_104654 | JGI IMG/M metagenome (GOLD analysis project Ga0136634, IMG submission 104654) | Polar desert sand microbial communities from Dry Valleys, Antarctica - metaG UQ833 (21.06) | ecosystem: Environmental > Terrestrial > Soil > Desert | place: Antarctica: Dry Valley... | reverse complement strand
TCCACTCTTCCCGGACATGAGCTGTTTCATTGGCTTCGCCAAAATTAAAAAAAGGTATATCGTTTCGTTCCAGTGCTTCCCAAAGGCCGCCTGTCTCGGCATAGTCCTCAGGATCCATACTACCGGTTGACCCTGGAAAGCGACGGCCCGGTGCCTTGGAAAATAATTTAGCCGTTTTATTCACGCTTGAATTTGTTTCAACCCATTCATTGGGTATAACGCCCATCATCCAGTGATGGCCATGAATGGATGCATCACTATCGCAATAAAAGTTATCTGCGTAAGAAAATTCAGTGGCAGCCTTCAGATGATTCGGCATGATATCAGCATTTGTTACACTGTCGCTTTTTCCCCGGACCGTTACATTTTTACCGAATCTTGCCAGGGTTGAATCTCCTTTTCCTGTTGTTAACTGGCCCAGTATCTCATCGTATGTCCTGTTTTCTTTGGTAATATATACAATGTGTTTAACAGGACTGGAACGCAATCCTGGTAAGGGGGGTAACGGATTTGTTACCTGGTCGCCAATCGTCTTGCTTACAAAAGTATTTGCAATGACCTGCTTTGTATACCCTGTCAATTGCTGGATACCAGGCATTGTTATCTTCTGGAATGTTCCCAGCTGAATATCGCCCACATAGGTTCCCTGCGGTGGACTTACAAACTCCTTACCACCATTGGGCCCGGCACCGAAACCCCTGCAGGTAATTGCATACAGCTCCTTTTCATTTTTTGACAATAATACTCTGGCAGGTCCCCATCCTGTAGGAATTAATCCGCTGGTCATTTTTGTTTCCGTATCCACCACGGCGATGGCATTAAAACCAAGCAATGCTACATATAAAGTTTTTTCATCCTTACTTAATGTAATCCCGAAGGGAAGTAAACCACGATACCGATCGATGCGTTTATCCACTTTAATTGGAATATGCCCGACGAGTCTGCGGTTTTTGTAGTCGATCACAGAAATATTATCATTGGTGGCATTGGTTACATAAGCGAACCGATTGCCGACTGCAATAGAGTTCGGACTTGCACCTCCCACCACTTCTGCATCTTCAATCATCTGGCCAATCTGGTGGCCCGTTTTAAATTTATCTACCACTTTGTTTGTTGCCAGATCGATCGTGAATACACTCATTGCCTCTGGCGCCAGCGGGCTGCCAACACCGGGGATTTTTCTTCCTTCCACAGTAGTTCCTTCAATAGATTCTTTGGTATTGTCTCCATAGGGATGCCGGGAAATAAGCAACGAATCATAATTCTTTGAAGTAGCTCCTTCTATTAATAAATATTCATACATCCCCACATTGGCCACAAAGGCCATTTTCTTATCAGGACTTAATGCCAAACCAAATGGCTGACGCCCGGTTTTAATGGAGGCGGTAATTTTTTTTGCAGCAAGATCAATACGCACCAAACGGAAATTGCCCCTGTCGAGCACAAGCAATTCCTGATTGCTTTCATTGAACAAAAGATCAGAAGTAAAACTATCGTCATACACGACGCCGTCTGCCATTCCATTGAGTGAAAAAGAATCTATCCGCTGTAGTTTTTCAATATCATAAATAATGACGGCGCCATTATCTCCCCCACTGAGATAAACTGTTCTGGAATCGGAAGAAAACGCAACACCTAAAAAGGAACCATTTGACAATGGGGATACAATCGTTCCATCGTATGAAGGCACCCGCGTGTGCTTTAATGAAAGGAGGTCAATAATGGTGAACACCCCGTTGTGTAGTGTAACAGCTTTACTACCATCGGGTGCGATGGCCATTCCGAAAGGATCATGAGCAATGCGTAACGTAATGCCGGCTGGCGTTATAAAACGGCCACTGGGCAAAATAGAAACACCTCCTGTATTAATTTTTGTGTACTGATTTCCGGCTGGTACGGTTAATATTTGTACTGGTTTATTCTGAGCAATTGCCTGTACAAAAAGGCAGTTCAATACCACGCATAAAATAAAACTCGCTGATGAACATCTCATGCAATAATCTGGTTTGATAGAAAGTTAATTAAAAAAAGGGCGAAACTTAGAGAAAGCTTCGCCGATTCAACATTGATATTCTGCGATTGATTGCCTAAAGCCTTTTAGTTATTTAATAATCCACATCGCTGCATTGATGTCATCATTGCCTGCAAATTGTCTTTGAAGTGCCTCTGTAAGATTAGCGCCGTTTGTTGTTCTTTCGGTTCCGGGATACTGAAAACGCTTCGGTATTTTTCCGCTATTGCCCGTTCCGGATCCTCCCTGAGCAAAAGCCGGAAGGCCGGTTCTTCTGAAATTATAATAAGCTTCAAATCCGGAATTTTGAAAAAATGCCAGGTATTTTTGTCTAAGAATCTGCTCCAATCCCATTGTATTATTTCCACTATATTTCACCATTGGTTGACTGTAGTAGTCGTTAAAGCTAAAATTGACTGTATATGGTATATAATCTCCACTCTCCACCACCTTACCGCCGGCTTTGATATAATAAAAAGTGTTCACTCCTTCTTTGATACCATAAAAGCCGATAGAGGCATTGATGCCTTTTTTATACCATTCTTCTGCATCACCCGTAACCCAGCCACGGTTGATTGCTTCGGCGATATTGAAACACATTTCGGGATAACCAATGATGATGTGGGGTTCCGCAGTGTAGGTGCTATAGTACCGTTTCCTGCCATAAAAAGAATAAACGCCCGGAACAAAACCCGGCCCATTATCGATACCTGCTTTTGAAGACATATCTGCAAGATCTTCAGCCGGACTTGCACCCACATACGCTGCATGATCGGAAGGAGCAATGCCTGCTTTTAACTTTGAACCAGCAGGATCGGCCGTAACAAAAGTTCTTGGATCTTTAATGGAAGTCAACAACCCCAGGTAGGTTGACGACGTGTTGTACCGGGTTGCATCAAATCCGAAATTATCGGGATTCGTTGGATACTTATTAAACGGATTTACATAAATAAACTGAAGATTGTCTGTCATGTCATTCATAACAGGAAAATTATTTTTATTGGATACAATGCCAGCAAAGTCTTGTTTAACATTCAAGCCTGCCTCTCCTTCTTTCTTACTTAACTGAATGAGCACACGTAAACGAAATGTATTGACTGCTTTTTGCCATTTCTTCAAATCATTATTAAAATAAAAATCGCCCTGCAACGTGTTGTCAGCAGAAGTAATCAATTGAATAATGTCCGTATTTGCTTCGGTCAGCCATTTTAGAATTTGAATAAAAATATCTTTCTGTGTATCATATTTTGGTTTCAACGATTCGGTACCTTTTAAAGCTTCCTGTAATGGAAGATCGCCCACCCGCATGGTCATTTCATAAAATAAATAACCCCTGAAAAACTTGCCCAGGGCTGAATAGGGATTCAGATCTTTGGCGCCAGCCTTAATAGCTTCTTCCTCCATCTTTATCACATTCTTTAAAGTAGTATAATACAAAGTAGCTCCCGACCAGTTGTACTCCTGGTTGCCATAATAATTATAGTTGACCAGGGCATATTGATTCCATCTCTGTTCAGGTCCCCAGGGACGTAAATTGATGCCGTTTTCTATTCCATTGAGGGTTAAGGAAGCAGGCACGCTTTCAGGACTGTTTGGGTTGGCACTCAATTCATCGAATTTTTTGCTGCAACCAGCCAGTAAAATAGTGACTGCAATGAATATTAATAATCTGAGTTTCATATAAAAAGGTTTACGTTGAAATAAATGTATTAGAAAACAAAGTTTATATTAAAGCCATACCTTTTAATGGTAGGTGTTTGCAGGTTAGAAGAGGTTTGAGTTCCTGCATACTGGTCAATATCCACATCTTTGTGTTTTTTATCGGTTAGATAAAAAAGGTTTCTACCAACAAAAGAGATCGTGGCGCCTTTGATAAAGGAATTGCCAAGAACAGAAGCAGGTAAACTATAACCCAGGGTTATTTCTCTGACTTTTGAGAATGTTTTACTCATCAAATTACCTTCAGCCTGAGAATTGTACCTGCTTATATAATCCTGTAAAAATGTTTTGGTGTCATTGGGAGCAAAGACCAGGTCTTTATAATTTGTGATAGCACCGGTAACGGCGTCAAATGCAGGAGTACCGCTGACTATTTTAACGCCTTCGCCTACCCATGTTTTATTACCCAGATAATCCTGATTTCGCGCTACTCCCTTTTCACCCTGCACAGTCTCGATATGACGGCCGCCGCGGAAGGACTGTCTGCGAACATAATTCTCCATCTCACCGCCCACTCTGCCATCAACCTGTATCGTCAGATTGAAATTTTTATAGCGCAATTTATTGGTGAGCCCCCATACCCAATCAGGATTCGAGTAACCTAAGAGCTGATTTTTAGGAAGCGGAATAGGACGGCCCCCGCCATCATTGATAATCTGGCCATCCTGTGTACGGGCAAACGCTGCACCCTGATAAATATCCAACCTGTCGCCTTCTTTTACATATAACTGTCCAACAAGAATGGAATCTGTTGGCAACTCTACATAGGTTTGTTTGTAAGTAGACCAGTTGAGTAAAACATCCCATGAAAAATTTGCATTTCTAACCGGATTTCCATTCAATGCTACTTCAAATCCTCTTGTAGCATACTTGGCGGCATTTATAAACAGTGCCGTATAACCGGTAGTCTGTGAAATCGGGTTTCTGAAAATCTGGGGACCATCCAGGTAACTGAAATAAATCGCATCAAGGCCAATTCTGTTTTTCATAAACCGGATATCAAACCCTGCTTCGTAATTGGTTCGGGCAGCTGTTGAGATATCGTCGTATAAATTATCTGTGTAGTAAGCCGCACTGGTATTGTTATAATCTAACCGGGTATTGTACACTTTACTAACCAGGCTATAAGTTGGCCCGTCGTATGAAGTGGAGTATGAAGAGCCATATCCTATTGGATAAGAAGATGGCCCAATATAAGAGGAAGTTCCTCCATCCCGCACGTTTGCATAAGACCCTTTCAGTTTTAAAAACGAAATGGCTTGTGGCAAACTGACGTAATCAGAAACAACAGTACTCACCGCAACCGAAGGATAGGTGCCAACTTTTGCTCCGGGAATAGCCGATGATTTATCCGCACGAACCGTAGCATTTATATTCAGGTAATTTTTGTACGATAGATCCAATGAACCATAAGCGCTGGTAACAAGCATTTCCGAGGAGAAATTAGAAGCAATGATAGGATTACGTGAATTGGCAAATGTATAAATGCCGGGAACGTTCAAATAATTGGTTGAAGCGAAACTTGAATTAAATCGCATTTTGCGAACGTTTCCACCAGCCAAAGCAAAAACATTGAAATTTTTCAGGAATGTCTTGTTATACTTTACAATTAGCTCAGTATTGTTTTCAAAAAGTTTCCTGACATCTTCGCGATAATCACCCCGTGCTTCCTCGCGACCATACGAAGTAGCAGAGTAAGGAAATTTTTCAGTACGCAGCAGGTCGTAGGTGGTAATAGAAGTTCTTGCAAGTACTTCGAGATTCTTATTTATTTTGTAACTCAATGTAGTATACCCGTAAAAATCATTTTTATAATGACCCCTCAACCATTCTTTTGCCAGAAACCAGGGATTGTTGTAACGCTGATACTCAGCGTAAATTTGTTGAATTCCTTCTTTACCAGGCTGCCAGTAGTTACGCATTTCGTCTACATCCCAATCAGCACCGCCCCATAATATTATATTATAGATCATGCTGTTTGGCCCATAAGTTACATCCGGGATGTTTGGAGTGTATTGACGATTGTAATTAACATTGGCTTCAAAGCGCAATTTTTCCGAGAAGTTGTGTCCCAATGTTGAATTAAAGTTGATGCTACTGAGTTCGGTATTTGGTACAATACCTTTCTGGTAAGAATGTGTCAGGGAAAAACGGAGATCTGATTTATCATTGCTGGAAGCGACCGCAATATTATTGGTAGTGATCAAACCGGTTTGTATAAACCTGCTCAGGTTATCTTTGCCCCGCGCAATCCACGGCGTTGCAACAATGGAATCCCCACCATTTGCTTTCTTTACACGTTTCCCATCATACTGAGGAATCAATTGCCCTTCAAACTTTGGTCCCCATACATCATAATCGCCATCATTAAGACCGCCACCCCGTCCATCGACAAAGGCATATCGTCCATGGTCCCCGGGACCGTATTCATCCTGAACTTTTGGGATCGCATTGAATCCTTTCTCCAACATAGTGCTTGAATTAAACTCGACTGAAAAACCTCTTTTATCACGGGTTCCTTTTTTAGTATTGATAATGATCGCTCCATTCACGGCACGATTACCATACAAAGCAGCGGCTGTTGGACCTTTAAGCACCGTATAGCTTTCGATATCATCTGGACTGATATTCCAGGTATCCGAATTAATGGGAACTCCGTCTACCACGAAAAAGTTTAGATTATTACCGCGTAACAAAACCTGTGGTCTGCCTAAAATTTCTGCGGAGGCACCTATTGACAATCCGGCTACCTTCCCAACCAGTCCATTGATAGCGTTGGGTTCGCGTGCCTTTACAAGATCCGCTCCCTTCACCTCCTGTACGGAATAACCAAGTCTTTTTGTTTCTTTTTTAATACCGAGGGCTGTAACTACAACCTCATTCATCGCACGGGAATCCTGCTGCAGTGTAACCGTGTAGTTCATCTTATCGGCTTCGATCATTAACTCTTTCGATTCTGTACCAATGCCGCTAAATGTCAATACATCACCTGCTTTTGCCTTAACAGAGAAACTTCCTTCCGCATTAGTGGCCGTGCCGCTATTTGTTCCTTTTATTAAAACGGTTACTCCGGGAATGGGTAACTGGTCCTTTGACGAAAGCACTTTACCAGAAATGGTTGTTTGACCAAGAGAAGACAGAGAGATGATCAAACAAACCATTAAGTATAGCGCCTTAAGATTAAGGAAATGATTTTTCTTCATAACAGATGTTTTAGTGGGAGAGCTTATTAAAAAGCGAATGTATCAGGACTATGTAAAGAGAAGGTTAGGGGTAGTTTAACAATATGTTACTTGTTTACAGATGCGAACTACTTATCCCACAGTGTAAAATATAAACGGATTCTCTGGACTGTGTCTTTTCCTTTCTCGCTATTTTTTTAATGAGCGACCCAATGGAGGATCAGGTATGATAAATCTAAAAAAAAGAGAGTCCGTTCATAATCATTTCATAATGACCTAATCATTCCTTAACCGTAAGGTAAAAATGAGTTCATATTAATTGAAGAAATTTGAAAAACCACAAACCGATGGATAAACGTCCGGTTGATGTTGTTGTAATCTCTGATGTGCATCTTGGTACATACGGATGCCGCGCAAAAGAATTGGTAGCATATCTTAAAAGCATTGCCCCCAGTATACTCATCTTAAATGGAGATATTATTGACGGATGGCAATTCACCAAACGGTACTTCCCGGCTGCACACATGGCTGTTATTAAAGAGGTGCTAAACCTTATGACAAAAGGAACCCGTGTATTTTATATAACGGGGAATCATGATGAACTTCTCCGCCGTTACGCAGATTTCCACCTCAGCAATTTTACATTAACCGATAAACTGGTTTTGGAAATTGACAATAAAATGACCTGGATATTTCATGGTGATGTTTTTGACAATGCAACCAAGGGAAGTGCAAAAATATTAGCAAAGTTGGGCAGCAACGGTTATGAATTGCTAATTCTTTTTAACCGATTTGTAAACTTTCTTCTAAAAGCGATTGGTAAAGAAAGAGTATCCATTTCAAAAAGAGTCATGGCGGGTGTTAATAAGGCCATGAGTAAAATAAATGATTTTGAAACCATTGCCGCAGAATTGGCCATCAATAAAAATTACGCATATGTCATTTGCGGGCATATTCATCAGCCACAAATAAAAGTGGTAGAAACAGCTGAGGGTAAAGTAACCTATCTGAACTCGGGTGACTGGGTAGAACATCTTACCTCCTTAGAGTATCACCAAAAAGAGTGGAAGATTTTTGAGTATGATGAGAAAATGTTCCATCATTCGAGCAATGAAATGAACATGCCATTGACAGTAATTACAGATGAAATCAGTATTCATATAAACTCCCTCGCCATATAAATCGCCGAAAATGAAAATCCTTTATTCTGTGCAGGCAACCGGCAACGGACATATCAGTCGTGCTATGGAATTACTTCCATTTTTGGAAAAATTTGGTACAGTCGATCTTTTTTTAAGTGGAGAAAACAGCAGTCTTTCGCTTGATGCGCCCATCAGGTACCGAAGCAAGGGATTGAGTTTATTTTATACCTGCAATGGAACCTTGGATTATTGGAAACTGGCCAAAAACATATCCCTGTTGCGATTGAATAAGGAAGTCCGAAATCTGCCAGTAGAAAAATATGATCTTATACTGAACGATTTTGAATGCATTACATCTCTTGCCTGTGCACATAAGAAAGTTCCTTCTGTTAATTTTGGTCACCAGGCAAGCTTCTTGTCGAACAAAACTCCCCGTCCTGCCCAAAAAAATGCTGTAGGAGAATGGGTTTTAAAAAACTATGCAAAAGCAACGGATTATGTAGGCCTTCATTTTGAAAGCTATGATGAATTTATTGTTAGCCCTGTCATTAAAAAGGAAATATTAAATGCAGAAGCTATCAACAAAGGCCACGTTACGGTATATCTGCCTTCGTATTGTGATCATGTTCTATTGAAATTTCTGCAGCCACTAAAAGATTGCCGGTTTGAAGTATTCTCACGAGAAGTAAATCAAACTATACAAAAAGGACATATCACCTTTTTACCTATTGATAAAAATACATTCAATAAAAGTCTGATCACCTGTGAGGGCATTATAACAGGCGCTGGCTTTGAAACACCTGCCGAAGCCTTGTATCTGAATAAGAAAATGATTGCCATTCCAATCAAAGGTCAATATGAACAACAGTGTAATGCCGCGGCTCTGAAAAAACTCGGCGTGAAAACGCTCGATAAACTTGAAGATGACTTCACAAATATCTTCTACACCTGGATTAATAATAATTCCACCCCAACTGTATTTTATCCCCATTCTACCGAAGCAATCGTTCATTTCCTGATGAGTAAATGCACCTATAATAAAACTAATTACGCGGAAGCTTCTTGAAAAGACAATCCATCTGTTTTAATACATGGTGCATTCCAAAAAAAAAGCCATCCCGATAAAAATCGGATGGCTACTAGTCCATTGAGAAAATATTCCCTTGAAAAAAATCTTCCAAATTATAGAGTACAAATAAATTTCATTAGAGGCTGCAAGCTAATGAAGCAATGTTACGGGTAGTTGAATAGACCCTTATGGTAAGGTTAAGATTATGACTTCAGCAATTGTGCCTAGTGCTGGTATTCAAAAAAGAAAAGGAAAACACCAAATACAGATTTTGATATATTCCACCAAAATTTAATATTACCTTATTGTTAAGTTTTTGTATATTCAATTAATTCTGAAAAAGCACCTCTGCATATTATTAGCGGCTTCCCTGATGGTATTGAGCCTGGTTTCATTCTCACAAAATGGGATGAAGAAAATCTCTTTTGATTTTTATGGAGACTCGGTTGAATTTCAGCTTGACTCCTCGTGTTTTGTTGGTTTTGACGAATCGCTTTCTGAACAATCGATTCAAAGATTCTATGAAAATATTTTATTGGCAAATTACAGTCCCATCATTCAGGCATTGAATTTATATAAAGAGAAATACAACCCGGATGACTGGCTTTACTATCAGCTTATCCGTAAAACAGCACAGCATATAAGTCCTAAAGCGGAAAACTATTATCGATACACCCTCTATAAATGGTTCCTATTAATTAAATCAGGCTACAACGCTATCTTGAATATAGCAAGGGATCAATTGCTCTTTTATGTTCAAACAGATGAAAAGATCTACAACATTCCTTCCCGTATCAGTGATGGAAAACAGTTTGTATGCCTGAATTATCATGATTACGGCAATATTGATTTCGAAAAGGACAAATTTTTACAAGTAAGACTTCTTGTTGGGGAAGTGGGGCGATCCTTTTCTTATAGAGTGACTCAACTGCCTGATTTTAATCCTGACAATTATTCAGAAAGGAATTTATCATTTAATTACTATCAAAATAAATATCATTTCACAGTAAAATTGAATCCCCAGGTACAAGCTATTTTCGCCAACTATCCGGTGGTTGATTACAGCTATTATTTTAATATCCCATTAAGCAGGGAAACTTACAGTTCTCTTATTCCATTGCTAAAGAACAATGTTAAGAAAATGAACAAAAAAAACGGGATAGATTACCTGATGCGATTTACCCGTTATGCATTTCTGTTTGAAAAAGACAGCGAAACATTTGGTAAGGAAAAGCGGTTATCGCCTGAAGAAACATTGCTATATAAGCATAGCGACTGTGAAGACAGGGCGGCATTGTTTTTTTGCCTGGTAAAAGAAATTTACAATCTCCCCATGATTGTTTTAGTTTATCCTAAACATGTAACCATTGGGGTTGAGTTGGATAAGCCTGTTGGAAACCCTATTGTTTATAATGGAAAAAAATATTCAGTCTGCGAACCAACTCCACAAAAAGAAGATCTCCGCCTGGGGCAGCGAATTCCGTCTTTGAATAAAACATCCTACGAAGTAGTTTACGCCTACAATCCTCAGAATAAGTAGTTGGGAAACCCTGTGCCTTACCTTAATTTGATTCAATGTTCATGGGCTCTTTGATAGTGGCTTGAGTGATGATAACCAAGTGCTGGTGGATTCCCGAATGGGAGTATAATAATAAAATCCATCTTTAATAATATATACATGGCAGCAATTATTACACTGGGTGCTGAAGTATATGGTTTGAAAGATTTTGTTTTTTGTATAACACCATATTTTTCCTTCTCCACGACAATTGCGATATTTTTCCTGTTTGGAAGTTTTTTGTAATAACTGTTGTTGCAGAAGATTTAGTGCCGTAGAATCAACTATGGAGATCTGAGTATAATAACGGGTATATCGAAGCGAATCGGTACCATAGGGATCCTTATAAAAGACTACTACCAAACTATCCGCCTTTTTAAGTCTTTCGTCGATATCGAGCGTCGTTGCAAAAAGCGAGGCTTTGCTTTCTGTCTTTTTTTCTTCTACACCACTACAACCAGCAGCCAGTTTTATCAAAAGCAATATGGAGAAAAAAAACGTTGCTGACTTCATATCTCTATAAATAAAAACCGCTTACAATTGTAAGCGGCTCCAAAAATATTCAATAAAAACAAATCAATATACATTGGTTTGGGGCGTAAAGTTCGTCCACCCTTGCATCCAGTTGGTGGTTCCTATTGCACCTTTGTAGGTAGTAGTAGCAAAGCCTGAAAGACCAACAAAACTTGCTTCTGTTAAAGCCGGGCTTCCTGCTTTAGGAGCGAAGTTTGGAGCGGCAAGATTGAACGGATTCTCCAGCATTATATCTGTTGCGGCTGTATATGTTTTGCAACTGTCAACACCCTCTGCTTTTGCTTTAACAGCAGCAGCGTTGATCAGAGTAGTGCTTGACACCTTATACGGTTCAACTACAGCATGAACAAGATTGTGACGGAATGCTGACCGGCCATCAATATATCCCTGAGCCGTTGAATCACTTTCGAATTGGAAACCGCCTTTTGCATATCCCATTAAAATAGAATTCCGCAAAACAAATAATGTCGAACGACGGAAACGTGTGTTGAAATTATGATTGGCCAAAGTACCTGCTGCACCATTGGGCCCCACAAAAGTAAAATTGCTCATTTGAGGACGGGTACGGGGCGTAGCAACTGTTCCGGTTCCATCATTGTCGCACTCTATACCATTGCCAGCATCACCTCCATCTACAAAGGCAGGATCGCGCAGTGAAACACCAAATTGAAGACGTCCTACAAATCCAAAGTCAAAATCGAAATCATCATCTGCTGTAGCAAATGCAATAATATTTTTAGGATTTACTGTTCCGCCAAAAAATTCATAAGCATCATCATTTCCATAGGAAACTTGTATATTCTCCAAAGTGGTTCCACTACCTACCCCACCGCAGGTTAAACCATTGATTTCTGAATTGGGATCTGCTGCTATGCCTGCAAACTCTATACGAACATATTTCAATGATCCACTATTGTCTGCTGCTACATTACCACCGTATTCAGAATTGATCCCTCCTTCGATAATTGGTGTTGTACTGCGGTTAGTAGGTGCATTGCCTAGCAATACAATACCACCCCAGTCGCCTGGTTTACGCTGCCCGGCTGGTTTACCTGAAGTAAATATAATGGGTTCGGCAGAAGTTCCTTCCGCGAACAAACGAGAGTTGCGTTCTACAATAAGCGCGCCTTTTTGAATGGTATCACTTAAAATGGTACTACCTGCCGCAAATGTTAACACTGCACGATTGTTGACGAACACATAACCTTTCAGGATGTACTTGCCTTTCGGAAGTGTAACATTATCGTTAATAACACCGGTGATAATTTTACTGCAAATGATTTGCTCCTGCTTGGTGCCTGTACAACCGCCACCGCCACCACGGGTACTATCCGTGGTATTATGCACTGAGTCGTCAATCTCTACTTTAACGCAGGCACTGAACATAGATACCATTACTGAAAGTGCCAGAATTAATTTTTTCATTTTATTCGTTGTTTGATAATTTACTAAAGTTTTATAATCCCATATTGTATGTGAACCCGAGCGTGATATTTATACCGGGTTTGTACGAACTGAATATTCTATCGGCGTTACTGTATATTTTTTTGCTATCGCGATTTTCATAGGTGGTATAACCCTGATTAAGAACATCACTAATGGTGAGCCGCAATTCTCCTTTATTTTTTATTATTTTCTGACCGATTTGCAGGTCGATTAAATCACGCGGCTTTTCGTAAATATCTCCAAAATCATCATTGCCTACCAATGCCAGTCGTTGCCCTATCCGATTGTACAGCAACGAAATATTTGTTCCTTTCTCGCCATCGTATTGAAAGCCAGCATTGATCAGATAGGGAGACTGACCTTGTAGTGGACGTTGAGTGGAGGGTAATTTAACTCCGGATGCGTCAACATTTCCTAAAGTAACTTCAGAAAAAATGACCGAAACGTTTCCATTGAAATAGAATTTTTCCAACCATGCAGCGCTTTCCGACAGGAAAGACAAACTCTTACGAAACTCTGCTTCAACACCAAACAACTGAGCCTTCTCTGCATTCTGAAACTGATATTGACGGCGTGTTGCCACGCTGGCACTATTTAATCTCAATTCAATAGGATCCTTAAAATCTTTGTAAAAAATACCGAGTGATAACAATTCTCCAGCTCTGGGGTACCATTCGTAGCGGATGTCTCCATTGAGAATACTGCTTCGCTGAAGATCTGGCGAGCCGGCTGTTGAGGCAATTTGTTCGAAATCAAAGAATACAAATGGGGCAATTTCGCGGAACTCCGGACGTGCCACTGTTCTGGACGCACCGATCCGTAAATTGGTTTTGGCGTTGGGGCTTATTGTAAGATTCACAGAAGGCAATACGTCGAACTTATCGGTATTAATCACTTGAGCCTTATCGGTACCGGCCTGATTTGATTTGAGGAACTGTTCAAAATTTTCGAACCGCGTTCCCCAGATCAGGCGAACATTACTACTGAGCTTATTGTCGAACATAATGTATCCAGCAGATAAGGCGGATACTCCATAATATTTATCCTGTGGATTTTGCAGATCGGTACTTAACTCAAATCCATTATCCCTGAAGTTTTGTGAAAGGAATATCTGATCATAGGGTAGTGTAAGTAAACTGTTATCAGAAGGTTCCGCAAAGCCCAG
>Ga0136634_10000705_pt1 | contig 13831 bp, 12 predicted proteins | sample AntDrymUQ8332106_2_FD_104654 | JGI IMG/M metagenome (GOLD analysis project Ga0136634, IMG submission 104654) | Polar desert sand microbial communities from Dry Valleys, Antarctica - metaG UQ833 (21.06) | ecosystem: Environmental > Terrestrial > Soil > Desert | place: Antarctica: Dry Valley... | reverse complement strand
CGATCGATCCTTGCACGGCGCCGTCATCGACCAGCAGCCATATTCCGTCTTGCGATGGGTTGTAACGGCTCAGAAATGCGCCGATATCGTGCATCCGCCCGGCCTCGAACGTTACGCCGAAGTTGTGATGCCGCGCGTAGTACGACGTCTGCAACGCGCAGCTCTGCGCCAGCCCGCCGGGAACGTAACCCTGAAGCACGCGGGGGCCGCAGTCGACCGGGTTGAGCGCTTGCTCGAACGGATAAAGCAACTCGAATCGCTCGAGCGCGACCTCGGCATCGTCGCTCATCGTCTGACCAAGTGACTTGCATTCGCGACTGAAAAATTGCCAGTGACCCCGCTTCCAGTCGCCCAGCGTCCGATCGCCTTCACCTTCATCCCAGGCGAATGCTGCATCGACCGCGCAAAACTTTCGCCGCTCGAGCTGAGTCGTGCGAACGACGGCGCGCGGCGCACCATCAAACTCCGTCACCACGCTGTAACCACTGGGGACCGCCGCTGTTTCCGGACGCGCATCGGCGATCCACCCAAGCCCCGCGGTCGCTCGCTTGGGTCCGAACAGGACCAGCTCGACCAGCTCATGTGCGAGCTCTGGACTGTCACCGAAGTACCACACCTGGTAAGGCGTGTTCTCCGGCAGCTTCGAAGCCTCGCAATACGCCGTCCAGAAATCGGCAACCCGCGCTCGATCAGCGCCTTTGCCGGGCGAGGTTATGTCGGCCATCCGCTAGTCGAATGCACGGGCCTGCCAGGTAACGTGCGCTCGCGCCAAACTACATCGTCTCCGCAAACAGCTCGCGCCCGATCAGCATCCGGCGGATTTCGCTGGTACCGGCGCCGATCTCGTACAGCTTCGCATCGCGCCACAAACGGCCGGTCGGGAATTCGTTCACGTAGCCGTTGCCGCCGAGTGCCTGGATCGCTTCACCGGCCATCCATGTCGCCTTCTCGGCCGAATAGAGAATCGCGCCTGCCGCATCTTTCCGCAGGCTGCGCATTGTTTCGCTCGTTGACCGATCGCACGCTCGGCCCACCTCGTACACATACGCGCGGCACGCCATCATCGTCGTGTACATGTCGGCGAGCTTGCCCTGCATCAATTGAAATTCGCCGATCGATTGCCCGAATTGCTTGCGTTCGTGCACGTAGGGCAGCACCACGTCCATGCACGCCGCCATGATGCCGAGCGGGCCCCCGGACAACACTGCGCGCTCGAAGTCGAGGCCCGACATCAGAACCCGCGCACCGCCGCCTTCTTCGCCCAGGATGTTCTCCAGCGGTACTTCCACGTTGTCGAACACCAGTTCGCCGGTGTGCGAACCGCGCATCCCGAGCTTGTCCAGTTTCTGCGCGACCGAAAAGCCGCGCATGCTCTTTTCAACGATGAATGCGGTCATGCCACGCGCGCCCATCTGCGGATCGGTCTTCGCGTAGACCACCAGCACATCGCAGTCGGGTCCATTGGTGATCCACATCTTGGTGCCGTTCAGTACGTAGTGACCGTCCTTTGCGTCGGCACGCAAGCGCATGCTGACGACGTCGGATCCCGCGTTCGACTCGCTCATTGCCAGCGCGCCGACGTGTTCGCCGCTGACGAGCTTGGGAAGATACTTATTTCTTTGCTGCGGATTACCGTTGCGGCGAATCTGGTTGACGCACAGGTTGGAGTGGGCGCCGTAGGACAAGCCAACCGACGCGCTGGCGCGCGAGATTTCCTCCATCGCAACGATGTGGGCTAGATACCCGAGCCCCGATCCGCCGTGATCTTCCTCTACCGTAATGCCGAGTACGCCGAGCGCGCCCATTTTGGCCCACAGATCCATCGGAAACTGATCGGTCCGGTCGATCTCAGTAGCGCGGGGTGCAATCTCGCGCTGGGCAAAATCGTGCACCGCCGAACGCAGCGCATCGATATCATCGCCGAGTTGAAAAGCAAGGCCGGGTTGTTGCATTTCAGGGGGCTTCACGGCCGTCGGACAAACGCAGCGCGCCACGCACCACACGATAGAAGACCCATAGCCACACGACCACCAATGCAAGACCGCCGAGCGTGCCGGCGCCGATCAGCCCCCACGGGATATTGAAGTATTGTCCGGAGTGCACCGCCGATTCAATTTCGATCGCATTCGGAATGATCACTGCGAGCATTGCTGCAATGATCACCGACCAGACGACCAGCCACCACCAGAACGTGTTGATCAACCAGCGATAGTGCGAAGACAAAAGTGGCGGCACGTCGTCACGTTTGACGTACGCGATCACAAGACCAAACAGCGTTGGCCACAGCATGAAAAGGCCGAGCCCGTAAAGCCCGTAAGTCGCACCAACCAGGGTGAAGTTGCGCGACGACGGCACCGCTTCGCTAACGTTTACCGAACTCATTGTTGGCCACCTGATCGGGAAACGCTGATGTTAACGCCGCGCTGTACCCTTGCACGATGACAGCCTGCCCCGTGCCCGACAGCGCTCGCGCGATCCTGAAGCACACCTTTGGTTACGACGAATTTCGCGGCTTTCAGGCGGATGTGATCGACCATTTGGTTGCCGGCGGCGACGCGTTGGTCCTGATGCCTACAGGAGGCGGCAAATCATTGACCTACCAGATTCCGGCGATGATCCGGCGTGGCCTGGGAGTGGTCGTATCGCCGCTGATTGCGTTGATGCAGAACCAGGTGATGGCGCTTGCCGAAGCGGGAGTGCGCGCGGCGTTCCTTAACTCGAGTCTTTCGTCCGCGGAAGCCGGTGCCGTCGAACGACAGATGCGCGCGGGGCAGCTCGACATTGTCTATGTCGCTCCAGAGCGGCTCACGGGCGAACGCTGTTTGCGGCTGCTGGCGGATATCGAGCAGGGTCCGGGGCTCGCGTTGTTTGCGATCGACGAGGCCCATTGCGTTTCGCAATGGGGTCACGATTTCCGGCCCGAATACGGACAGCTTGCGATCGTGCGCGAGCGATTTGAAAACGTGCCGCGAATCGCACTGACGGCAACTGCGGACGTGCAGACACGCAATGAAATTGCCGAGCGTCTGTTGCTCGATCCGCGTTTGTTCGTGGCGAGTTTCGATCGCCCCAATATTCGATACCGAATTGTCGAAAAGCGTGATCCCCGCGAACAATTGTTGCGTTTCATCCGCGACGAGCATCCAGGCGAAGCAGGCATCGTCTATTGCCTGGCGCGCAATACGGTCGACGAGGTCGCTGAGTTTTTGCGCGGCAACGGCGTGGCTGCGCTGCCGTATCACGCCGGGATGGACGCTGCCGCGCGTGCGGCGAACCAGAATGCTTTCTTGCTGGAGGACGGGCGCGTGATGGTGGCGACGATCGCCTTCGGCATGGGAATTGACAAGCCCGACGTGAGATTCGTTGCGCACCTTGACATGCCGAAAAGCATTGAAGGCTACTTTCAGGAAACCGGGCGTGCGGGACGTGATGGGGCGCCGGCTGACGCGTGGATGACTTACGGCCTGGCCGACGTCGTGCAGCAGCGCCGGCTGATCGAGATGTCGGAAGCCGACGCGGTTTACAAACGCCTGTCGGGCGCCAAGCTCGATTCGATGCTCGGCCTGGCTGAAGCTGCCGATTGCCGTCGGGCGCGGCTGCTTGCCTACTTCGATGAAGCCGGCGCCTCGTGCAGTAACTGCGACAACTGCCTGACTCCGCCGCAGCGTGTCGATGCAACTGAAGCCGCGCGCAAGATGCTGTCGTGCATTTATCGCTGCGAGCGCGGCAGTGGGTTCGGGTTCGCGGCGACCCATGTCATCGATGTACTGCGAGGCAAGGCGACCGAGAAGGTGGCGAAGTTCGGACACGATCGGCTGTCGACGTTCGGCATCGGAACCGACTTGACCGAAGCCCAGTGGCGTTTGCTGCTGCGGCATCTGGTTGCGCAGCATATCGTCGAGGTCGACTCGTCAACCTTTAACGTGTTGCGTCTGACCGAATCGAGTCGCGCGGTGCTGCGTGGCGAACGCACGATCGAGCTGCGGCAACAGAACGCCGAGCCGCGCCGCAGGCCCACCAGGCAGCGCGCGGTGGAAACGCACGGGGACGATCCGCTATTTGAAAAGCTCCGCGCATGGCGCGCCAGTGTGGCCAAGGAGCACGGTGTGCCTGCCTTCGTGGTGTTTCATGATGGAACACTGCGATCGATCACGCAGATCAGGCCACGATCGTTGATCGAACTCAGCATGATTTCCGGCGTGGGTGAAAAAAAGCTCGCCAGCTACGGGCAGGGTCTGTTGAACTTGCTGTCCGCTGACAGCCGGGTTGCTTCGTGAATCCCGGCGAGCACGAGCTTCACTATCCGTACGCCGAACTGCCGGCGATCGGCACGTGGCTCACGCTGCGTCCAGGCGTTCACTGGGTCCGCATGCCGTTGCCGTTTGCACTCGACCACATCAATCTTTGGGTGCTGGACGACGAAATTGACGGACGTTCGGGATACACGCTGATCGATTGCGGCATTACCAGCGAAGCGACTCAGTCGGCCTGGGAACAACTGTTCGACGGGGTGTTTGCCGGCAAGCCGCTGTTGCGCGTGATCTGCACGCATTTTCATCCCGACCATTTCGGCCTGGCGCATTGGTTGACGGTCGGTGGCGCGCGGCGGCGCTGGTCGGTGCCGCTATGGATGACCGCGACCGAATATGCGTTTGGCCGCTACTTGTCCGGCGGCGGTGGCGACAACATCAGTGGAGAAACGGCGGCGCGACACTTCGCCCGCAACGGCATGAGCAACGAAGCGGCGTTGCTGCAGGTTCGCGCCCGCGGTTCAGGCTATTACCCTGGCTTTGTTCCCGCGGTGCCGCCGCACTTTCATCGCATCTACGAAGGCGATGAATTCGGCATCGGGCCGTCGCACGCCCGCCGCGTGTTTCGCGTGATGGTCGGTTACGGCCACGCGCCTGAGCACGCGTCGCTGTATTGCGCCGACGATCGCCTTCTGGTGGCCGGCGATATGGTGTTGCCGCGCATTTCGACCAATGTCAGCGTGTTCGATCTGGAGCCCGACGCCGATCCTCTGCCGCGTTATCTGCGTTCACTGGATCGGCTTTTGATGCTGCCTGCTGACACCTTGGTACTGCCGTCACACGGCAAGCCGTTTATTGGACTGCATCAGCGTATCGGGCAGCAACACCGGCATCACGCGGCTCGCCTTGACGAAGTGCTCGAGGCATGCGCGACGCCGCGGAGCGCGGCGAGCGTGGTACCCGTGTTGTTCAAGCGCGCGCTTGACGCGCATCAAATGACCTTTGCACTGGGCGAAGCGCTCGCGCACCTGCACGCACTCTGGTACGACGGAAAGGTCGAGCGGCGCGACGATGGCGGCGTTTATCGTTTCAGCGCGGCTTCATAGCTGCGACGAAAACAGTCCGGCCGCACGCTCCTTGAGCTTCTCTTGCCATGGCCGCGCTTCCCATTGCTCATGGGTGATGCGCCGCGCTCGTTTTAGATCCGCTTCGAATGTTTCGAACTGCAATCGAGCGAAGTCAGCGTCGTAGACATTTAAGTTCGCTTCGTCGTTCAGCCGAAACGAGCGGGCGTCAAAGTTGGTCGATCCGACCGATGACCAGAGTCCGTCGACGATCAGCAGCTTCACGTGATACATCGTGGGCTCGTACTCGTGAATCAGCGCGCCGGCTTCTAACAAGGGTCCCCAGCTGGCACGCGACGCATTGCGAACGAAATGCGTGTCGGTGTGCTTGCCGGGCAGAATCAACCGCACCTTCACGCCACGCTTCATTGCGCTCACCAGCGCTTCACTGGTAATTTGATCGGGCACGAAGTACGCCATTGCAAGATCAATGGTCTTGGTCGCTGCTGCGATCGACAGCAGGTACATCAGGTGCACGCTCTCCGAGCCGCCCTGGCTTGAACTTTGAAACACCTGGGCGAACATGGGGCCTGCCGGGTTCTGTTCCGGAAAAAATGGGTCGCCGTGTAATACGGCACCGCTGACCTTGGTCCAGTTGTCCATGAACGCGGCCTGCATCTGCGCTACCGCGGGGCCTTCGAGCCGATAGTGGTTGTCGCGCCAATGGTCGGGGTCCTGCGCGTTGCCTGTCCAGTTGTCTGCGATACCTACACCGCCGGTAAAGCCGACCATGCCATCGACGACCAGCAGCTTTCGATGCGTACGATTGTTGACGCGCCCCAGGCTGTACCAGCGCAGCGGCCGATACTGACGAAAGTCGACGCCGGCCTGTTTCATTGTCTCGATTGAATCGCTGTCCATCTTCTGGCTGCCAAGCCAGTCGACGAGTACGTTGACTTTGACGCCGGCGCGCGACTTCGCCGCCAATGCCTCCGCGAACCGCTTGCCGATCTCGCCTGACCAGTAGATATACGTTTCGAAATCGATCGTGCGCTGGGCGCCGTTGATCGCGTTGAGCATCGAAGGAAAAATCTGATCGCCGTTGAGCAACGTCGTGACGCGATTGCCATCGAGCAGTGGCGGCCCCAGCAGCATGCTCATCGAGCGCAGAAACTGCTGATCGGACACCGGATACAGATGTGTCGGCCGGACCTCGATCTTTTTCTCGGCGCGCAGGTTCAGCAGCACCAGCGTTGCGAGTGCTGTTAAAACGACGGCAGTCAGGACGGGCAACATAAGTCGCTTGAATTTCATGTTCGGCGGAGGATAACGGTAATGTCGGGGGGCAGCATGCAAGAATTCGGCCAAATGAGCACGGATTCGCAATGACCCACGGCAAGCGCGACACGCGCCTGGCGCAGGGTGGAAAGCCCGCAGTAGCCGGTCACGATTTCGTCAATCCGCCAATCGTGCGCGGTTCAACGGTCTTGCATTCGAGCGTAGCCGACATGAAGGAGCGGTCGCGTCGCTATCGAAACGACGAGCCGGGACCAGTCAACTACGGTTTGTTTGGTACTGCGACACACCACGCGCTGTTCGACCTGCTGAGCGAGCTCGAAGGCGGGTATCGAAGCTGGGCGGTTCCGTCAGGGCTGGCCGCGTGCACGGTCGCAATGCTCGCATTCCTGCGCGCCGGTGATCACGTTCTCGTGACCGACTCCGCGTACGGACCGACGCGACGTTTTTGCATCGACATGTTGCCGCGCTATGGCGTGCAATGCTCGTTCTATGCGCCGACGGCCGGCGATGAGCTCGAATCGATGTTCCGCCCAAATACAAAGATGCTCTGGCTCGAGACGCCGGGTTCATTGACGTTCGAAATGCAGGATGTGCCCCGACTGGCCGCGCTTGCGCGTGCCCGCGGAGTCGTGACCGTGGCCGACAACACGTGGGCGACCCCGCTTTATTTTCAGCCGCTTGCGCGCGGCGTTGATGTCAGCGTGCACGCAGCCACCAAGTACATCTGTGGCCATTCGGACATGATGATGGGCACCATTACCTGCAGCGAAGCCACCTGGCCATCGATGCGCGAGACCTTGTTCAACTTTGGCCTCATCGTGAGTCCGGAGGACGCGTATGTCGCCCTGCGGGGTCTTCGTACCCTCGGCGTGCGGCTGCGCCAGCATCGCGCCACCGCGGAACGTCTGATCGAATGGCTGCTTGCGCAGCACGAGGTCGAACGCGTGCTGTATCCGGCTTTGCCAAGCGACCCAGGTTATTTTGTTTGGCAACGCGACATGAGCGGCGCGAGCGGCCTGTTCGGAATCGTGCTGAAACCCGCTGCAGGCGGTGCTCGCCTTGATGCGCTGGTCGACGCGGTTCGCTTATTCGGCCGCGGCTATTCGTGGGGTGGCCATGAGAGCCTGCTGATTCCCGTGTTTCCAGAGCGCAGCGTCGGTGAGTCTGCGTATCACGGCCGTCTGTTTCGAATCTCGGCCGGGCTCGAAGATGTCGATGATCTGATCGCGGATTTGCAGCTTGGCTTTTCAGCGTTGCGCGCGACCGAGACGCAGTGTTAAATCGGCAGCGCTTAGGGCGCGCTGCTCACGCGCGGCTTTTGCTTGCGGTTGGCCATCAGACGATCAAACATCCAGCGCGGCATCCAGCGCAGCAGCGTTGTGATCCATCCCATTTGCCATGGAATCGTTTGATAGCGCACACCCGCGATGATTGCGTCAGCGGCGCGTTCGGCGAATACGTCGGCGTCCATGAGAAAAGGCATCTGATACGGATTCTTCTGTGTCATTGCGGTGCGTATGAAACCAGGCGAGATCGTGACGACTTTGATGCCGTACTTCGCCATCTCGACACGCAGACTTTCGCAGTAAATAATCGCAGCCGCTTTTGATGCGCAGTAGGCATCCGACCCCGGTAGTCCGCGCACACCGGCCACGCTCGCGATGCCGACCAGCGTGCCGCGTCGCGCAGCCTTCATGCCCGCAATAAACGGATGGAACGTAATTGCCATGCCGAGCACGTTGGTGTCGAGCACTCGCGCAAACTGCGCGAGGTCTTCATAAAACTCTGTCTTCACGCCGACCGAAATTCCCGCGTTGGCGATCACGATGTCGATCGGTCCGACCTCCGCCTCAAACGCGTTGGCCGCGCTGATCAGTGCCTTTGTGTCGGTGACGTCTGCGACGTACGTGTGATGTTTTCCCGGAAGAGCGGCCTCGACCGCATCGAGTGCATCGCGGCGCCGCGCCGCCAATCCAAGGCACGCCCCGCGCTTTGCAAACTCAGAGGCGAGCGCTGCGCCGATCCCGCTGGAAGCGCCAGTGATGAAGACTTTCACTGGCGGCACGAAAGCAATTGCATGCGCCTAGAACAACTCGTGCAGCGCGACAGGGGCAGCAACGATGCGATGCTATTTCTTGCGTTCGGCGCGCGCGCGTTGGATCAATGCATCGAGAACCACCACGCTGTTTTCACGCGAGCCCGCCATCGACGGCGCGGTGACGTACTTGCCATCGACCGCCATGCTGGGCGTGCCGTCAATTTTGTAGCTGCGCCACAGCTGCCCGGCTCGATTCGCGCGAGCGCCGACTGAAAACGAGTTGTAGGCATCGAGCCACTGCTTGCGATCGATGCCGTTGGTCGCCATGAAGTCGGCAATTTCTTCAGGCTTCAGCATCGGCATCCTCTTTACCTGAACCGCTTCGAACACCTTCGAGTGCAGCTCGTTTGTTTTACCCAACGCTTCCAGCGTGTAATAGGTGCGCACGTGTGGAATGCTCTTGTCGTCCCACGAAATCGGAACGCGGCGGTATTCGACATCGGCGGGAAGAGTCTTTCTCCACGCTTGCAAGGTCGGGTCGTACGACATGCAGTGCGGGCACGAGTACTGGAAGAACTCGACGACCTCGATTTTGCCGCCCGACTCGACCGGTTGGGCTGGCGTCACCAGGCGGAAATCTTTGCCTTCCTGCATTTGTCTTGCCGATTGCGCCAGCGCGGCTTGCGCAGCGACAAACAAACTTGGGATGAGAACGATCGTTGTCAATAACTTGCGGCGGCTGCTGAACATTCTTGCTCTCCACAATTGAGAAATTCTTCGACGTTTCGGATGCGACTGCGGTCGTGCATCAATATTGCAATACAACGCGTTTCAGACACTGCGCGATGACAGGGGTTCGACCCGCTATTTCAGACGAACGAGCTGAACGTCGATGCCGTTTTCAGCCATTGTCTTGCGGATCCGGTTGACGTCCTCGAGGTTGCCATAAGGCCCTAGACGCACGCGGTACAGCGTGGTGCCGTCCTGCTCGCGAGGAAAGACTTTTGCATCGAACCCCAGCAGTGCCAGGCGCGCCCGCATCGAGTCAGCGTCGTCCGGCGTTCTAAACGCTCCCGCCTGCAACAGAAAGCGTGAATCCTCGGCCGGGAATACGTTGCCCTTTTCCGCGGGCGGAGGTGCCGCCTTCGGGTCGGTGGCAGGATCGGTCTTGGGGGGTTCAGGTGCGACCACTTTCGCCGGTACCTGGCTGTAAAGCGACTTGTTTGGATCGGGCAGTTGACCGCTTGCCGATGGCGGCAGCACGCTTTCGCTGGCCGGTCGTACTTTGTTGACGAACGGTACCGGCGCATTGGTGATGAACAGCGCGACCGCGACCGCAATCGCAAGTCCGAGCACCAGTCCAGCGATGAAGCCAACCAACGTCGTGCCGCGTTGGGCTGAATGTTGCGCCATCAAAGTCTCATTTCTATCAGCAAACGAATCCTTAACCGACCCGGTATACGCAGTTCACATGCGCTGGGGCGCTGAAACGCCGATCAGTCTCAAGCCGTTGGCAATCACCTGGCGTGTGGCCAGCAACAACGCGAGCCGTGCATTGCGAGCCGCAGCATCATCAACCAAAACGCGCTCAGCATTGTAGTAGCCATGAAAATCAGCGGCGAGCTCTCTGAGGTACGAGGCGACCTGATGCGGCGCCAGCTCCGCCGCCGCGGTAGCGATCACCGTGGGATAGGCGGCGAGCCGACTCATCAGCGCTTGCTCCCGCGCGCTTTGCAGCGGTGCCAGGTCGGCCCGCGGTGCAGCTGCCAGGTCGGGAAGCAAGAACCCTTTGTCTTCAGCCTGCGCAAACACCGAACAGACGCGGGCGTGGGCGTACTGCACGTAATAGACCGGGTTCTCCTCCGACTGCGAGATTGCCAGGTCGACGTCGAACACAAACTCGGCATCGGCCTTGCGCGACACCAGAAAAAAACGCGCCGCATCGCGACCAACCCAGTCGAGCAGATCATGGAGCGTGACGTAGGTGCCTGCGCGCTTGCTCATCTTTACTTCTTCGCCGCCCTTGGTAATGCGCAGCATCTTGTGCAGCAGATAATCCGGATACCCCTTCGGAACGGTCACGCCCAGCGACTGGGCTGATGCCTGCAGTCCGGCGCGCACTCTCGCCACGGTTCCATAATGATCGCTGCCCTGCACGTTGATCACCTTGTCGAAGCCGCGCTGCAGCTTCGTGATGTGATAGGCCACATCGGGCACGAAGTAGGTATAGGTGCCGTCGGACTTTCGCATCACGCGATCCTTGTCGTCGGCGGGCGGTCCACCGAGCCCACCGCTGACATCGATCGCGGAGGTTTTCAGCCACATCGCGCCTTCGTGCTCGTAGGCCATGCCGGAAGCTGCAATGGCATCCACGGTCGCCTGGACTTTATGCTCGCTGTACAGCGAAGATTCCAGAAAAAAGCTGTCGAAACGAATCCCGAGCGCTGCCAGATCGTGATCCTGCTCGTTTCGCAGGTGCGCCACGGCGAAGCGTTGAATTGCGTCAAGGTCTTCGACATTCCCGCTTGCAATCAACGCGGCGCCCTCGCGCTCCACCGTGGCGTGTCCCAGGTAATCGCGCGCGATCTCGCTGATGTATTCGCCGCGATAACCGCCTTCCGGAAAGGCCGCAGTTTCGCCGGCGAGTTCACGTGCGCGCGCTTGAACCGATAGCGCCAGATTTGCGATTTGCACGCCGGCATCGTTGTAGTAGAACTCGCGTGTGACCTGCCACGCTTGCGCCGCAAGCAGGTTGGCGATTGCATCGCCCAGCGCCGCCTGCCGAGCGTGACCCAAGTGCAGTGGCCCGGTCGGATTGGCGGATACGAACTCGACCATGACTCGCTCGCCCTCGTGCGTGCGTGTGGTTCCGAAGCAATCCCGTGCGTCTAGCACTGCATGCACCACGCGGTGCTTTGCCGCTGCGGTCAGCCGCAGATTTATGAAGCCTGGGCCCGCAATATCGATTGCGTCAACCAGCCCAACCGAGTCACGGTTGTCGCGCAGCGCGGACACGATAGCCTCAGCCACCTCGCGCGGATTCTTCTTCTGTAGCTTCGCGATCTGCAGCGCAACGTTAGTCGCAACATCCCCATGCGCTTCGATTTTCGGTCGTTCAAGAGTGACCGGCACCGGCGCTACACCGATGCTTACAAGCGCCGCGTCAATCAGACGGATCAATTGTTGTTGTTGTTCTGCAAGCATGTCGGCGCGCTGCAAAGCCGGCGATTCTACCGGCCGCGGCTGCGTCACCTCACTAGAATGTAACCATGATTCGCAGTGAACTCGACCATATCGTCGTTGCATGCGCCGACCTTGACACCGGCATTGATTACATCGAACAGCAAGTCGGTGCACGCCCGAGCCCTGGGGGTCCGCATGTCGCGATGGGCACCCACAACGCGCTGCTGAAACTTGGGCCGCGCAGCTACCTGGAAGTAATCGCAATCGATCCGAATGGTGCGCCGCCTTCGCGGCCGCGCTGGTTTGCGCTCGACGAGCCCGAGATGCAGGCGCAGCTGGCGGTGGCTCCACGGCTGATCACATGGGCGGTGCGCTGCGAATCATTGGCAACTGCGTGCGCGCGCGTGCCAGACCTTGGCGAGATCATGCCAATGCAACGTGGCCTGCTTCGCTGGAAAATCACGGTCCCCGATAGTGGCGCTTTGCCGTGGGGCGGCATCCTGCCGGCCGCGATTCAGTGGCTTCCTGACGAAAGCGACCCAACGGCCACACCGCATCCCTGCGGCACGCTCGCCGAAAGTGGGTGCGAGTTGGTACGGCTGCAGCTGTCACACCCCGCCGCTGTTCTAGGCTCGAGCGGCATCATGGGCATGTTCCGAGGCTTAAAAATCGTTGGAACGGTTGACCTCACTCCAGGGCCAAAAATGCTGGCCGCCACCATTCGCACGCCCATGGGCGAAATCGTACTGCGCTAGTGTCCGATGAGTTTCAGCACCGGCACGACGCCACCGGTTTCGATTCCGCGATAGTTACGAATCGGCGGGCAGTCATAGACGGCGAGCGGAGTTCCACTCGGATCGTCGAGCAGATCAAGTTGTTCCAGTACTTCAACGGTTGCGGCGTTCACTGCGCGGGAGTTGCCATCTGCGATCCGTATTGCAATCCCAAGGCCTTGCGAGCGCACTCCGATCGCCTGCATACCGTCGGCGCCTACCTTGCTAATCCAGTCGCCGCGGCCGCTTTGCATAATTGCAAGGTCCGCGCGGCGCGTGCCCGAAACGAGGTCGGGATGATGAGCCATTGCGAACGTGATCGCCTGCGATTCTGGCGTCTTTTCTGCAGCAATCCAGGCATACAACTGTGCGAGGCGCTTCAGAGGCATCGCAAAGTTCGGCGCGCTGCAACCGTCGATTGCCTGCGCCAGCGTGTCTCCGTGTGCAAAACGCGATGCCGTGGTGCGGATGCGCTGTTGCAGTGGGTGTCCGCTGTCCAGATAATTCTCGACCGGGAGCTGGTGCAGGCGGCAGTAAGCCAAAAAGCCGGCATGCTTGCCAGAGCAGTTGTGATACAGCGAGTTCCATGCAGCGCCAGTGGGCGCGGGTGTCTCGGTCGCCGCAAAATAGCTTGGAGCATGACATCCGCACTGCAAGGCCGACTCATCCAGACCGACGCGGGCGAGGATGCGTTGCACGACCGATACGTGCATGGCTTCTCCACTGTGACTGGCGCACATCAGCGCCAGCTCGTGCGAGCCAAAGCCGAAGTGCGCCAGCCCGCCGTCTTCAACAAACGGTAGTACTTGCAGCGGTTTCAGCGAGCTGCGTGTGAAGTTGATCGAGTCAGGATCACCGGCCGAAGCGACCAGCCGGCCGTTGGTGTCAACGACGGCGATCGAACCGTAATGCACGCATTCGGTGGTTCCGCCACGCGTGGTCTCGACCAAAGGGACGTGACGCGGGCTCATGCGGCGCGGGCGCCGCGGAAAACGTCTACGCCGGCAGGGGGCCCGCGGCGCCTGTTTCTGCGGCAGCTTTCAGCCGTGCCGAGATTTCCTTGCGATAACGGTTTAAATCCTGCACCGATGTAAAAGTCCGCTCGAACAGCAGCGACAGGTTGTGCAGTATCCGCTCGACGACCTTTGTCTCCCATTCTTTATCGAATCTTATTTGTTCGTCGAGCCAGTGTTCGAGCCAGCCCGGGTCGGGGAGGCGCGATTG
>Ga0136634_10000704_pt1 | contig 13836 bp, 13 predicted proteins | sample AntDrymUQ8332106_2_FD_104654 | JGI IMG/M metagenome (GOLD analysis project Ga0136634, IMG submission 104654) | Polar desert sand microbial communities from Dry Valleys, Antarctica - metaG UQ833 (21.06) | ecosystem: Environmental > Terrestrial > Soil > Desert | place: Antarctica: Dry Valley... | reverse complement strand
CGCACGATCGTCTTCACCCGCACCAAGCACGGCGCCAAGGCGCTGGCCCGCCAGCTGAACGCCCGCGGCGTGCCGACGGTCGAGTTGCACGGCAACCTCGCGCAGAATGCCCGCACCCGCAACATGGAGGCGTTCCACTCGGGCAAGGCCAGCACGCTGGTCGCGACCGACATCGCCGCCCGCGGCATCCACGTGGACGACGTGGCCCTCGTGGTCCATGCCGACCCGCCCGCCGAGCACAAGGCCTACCTGCACCGCTCCGGCCGTACTGCCCGCGCCGGAGCCGCCGGCACGGTCATCACGATGATGACCGACCAGCAGGTCAACGACGTCAGGTCGCTGACCCGCGCGGCCGGCATCAAGCCGACGACCACCAGGGTCTCCGGTCCCGGGCACGCGCTGCTGCGCAAGCTCGCCCCCGGTGACCGCGTCCTGGTGGCAGGCGGACTGCCCGACGATCGTCTGGCCTCCTCGGGGAGCCTGCCCCGCGGCGGGGGCGGCGGTGGACGTCGCAGCGGCGGGGGTCGTCCCCAGGGCGGCCGCAGCCAGGGTGGTCGTTCGTCGGGCCAGACTCGCTCCAGCGGTCAGGGTGGACGCTCCGGAGGACGTCGTGGTGGATCCGGCGCGGCTACCGCGACCAGCTCGGGCGGCAACCACAGCGCGGCTGACTTCAGCCGTCGCCGGGGTCGCTGACCCCCACGAACTCGCCGAGGCGGCTCCGCTCTTCCTGCTCTCGCCAGCCCGGGAGACGCGTGAGTCGTCTCGGTGTCTCCTGCTCGACCTCCGAACGGTTCCCGCCCGCGTGGCACGCTGGGCACATGGAGGTCCTGACCCCGCGCGACGTGCCGCTCGGCGGCCTGCGCGCGATGACCGTGCGGCGTACCCTCCCGCAGCGCCAGCGCTCCCTGATCGGAGCCTGGTGCTTCCTGGACCACTACGGTCCCGACGATGTCGACGCCTCCCAGGGAATGGTCGTCCCACCCCATCCGCACACGGGGCTGCAGACGGTGAGCTGGCTGTTCACCGGCGAGATCGAGCACCGCGACTCCGCCGGGCACCACGCGACGGTCCGGCCCGGCGAGCTCAACCTGATGACCGCCGGGCGCGGCATCAGCCACAGCGAGTACTCCACCCCCGGCACCACCACGCTGCACGGCGCCCAGCTCTGGCTGGCGCTGCCCGACAGCGACCGGCAGGTCGAGCCCACGTTCGAGCACTTCGCCCCCGAGCCGGTCACCGCCGAGGGCTGGGAGGCGCGGGTGTTCATCGGCTCGCTGCTCGGCTCGACGTCGCCCGTCATGACGTACAGCCCGCTCCTCGGGGCTGAGCTCACCCTCGCAGGGGGTACGACGCTCCGGGTGCCCGTCGACCCTTCGTACGAGCTGGGCGTGCTCGTCGACTTCGGCAGCCTCACCCTCGACGGGAAGCCGGTGGCGGCCCACGAGCTCGGCTTCCTGGACCCCGGTGCCGAGTCCATCGAGCTGACCACCGCCGAGGAGACCCGGCTGCTGCTGCTCGGAGGGCCGCCGTTCGGCGAGAAGATCGTGATGTGGTGGAACTACATCGGCCGGGAGCACGAGGAGGTCGTCGCCTACCGCGCGGAGTGGGAGCGACTGCTCGAGACCGGCAGCAGCGACCGGTTCGAGCTGCCCGAGGACGATCCCCTCGAGGCCCTGCACTCCCCGCCGCTCCCCAACGCGCGGATGGTCAGGCGTGGCCCGTAGTGCCGGTGTCCAGACGTCTCCTAGGCTCTCCCTGTGGCGGACCAACGAACCAACCCGGCCTCCTCGACGCTCGCCGATCTCGCCTCGGCCGGCCCTGTCGTCGTGGACGGAGGAATGGGCACCCTGCTGCAGGGCTCTGGGCTCGTCGACGGCGGCTCCGGTGAGCTCTGGAACATCGAGCGACCCGACGCGATCCGCGACGCGCACCGCGCCTATGCCGAGGCCGGCGCGATGATCCTGACCACCAACACCTTCGGTGGCACCCGGCCACGGCTCGACATGCACGGGCTCGGCGACCGGGTCCACGAGCTCAACGAGGCCGGAGCTCGGCTCGCGAGGGAGGTCGCCGGCGAGCACGGTGCGCTCGTGGCCGGTGATCTCGGACCGACCGGTGAGCTGATGGCCCCGCTGGGCACGATGGACGCGTCCGCGGCTCAGTCGATCTTCACCGAGCAGCTGGCCGGGCTGCGCGACGGCGGGATCGACCTGGTGCTGATCGAGACGATGAGCGACCTGGCCGAGGTCGAGGCGGCTGTCGCGGCAGCCCGCGAGGTGGTCCCGGACCTGCCGATCGTGGCCACGCTCAGCTTCGACACCAACCTGCGCTCGATGATGGGCGTTCGGCCCGCCGACGCCGTGACCGCGATGGCAGCGGGTGGGGTGGACGCGGTCGGCGCCAACTGCGGGCGCGGTCCCGTGGAGATGGCGGTGATTGCCGCCCAGATGGTGGAGGTGCGCCCGGAGGGCCTGCTGCTGATCGCGCAGTCCAACGCCGGGCTGCCGCAGGTCGTGGGCGACCACTTCGAGTACGACGCCACCCCCGAAGACATGGCTGCCCACGCCGTAGAGCTCCGGGACCTGGGCATCGACCTGATCGGCGGGTGCTGTGGCTCGACGCCCGAGCATCTCGCTGCGATCAGCAGGGCACTCGGCTGAAACGTGGGCGCTGTCGTCGGCGAGGACGGTGTTGCCCGGTGCACGTGGGCCGGCACTCCCGGGACCATGCGCGACTACCACGACACCGAGTGGGGCGTCCCCGTCCGCGACGAGCAGGGCCTGTTCGAGCGGCTCAGCCTCGAGGCGTTCCAGGCAGGGCTCTCCTGGTCGACCATCCTGAACAAGCGTGAGCGGTTCCGCGAGGTCTTCCACGAGTTCGACGTCGACCGGGTGGCGGCGATGACCGACGAAGAGCTCGACCAGCTGATGACCGACACCGGCATCGTTCGCAACCGGGCCAAGATCCAGGTGACTCGTCGCAACGCTCTGGCCAGCATCGACCTCCGCGCGGACGGTGGCCTCGAGTCCTTTGTCGAGGAGTTCCGGCCCGCGCGAGACCCGGAGCCGGACAACGCCTCCGAGGTGCCGGCCATCTCGCGGGAGTCCGCCGCGCTCTCCAAGGCGCTGCGCAAACGGGGGTTCGGCTTCGTGGGTCCCACCACGATGCACGCGCTGATGGAGGCCACCGGACTGGTGGACACCCACCTCGTCGGCTGCCACCGCCGCGGCATCGCGCGAGCCTGAGCTCCGCCGGCTCCATCGTGCGGCGCGCGACCCTGCGGCACCCCACCCAGGTACTGGACCGTTACGGTTCGGGCCATGCCCCACGACCAGGTCGCCCCGTGGACCCGTGTGCATGGGTTCGGCGACGACGCCCTCGGCGACCACGATGCTGTCGGTCTCGCCGACGAGATCCGAGAGGGCCGGGTGTCGCGTGCCGAGGCCGTGGAGGCCGCGATCGCCCGCACCCGGGAGCTGGACCAGACCCTCTCAGGTCTCGCGGCCGAGCGCTTCTCAAACGCACGGATCGACGCACAGGCCCACCACGCCGGGTTCTTCGCGGGACAGCCGAGCTTCGTCAAGGACAACAGCGACGTCGCGGGGCTGCCGACCCAACATGGCACGCGCGCCTTCGTCGCCCAGCCGGCCGTCGGTGACGGGGACTTCGCTCGCATGTATGGACTGGTCGGGATGACGCCGCTCGGCAAGACCCGGCTCTCGGAGTACGGCTTCAGCGCCAGTGCCGAGTTCATGGACGACGAGCCGGTGCGCAACCCGTGGCACACCGGTCACACCTCCGGGGCCTCCTCGGCGGGGTCCGGAGCCTTCGTCGCTGACGGCGCGGTACCGATGGCACACGCCAATGACGGCGGTGGCTCGATCCGCATCCCGGCGGCGTGCAACGGACTCGTGGGCCTCAAGCCCACCCGCGGTCGCACGCCCAGTGACAAGTTCAACCGGGAGATGCCGGTCAAGATCGTGCACGACGGGGTGGTGACCCGCTCCGTGCGGGACACCGCGGCGTTTCTCCGCGAGTCCGAGCGCGTCTACCGCAACCTCAAGCTTCCTCCGGTGGGCGACGTGACCCGTCCGGGCAAGAAGCGTCTCCGGATCGCGCTGGTCGAGAACTCCATCGGTGGCCGCAAGACCGACGACGAGACCGCGCAGGCCGTGCTGCACACCGCCGGACTGCTCGAGGAGCTCGGTCACCACATCGAGGTCGCCGACGCCCCGGTGACAGACACGTTCGAGGACGACTTCCTGGCCTACTGGAGCATGCTCGCCCTGGCCATCAGGACGGCGGGCAAGCACACCTTCAACCGCACGTTCGACGCCAACCTCAACGACAACCTGACCAAGGGACTGGCCCGGCACGCAGCGAAGAACTCGTGGCGGCTGCCGCTGGCAATCACCCGGCTCAACCTGTCCCACCGCAGGAGCAGGCGATTCTTCGCTGACCACGACGTCGTGCTCACCCCGACGCTGTCGCTGGTGACCCCCGAGCTGGGCTGGCTCGACCCTGCCCAGCCCTACGAGACCGTGATCGGGCGGCTGCTGGAATGGGTGGCCTTCACCCCCCTCCAGAACGCCAGTGGCGATCCCGCAATCTCAGTGCCGATGGGGATGAGCTCGAAGGGTCTGCCGATCGGCGTACAGCTGGCGTCGGCCCAGGGATCCGACCGCCGCCTGCTCGAGGTGGCCTACGAGCTCGAGGCAGCGCAGCCCTTCGCCAGGATCCAGGACTGAACCACGACCCAGGACTCTGGTGGGTCCTCGGGGTGGCTGTCCCCGCGGCCGTGATCCGGCGGCAGGCCGACTCCACCGGGTCCGGAACCTCCGGCCACTCGTCCGCAGGAACGCCCACGCCAGGGCCCGCGCCACCACCCGCCCCGTCGCGTCGCTGAGCTCGGCCTGACGCAGTGAGACGGTCCGGCCCGGTCGCAGCACCGACGCCGTCACGCTGAGCTCGTCCACGGGCACCGGACCAAGAAGGTCCATCGTGTCGGCCGATCACCCTGGCCGAGTCCTCCTCGAGCGTCTCGAGAGTCCGACCGAGCAGGGCAGCGGGAGGTCCGCCGTGCTGGGCAGGGGAACTCCAGGGGCCGGCCGTGGTGCCGTCGCGCGAGAACGACCGTCTCCGATGGGCTGGTAGTACACGTCAGCGGATGGGGTTCACTGGTCGATCATCGCGGCCCGGTCCAGGAGGCGGTCAAGTCCGCATCGGCCCGATTTCAGGTATCCCCTCGGGGCTGTGTATTCTGCTCGCTGGCCCTCGGAGCTCGATCTGGGTCACGCCCCTTTAGCTCAGACGGCAGAGCGTCTCCATGGTAAGGAGAAGGTCTACGGTTCGATTCCGTAAAGGGGCTCTGGGAAGTCTTCCCGAGACCAGCCCGACAGTCAGCAGGAATGTGCGGGTGCTCGGGTGTGTTCCCATGGCGGGGTAGCTCAGGTGGTTAGAGCACACGGCTCATAATCGTGGTGTCGCGGGTTCGAGTCCCGCCCCCGCTACGGATTCGTCGACACGCAGCAGCATCACAAGCCAGGAAGAAGGCACGAACGTGGCCAGCAAGAGCTCTGACGTCCGCCCCAAGATCACCTTGGCGTGCGTGGATTGCAAGGAACGCAACTACATCACCAAGAAGAACCGCCGCAACGATCCGGACCGGATGGAGCTGAAGAAGTTCTGCCCGCGTTGCCGCAAGCACACCGAGCACCGCGAGACCCGCTGATCGGTGCGATCACACGTCGCGGCTCCGGCTCTGCCGGGGCCGCTCCGTGTCTCTTGGAACACCCGAACGGATAGCGTCATGACCGTGCTGGACCCCGCCCCCTCGACGACCCTGGCCGAGCTGACCACGCTCCGCGTCGGTGGCCCGGCCGCCGAGCTGGTGGAGGCCCGCGACGAGGCCACGCTCGTCGAGGCGGTCAGCTCTGCTGACGCCGCAGGCGTCCCGGTGCTGGTGGTCGGCGCTGGCAGCAACCTGGTCGTCGCCGACGAGGGCTTCCCCGGACGGGTGGTCGTCGTGGGCAATCGTGGCCTGGGCATCGAGGGCGACACCTGCGGGGGTGCATTCGTCGAGGTCGGCGCGGGCGAGCCGTGGGACGACGTGGTCGCGGCGGCCGTCGAGCGCGGCTGGATCGGCATCGAGGCGCTCTCCGGCATCCCGGGGACCACCGGAGCCACCCCGATCCAGAACGTCGGCGCCTATGGCCAGGAGGTCAGCCAGACCGTGGCCCGGGTGCGCACATGGGACCGGAAGCTGCGAGGCATCCGGACGTGGACCGCAGGGGAATGCAGCTTCGGCTACCGGACCAGCCGCTTCAAGCAGGACCCGACGCGCTTCGTGGTGCTGAACACGACTTTCCAGTTCCGGCTCGGGGACCTCGGAGCCCCGGTGGGGTACGCCGAGCTCGCGACCGCGCTCGGCGTCGCACCGGGTGAGCGGGCACCCGCGACGGAGGTGCGCGAGACTGTGCTCGCGCTGCGCCGCAGCAAGGCGATGGTGCTCGACCCCGACGATCACGACACCTGGAGCACCGGCTCGTTCTTCACCAACCCGATCGTCGCCGCGGGCGACGTCCCGGTGGGTGCGCCGGCCTGGCCGCAACCGGACGGGCTGGTCAAGACGAGCGCTGCGTGGCTGATCGAGCAGGCCGGGTTCACCAAGGGCTACGGCAACGACCGCGTCCGGCTCTCCTCGAAGCACTCGCTCGCTATCACCAACCGCGGGGGAGCGACCACCGCCGACGTCCTCGAGCTGGCCCGCGAGCTCGAGTCGGGGGTCCGCGACCGCTTCGGGATCGCGCTGGTCAACGAGCCGGTGCTGGTGGGCTGCCGGCTCTGAACGTCCGGCTAGACGTAACTGCCCGTGCCGGTCGTCTCCGCCGCCACGACTAGGACGACGAACCCGATCACGGCCAGGATCGCGAGGATCAGGAACACCGAACCGATGATCCCCAGGATCATCCCGGTCCGGGCGTTGCTCAGGCCGCCCAGACGGCCCTGCGAAGCCTCGATCTCCTTGACCGCGCTGTGGCCGACTGCCCACGCGAACGGCGAGACCACGAGGGTGACCCCGCACAGGACGAAGGCGCCGAGCAGTCCGACCAGTCCGAGGACCAGCGCCAGCGTCGACTGCGGGTGGTCCGGGGGCTGTGGTGAGTAGGCGGTGTAGGGCATCTGCCCGGGGACGCCTCCGGGAGCCGGTGGGTAGTGGTGCGGACCGGCCTGACCCGTGGGTGGGTAGCCCGGCCGGAAGCCGTAGGGCTGCTGAGCGGGCGGGGTGAACGGGTAGGGGCTCTGTGAGCTGGTGGGGTTGAACACCGCACCACTCTCCGGGTACGGCGTGGTGGGGTCGGGACGATCCTGCGGCACCTCCGCCTGCTCGCTCGCCCGCTCAGCGGCCTGTCGCTCCCAGTAGCCCACCGGTTGGGTGGGCTCGGTGCCGGCCGAGTCGGCCTTCTCGCCGTCCGGCGGCTGGGGGCTCTCGCCCGGATAGGTGCTCATGGGCTCATTGTCCCCAACCAGCCGTCGATCTCACCCATCCAGGTCGACTTGTCCTCCTCGGACGCCCGGGAGGCGCGGATGGAGGAGCGAGCGAGGTCGGCGAGCTGTACATCGCTCAGCTCGTGCGCTGCCCGCATCGTGGCGTACTGACTGGCCAGTCGGGAGCCGAACAGCAGGGGGTCGTCGGCCCCCAGGGCGATCGTCGCACCGGCCGCCATCAGCTCCGGCAGCGGCACCGAGGACAGGTCGCTGTAGACACCGAGGGCGACGTTGGAGACCGGGCACACCTCGAGCGCGATCCCGCGCGAGATGATCAGGTCGAGCAAGTCGGGATCCTCCACGGCTCGGATCCCGTGGCCGAGCCGCTCGGCATGCAGCTCCTCCACGCACAGGCGGGCCGAGTCCGCCCCCAGCAGCTCCCCACCGTGCGGGGCGAGGAGCAGCCCGGCGCGCTCGGCGATCCGGAAGGCCGCCGCGAAGTCCCGGGTGTTGCCGCGCCGCTCGTCGTTGGACAGGCCGAAGCCGACCACCCCTCGTCCGGCGTACTGTGCCGCCAGCCGGGCCAGGGTTCGAGCGTCCAGCGGGTGTCGGGTTCGGTTGGCGGCGATCACGACGGCCATCCCGATGCCGACGTCCCGCGCGCTGGTCCGGACGGCGTCTAGGACCAGGTCGGTGAAGGCGGTGAGCCCGCCGAACTTGGCGGCGTACCCGCTCGGGTCGACCTGGATCTCCAGCCAGCGCGAGCCATCGCGCATGTCGTCCTCGGCGGCTTCTCGGACCAGTCGGCGTACGTCGTCCTCGGTGCGCAGCACCGACCGGGCCACGTCGTAGAGCCGCTGGAAGCGGAACCAGCCCTTCTCGTCGCGGGCCGAGAGCTGCGGGGGCCAGTCCTCGACGAGTGCGTCCGGAAGGGCGTGTCCGTCGCGCTCGGCGAGCTCGAGCAGGGTGGCGTGCCGCATGGAGCCGGTGAAATGCAAGTGAAGATGCGCTTTGGGGAGCTCTTCGAGACGCCTTCGCCGCACGGGGGCTTCTCGGGCTTGGCCCTCGTCATCGTTGCTGAGGGTGGCGCCTCTCACCGTCCGTGGAGCTGCTCGGCGGCGGCCAGGAGCACACACGTGGTGACCGCCTCCATCGCCTCGGTCACCTGTGCGATCTCCGGGAAGGTGGGAGCGAGGCGGAAGTTGCGGTCGCGGGGGTCATCGCCGTCCGGGAAGGACGCGCCCGCCGGCGTCAACGAGATGCCGGCTTCCTTCGCGAGCTGCACGACCCGCGAGGCGATGCCGTCCAGCACGTCGACGCTCACGAAGTAGCCACCGGTGGGTCGGGTCCAGGTGGCCACGCCGAGGCCGCCGAGCCGCTCGGCGAGGATCCGCTCCACGGCCTCGAACTTCGGCGCGATGAGCGCGCGGTGCTTCAGCATGTGGTCGCGCACGCCCTGGGGCGATCCGAAGAACTCCACGTGCCGGAGCTGGTTCAGCTTGTCCGGGCCGAGCGCGCCCTTGCCGAGGTGGCCGACGTACCACTTCACGGTCTCGACCGAGCCGGCCAGGAAGGCCACCCCGGCGCCGGCATAGGTGATCTTGGAGGTCGAGGCGAACATGATCGGCCGGTGCGGGTGTCCCGAGGCAGCCGCCAGGGTCAGGATGTCGGCGCTCTTGGCCTCGTCCTCGGTGAGGTGGTGAAGGGCGTAGGCGTTGTCCCAGAAGATCTTGAAGTCCGGTGCCGCCGTCTCCATCGACGCCAGTCGGGCGGCCACCTCCTGGGAGACGACTGCGCCGGTCGGGTTGGCGTAGGTCGGCACCAGCCACATGCCCTTGATGCTGGCGTCCGTCGCGACGAGCCGGGCCACCGCCTCGACGTCAGGACCGTGCTCGTTCATCGGCACGGTGACGGTGTCGATGCCGAACCAGCCGAGGAGGGTGAAGTGCCGGTCGTAGCCCGGAACTGGGCAGATGAACGTGACCCGCTCCTCCGCACCCCAGGGACGGACGCTGTCCACGCCACCCTTGAGCCACAGGTCGGTGAGTACCTCGCGCATCATCACCAGGCTGGAGTTGCCCCCGGCGACGACCTGCTCGGGCTCGACCCACAGGAGGTCGGCGAAAATGGCGCGGATCGCCAGGATGCCTTCGAGCCCGCCGTAGTTGCGCACGTCGACCCCGTCGGGATCGTGCACGCTCCGGGGCAGGCTGAGTAGTGCGTCGGACAGGTCGAGCTGCGCGGTGGAGGGTTTGCCCCGGGTCAGATCCAGCTTCAGACCACGGTCGCGGAGGGCGTCGTACGCCGCCCGCTGGTCGCTCAGGAAACCCTCGATCTCGTCGTGGCTCCGGTCGGTCAGGGGGCGGGTCTGCTGGCTCTGCTCGGTCACGCTGTCCATGTTCGCAGAGGCGGGGATCGCCCGGCGACCCGCGTCCAGGAGAGGCTCGCCGTCGGTTCGACTTTGCGTGGGCGCGCCCCGTAGACTCACCGTTCGGTGATTCCGGCCATGTTTTCGCCTGCCCGGAATGCCGTAGGGCACTAGCTCAACTGGCAGAGCATCGGTCTCCAAAACCGAAGGTTGGGGGTTCAAGTCCCTCGTGCCCTGCGAGATGTCAGAGAGCAGGATGTAGGGCAAGCAGGCAGTTCAGGCAATCGGAAGAAGGAAGCACGTGTCAGAGAGGTCCCCGGTCCGCTCGGAGAAGCGCGAGCGCACCAACCCAGTCACGTTCTACCGTCAGGTCATTGCCGAGTTGCGCAAGGTGGTGTGGCCGACCCAGCACCAGCTGGTCACGTACTTCATGGTCGTGATGGTCTTCGTGCTCGTGATGATCGCCTACGTCTCGGTGCTGGACCTCGGGTTCGGCAAGGCCGTGTTCGCGATCTTTGGCGACTAGTGCGCAGGCAAGGCAAGCCGCCCCGTGGGCCGGCCAGACCGGCGCCTGGGGTAATCGACGAGTTTGATGAGATGACGGAGTAAGCGTGTCTGAGCAGTACGAGAAGCCGGCCGACCAGCCGGTCGAGGAAACCGACGAGGTCCTCACCGACCCCGAGACGGGCGAGACTGTGACCCTGCAGTCATCGGTCGAACTCTCCGACGACCTGGTTCCCGCCGAGGAGGGGGCTGCTGACGACGAGTCGTCCGAGGAGCCCGCCGCCGAGTTGACCGTCGAGCCCGCCGAGGATGAGGCAGCTGCCGACCCCGAGGCCGCCGACCCCGAAGCCACGGACATCGACGCCCCTGCCGTGGACCCGCTCGAGGAGTTCCGCACCGCCCTTCGCGAGAAGGAGGGTGACTGGTTCGTGGTGCACACCTACTCGGGCATGGAGAACCGGGTCAAGGCCAACCTCGAGAACCGGATCACCTCCCTGAACATGGAGCACTTCATCCACGAGGTCGTGGTGCCGACCGAAGAGGTGGCGGAGATCAAGAACGGTCAGCGCAAGCTGGTCCGCCGCACCGTTCTCCCCGGCTACGTGCTGGTCCGGATGGACCTGACCGACGAGTCCTGGTCGGCCGTACGCCACACGCCGTCGGTGACCGGCTTCGTAGGGCACAGCCACCAGCCGGTGCCGTTGAGCCTGGACGAGGTCGAGAACATGCTCGCCCCCGCGGTCCAGGCCGCAGCCGACGCGGAGGCCGCCGCGGCTGCAGGCGAGTCCGGTGGGCGCGCCGCAGCCAAGACCGCCAGTCGTTCGCAGGTGGCGGTCGCCGACTTCGACGTCTCCGACTCGGTGATGGTCGTCGACGGTCCGTTCGCCACGCTCCATGCCACGATCACCGAGATCAATGTGGAGAGCCAGAGGGTCAAGGCCCTCGTCGAGATCTTCGGCCGGGAGACCCCAGTCGAGCTGAGCTTCACCCAAATCCAGAAGGTTTGAGCGAGCTCAGGAGCAACACCAGTGGCAGAGGGCACATGGCCCTCGTCCTGACCACGAGAACAGAGAGAAGAGCCAGAGAAATGCCTCCCAAGAAGAAGAAGATCGCTGCCCTGGTCAAGGTGCAGCTGCAGGCCGGCGCGGCCACCCCCGCACCGCCCGTCGGTACCGCCCTGGGTCCGCACGGCGTCAACATCATGGACTTCTGCAAGGCGTACAACGCCCAGACCGAGGCCATGCGTGGAAACGTCGTTCCTGTCGAGATCACGATCTACGAAGACCGGTCATTCACCTTCATCACGAAGACGCCTCCGGCCGCCGAGCTGATCAAGAAGGCAGCCGGCGTGCAGAAGGGGTCTGGCGTCCCGCAGAAGGACAAGGTCGGCAAGCTGACGAAGGACCAGGTCCGCGAGATCGCCACCACGAAGCTCCCTGACCTCAACGCCAACGACATCGACGCCGCCATGAAGATCGTCGAGGGCACGGCCCGCTCTATGGGCATCACGACCGACTGAGAACCTGGTGGTCCCGCATGTCGAGACCACCACGTGGCAGGGCCGCGCTGGCCCACCCGGACCACAACCTTCGAAGGAACAGAGGAAGAACATGCAGCGCAGCAAGACTTACCGCGCGACCGCGGAGACGTTCGACCAGGACGAGCTCCACGCCCCGCTGGCCGCCATCAAGATCGCCAAGAGCGGCGCCAAGAAGAAGTTCGACGAGACCGTCGACGTCGCCATGCGCCTCGGGGTCGACCCCCGCAAGGCGGACCAGATGGTGCGTGGCACGGTCAACCTTCCGCACGGCACCGGCAAGACCGCCAAGGTCCTGGTCTTCGCCAACGGCGACAAGGCGGACGTGGCCCGCGAGGCCGGCGCCGACGTCGTCGGCGGCGACGAGCTGATCGAGAAGGTCAACGGCGGTTGGCTCGACTTCGACGCCGTGGTCGCCACCCCGGACATGATGGGCAAGGTCGGCCGGCTCGGCCGCGTGCTGGGCCCCCGTGGCCTGATGCCCAACCCGAAGACCGGCACGGTCACACCCGACGTTGCCAAGGCTGTCGCGGACATCAAGGGCGGCAAGATCGAGTTCCGTGTCGACCGCCACGCCAACCTGCACTTCATCATCGGCAAGGCGTCGTTCAGCGAGCTCCAGCTCGCCGAGAACTACGCCGCTGCCCTCGATGAGGTGTTGCGGCTGAAGCCGGCCAGCTCCAAGGGTCGCTACATCCGCAAGGTCACCGTCTCCACGACCATGGGCCCTGGCGTCCAGGTCGACCCCAACCGCACGAAGAACGTTGCGGGCCAGGACGACGCCTGACGCAGCACCCGCAACACCTGGCCAGGGGCTCGGCACCGCGAGGTGCGGGCCTTCGTCATTCTCCTGCGAAGCGGGTGCTCGGAAACCAGGGCGCAACGAACGCCATCACTCGGGGATCCACAGGCGTCATACACCGTCAGCTCTTCCAGCAGTGGGTGGCCGGCAAGGTCGACGTTCCCTCTGCGAAGCGACAGGGCCTGGAGCTGCTGTGGTGATCCACCGGATTTGGTCGCCCCGCCCCCTCGCGGCTAGAGTGCTCACTTGTAACCAAGGACCGCCGGTTCGTCACCATCAGGTGACGTAAAGGTTCGCGAGAAGCGAACGGCCTGCGCAGGTGACACCGAGTGAGGCGACATCGTCGCCGTCCGCCCCGTGTGCCTTGCGCCGGGGTGTTTTTCATTTTCTCCGGTCCGGGGTTCACCGGACGTCGTGCAAACCCGCACGCTGCCCGGGCACACATCTGTGCACCAGCAGGAAGGAGACCCATGGCGCGGCCAGACAAGGAAGCCGCCGTCGCGGAGATCGTCGACTCGTTCAACGACTCCACCGGCGCTGTGCTGACTGAGTACCGTGGTCTCACCGTGAAGCAGCTGCAGGAACTGCGGCGAATCCTCGGCGAGAACGCGAACTACGCCGTGGTCAAGAACACGCTGACCAAGATCGCTGCCAAGCAGGCGGGCGTCGAAGGCTTCGACGACCTCCTCAACGGCCCGACCGCCATCGCCTTCATCAACGGCGACCTGGTCGATGCGGCCAAGGGTCTGCGTGACTTTGCCAAGGCCAACCCCGCCCTTGTCATCAAGGGCGGTTACGTCGACGGTGCCCCGATGGCGGCGGCCGAGATCGCCAAGCTGGCCGATCTCGAGTCCCGCGAGGTTCTCCTGGGCAAGCTGGCGGGCGCAATGCTCGCAACGCTTGGCCAGGCCGTCTACCTGCTCAACGCCCCGCTCGCCCAGGCCGCCCGCGTTGTCGGTGCACTGGAGGCGAAGGCCGCGCAGGACCCATCGATCCTGGCAGGAGGTGCCGGCGAGCCGGCACCTGTCGAGGACGTCGCGGCGACCGAGGCTCCGGCCGAGGACGTTGCCTCCGAGGACGCATCCGCGGCCCCCGAGACCCCCGAGGACGCACCCGCGGCCCCCGAGACCCCCGAGG
>Ga0136634_10000703_pt1 | contig 13841 bp, 8 predicted proteins | sample AntDrymUQ8332106_2_FD_104654 | JGI IMG/M metagenome (GOLD analysis project Ga0136634, IMG submission 104654) | Polar desert sand microbial communities from Dry Valleys, Antarctica - metaG UQ833 (21.06) | ecosystem: Environmental > Terrestrial > Soil > Desert | place: Antarctica: Dry Valley... | reverse complement strand
GCCAGGCAAGTACGCCGACGACTTATACAACATCAGCGACTAATGCTTCCAGTTATACATGGAGTGTAACCGGAACAGGCAATACAATATCAGGAACAGGAACTACAGGAACAGTTACATGGGCTGCAGGTTTCTCTGGTTCAGCAACAGTAAGTGTTGTAGCAAATGGATGCAATGGTCCCTCTGCACCGGCATCTACAAACGTAACAGTAACACCCACAGTTGGAACACCAACAACACCAACTCCATCTGCAACAACAATATGCCAGGCGAGTGCTTCAACATCTTATACAACATCAGCAACAGATGCAACCAGTTTCACATGGAGTATAACCGGAACAGGTAATACAATAGCAGGAACAGGAACTACAGGAACAGTTACATGGTCTAATACTTTCACAGGAATTGCAACAATAAGTGTCCGGGCACTTGGATGCAATGGGCCTTCTAGTGTAGCATCTACTACAGTATCTGTTACACCAACTGTAGGAACACCAGTATTTACATTAGGTGCTACCTCTACAAGGTGCCAGGGGGCAGGAACAGTTACTTATGGAGCTACCGCAACGAATAGCACCGGTATTACCTATAGTTTAGATGCCTCCAGTTTAGGCGCCGGAAATACTATTAATTCAAGCACCGGTGCTGTAACATATACAGCCGGATGGAGCAGTACAACAGTGATTACAGCCAGTGCAACTGGTTGTAACGGGCCCAAAAGTTCTAATCACACAGTAACTTTTACAGCAGCTCCTACATCTAATGCAGGAACACCATTAGTAAGTTGTAAAGATGGAGGGCAAAGAATTAATGCTTTTCCGTTAAATATTACTGCTGGATCAACCGCTTCAAACTATGCTACTGTAACCTGGACCAGGAGTGGAACTGGTACATTAACTAATCCTAATTCATTGACTAATGCTATGTATACACCAAGTGCAGCAGATATTGCATCAGCCAGCGGTGTTACTTTTACATTGACCGCTACAGGTAATGGAACTTGCGGCAGTGCAATTTCAACTAAAACACTTACGTTTACGAATGGCATAACAGGCGATATTACTATAGCAGCAGTTCCAATTTGCTCGGGAGCGGGATATGAATTAATTGCTGCAGGAACACCTACCGGAGGCGATGGCACTTTTACTTATACATGGGAACATGATAATAATTGTGGTGGTGGAAATGGCTGGCCTGATGTAGGCGGCTCTGGTTCTCCATTTACTGTTCCCCCTGCAATTGCAGGGGATTGCTTCAGAGCTGTCATTTCTTCGGGGGGATGTACCGTTCCTTCAGATAATAAGGGTAGACTTATAGACTTAGCATCTGGGAATTCAAACGCAATTAATTTTGGCACCAGCGTAACAACAATTTGTACAGGAACCAGTACTACCCTAACCGCACAAAGTGCAGTGGGATACACATTTGTTTGGGATCCATCACCAACATTAACCCCTCCTTTGAACAGTGCCACCGTTACTGCTAATCCTACTACCACAACCACATACACAGTTACAGGTACTGCAACAAGTGGTCCTTCATGTACAAAAACCGGAACCGTCACGGTAACTGTAAATCAAAAATCAGCAAACCCCACATCAGCATCCGCATCATTACCAACAATATGCGCCGGAGGATCAACTGCCTTAACTCTTACCGGGGGTGGTGGTGGTACCGGGGAAGTAATTAAATGGTATGCTGGTAGTTGTAGCGGAACCGCTGTTGCAACAGGAAATGGGGCATCTGTTAGTCCTGCAACAACGACTACTTATTATGGCCGTTATGAAGATGGTGCTCCATGTAATTATAACTCAACTTGTGCTACAGTAATAATAACAGTAAATCAAAAATCAGCTAATCCAACTTCAGCATCAGCTTCATTTACAACTATATGCAACGGAGGAAGTACTGCATTGACACTCACTGGTGGTGGCGGTGGTACAGGTGAAGTAATTAAGTGGTATACAGGTTCATGTTTAGGAGGAACATTAGTAGGAACAGGTAATGGCTTATCAGTAAGCCCAACAATAACAACAACATATTATGGCCGTTATGAAGATGGTGCTCCATGTAATTATAATTCATCTTGTGCTACAGTAATAGTAACAGTTTATCCAGTAGGACAATGGATAGGAATTACTTCCAATTGGAATGATGTACAAAACTGGTGCAGCGGCACACCTCCCAATGCAACAACGAATGTAACTATACCAGTTCTTCCTCCAGCTCGCTTTTATCCAATTGTGGTTGCAGCTACAACTGCTTTGGCTAACAATATATCTATAGCTTCCGGTGCAACTCTGACAGTTAATGGCCTTATTCAAATAAAAGGAACAATTTCTACCAGCGGTCCTACTTTTGATGTTACGAATGGCGCAATAGAATTTAACGGAACATCACAATCTGTTTCCGGAAGTGTATTTAAGAACAAATCGGTTAAAGATTTAATTGTAAACAGTGCCGGAACCGGTCTTACTATTTCCAGTACAGTAGGCGATACCTTGAATATATTAGATTCTTTGTCATTTGGAAATACAACAGCCGATCTAAATACCGGGAATAATATAACATTCAAATCAACAGCTTTAGCTACAGCAAGTATAGGTGTGGTTGGGGCTGGTAATATCATTAATGGTGATGTAACGGTAGAACGTTATATAGCATCCGGGAATACTCATGCAAAATCATGGCAGCATCTGGCAATTCCAACTTCAGGGCCTGCGCTAATTCCAGGTGTAGACGGTCAAACTATTAAACAAGCATGGCAGGAAGGGGCTTCACAAACCAACATACCACCTGGGGGAAGTAATGTTCCCGGTTCATTAGGAAATCCCAAAGCCGGCTTTGGTACCATGCTTACCAGTGACAAAACAACTGCGCTAGCGCTGGGCTTTGATGCTTATACCGCACCTGGACCAACAATCAAAGTTTACAATTCTTTAAATAATAATTATAATGGACCACTAAGCACAGGTATACCAATTTATAATCAACAAGGTTACTTTGTTTTTGTAAGGGGTGACAGATCAGTTTATGCATTTAATACTCCGGCAAATGAAACTGTATTGCGGACCAAAGGGCAATTATTTACTCCCAATCATCTTCCTCCTGTTACGAATGTGGTTGCTGGTAAATTTGAATCGGTTGGTAATCCTTATGCATCTGCAATTGATAAGAGAGTTATAACATTAACTGGGGTTGATTCATTCTTTATTGTATGGGATCCTAAATTAGGTGTAGGTAGTAGTTATGGTTTGGGTGCTTTTCAATATTTTTCTCATTCAGGAAATGATTATGAAGTAACTCCCGGGGGTGGAAGTTATGGTGCAGGTGGCAGTGTAGAAAACTATATCCAGAGTGGACAGGCATTTTTTGTTCAATCAACAATCGGTGGTACTCTATCTTTTGAAGAGAGCGATAAAGCCAGTGGCAGTTCATTAGTGAACAGGCCTATGGGTTCACCAGTACGTAGCCAGTTAAGAACTAATTTATATGGGATAAATGCTAATGGAAGTACATTTATTACTGATGGAGTACTCAACAGCTTTGATGATAAATACAAAAATAGAGTTGACGGGCTTGATGCCAGAAAATCACTCAACACTTCTGAGAATTTATCAATAAGGGTTGAAGGAACATTACTGGCTATAGAAAGAAAGCATACAATTACACAACAGGATACCATCTTCCTGAACCTTACCGGTGTAAGAGTGCAACCATACCGTTTTGAATTTATCGCAGATAATTTAAATCAACCCGGGCTTACTGCTTTTCTTGAGGATACTTATATAAATTTAAAAACACCTCTTAATCTTAATGGAAAAACAATTGCTGACTTCACAATTGTAAATATTGCTGGATCCTATGCAGCAGATCGTTTCAGGATTGTATTTGCATTAGTGAAAGTGCTACCTGTAAAAATTACTTCGGTGAAAGCCTATCAGCACACCAGGAACATCAATGTAGAATGGAAAGTGGAGAACGAGATGAATATGAAGCAGTATGAAGTAGAAAGGTCAGCCAATGGTATCCAGTTCACTACGTTGACCGTGGAGGTCGCTAAATCCAATGGAGGCGGTTCAGCAAACTATGTTATAACAGATGAAAATACATTGGAGGGATATAATCATTACCGTATAAAATGTATAGATGTAAATGGTAAAACAGCATACACTGAAGTGGTAAAAGTATTTATGGGCAGTATGAAAAAAGATATCACTGTTTATCCAAATCCAATCACCGAAGGAATTATTCACCTGCACTTTATGAATGAGGCAGCAGGTATATATAAAATCAGGTTGCTTAATAAATCAGGTCAGTTAATAATGACAAGACAAGTAGTGCGTGAAGAAGGCAGCAATACAGAGTTGATAAAATTGGACTTTACACTAGCGCATGGCATATACCAGTTTGAAGTAACTAAACCAGATGGCAATAAAAAAGAGTTTAATATAATGTATTGATTCCGGACATGAAATACTAAGCTGATCTTATGATCAAAAACCCACTCTGATGAGTGGGTTTTTTTATGATTAATTACCGACTTTTGAAAGTATCCGCCATGGTTCGTGTCACACGAAACATTTCTAATAATAATAATATTATTATTTCCTCCGCCATGGTTCGTGTCACACGAAACATTTTTAATAATAATAATATTATTATTTCTTAAAGATTTCGGTTCGTGTCAAACAAAACATAGATTTCGGTTCGTGTCAAACAAAACATAGATTTCGGTTCGTGTGACACAAACCGAGGCTGAGGGAAATTAATATAATGTATTGATCCTAAAATGAAAATACCAAGCTGATCTTATGACCAAAAACCCACTCTGATGAGTGGGTTTTTTTATGATTAATTACGGACTCCGCCATGGTTCGTGTCACACGAAACATTTCTAATAATAATAATATTATTATTTCTTAAAGATTTCGGTTCGTGTGACACAAAACATAGATTTCGGTTCGTGTGACACGAACCGAGGCGGAGGATTTCGGTTCGTGTGACACGAACCGAGGCTAAAAATTTTTGTCGGGATGACAAGATTCGAACTTGCGACCCCACGCCCCCCAGACGTGTGCGCTACCGGGCTGCGCTACATCCCGCTGAAATAATCGCAAATGTATTTGCAATTTATAAAAGTACAAAACGTATTATAATGCCGCTAATAGTTATTTTTACCGGAATAAAATGCAAGAATTTTATAATATGCAGATATTATGTATGCTGAGTTTATAACTAAAAGGAAAAGATGCCCAATATATTAATTGTAGATGATGAGAAAGCGATCAGGAAAACACTTTCTGAAATCTTAAGCTTTGAGGGTTACGATATTGATGAAGCAGGCGATGGGGAAGAAGGGCTGAAAAAGTTCAGTGAAAAAACATTTGACCTGGTACTTTGTGATATTAAAATGCCTAAACTCGATGGCATTGAATTTTTAGAAAAAGCCAAACAGGTTAATCCGGATATTCCTATCATCATCATCAGCGGACATGGAAATATTGATACTGCAGTGGAAGCTGTAAAAAAGGGCGCATTTGATTATATCAGTAAGCCACCGGATCTTAACAGGCTCTTAATCACATTGCGCAATGCAACAGAAAAACAAGAGCTGGTATCAGAAGCAAAAGTGCTTAAACGTAAAGTAAGCAAAGTGCAGGATATGGTAGGTGAGGGCAATTCTATGGTAAAAATAAAAGACACTATTGAAAAAGTAGCGCCAACTGATGCAAGGGTTCTTATAACAGGAGACAATGGTGTTGGTAAAGAATTGGTCGCACGTTGGATTCATGAAAAAAGCAGCCGTAGCAGCGGGCCGATGGTGGAAGTTAATTGTGCCGCCATTCCGGGAGAATTAATTGAAAGTGAGTTGTTCGGCCATGAGAAAGGTTCTTTCACTTCTGCAATTAAACAGCGCATTGGAAAATTCGAACAGGCTAACACCGGTACTTTATTCCTTGATGAAATAGGGGATATGAGTCTGAATGCACAGGCAAAAGTATTGCGTGCATTGCAGGAAGGTAAGATCACCAGGGTGGGGGCCGATAAAGACATAAATGTTGATGTAAGGGTAATAGCTGCTACAAACAAAGACCTCTTAAAAGAAGTAGATAATAAAACATTCCGGCTTGATCTTTATCACAGGCTTGGAGTAATTATCATACACGTTCCATCCCTCAATGAAAGAAGAGAGGATGTACCATCACTGATAAATTATTTTCTTGGATTAATTGCAACTGAATATGGGCAGCCAAAAAAAACAATAGATAAAGATGCACTTGATGCAATGCAACATTATAACTGGAGTGGCAATATAAGGGAATTAAGAAATGTTGTAGAAAGGCTGATCATTTTTTCAGGTAAAACTATTTCAATGCATGATATAGAAAATTATGTATTACCCGGTAAGGTATAGAAATAGTAAATAAGTAAAGGTTGATGTATGATCACCCGAATTTGAATAAATTAAATGCATGTTAAAAGTACATACGCCCTGTTTAATAGTTTAACCGGTAATCGGTATTAAATATTGAATGTTACTTTTGGTACCGATAAAAACATTATTGTATGAGTATTGGTTGGATCATTTTTATAATTGGAGCACTTGGATGGCATATCGGGATGTATGGAATGTTTAAGAAAGCCGGTATTGAGGGCTGGAAGGCATTTGTTCCATTTTATAATACCTGGTGCATGGTAGAAAAAATGGGGTTAAAGAAAATCTGGTTTTTTTTACAGTTTATCCCTATTGCCGGCCAGTTCATAACAATTTGGATAACAATAAAATTTGTGGAGCATTTTGGAAGATTTGGTTTCTGGCACCATGCAGCGGCAGTTCTTATACCATTTATCTATTTCCCATACCTGGGTTTTTCTAAGGAAGAAAGATATGCAGGTAAGATGGTAGTAAATAATTATAAAAAATCAGCATCACGTGAATGGATAGACGCAGCTGTTTTTGCTATTGTTGCCGCAACCATCATCCGCACATTTGTGTTTGAAGCTTATACAATTCCTACACCTTCAATGGAAAAAACATTGCTTGTCAATGATTTTCTTTTTGTAAGCAAATTCAGTTATGGCCCACGCATTCCCAATACACCTTTGGCTATACCTTTCGTACATGCTACCCTGCCTTATTCAACTATGAAATCTTATTCAGAAAAAGTTTATATCCCTTACACACGCTGGTTCGCAAGCCCGGTAAAAAGGAATGATGTCGTTGTTTTTAACTTCCCGGTAAATGATACTTTAATAAATGATGAAGTAAATTTTGGCAGCCGCACCACGTATTACCAGGCTATACGAGAGATTGGCAGGGACCGTGTGTGGCAGGATTATGAACCACTGATCATTACAAGGCCTGTTGATAAAAGAGAAAATTTTATTAAAAGATGTGTTGCTATTGGGGGAGATATGTTGCAGGTTGTTAATGGAAATGTAATAGTTAATAATAAACCCCAGCCAGCTTTCCCGGAATCAGAGCGATATTACCGGCTTACATATCCTGCAAATACTTATCTCGATAAAGAAAAATTACTGGAGCTTGGAATAAACATCAGGGAAGACCAGGATGACAGGAGACAAGCACCTGACGGTTCAATTGTAGTTAATATTACCAACAGGGAAAAATCTAATCTTTCACTTCCGGCTGGTTATGCAATCTCTGATTATATCATGTCTGTAGACAATATGTTTCCTCATTTTGATACGGCTGTTCATTGGTCGGCCGATAATTACGGACCTTTGTGGATACCTGCAAAAGGAGCCAGCATTGATCTTACACCTGACAATGTGATCCGCTACCAGCGCTGTATTGAAGTATATGAAGGCAATAAATTTGAAAATCGTAACGGGCAGATATTTATTAATGACAAGCCTTCCACTACTTATACATTTAAAATGAATTATCATTTTATGATGGGAGATAACCGGCATAACTCTTTGGATAGCCGCTATTGGGGATTTGTCCCGATAGATCATGTTGTTGGAAAAGCTTCACTGATATGGTTTAGCTGGGAAAGCGGACCAAGATGGAAACGTTTGTTTAATACCATAAAATAATATATTTACAATATTATTATTTGTAATTTTTTTTACACACACTATTGCGGAGGCGAATATTTATTATGGATTTTCACAAATGAAAACAGAAAATTTACATTTTACATACAATGTTTATGAATCAGGACTCGATCTGCCGCCTGGTGACAATGAATTACTGGAAGCGGCAAGAAAAGTTACAGCAAAAGCCTATGCGCCTTATAGCAGGTTCCTTGTAGGCGCTGTAGCTAAACTAAAAAATGGGGCAATTATATCAGGCACGAACCAGGAAAATGCATCATATCCTGTTGGTATTTGTGCAGAAAGAACTTTGTTATCCGTTGCTGCAATGGAGCAAAAGGATGTACCTATTGACACTATTGCGATAAGTTATCATAATGTAAATGGTGAAAGCACAGGCCCTATTTCCCCTTGTGGCATGTGCAGGCAAAGCTTAAGTGAATACGAAGAACGCACCCGGCAACCGATACGACTCATACTCAGCGGGCAATCAGGAAAAGTATTTGTCCTGGAAAGTGCAGGACTTTTATTACCTCTGTCATTTGGTGGAGAACATTTAAAATAATTTCCTCCATTACCAACCAATCAACTAATCACCAATCTCTTATTACGATCCTTTATAAACCACCCTGTACACGGCTCCGCTAAAATCATCACTGATCAACATAGAGCCATCCGGCATCATTTCAACATCAACAGGCCTGCCCAAAACTTTTCCTCCCGGCTGAAGCCATCCATCCGCAAATGTTGAATACCCCAAAGACCGTCCGTAATTGTCAAGCTTAACGAACGTAACCCGGTAACCGATAGGCTGGCTGCGGTTCCAGCTTCCATGTTCTGCTATAAACACCTGGTTCTTATAACTGCTGTCAAACATATTTCCTGTATAAAATCGCATACCCAATGCTGCTACGTGTGGGCCTAACAGTTGTACCGGTGATGTATAATCGCTGCAATTCTTACCATTCCCAAATTCAGGATCCCCAATATTTCCCTGGTGACAATAGGGATATCCAAAGTGCATGCCTGCCTGCGGTGCTGTATTTAATTCATCAGCAGGCACATCATTTCCCAAATTATCTCTCCCATTCTCTGTAAACCATAATTGTTTTGTAAGCGGATGCCAGGTAAACCCTACTGAATTCCTTATACCTTTCGCATATATCTCAAGCCCGGATCCATCTGTGTTAATTCGGGTAATGGATGCGTAGATTTGTTCTTTCCGGTCACAAATATTACATGGGGCTCCAACTGGAACATATAATTTTCCATCAGGGCCGAATGAAATGAATTTCCATCCATGATGTGTTTCTTTTGGGTATTTATCATATACAATCACAGGATCCGGAGGAGCAGTTAATTTAGTTTCAATATTATCCAGTCGCAATATCTGCGAAATCGTTGCTATATATAAATGGCCATCTTTAAATGCAACGCCATTTGGTGTATTTAAACCTGATGCAACTGTATATACTTTTTCCCCCTTGCCATCTTTATTTTCATCTGACACGGCATACACTTTATCACCACTTCTGTTTCCTACATATAAAATTCCGGAAGGAGAGAGGGTCATACTTCTTGCATCAGGTACTTCAGCGTAAACGCTGATACTAAAACCAGGTGGTAGTTTTATTTTCCCGAGATTATACTTATCATATAAATTATTATTGTCAGCTACAGTTGTTGTCTGCTTATTCCCGGAAGAATTTGTACAGGACTGGAGGTTTATAATTATAAAAAAAAGTACAGGTGTTATATATTTATATAATGATATTACAGAGTACATAAGTTATAATTTGATTGTAATTATACCTGCATTTTCTGTGCCTGAATAAAATTATATATTAAAATAAAGTCTGAACCCCATTCGCATATTTTGCTTCATGGTTAAGTAACCATTTCTTCCGCCATAGTTCGCCGGTATAACCTATAAGATTGCCATTACTGCCGATTACGCGGTGACAGGGTACAATAATGGCAATATTGTTTTTCCCGTTTGCAGAACCAACCGCACGAATGGCTTTGGTGTTTCCAATCCGTTTACTTAATTCAAGATAACTTATTGTTTTGCCATACGGAATATTATAAAGCGCATCCCATACTTTTTTTTGAAAATGACTTCCTTGCTGAGATAAGGGAAGTTCAAAAGAAATAATTTCACCTGCAAAATATTTATCCAGCTGCTGTATGCATTTATTTAGTATTTCTGAATAAGAATACACTTCAGGGCTGATCGTGTCATTTTCAGTCTCCTTTAAATCCTGTAAAAAATGCACTTCCAGAATATATCCGGATTCTTCTTTTATACGTAAGATTCCCAGTGGGCTTTTATAATAAATGGTTTCGCCTGGCATTACGATAAAAATACAAAAACTAAATTAGTACTGGATCACCTTTATCTTTGCATGAATGAATGGCAAACAGCTAAATACCCGTTTTGTTGAAAAAGCAATGTCTGCAGTGGCCGATCCTTATCGAATGAGTATTTTACAAGAAATACTCGATAAAGGTTCTATACGTTGTTGTGATGTTGTGTGTTTAACAGGCCTTTCCCAACCAACCTGCTCACATCATATTAAATTGCTTGCGGAAAGCGATCTAATAGAATGCCGCAAAGAAGGACGCAATAATTTTTTTACTTTAAACAAGAATAATTTTAAAATTCTTGAAAGTTATTTTGAAAAATTCACCACAGGTTAACCAATTTTATTACCATTGTGCACAGGTATGGCAGGCTGCAATAAAACCACTTCATTCTTTTGATTGTATACACCCAGTACAAGGCACTCACTAAAAAAATCGGCTATTTTTTTAGGGTGAAAATTTACAACTGCTATTACCTGCATTCCCAATAGGTCATTTTTTGTGTACAAATCCACGATCTGTGCAGAGGAGTAAAGGATACCGGATTTGCCGAAATCAATTTTTAATTTATAAGAAGGATTTCGTGCTTTTGGAAAATCTAAAACTTCCAGGATTGTTCCCACACGCATATCAATTTTTTGAAAGTCTTCCCAGGTAATCATGTCAAAAAAATAAGAACATTTATTTAATGAACAGAACCTAAATCAAATTCAATGATTATAAATTAAAAAAATTACATCCTTATGTATCGAGCAGGTTGGCAAAGAATAAAATTTCATTCATCTTATAATAGTTACGGTCATTGTCATAGCATTTGCTTAATTCTTCCAGTAGAAATTGAATGATACGCTTATTACTGATAGGCCTGAAATAGGAAGTAACAGGAGGTACGGACAACTTTTTAAAATAATTTTCAATATCCTTATGGGAATACATCTGTCCGCTTAACGGATCAATATAAAAATTAATTTTTTCAGATGAATGTCCAACAGGGTTTAATGAAGCATACTGCTGATCAAAAAAACCCAGAATAAACTGGCGCGGTATATTGATCGCTTTAACAGGAATATCGAGTTGCTCACACAAAACAAGGTAAATAATCCCATTACTGATCGCATTCCCTTTTTTGGATTCAAGGGTTTTATTAACAAGGAAAGTATCGGGATTGTCATAACTGATCTCAACACCCTTGTGTTTGTAATAATTATAAAAAATACTATTGAGAACGTTTACCTTTTCAATTGGAGTTAGATAACTGTTAAGTTCAAGCCAGATATTTCTTCTAAGCTTTTCAATTTCTTTCAGTGTTTGTTCCTGATCAATTTCAGGATAATGGTATTTGGCAATTAACATAGCGCCGGCAAGCAACCCAGCTCCTCCATCTTTCCATTTAATAAATTCCTCTGTAAGTTCACGCAGGTGCAGCCGATGTATTAATAATTCAATCCTCTCCTGTGTATCTTCATCAGAGATGGTTTCCCACAAATGTTCGAGATCCGGAATGATCTCTTTTCCAAACGTAGCGATCTTATCACATACCGCATTATAAACGTCTTCATCGGGATCATCGATAAGAAGGAATAGGGCAGATAATTCTTTACTCGGTTTCAATCAATTTAATTTTAACTGAAATTGGTTATTGCATTTAAATAATTAGATTCCGGGCTTCAGGAGCTAACGGTAAGTATAACCTTTTTTATCAAATATCACGCATCCCGCATCATATTTACTCATTAATACTTACGACTTTTTTTTGGGAGGCGATTTTTTAATAACACTTTTCTTAGGCGCTGTTTTCTTTACTGGTACTTTTTTACTGAATGCTTTTGGATCCTGTGCAACGATCATTTTTTTTATTTCCTCCAATTCTATAGATGCCAATTCTTCTGTAACAAATTTTCCATTGGCTCCATTTGCAGGTAATTTAAGCATCTTTTTGCCAAAGCGGATAAATGGTCCCCACCGGCCGTTCTCAATGGCAATTTTTTCCTGGGGCCATTGCCTGATAAAACGATTGGCTTCTTTATCAATTTTTTTTGCTATCAGTTCATTACAATCCTGTTGAGTAAGGGTATCAAAATTATAAGCCCGTGGAATATTAATAAAAAGCTCATTCCATTTAATAAAAGGACCAAATCTTCCTTTGCCTTTTGTAATGGGTTTTTCATCATAAAAACCTATAGGTGCATCTTCTATATTTTTTGCTGTAATAATTTCAATAGCCCTTGACATGTCTATTTCTAAAAGTTCCTCTCCCCGCGGTATTGAAATAAACCTGTCACCATATTTTACATAAGGTCCGAATCTGCCAATATTAATAGATACTTCAAGTCCTTCATGTTCGCCTAAGCTTAATGGCATTTTAAATAATTCCATTGCTTCATCCAGCGATATGGTTTCAATGCTTTGTGTTGCCTTTAGTTTTGCAAACCTGGGCTTTTCTTCATCATCATTTAACGCCTGCGCACCGAGCTGTACCATCGGGCCGTAACGCCCCATTCGTGCAATTACCGGTTTTCCTGTTACCTCATCAATACCCAGGCTTCTTTCACCTACTGCACGCTCGGCAGTTTCCAGTGTATGCTCTACACCAATATGAAAAGGTCCATAAAAATCCGATACCATTTTATTCCATACTATCTTGCCGTCTGCGATTTCATCAAACTCTTTTTCAATGTTGGCGGTAAAAGAATAGTCCATCACTTTTGTAAAATGCTGATTCAGAAAGTCGGTAACGACCAATCCAAGATCTGTTGGGAATAACTTTGATTTTTCCGCACCGGTGTTTTCCTGTTCTGTAATTTTTATAACGGTTGTGCCTTTTAATTCCAATATCCTGTAATCTCTTCTGATTCCTTCTTTATCCTTTTTTTCAACATAATTACGCTTTATAATTGTTGAGATAGTGGGAGCATATGTGCTGGGCCGGCCTATTCCCAGTTCTTCGAGTTTTTTTACCAGTGAAGCCTCGGTGTATCTTGCCGCATGACGGGTAAATCTTTCAGTGGCAGAAAGTTTTCTGAACTCCAGCTCCTGTCCGACAGTTAAGTTTGGCAACCTGTCACTTTCATTTTCATCTTTATCAATTTCATCTTCGTCTGTGCTTTCCAGGTATACTTTAAGAAACCCATCAAATTTTATCACTTCACCACTTGCTGTTAATTCTTCATTGTTGGTACTGATATTTATTTTTGAAATTGTTTTTTCAAGTTCCGCATCTGCCATCTGGCTGGCAATGGTACGTTTCCAGATCAATTCATACAGGCGCGTCAGTTCGGCATCATCAACTGTTTTATTTTCCATGTATGTAGGACGAATGGCCTCATGTGCTTCCTGTGCACTTTCATTTTTATTTTTATACCTGCGTACCTGTAAATATCTTTCTCCAAAATTTTTATTTATTTCCCCTT
>Ga0136634_10000702_pt1 | contig 13856 bp, 10 predicted proteins | sample AntDrymUQ8332106_2_FD_104654 | JGI IMG/M metagenome (GOLD analysis project Ga0136634, IMG submission 104654) | Polar desert sand microbial communities from Dry Valleys, Antarctica - metaG UQ833 (21.06) | ecosystem: Environmental > Terrestrial > Soil > Desert | place: Antarctica: Dry Valley... | reverse complement strand
CGACCGGTGCAGAGAAACCCCTGCTGTGTCGCCATTTTTGATCCCGGGCGAGCAGAATCAGGCGGTGTGACTGAGAGTTCGCGGCAGGAAGCTGCGGCGATCCTGCTCGTACGCGACGATCGCGTCTGTGTGCCGCAAGGTGAGGTCGATGTCGTCGAGGCCTTCGAGGAGGCGCCAGCGCAGGTAGTCGTCCATCTCGATAGGGACCGGCCGGGCCTGACCCGCCATGGTGAGCAGGCGCTCCACCAGGTCGACCGTGACGTGAAAGTCCGGATTCGCCTCGCATGACTGCCACATCTGCTCGACGACCTCGGGCGACACCTCGATCGTGACCAGACCACACTTGGCTGCGTTCGTACGGAAGATGTCCGCGAACCGCGGCGAGATCACGACACGGAAGCCGAAGTCCTGCAGAGCCCAGACCGCGTGCTCCCGGGAGGACCCGACGCCGAAGTCCCGTCCGGCGACGAGAACGGTGGCGCCGGCGTAGACGGGCTGGTTCAACACGAAGTCGGGCATCTCCCGCCACGCCGAGAACAAGCCGTCTGCGAAGCCCGTCCGCGACACCCGCTTGAGGAACTCGGCCGGGATGATCTGATCGGTGTCGACGCTGCTGCGCCGCAACGGGACCACGCGGCCGGAATGGGTAGTGAACGACTGCATGCTCAGAGCCCCAGGTCTTTGGGGTCGGTGAGCCGGCCCGTGACAGCCGTGGCAGCTGCCACTGGTGGCGACACAAGGTGTGTGCGGCTGCCGGGACCTTGCCTTCCTTCGAAGTTGCGGTTCGACGTCGACGCGCTGCGTTGGCCGGCACCGAGCCGATCGTCATTCATCGCCAGGCACATCGAGCAACCGGCGAAGCGCCATTCCGCACCGGCATCGGTGAAGATCTTGTCAAGCCCCTCGTGCTCGGCCTCCAGGCGCACGCGCGCCGAGCCCGGAACAACCAGCATGCGCACACCAGCTGCGATGTGCCGGCCCCGCAGAACGTCCGCGGCAGCGCGGAGATCCTCCAGCCGGCCGTTCGTGCACGAGCCCAAGAAAACCGTGTCCACAGCGATATCCCGTAGCCGCGTGCCCGGGCGAAGGTCCATGTACTGCAGCGCGCGCTCGGCGGCGGCTCGGGCCATCGGGTCCGACAGCACCGCAGGATCGGGGACACGCGCCGAAAGCGGAGCGCCCTGCCCCGGGTTGGTGCCCCAGGTGACGTGCGGCTCGATCGAGGCGGCGTCGATGCGGACCTCCCTGTCGTACGTCGCGCCGTCGTCACTCTCGAGGGTCGACCAGTAGGCAAGCGCCGCGTCCCAGTCAGATCCGGTCGGCGCATGCGATCGGCCGGCTAGGTAGTCGTATGTCGTCTGGTCCGGGGCGATCATGCCGGCGCGGGCGCCGAGCTCGATCGACATGTTGCACACCGTCATGCGGCCGTCCATGCTCAGTGCCTTGATCGCGGAACCGCGGAACTCGATCACATGTCCCTGACCCCCGCCGACGCCGACCGTCGTCGCGATGGCCAACACCAGGTCCTTGGCGGTGACGCCGCGCGAAAGAACCCCGTCGACGGTGATCGCCATCGTGCGGAAGCGTTGCTGTGGCAGGGTTTGCGTCGCCAGCACATGCTCGACCTCGCTCGTGCCGATGCCGAAAGCCAGCGCTCCGAAGGCGCCGTGCGTCGAGGTGTGGCTGTCGCCGCAGACGATGGTCATGCCCGGTTGGGTGAGGCCCAGCTGGGGCCCGACGACGTGGACGATGCCCTGGTCGATGTCGCCGAGCGGATGCAGCCGAACGCCGAAGTCCGCGCAGTTCCGGCGCAGCATCTCGATCTGTGCACGCGAAACCGGGTCCGCGATCGGCCTCAGGATGTCGCGCGTCGGGGTGTTGTGGTCCTCCGTGGCGATGGTCAGGTCCGTGCGTCGGACCGGCCTGCCGGCCAGCCGGAGGCCCTCGAACGCCTGCGGGCTGGTGACCTCGTGCAGCAGGTGCAGGTCGATGTACAACAGGTCGGGCTCACCCGGAGCCTGCCGCACGACATGCGAGTCCCAGATCTTTGTGGCAAATGTGCGCGGCGGTTTCGAAGCTCCGGCTGCACCCGCATCGATCTGAGGTACCGAGTCCTCAAGTGATAGTCCGCGAGACGCCGCGAACGTTCGTGACGTGCTCGGCTTCTCCGCGATAGTCCGCGGCATCGGTAACTCCCTGCTCGGTCGACCGGCCACCGTCGCAATCCATGCGTGCGTTTCGCATGATGAGACGGCAGTATTGGAACATGAGAAAGTCTACCGGTGTCGGTGTCCTCGACAAGGCCGCTCTCATCCTCGAGGCACTGGCCGCTCAGCCGTCGAACCTGGCCGCCCTCGTGGAGTCGACCGGTCTGACCCGGCCGACGGCGCATCGCCTGGCGGTGGCTCTCGAGGCCCATCGGCTGGTCTCCCGTGACGCCGACGGACGCTTCGTCCTCGGCCCCAAGGTGGGTGAGCTCGCCGCCGCGGTGGGCGAGGATCGCCTGGTGGCTGCGTCCCGGCCGGTGCTCGCACGCCTGCATGAAGTGACCGGTGAGAGCGTCCAGCTGTACCGCCGGCGCGGCGACACCAGGACCTGCGTCGCCGCGCTCGAGCGACCGAGCGGCCTGCGCGACAGCGTCCCGGTCGGCAGTGTCCTGTCGATGCGTGCCGGTTCGGGCGCGCAGGTCCTCCTCGCGTGGGAGGACCCCGAGCGGCTCGCCAGGGCGCTGCGGGACGCCAAGTTCAATGCGGCCACCCTGGCGGCCGTACGGCGTCGCGGCTGGGCGCAGAGCGTCGCCGAGCGAGAGGCTGGGGTCGCGTCGGTCTCGGCGCCGGTGCGCGGCTCGAACAAGGCGGTGATCGCGGCGATGTCGGTGTCCGGGCCGATCACGCGGGTGACGAGCCAGCCGGGACGCCGCTACGCCGCCGCCCTCGTGGCCGCCGCCGAGAGACTCAGTGCTTCCCTGCAACGCGCAGGCTGACCCTCCTCCAGCGAGGGAGGAAGGTCAGCCCGTGTCAACGCCTGGCCGTCACCTCAGCCGGGTGGCAGCGATCAGGGTGCCGGCAGGATGAACGCGTCGACGAAGGCATCCTGCGCCTCCGGATCGACCAGGAACTCCGCGATCCCGTGGCCCGCGTTCGGCAGCAGCCGCTCGGTCACGTCGGTGCCGCCGGCGATCAACTTGTCGGCGTAGGCCGCGGCATTGCCCGGTGCGCTGCCCGTGTCGAGACCGCCGATCAGGAACTCGACCCTGGTGGTCGGGTGGGAGAAGTCAGTGCCACCGTCCAGGATGCTGTCCTGCTCCCAGGTCTCCTCCATCGAGCGGTCCTTGAGGACGCACGGGCCGCTCGCGAGATCCAGGTATCCGTAGGCGTAGTCGGCGTACCCGCGCGTCGCCTTCGACACGCGGAACTCGGGCGCGGTGTTGAGGCACGCCTGCGCCAGCGCGGCGAGGATCGGACCGCTCGACATCACGGCCGCGTCCAGGAGGGTGTCCTGGCCGTAGTGCGACAACGCGTAGCCGATCTGGGTGGCGCCGGCGCTGTTGCCGCCCACGCAGAACCCGCACACTCCGTCGCCCTGGGGAACACCCAGCGGCTCGAACACCTCCGAGTAGACGTAGTCGATCACGGTCGCGCCGCGGCACCCCGCGACGTCCATGCCGTACGGCGGCTCCGTCAACGTCACCCAGGTGTTGGGCCACGCGGTCCGCAGGACATGGAGGCCGGCCGTCTGCAGGTCGTCGACGGTCTCCGCTCCCTCGACGATGCCGGCGCCGAGGAAGGTGTCGCCGTCGCCGCCGGAGAAGATCAAAGCGACGCCCCTGGGGGTGCCGACGGCCTCCGCCGTGGAAATCACGAGTCGGGTGAGCGGCGTGCCCTCGCAGGAGACCACATAGGAGTGGCAGTCCTCCGTCTCGGGGCAGTCCACGGGTGGCCCGATGTCGACCGGTGTCAGACCCTCTGTCGGCGTGCCGGGCTCGCCTGAGTCGATGATGCCGTCGCAGTCGTCGTCCTTGCCGTTGCCGTTGACCTCCGTCGCGTTGGGGTGAACGCTCGCGTCGGCGTCGTTGCAGTCCGGGCCCTGGACCTGCGCCGCGACCCAGGTGTCGCCGTCGAGATCGGCGCTGGTCAGGAGGGTGTGGCGGCAGTAGCCCTGCCGGTTCGCGTACGAGTCGGTGGTGTAGGCGTTGTTGTCGGTGCAGTTGCGGGTGCCGGTGGTGGTGTCCGTACGCCCGTCGCAGTTGTCGTCGACTCCGTTGCCGAGAACCTCGGTGACGCCGGGCTCCACCGCGGCGTTCGCGTCGTTGCAGTCGGGTCCACCGGTCTGCGCGGCTGCCGTGCCGTCGTTGTCCAGATCGCGGTCGCCGAAGGTGTGGGTGCAGTATCCGAGCGTCGCGTTAAACACGTCATCGGTGTACGGGTTCGCGTCGGTGCAGTCCTGACCGCCGCCGCCCCCGGAGGCCTCGTCGTCCACGATCGCGCCCACGGCCGACCCGTCGCCGATCACGAGACCTTCCGGAGCCGAGAGCGTCACGGTGAACGTCTCCTGAGACTCCGCGGTCGCGTCGTCGAGGATCTGGGCGGTGAAGTTGCGCCGGTCATCACCGGCAGCGAACTCGACGACCTGGGTTGACGCCGTGTAGTCCTGCCCGGCTGTCGCGGTGCCACTGGTCGCCGTCACGGTCACCCGCACGGTTGTGGTGGGTTCCTCAAGCAGCCGCAAGGAGAAGGTCGCCGGCTCGCCGGAGCCCTCGATGGCGAACGTGTCGTACACGTTAAGCGTTGGCGAGGCCGCCATCGCCGCGGGTGCCTGCAAACCCGCCAGGGCCGCTGTGAGTAGGCCGGTGAGAAGCAGCACCGATCCGCCCCTCGACGTGCGCCGTCGAAGTCCCACTGTGTTCCTTCCTGTAGCTGTGTTCCTCCCCCCCACCGTGTTCCTTCCGGTCACTGTGTTGCTCCGTCTCACTGTGTTACTCCGTCTCGTTGTCGATGATCGTCACAGTCCCGACTGACGGCCCCACGGTGACGAGGGAGCTTGCTGTCGAGATGGTCACGCTGAACGTCTGGTCGCCTTCGTCCGAGCGGTCGTTGAGGATGACGAGCGGAACCTGCACCGACGAGGCCCTCGCCGGGATGGTCACGGTTCCGGTCGCAGACCGGTAGTCGCTGCCTGCGAGGGCCGCGCCATCGGCGGTAGCGTAATTGACGACCAGCGGCGTTGACAGTCGCTTGGACAAAGACAATGTGAGATAGACGAAGTCTCTTGTCTCGACGACGGGATCGTCGCCCTCGACGGCGCTGACATTACCCACCGTCAGGCTCGGCACCGCGGTCGAGGCCGCATTGCGAATCGTGACAGTTCCGGCGGCCCGCTCGATCTCGATACTCGGCGCTACGGAAGTGATCAAAACCTGGAAGGTCTCGTCCGCCTCTGCGGCGGTATCGGAGTTCACTGTCACCGGTATAGAACTCACCAAACGACCCTTTTTCACCGACACCGACCCCGAGCTCGCCACGAAATCACCGCTGGCGGCGCTGCCCGGTTGCAGGGTGTAGTTCACCGTCATCGCCTGGCTCTTGATGTTCATCGTCAAGGGCACCGACACGCTGACGCTGCCCTGTCGACTCTCGGTCACGGTTGCGTCGCCCACCCGTACGGCGGGCGCAGGCGTCTCGCACGGCTCGATGCCCTCGGCAATCAGCACGTCCAAGCGCGCGGACAGGTCAGCCTTGACCGCTGCTGCGGACTGGTCGGCATCCAGGCTCTGCAGCTGCGCCGGGTCTGCCACGAGGTCGTAGAGCTCCTCCTCGCCCGTGCTGTAGCGGATGTAGCTATGGGTGGGCGTGCGCACGCCTTCGAAGCAGTTCGCGTCGTACCGCTCGATCAAGACCTCGCGGTCCTGGTAGTCGCCGGGAGCGGCGACCAGGGTGCGCAGGTCGATCCCGTCCATCACCCGTCCGGCGGTCGCGCTGGCCATCGCCACGATCGTGGGTGCGACGTCGGCGTTCACCGTCTGCTCCGCCACGTGCACCCCGGCCGGGAAGCCGGGGCCAGCGGCCATCAGGGGCACCCTGATGGACTCCTCGTACGGCACCTCTTTGCCCTGCTGGCGATGCTCACCGCGCTGCTTGCCGTTGTCCGACAGGAACATCACGACCGTGTTGTCGAGGACGCCGCCGGTGCTGAGCGTGTCGACCACTCGGCCGAACAGCTCGTCGACGGCTTGCAGGGCTGCCAGCCCGGCCCGGTAGTCCGCCTCGAGCGCGTCGATCTCGGTGGCTGTCAGGAGCGGCGAGCCCTGGATGTACACCGGCTTGTCGGACACGTCGGCCTCGTTGAAGCCCGGTCCCCTCGGCATCGACTCGGTGCTGAACATACCCTCATGGCGCGGTGCGGGCAGCGGCGGTGTCGCCTGCACGCTGTGCGGTGCGAACGGCGCGATGTAGGTGAAGAACGGGTCGCCGAGCGCGATCGACTCGGTGATGGTCTGTACCGCGCGGTCAGCGAGCACGTCTGTCTGGTAGTCGTCCGGGTCCGAGCCGTACGTCACCAGGGTTCCGTTGTCGTTGACCTTGTAGTCGTAGTAGGTCGGCGGGGAGACGCCCTGCCAATCGGTCCAACCGGGCGGCACGTCATTGGTCGGGTATCCGTTGAGGTACTTCCCGACGTGCGACGTGCGGTAGCCCGCCGCCTGCAGCCAGACCGGCAGTGTGTTCGTGTGGTCGAGCGCCTGGTAACCACCTCGCGGCGCGCTGTTTCCGAGCACCCCGTGGTGCAGGGCGTACTGCCCGGTCAGGAACGTCGCACGCGACGGACAGCACAGCGGGTACGAGGCCACGAAGTTGTCGAACGTAGCGCCGTTCTCCTCGTAAAACGCGTTGACCTGCGGCAGCACCCGCATCTGCTCGAGTGTCTGGTCGTCGGTCATGATCACGACGACGTTCGGTCTGCTCCCGGCCGCGGTAGCGGCCCGAGGTGGCGATGAGATGGCTGCCGCGAGTAGGACAAGCGTAGCGAACCAACAGAAACCTCGAGCAAGAGATCGCACGCGTGAAGGACTAACTGCACGTTCCATTGCCGTACCCCCGATTCGTCCAGGCCCCATCCCGGACGGTGTTCAGGCTATGTCACCTGATCACAGCAGGTCAACGCTGTCGAAAGGCGCTTCGCCGACGACCGCCGAGTTCGACGGTCACCAATACCCACTGGTGATCGAAGTTATTCTCGTGGACGTACTGTTCACGCTGGGCGGTCCAGGTTACGCCCTGTGACGAATTGACTGAAAGTAATTCGTCATACGAGTGCGGGTTTGAACGGGTGGCATCTGAAGGCGAGGCAGGTAAGAGAGGGTCCCTCCGCGACGAGACCCCCTCGAACCGCGGCAAGGCTCAGAGGGGGCCTCGTGTCGTAGCCCCGACGGGATTCGAACCCGCGCTACCGCCTTGAGAGGGCGGCGTGCTAGGCCGCTACACAACGGGGCCGCACGTGGTGGAGTGGCAACCGTACCCGAGGGTCCGATCCGACTCACACCGCTGGGGTACCAGGACTCGAACCTAGACTAACTGAACCAGAATCAGTCGTGCTGCCAATTACACCATACCCCACCAAAGCGGACACCGTCCCGCCGAGCGTTGGGGCGATGAACCGCCCCGGAAGGATAGTCGGCCGGGCTCCCCCGCTACAAACCGACACCCGCCCGCATCCACTTCGCGGCCGGCCTGAGCACGCTCGATGCGGGACCATACGGCGCCGACGTGCCTTGACCACTCGGCGGGGTCGACCCGAAATCTGGGCTGGGTCGACCTGGGCCGGGTCGGGCCGTGGAGGGCTGGCCGCAAACAGGCCAGGTAGCCGGATCCTTGGGCGGCGCACGGGACGTACGGGTGGGCCGGTCAGGCCGGGTCCAGCTGGGCCGGTCAGGTGGGCCGGGCGAGGGAGGCGCGGAGGCGGTCGAGCGTACGGCTGCGCCCGAGCAGCTCGATCGACTCGAACAGCGGTGGGGACACCCGACGGCCGGTCACGGCGACGCGTACCGGGCCGAACGCGTTCTTCGGCTTCAGGCCCAAACCATCGACGAGCGCAGCGCGGAGGGCGGACTCGACGCCCGACGTCGCGAAGTCGCCGACAGCTTCGAGCGCACCGAGCGCCGCGGCCAACACGGGACGCGCGTCGGAGGTCAGGGACCGCGCCGCATCTTGCTCGTCGACAGCGAAGTGGTCGTCGTCGACGAACAGGAAGCCCAGCATGTCGATGCTCTCCGTCAGCCGTCCCATGCGCTCCTGCACGAGCGGTGCCGCGGCCTCGATCAGCACCTGCTCGGGCCCGGTCGGCGGTTCTGCGACCAGGCCCGCGCGCTGCAGGAACGGCAGCAGCCGCGCGACGAAGTCTCCGTGGCTGAGGGCACGCAGCTTGTCGCCGTTGATCGACTCGAGCTTGCGGATGTCGAACCGAGCGGGATTTGCGTTGACCCGCGAGCCGTCGAACGCGGCGACCATTTCCGCGAGGGTGAAGTCCTCGCGGTCGTCGCCGATCGACCAGCCGAGCAGCGCCAGGTAGTTCAGTAGCGCTTCGGGCAGGAAGCCCTCATGGCGGTACCACGCGACGGAGACGACACCGTTGCGTTTGGAGAGCCGGTGACCGTCGGTGCCGAGCACCATCGGCAGATGCCCGAACGTCGGTGTGTCACCGGCCTGCACCCCCATCGCGCGATACACCGCGACCTGGCGCGGTGTGGACGACAGCAGGTCCTCGCCGCGGATGACGTGGGTGACCGCCATCAGCACGTCGTCGACCGCGACCGCAAGCGTGTAGAGCGGCATACCGTCGGCACGGACGAGCACGAAATCCGGCACATGCTGGTGCTCGAACGTCACGTCGCCGCGGACGAGGTCGGTGAAGGTCGTCGAGCCCTCCGGCATGCGCATCCGCACGACGGGACGTCGACCTTCCCGGACGTACGCGCTGACCTGCTCAGGCGTGAGTTCTCGGCAATGGCCGTCGTATCCGGGCGGGAGACCGAGCTTGCGCTGGTGCTCGCGCCGATCCTCGAGCTCGTGCGGCGAGCAGTAGCAGTGGTACGCGTCGCCCTGGTCGAGGAAGCGCTGCGCCCACGACTGATAGATGTCGAGGCGCTCGCTCTGCAGATACGGGGCGTACGGGCCGCCGACCTCGGGGCCCTCGTCCCAGTCGAGGCCGAGCCAGCGCAGCGTGTCGGCGGCCGCGTGGATGTGCTCGTCGGTCACCCGCGAGCGATCGGTGTCCTCGATCCGGAACACGAACGTCCCGTCGAAGTGGCGACCGTACGCCCAGCTGTACAGCGCGGAGCGGATGTTGCCGACGTGCAGGTCACCGCTCGGTGAAGGCGCGAACCGTACGCGCACGGGTCGCCCCGCGTTCGCGCTGATCGACGCTGTTGCCTCAGTCGCGACCGCCTCAGTCACGACCGACCACCCGGTTGCGCAGTGTCCCGATGCCCTCGACAGTGACTGCCACCTCGTCTCCGGCGGCGATCGGCCCTACGCCGGCGGGCGTGCCGGTCATGATCACGTCGCCTGGGAGCAGTGTGAAGGCGGCGCTCACGTAGGTCACGATGGCGGCGACGTCGTGAATCATCTGCGATGTGCGCCCGTCCTGGCGCAGCCCGCCGTTCACGCGACACTGCACAGAAAGATCAGCGGGGTCGAGCTCCGTCTCGATCCACGGACCCAAGGGGCACGCCGAGTCGAAGCCTTTCGCTCGCGCCCATTGGCCGTCCGAGCGCTGCAGGTCGCGCGCGGTGACATCGTTGCCGCAGGTGTAGCCGAAAATCACCTCAGGCACTCTGCCGACCGGAACGTCCTTGCAGATGCGGCCGATCACGACGCACAGCTCCGCCTCGTAGTGAACCTCGTGCGACAACGGCGGATACACGATCGGGTCGGTGGGCCCGACGACCGCGGTGTTGGGCATCAGGAACAGCATCGGCTCGGTGGGCGGCTCACCACCCATCTCGCGGGCGTGGTCGGCGTAGTTCTTCCCGACCCCGATCAGCTTGCTCCGCGGGATGACGGGTGCGAGCAGCCGCACGTCGACGAGCGGGACCGGCTCGCCGACGACCTGGAGCGGCACGTACAGCGGGTCACCCGCGATCGGGGCAATCGTCTCAGCACCCGGCTCACCCTCGACCACGCCGTACGTGATGTCCTCGCCCGACTCGCCGACAGACCGGGCCACCCTCGCGATACGCACGAGGGACGAATCTACCCGCCCGCCGGCATCGAGCTGTCGCGCACCGCTGCCATGATCACTATGCGTTGGGTGAGTGGCTGCACTCGGGCCGCGCGCTCAAGTGGTCCGGTCAAGGGTCGGGGCGACCTGAGCGTCAGGGAACTCGGTGCATCCAGCCGTGCGTGTCCTCGACGACTCCGTGCTGGATGTCCAGCAGCGTCTCCCGGATCGAGGTCGTGACCATCCCCACGTCTGTCGACATCGCCAGCCGGCCACCGCGCCAGGCGAGCGTGCCCAAAGGGGTGATCACGGCCGCGGTTCCGCATGCGAAGACCTCGGTGATGTGCCCCGATGTCACACCTTCGCGCCACTCGTCGATGCCGACCCGACGCTCGACGGCCTTCAGTCCCTGCTCCTCCGCGATCGTCAGCACCGAGTCGCGCGTGACGCCGGAAAGGATCGAGCCGTTGAGCTCCGGGGTGACGATCGACCCGTCATCCCACACGAAGTAGATGTTCATGCCGCCGAGCTCCTCGACCCAGCGCCGCTCCACCGCGTCGAGGAAGCACACCTGCTGGCAGCCGTTGTCGATGGCCTCCTGCTGCGCGACGAGGCTCGCGGCGTAGTTGCCGGCCACCTTCGCCGCGCCCGTGCCGCCCGGTGCGGCGCGGCTGAACTCCTCAGAGAGCCAGATCGACACGGGCTTGGGTCCCTGCGGGAAGTACGCGCCTGCCGGCGACGCGATCAGGAGGAACGTCGCCTCGTCGGCGGGCTTGACCCCGAGCCCCACCTCGGTCGCAATCATCAGCGGCCGCAGGTACAAACTCTTCTCCCGCTCAGCGGGGACCCACGCGCGGTCGGTGTCGATGAGGAGATCGGCAGCGGCCAGGAACACGTCCTCGGGCAGCACCGGCAGCGACATGCGCTCGGAGGATCTGATCATCCGGCGAGCGTTCATCTCCGGCCGGAACGTCGCCACAGAGCCGTCGGGCTGGGCGTACGCCTTGAAGCCCTCGAAGATCGCCTGGCCGTAGTGGAACACCATCGTCGCCGGGTCCATCAAGAGTGGCCCGTACGGCCGGAGCCGGGCGTCGTGCCAGCCGCGGCCGCGCGTCCAGGTGATGCTGATCATGTGGTCCGTGAACGAGCGTCCGAACCCTGGGTCGCGCACGATCGCCGCGCGCTGTGCGCTGCCCATCGGTGCAGGGTTCTGCTCGATCGCGAACGCGAGGCCGTCGCCACCGGTTTGGGTCATTGGACGACGGTAGCCGACACGTGAGACCCGCGCGGAGGACACAGGCCGACGTGCCGTGACCCGTGCAGCCTTCTCACGCCGGCGCTGGGCCGACCGACTCGAGCCGCGCGGCGATCGACGCGCCGATCTCGCGTGTCGACGGCGCCGATCCGGCCCGGTCGACGAGGTCCGCAGCGACCGCGTCGTGCACACGCGCGGCGGCATCGGCGAGGCCCAGGTGGTCGAGCATCAGGGCCACCGACAGGATCGCGGCGGTGGGATCTGCGCGTCCCTGACCGGCGATGTCCGGCGCGGAGCCGTGCACCGGCTCGAACATGCTGGGGTGCACGCGGGTCGTGTCCAGGTTCGCGCTCGCGGCCAGGCCGATGCCACCGGTCACCGCCGCGGCAAGGTCGGTGAGGATGTCTCCGAAGAGGTTGTCCGTCACGACCACATCGAAGCGGCCCGGGTCGGTGACGAGGTACATCGCGGCCGCGTCGACGTGGGCATAGTCCACTGCCACCTGGGGAAAGTCCGCCGCGACCTCGTCGGTGACCCGTTGCCACAGGCGGCCGGAGTGGGCGAGCACGTTCGTCTTGTGCACGAGCGTCAGGCGCTGCCGGGGTCGTGCCGCCGCACGGGTGAAGGCGTACCGCACGACGCGTTCCACGCCGTACGCCGTGTTGATGCTCTCCTCGGTGGCGACCTCGTGCGGGCCGCCCTGACGAAGCACACCGCCGGAGCCGGCGTAGGGACCTTCGGTGCCTTCGCGTACGACCAGGATGTCCACGTCGTCGACCGGGTCCTCATCGCGGAGGCCTCGAGCGAGCGGGCTGGGCACACCGGCATAGGCTCGCGACGGTCGCAGGTTCACGTGGTGGTCCAGGGCGAACCGCAACCGCAGCAGCAGCCCTCGCTCGAGCACGCCCGACGGAACGCTCGGGTCGCCGACCGCTCCGAGCAGGATCGCGTCGTGCTTCTCGATCTCGGCGAGCACGCTGTCCGGCAGCAGCTCACCGGTCGCATGCCACCGACGGGCGCCGAGGTCGTACTCCGTGACATCGACCGCCCGGCGCGTGCCATCCGAGGCCGCGGCAAGCGCCGCGTCCAGGATGCGCCGGGCCTCCCCGGTCACCTCGGGGCCGATTCCGTCGCCCGGGATGACCGCCAGCTTGATGGTCCCGAATGTCCCAGCAGGTGGCTGGGTGTTCTGCTGGAGTTGGCTCACTCTGAGAAGTGGGGCGGCTCGCCCCCGTTGTCGCGATGGTCCATGGACTCCTGCAGGGCGCGCATTGCGTCACGCTCGGCGTCTGTCATGGCTGCGACCTCCTTCCGATGCACGGGTCCGACCGCAACGGGCTCGTGGTACCCCGATTGCGGATGGCCGGTGTGGATGGCTGTTGTCCCGTACGGGTGGCGCTGGGACCAGATGTCCGGCGATGTGGACCTGAGTGGCCACGGCACGGACAGAACAGCCGCGGGGGGTCGCCCCGGCGGTCTGTGCGGTGAGGGCGCGGGACGCAACCCGCCGAGGGTGTCCGGCGGTGGTCTCGCGGAGTGGTGCTGTCGTTCACTGATTCGCTTTCCGTCGCTGCTGATGGCCAACGCCAGATCGCCGCGACAGGGAGGTGGCCGACTAGATGGCCCCGTCGCGGCTTCGAAGAATCAGTACGAATCGATGCACGAGATCGACGGTACGTCGCGGTAGCGGATGTGTCGCCCGGGTTACGCGGGGATCTCATATGCCGAGACACCTGTCCAGCGTCGCGACGCGCGCCCCCTGAGTTGTTGGAGAGCTTCTAGCCGGGGTCGAGGTGGACGGCGCGGGCGCTGTCGGCGCCGATGGTGTCGACGATGTCTGCCAGGATCTCGGCCGAGAGCGCCGAGTCCACCGTCAGCACGACGAGCGCCTTGCCGCCGCGAGTGTCGCGCCCCACCTGCATGCTCGCGATGTTGATCGAGGCGTCGCCGAGGATCCGGCCGACCACTCCGATGATGCCGGGCCGGTCGGCGTACCGGAAGAACGCCATGTGCTCGGTCGGGACGATGTCGATCTCGAACCCGTCGACCTCGACGAGCTTCTCGGTGTGGCGGCGGCCGGACAGCGTCCCGGAGACCGAACGGACAGTGCCGTCGCCGAGGGTCCCGCGGACGGTGATGAGGTTGCGATGGTCGGGACTCTCGGTGCTCTTTGTGAGCCGGACCTCGACGCCGCGCTCGGCCGCGATCAACGGGGCGTTGACGAACGTGACCGTGTCTTCGACAACGTCGGAGAAGGCACCTCGCAACGCCGCCAGCTCCAGCACCTTGACATCCCGCTCGGCGATCTCGCCGCGCACCTCGATGTCGAGCCTGGCCGGCACCTGTCCGGCGAGCGCCGTGAACACCCGGCCCAAGGTCTGGGCCAGGG
>Ga0136634_10000701_pt1 | contig 13857 bp, 14 predicted proteins | sample AntDrymUQ8332106_2_FD_104654 | JGI IMG/M metagenome (GOLD analysis project Ga0136634, IMG submission 104654) | Polar desert sand microbial communities from Dry Valleys, Antarctica - metaG UQ833 (21.06) | ecosystem: Environmental > Terrestrial > Soil > Desert | place: Antarctica: Dry Valley... | reverse complement strand
GCTATAAATGCCTTCAACACAATACATATAACATATTATTTACCAGGTTCAGTAAATCCTTTGGACGAATCATCTAAAACCAACACCCAATCGCTGCCCCGGCCAGATTTTAGCCAAGGTAAATCTTTTGACATGCCTGGCACATTAAATTGTTGCTCGCCTTTATTTTCATATTCACCAATTAAATTGCTCTTGCCCGTTCTGGGATTAAACCACCATGCTTTAACTTTTGCACCATCAATTGTTCCAAGCTTTATGGTGAGTGTATTACCTGTTGGAATATAAATAAACGCAAATGATTTTCCTTTGATAGCAGGAGAATATGAGCCGCAGTTGCCCTGCCCTTTTACAATCAATGATTGGTCGGGAACCAACTCCAGCATTGGCCTTGATTCAAATAATTTTTTTGCATATCCCACTTGAAATGAACCTGGTAAGTCAAGGCTGGTTTGCCAATTGCTGGAAGTCGTTTTAGAAAATTTTGTTCGGGTACTATCGGTAAACTGCCAGATGTGTTGTGCACCATACGTAAATCCGGCACAACCCGAGAATAAACTCCAGTAAGCAGCCATACGCACATCGGTTGAAGTAAACACACCATTGTCATCAATCGCATAATTAATGTCGAAACCTTCATAATTAGGTTCACCATTCAATGTGGGTTTTGGGTTAGGTAAATTCCAGTCGGCCAATGCTGCTTCAAAAGCTCTTGTATTATTTACTTCAGAATGATAAGTACCCCATATGTGCAAGTCGAGCCATGCATCATTATGAAACCATTTCGATGAGGTTTCAAATGAGTGATAGGTCATTATTGTAGTGCTGTAATCAGCATTTCCATCCAGAGAATTCATTCCATTTGTACCATCAGCAATTCCTTCCGCCATGGCTCGCCACAACTCAAAGCCATTGCTGCGTTCATGAGGACGCCGGTCGCCACCAAGTATCCAAATGATATTGGTATTTTTCCTGTACCTGTTGCCCAAAAAGTTTCCATAACTGTACGCTTGTGCCGTTGTATTAAACAATGGTTTGTCTACCCTTGGCGTAACCCACTCTCCCCATGAAGGAAGCAATGCAAGGTATAAACCCTTTTGTGCGGCAAGGCTCACTGCATAATCTGCATGGTCCCAAAAATCATATTCATCAGCGTTACCAGGATTATTGCCCGGTGTAATAAAAGGCTTCTCCGGATTGTCGTTTTTTAAGATACTGTCTCCATAAAAATTAGTGGCTTTATCCATATGAATAAATTCACCAATCAATACTGTTTGAACTACGTTAAAACCCTTGCTTCTCCTGTTTTCCAAATAAATATTTGTTTCCTCACGGCTTAGTCGATCCAGCATTTCCCAGCCGGTGTCTCCCAGCCAAAAAAATGGGGTGCCATCTGCTTTTAAAAGGTAATGCCCATTCTCCGAAACCTTTAAACGGCCCGGCTGCGCTATCTTTTGGCCGTATGAAGAAATGGCGATGCTGCAAATAAATAATGATAGAAAATAATTTTTCATAACTAGACTATATTGATTTTCTTTTCAATTTGATGTTCTGTTTTTTTCATCTGTATTACTACTATCAACTTCGTTGTGTCAGCCGATAGCTATTGGCTCACTTGTACTTTCTGTTATGCTATTCAAAACAATCTAAATATTACGCAGGTATGTTATGAAAGTGGGTATAATGATGTTACGAACTTTTATAAATCTTTTTGAAAAAATTATTTGCAACTCTCCACTTGAATATCAATAGCAATCATTTAACCAATGAAGAAAACTAAAAGTCTTTAACCACCGGCACAGCAGCATCCGTCATAATACTGATTTGATGTTTGATATGTGCTGGGTCCAACACTTTTTTCCAATCTTCTTTAAATATTATTGGCTTTCCAATTTGAATCGCTTTGTAGCAGGCATCAGAAAATACACCGCCTGGTATTTTGTCGAAACAAAGTGCCAATTCAATATTGATGTGCCCCATAAAAAAATCATAGGCTGCTTCTCTTGGCACCCCTTTACGAATCACTTCTTCCAATGCCTCCCGCATGGTTACCATTACCGCACCCAGGAAAGTTTCAGCCAAACCCGGCTCAAGCATCGCCATATTTTCAGCAGTAATTTTATGCGATTTACTTACAGGGGCATAAAATATTTTTGCCAAATCTTCTCCTATTTGATAATGTTCTTCCGGCCCTTGAAATAATGCACAAACGATTACTTGCTTTGCGCCTATTCCGCCAAAAAAATCAAAGTGTTTACTCTCCTCACTTTCCCAATTAAAAACAGAGGGATGGGTTGGGTGAGCAACAAAATAAGTGATATCCGCTCTTGCGGGTAAATGACCACCCACGGCAGCAGCAGGATCTAACGTTATCACAATACAGCCGGACTTAAATTTATCCAGATAGGCCGTTGCTACTTTACCGATAAATACATCGGGAACCGCAAGTATGACAACCTCTGCCTCCGGTATTGCTTCATCACCCGAAATTGCAACGCCTCTTTCTGCTAATCTTTCTTTGCCAGCATCACTTATTTCAATATAAGACACGTCAAATTTGTTTGATTGAAGAAAATTATCTGTCAGCCTGCATCCCATTTTGCCGCCTGCTCCTACTAATGCTACTTTCATCATGTATTTTATTTTGCTTGTTAAAAATTAATTTTGAGGAATACCCAAGTATGCTTTTTCAAAAAAGGTTTCATCCCCATTTTGTCCACCTTTTAAAATAATCTGCAGATTATCCATTGCAGTTTTTTTTGAGTGAGATAAACACATAGGCGCCCCAGGTGCAACAGGCATCAAAAATTCCAATGCCGATATTTGTAACTGTTGGGTAATTTTACCAGACGTATCACCGCCTACAGCAATCACTCTTTCTGTGTGTGTATTTTCTACTATCCTGCCGAGTAAATTGCCTAATAAATTGGGTAACCTTTCTTGCCCTTCTGAAATATTTTTTACCGCTGCAACAGAAGGGTCATCTGGCCCTAATGCCGAATAAAGTATTAACGGCGCGTTTCTTTCGAGTAATTCAACAGCCATTTCCTGTATCTTTTCTTCCTCGGCATTCCGGCTGCAATCGTTTAATAGTTGCAGCGAATCAATTGCCAACGTATGAAAGCCTTTATGTTTTGCAAATTGAATTTGGCCGGCAGTAACAGGAGAACAACTGCCTGACATCACTAACATTTTATCAGCCTTACCAACGGGTTCAATTAATATGGGCTGTCTATTTTCGGAAATTATTTGATGAAAAATTGCATGTTCTACCGCAGACGAGCCAACGATGAGTTGGTTTTTATTAGTAGAAGTATTGCTAAGCAAATTGCCTATCTTGTTAAAATGACGCTCGTTTAAGGTATCAAAAAGTATAATCTTTCCATCTGCTTCATGTATCAATGCGTTAAAACTATTGGATAAGGATTGCTCATTTCCATCAAGTTCCAAAAAATTTATCAAAGCACTTTTTCTGTTCGATTGTTTTTTTAAATGCCGCAGTAAATCACTTTCATCCATGGGTGTTATTGGATGCTTCGACATGGTGGGATGCCTGTCTAACCGATAAGTGAACCCATTAACCCTTGCAAATAAATTACCAAATACCACAAAACGGTTTAGCCTTGGCATACCTACCATCAATGGAATAAAAGCGCTTTCAAAATAGTTGGAGGCGATGTCAATGGCCAATCCAATGCTGCCCGTTTGTGGAGAAGAATCGAAAGTGGAACATATTTTATAATGGAAATAATCTGCATTCCACTCCGCTATTTTTTTAAATAAAGCAGGCAAATTACTTTGCAACTGTTCCGGTGAAAAACTTCTGCTGATGCCTGCTACGCCAACAACCTGCGGCTGTTGGTTTACAAATGATTTATTTTTAAACCCAAAGTTTTTAATAGCAGCAATTGTTGGTGGCTCCATGAATAATACAGTAGGGATACCCATCAAAGCCAATGACTCCATTACATCGGTTGAGCCGGTAAAATCGTCTCCATAAAATGCCAGCTTTAAAAATGAACCGTTACTTTTTTCCATAAAATTCCAAAGCTTTTTTTATTTCAGGGTATGTGTCGGCTATGTCTGCCAATTGATTTCCCTTCATGCCTTCGCTCCAGGCAATTTTAATACTTTCAACACCCGCCTTCATACCATCGGGATGTGCCGTAATGCCGCCGCCACATAAATACATCAGGTTGGTATTGCCCACTAATTTAAAAGTATCAGCAGCCTGATCAGCCCATTGTCCACTCGATAATACCGGCATTACCTGGTAAGAACCGCCTGCTTCATTCTGGCAACTTGCAATTGACTTAAGTACAGATTCATCGCTTTCACAAAACTTATTTCTAAGGCCATTGGTGTGTAAATGATCTACACCTGCCAGGCTAAATATTTTTTTATATACCTGGAATGTAATACCCATTACATCGGGCCGGTAAAACATTCCCCAACCATTTCTATGGCCATGAATGAGCAGTTGCGAAAAATCGCTGATACACTTTGTGGCAGAAATCCCCACCCAATTCAGGCTCAGCATAATACAAGTACCCCCATGAGCAAGCACTATATCGTGCCTTCGTTTCATATCGTCTATATCGCCGCTGATATTGAAAGCAAACATTACTTTTTTGCCAGTAGCATCGGCCTGCCGGTTGATGGCATCCATGCAACATTTTACCCGCTTTTCAAACGGCGAATGTGGCGGATCAGCCAGCAGTTCATCATCTTTTATAAAGTCGAGCCCGGCATCAATTAAATTGTTAACCTGTACTCCGGTAGCTTCAGGAGTTAAGCCTACACTGGGTTTTATAATGGTTCCGATAATGGGCCGATCGTAAACGCCTGTTAGCTTTTGTGTTCCGACTATGCCAAATTTAGGCCCGGTGTAGTGCTGTTTATATTCTGCCGGAAGATCAATGTCTTTCAATTTAATGCCTGAAAATTGAGATAGTTCAAACAGGTTGCCAGCCACCGTTGCCATCAAGGTAGATAAATTGCTTCCCACATTTTCATAGTTCCAGGACAGGCCAACTTTTGCTCTTTGAAATATTGGTTTCAAATGCCCGGCTGGTGATTTTGAATCAGGTAAAAAGGGGATATCAGAAGAACCCATCGGCTCAATAAAATCTACTTTAGCGCCAAACCTTTCCGTCAGTTCAGCGGTTTCTCCCGGCACTTTTACAAATGTTCCGGATGACTGCTCACCAGCCATGGTTGCCACTGCATTTTCCAGCGGAAATGAAGTTTCAATAATATAGGTTGCTTTTATTCTTTCTGCCATAGTATATTTTTTATCGTTTATTTAGTAATTAAGAAGCTGTTGAATTTAGATAACATGTTTCCTCGATTGCATAATAAAAGTTCAAAAAAGGTATGCAGTACAAGTCCCGATAAAAAAATCGGGATGCCGATGTTACACTTTAATCGGCAAGTGACACAACGATGTTGCCACAAGGAGCAACTGCTTATCTAAAATAATTAACTCAAACAGCTTCTAAAAACTGATCTCAAAAATTTTCCGTTCACCTCTTTCATTTTCCAACACCAGCGCATCTTCTTTTAATGGATTGGGCGCCGTACTCTTTATTATAAATTTCGGTTTAAAGGCAGCTATTTTTTTAAGCAATTCATACACAGGCGACTGGCCGTTTGTATTGATAATTCCTTTTTCTCCAATTGTTTCGTAAAAGGTTATTTGCGCTGCTCCTGCCAGGTATTTTAAAGTTAATGCCGTCCAGTTGGCAATAAAATCAGTATGCTGCCTTGCATCAATTGATAAGGCAGGAAACCCTCTTGGCTTAAGCGTTACCGGCGAAATATGGATGGGCAATTTTGTAAATGACCGTATGGTTTGAATGCAGTATTGTTGTGCAGCTAAGTTTTCAATAAGCGTTTCATCATCGTTTAAATGTACTTGAGGGTTGATAGAAAAACTTACAAAATCCAATCTGCCATCTGTTATCCTGTTTCTATTTAATTCAGCAAAAAAAACATCGGTTCCTGCACCTGTTTTTATATGTGGAAAATCAGCTTTAATGGCAGGAATAACAAAATCTAATAAGCACTGATCCGGCACTACAGCGGTATTTTGCAAAATAATAATTGAACTAACTGCGGCATTTAAAACTTCTTTTAGCAAGGCGTATTCATTTGTATAAGCATCAAAAAATACTGCCAACTCTATTTTTGTATCAAGCAATCCGGCTTCGTCTATTGCGGTTTTCAACCTTTTTTCCCAATCGTTTTCAAATTTAATTTCAACCCGGTAATGATCAATTATAATTTGATTTAAAAGTTCCACCTGATCTATTGAAAGTGTATGGTTGCTTTTTGCATAGCCTATTGAAGGAAAAGCAAAACGTGTTTCTAAAGCATGCTCATCATTTAAAACAGCGTCAATAGAATTGGCATTCGTAACAGCCAAAATAACTTTTTGCTCCACGCTATCGCCCTTTTTCACTGCCACTGGGAACGGAATACTGAGTGGTGTTGAATAAGTTTTAAAAGAATTATCGGTCCAGTTTCGCTGGTCTTCGGTTTCAAAAATATCGCCTTCAAATTCAAGCCTTGCTTGCACCTGGTCAGGTGTTTTCCAAATTAATTGTTGAATATTTTTAAACGGTTGATGCGGTGCAATCAACTTGGGAAAAACCGAAACCATGCTACTGCCATCTCCTTGAATAATTTCTACTGATTGGCCAATACATTCCTGTATGGGATGATGCACACAAATACCAATTCGGTTTCTTAAAAAATCGCAATTGGATTTTCCAATAAAATGGAAAGAAATGGTATCATCCGGGCTACCAATAATTTCAACGTTTGCAAAATATTCAATCGCATTCAATGTATACTTTGCCTCATACGTTATTTTAAAAGCATGCTCATCCTGCACTATTTTTTCTTTCGAGATAGTCATACTGGCAGTAAGCCAATGCTGATCCCGGACGGCTGTATATATCATGCGTACGAGTTCTTCGTTGCCCGATTTGATATAGCGCAAATACCCCTGGTGGTAAGCAACCGTAAGATGAGTCGTTTTTAGTATCATTTGATGAATAAGTCTACGTTTGATTTATCTATTTCAATTGAACCGGTAGTTATATTTTTGGGTATGGGTACTACACCTGCCTTAGCATCATTTTTACTAAAGGCAATTGTTTTGTGGCGCATATCAAATAATAATTGTGCGCCCATTTGGGTAAACAATTCTCTTTTTTGTCCTACTAAATAATCAATCACGCCATCCTTTACCAGTTGCAGGTGCTCCGGCTCTGCATCCACTGTCGTAATTTTTATTTTGCCTATTTTGTTTGCTTCTTTTACAGAAAGCGCAATGCCCGGACCAGAGTTGCCATCAAAACCTGCAACACCTGCCAAGTCGGGATGCGCCACAATAAGATCAGCCGTAATTTTAGCGGCCAATTCCACATTGGCCTTGTCATCATATTTGCCAATAAATTCCATTGCCGGATATTTTTTTATCACATCCAGAAAACCCTGGAAACCGGCTTCCATATTCGTCATTCCTAAAATACCCATAACGACTACTTTACCTTTTCCATTTAATATTTTCACCATTCTTTCGCCCTGCAAACGTCCCATCTCGTACCAGTCAGATCCAATAAAACTGTGCTGCCTTGCTCCGGGAATATCAGAATCATACACCACCGTTGGTATGCCGGCGTCTACCGCTTTATTAATCACCTGCGCAATGCCAGGGTCGGTACCATTGATTAAGAAGCCTGCTGGTTTTTGTGGTATTACCTGTTCAAAGGTTGCAATTTGTGCCGGGATATCCCATTCGGATGGACCTAAAATGCTGGCCTTCACACCCATTTTCTTGGCCCATTTTTTAAACGCTGCCTGGTCGTGATTTACATACATGGGCATATTGATGGCGGTTGTTATCATCACATATTCTTCATCGGCAGAAACGGAATCAGCCGTCACAAATGTTGTTGTGTTAAGATTATTACCGGTACCGTCCGTTCGGGGTGGTGCCTCGCAAGACGATAGCGCTGCAATAAAAAACAGGGAAAATAAAAGTGCTTTTATACGATTCATCATGCTATTTTTTTTTCTGAATAAGTTGATCTATGCCCACGGCGAGAATTAAAATGACACCTAAAATAATTTCCTGCCAGTAGCCCGAAACCCTTGTTAAAATAAGGATGTTGCCGACTATGCCCATAAATGCGGCACCTAAAAATGCACCTACAATTTTCCCTTGTCCACCAGAAAGGCTTGCGCCACCGAGAATAACAGCCGTGATGACTCTTAGCTCCAACCCTTTACCACTGGTAGATAATGCAGCACCCAACCTGGAGCTTAATAAAATACCAGCAATACCGGCCAGCAGCGCTACAATTACAAACGCCCACAGCTTCATTTTTTCCACTTCGATACCCGATAAATGGGCGGCCTTTTCATTGCTGCCAATAAAATAATAACGCCTGAAAAAAGCAATGTTTTTAAATAGGTAACTAAAAATTAAAACGATTGCAATCATGTACCATATAGGCGATTGCAAACCCAATAGTTTTACCTGGCCAATGTAATTATATTCATAAGGAAAATTCTGAATGCCTGATCCGCTAAGCATCAATGCTAACCCACGTACCACCCCCATCATGGCAAGGGTTTGTATCATTGGGTTGATACCAATTTTTGTAATCAAAAATCCATTCATAAAACCAATCAGTAATGATCCACTTATTGCTGCGGCAATAGCCAGCAAAAAATTCACATCGTGGTAATACATTAAATAGCCGGCCAGCCCGCCGGAAAAAGCAACGATTGATCCAACCGAAAGATCGAAAACACCCGATATCATCAGCAACATCATGCCTACCGCCACAATGGTATCAATAGATAAATTGAGCATAATCTGAGAGAAATTCTCTACCGTAGGAAATTGACTGGGGTAGAGAACGGACATGACTATGCATAATAACAAAATGGTGGCACTTAGCGTAACGATTCTGTCTTTTATCATAATTAATTTTATTGGGCGGCCAGTTTAATTATTTCGTTTTCGGATGTTTCTATTTTATTTAAGATGCCTTTTAATTTACCCTCCCGCATTACAGCAATACGGTCAGATAAAAGCAATAATTCTTGCATCTCGCTGGAGATTAATAAAATTGACTTACCAGTTGCTGTGAGCTGTTTGAGTATTTTATAAATTTCAAGTTTGGCGCCTACGTCAATACCATGTGTGGGTTCATCCACTATCAACACATCGGGTTGCGTATTCAACCATTTGGCCAACACCACTTTTTGTTGATTACCGCCACTCAGCTTACACATTAATTGCTGCACCGAAGCACTGCGGATGTTGAGCGTTTTGGAGTATTCACGGGCCTTTTGATTGTTTGTTTTTACACTATATCCGTTGCCATACAGTTGTGCCGAAACAATATTTTCTGCAATAGACTTTTGCAAAAACACCCCTAAGGTTTTACGCTCTTCGGGTAAGTAGGCAATACCATTTGCTATGCTTTGTTTTGGATGTTTATTATTTATACGTTGACCATTTTTTAATATCGCTCCACTATCAATTGGTGTAGCACCAAAGATGGCCATTGCCAATTCAGTTCTGCCTGCTCCTACCAGGCCACCCAAGCCCAAAATTTCACCGTTTTTTAAATCAAAGCTGATATCAGTAAAGCCTTTTCCACAAAGGTCTTTAACGGATAGAACAACTTCTTCAGTGGCATGATTGGTTACCTCCACCTGTTGTAAATCCCTGCCAACCATTAGGCGTATAATATCTTCGGTTGTGCAGTTGGCAGTTAATAAAGTATCCTGGTATTTTCCATCTTTCAGCACAGATACCCTGTCGCCAATCATTTTAATTTCAGCCATCCGGTGAGAAATATACAGCACGGTAACGCCCCGTTGTTTTAGGGTTCGGATAACTGAAAAAAGTATTGCTGTTTCTTTCTCCGTTAACGAAGCGGTGGGTTCATCCAACAATAAAATTGCAGGGTTGGTGGCGAGTGCTTTGGCTATTTCCACCAGCGCTTTTTGTGCCGGCGAAAGTGTTGCCACCATTGTTTCCGGCAAAAATTCACTGATCTCCAATTGTTGCAACAACGCTTTTGTTTGCTGGTTTAATTGTACAAAATTGATTCTGCCAAAAGATTTGGTGGGAGGCAAAGGGAAAATATTTTCAGCAACCGACAATCCATCAGTAAGGCTTCGTTCCTGGTAAACAATGTTGATGCCCAGGCTACGGGCATGTTGATTATTTTGAATAATAACTTTCTGATTGTCTAATAAAATATCACCGGCATCCGGCTGAATATTACCTGTTAAAATATTCATTAAAGTACTTTTACCGGCACCGTTTTCACCACAGATGGCATGAACTTCCCCTTCATGAAATTCAAGCGACACATCCTGCAAGGCCTTTACAACCTCAAAAGATTTAGAGATATTTTTTAAGCTAAGCTTCATACATTTATTTTTTTTGCCGCTGCTGCCGACTCATAACTTTTCCAAACCAAGTCCACCGTTTTTAAATTATTGGCACCTGTTGTTTCACAAAAGCCGCCCATTAATCCATTTAAAATATCGGCATTACAATCTACAATGGAAGAATGAACCACTGCATAAGCAGGATCGATCCAGCTATATATTGCAGGATTGATAATTTCTTTAACAATAGCCCCATCACGGGTAATAATTTTTAATTCAAAATCGTTGGTTAACTGCAAGCTGTCTTTCTCTCCTTCAATTAAAACCAGTGTTTGTGGAAACGCTTCTTTTTCTAAAATACTGGCGTAACTCATTTCGGCGTAGCAGTGTATTCCATTGCTCATTTCCATCAGCACATTGGCAACATCCTCACCCTTTATTGTTGCATTTACCCTTTGCGAAATGCAATATAAACTGCGGGCGTCACCAAATAAATAACGACAAACATCCAGTACATGCGAACCAATATCCATTTAAATAAACTGACTCAATGTAGCTAAAAATGGTTGGTTGTCGAAAACCGGAAACGCTGAACAATACGAAACACGGGCCTTAAATGGTTTGCCAATTACGCCAGCATCTAATGCAGTTTTTAACTTTCGGATGGGTGCCTGCCAACGAAAGTTTTCATGTATAAAAAATTTCACCCCTGCATTTCTACAGGTTTCCACCATATTGCTGGCTTGCTCCAAAGTAGCAGCCATTGGTTTTTGACAAACAACATGGATCCCTTTTTCCGCAGCCATTATTGTAAACATTTCGTGTGAATCCACATCTGTGATTATTTCCACAAAATCGATGGTTTCATTTTTTAGCAACGCTTCATAATCATCGTAAACCGTTGCATTCAATCCAAATTTTTCATTGATTGCTTCAGCCTTGTTTTAGTACGGTTATACAATGCCACAATTTGTACCCCAGGTATTTCTAACCAGCCGTCAATTTGGTAATTTGCCCAAAAGCCTGTACCTATAACCGCACACCGAAGTTTTATATCATGGTTTTGCATAGTGCTTATTTTCATCATCCAATATTAACACCCATTCCTGACCGTAGCCATCAGTGGGAGCCTTAAAGTTTTGTTGCCGTTGTTATCAAAACTTCCTGCCTTCTGGCTTACGCCGTTGCGTGGATTGTACCAGGAAGCTGTAATTTTTGTTCCTGATATTTTACCCATATTTACGGTGATTGATCGTCCCCGGGCCGAATAAATAAAAGCGTAATCTTTACCATGCGTGGCCTGGATACGTTCTCCTGCAAATAAGTTGTTTTCAACAATAATTGATTGGTCAGGTACCCTTTCTAAAAAAGGACGAGACTCCAATAATCTTCTTACGAATTTCATTTGATTGCCACCATTTAATTCCATGGCTTCTTTATAAAATAAACCTAGAAAGTTCATTAGGAAATTTTTCTAATGACGGTCATTAGACGGTTTTCCACTTCCCCCCTTATCAGTGTTGATTTCTTTTTACATAAAAGTTACTATTATGATAGAAATTAGTTGTAAGAATTTCTTACACTATGTCTTCACTAAAAATTGAGTTTACCGATAAGGAAATAACCCCTTGGGGTGGGATTGCATTGCTTCAGAAAATGATGGATAAAATGTCCTTTTTGCAGGTATTAAAGGATGCCCCTCTACCTACGCAGGGGTCCAACAGAGGCTATGATCCGGTTCAGCTTATTACTCAGTTTATTATTTCTATTTGGTCGGGTGCCAGTCGTTATGAGCATTTGGAAGTGACCCGCTTTGATGGAGTAATACAACAGATGTTTGGATGGAAAAGTATGGCTGGTCACCGTGCTTTTGCACGTTATTTTCAAAAGTTTTCGATGCAAGACAATGCAAAAGTATTTACTTACCTGTACCAATGGTTTTTCAGTAACCTTGCCTTTGACAACTTCACCCTTGATTTAGATTCTTCTGTAATCACAAGGTATGGAGAACAACAAGGTGCCTCAAAAGGGTATAACCCTAAAAAGCCTGGCCGCAACTCTCACCATCCTTTGATGGCTTTTGTTGCCGATGTGGAATTGGTAGCAAACTTCTGGCTTCGCAGTGGTGATGCACATACCGCTAACAACTTTGAAGCCTTCCTGCAACAGACCCTGTCGCATCTTGAAAACAAGACAATAGGCCTGCTTAGAGCAGATACCGGATTTTATTCTAAAAAGATATTTGAATTGCTTGAAAGCATCGACAAGCCTATATCCTACGTAATTGGTTGCCCAATGTATGTAACGATACAACGTATCATTCAAAGTCAGAAAGTATGGGTAAAACTTGATGATGGTATTGAGATAGCACAAACCGTCTATCAATCACCTACATGGGATAAAGCAAGAAGATTAATTATGGTAAGACAAAAGATATCACAACGTCCTAAAGCTGCAGGAAAAATATTGCGGTTGTTTGAAGATGATGAAGTTATAAATGGTTACAGGCACACTTGCTATATAACAAATCTCACTTTGCCCCCAGCAGAAGTCTGGAGACTTTACAGGCATCGGGCTACTTGTGAAAACAGGATCAAAGAATTGAAATATGATTATGCTTTGGACAAAATAAATCAGCAAAGCTTTGATGCAACAGAAACAACACTAAATTTTTTGATGGTTGCCTATAATTTAATGAGTTTGTTTAAACAGGTAGTGGTTCAGGATAAGGTAAGATCAACCCTAAAAACACTACGCTATAGCTGTCTGGGTATAGGTTCCTACATCGTAAAAAATGGAACACAAAGAATACTTAGAATGTCAGTAAATATGAAACGCCGAAGCTGGATTAACAAGCTTTGGGAGACAGCTGATAAAGTCCAATCTCCATTTATTAAACTCGAAACTTAAACCCTAATGAATATTTTGGGCTAATGTCCCACTGATTCGAAACCGATTCTTTTGTCCCAGGTATTTGCCACATGTACGGGAAAGGGTCCTTCTTCAAAACCCACCCGAGCATGTATATGGGCTGTTTTTTGTATTGTAGGCGCCAAGAAGTCGTATCAATTCTTTCCTTTCAGCACTACATTCCGGCATCCACGTTTCAATGCCATCGTAGCCTGCCTCTTTCACATTTGATAAAAAAAAGTCTGTTGGCAAATGTTCCTGCCCCCATTGCGGACAAAGCAATAAAGGTTTCATAAAGCAACGGTATGAGCTTTTGAAAAAATCAACGGATTCTGTTCATTATCATTCAACGGATCGCCTTTCTTTAACCGGGCAACCTGCTCGTTGCTTAAAATGTTTTGTGTGCCATTAAAGGTGTTACCATCCGGCATGTAAGCACAGGTCATGGCCCTTCTGAAACCGGGTGTCATATTCGCATGGGCACCATGTATCGTAAGCCCGTTGTGGAACGAGCAGCTTCCT
>Ga0136634_10000700_pt1 | contig 13865 bp, 13 predicted proteins | sample AntDrymUQ8332106_2_FD_104654 | JGI IMG/M metagenome (GOLD analysis project Ga0136634, IMG submission 104654) | Polar desert sand microbial communities from Dry Valleys, Antarctica - metaG UQ833 (21.06) | ecosystem: Environmental > Terrestrial > Soil > Desert | place: Antarctica: Dry Valley... | reverse complement strand
GTGAACGTATATGTCGGCGATGAAGATATACGGCATCTCGACGGTCCGCAAACTCAGGTCAAGGACGGCGAAACGATAATGATCGTGCCGTCGATCGCCGGCGGAAACATCGCGGCCGAAGCGAGGGCCGAAGGCGATCTGCCGGCGCTGACGAATGAAGAAATGGCGCGTTATTCGCGGCATCTGATCCTGCCGGAGGTTGGGCTTGAGGGCCAGCGAAAGTTGAAGGCCGCCCGTGTTCTGATGATCGGAACCGGCGGGCTTGGCTCGCCGCTGGGGCTTTATCTGGCGGCCGCCGGTGTCGGAACGCTTGGCCTGGTGGATTTTGATGTTGTCGATGCCTCTAATCTTCAGCGGCAAATAATTCACGGGACAAAGGATATTGGGCGGCCGAAAATCGATTCCGCGAAGGACCGCTTGCTGGACATAAATCCGAACACGAAAATCGAGTCCTTCGAAACACGATTGACAAGCGAGAACGCGCTCGAGATTTTCAAAGAGTTTGATGTGATCGTTGACGGCACCGACAACTTCCCGACGCGATATCTCGTCAGTGACGCCAGCGTTTTGACCCGAAAGCCAAACGTTTACGGTTCGATTTTCAGGTTCGAAGGCCAGGCAAGCGTATTTTGGGCCGAAAAAGGTGCGTGTTATCGATGCCTTTATCCCGAACCGCCGCCGCCCGGGCTTGTTCCGTCGTGCGCCGAAGGCGGTGTTCTGGGCGTTTTGCCGGGAATCGTCGGAACTATCCAAGCCAATGAAACGATAAAAGTGATTCTTGGCGCCGAAGGCATTCTGCTGAACCGGCTGCTGCTGTTCGATGCGTGGAAAATGACGTTTCGGCAGTTGAAGCTCAGAAAAGATCCGGCTTGTCCTGTGTGCGGCGACAACCCGACGATAAAGGAGCTTATTGACTACGAAGAATTTTGCGGCTTGAATTTGCCGACGGAGGAGAAACCAATGGAAGAAATTACGGCTGCCGAGTTGAAATCACTATTTGAACGAAACGAAGACTTTCAGCTGATTGACGTTCGCGAGCCGTTCGAATACGAAATTGCACGCATCCCGAGTGCAAAGCTGATTCCTCTTGCCCAGGTTGTCGCGCGTTTGTCCGAGATAGATCCGGCAAAAACGGCGGTGGTTCAATGCAAAGGCGGCGTACGAAGCGCTAAGGCAATAGAAAATTTGAAAGCTGCGGACTACGCCGGGAGGCTGATAAATTTAAAGGGCGGCATTCGTGCGTGGTCGGATGAAGTCGATTCGAGCGTTCCGAAATATTGAGGTTGGAATTAAAACCCTTTCTTCGATCATAACCTCCCGAACCTTCGGAATAATTGATAATTGATAACTGAAAGCTGATAATGATTATAACTTATCAGTTGCCTCAAATTAGAAATCGAAAACCACAGATTACACATACTCCGGATTTATTTTAAATCGGTGTATATCCGTGTTCATCTGTGGCTCATTTTGCTAAACCGAAAAATCACGCGGCGCGGATTCTTTCAAAACGCTGGGCGACCGCATCCCAATCAACCACATCCCACCACGCTTTCAAGTATTCTGGACGGCGGTTGTTGTATTTCAGATAATAAGCATGCTCCCAGACATCGTTGCCGAAAATCGGTTCGACGCCTTTTTGAAGCGGCGTATCCTGATTCGGCAGCGGTTGAATCTTGAGGCTGTTGCCGTCGGCGACAACAAAAACCCAGCCTGATCCGAATTGCTTTACGCCCGCGTCGTTGAATTTCGTTTTGAAATCCTCAAACGAGCCGAAGCTGCTGTCAATTGCGGCTGCCAATTCGCCCGAGGGTGTGCCGCCTTCGTTTAGTTTCATCGTTTTCCAGAACATCGAATGGTTGATATGCCCTCCGCCGTTGTTCCGAACAGCGCTGCGAATGTCTTCCGGAATCGAATCCAAATCGGACAAAATCTCCGCCAGGGTTTTGTCCTGTAAATCGGAGTTTTTCTCAACCGCTTCGTTTAATTTATCAACGTATGCCTGATGATGCTTGCCGTGGTGCAGTTTCATTGTTTCGGCGTCGATTACCGGCTCGAGAGCGTCGAAATCGTATTCAAGCTTCGGCAGCTCAAACGGATATTTCGCTTCGTTTACATCACTTGTCGTCTTTGCAGTTTGCGTTTCCATATATTTCTCCTTGTTCGTTTGCCCGAGACCTGATAAATCACCGGCCTCAATTCAGAAAAGTTTGGTCGAATTTTTATTATAGCAATTAAATGCCGCCGGCAGTTGAATTCCAATCGCAATCGGAGCTTTGGAATACTGCTTACTCCTCCGGCCTCGTACCAGGGTCGATTCCGTTAACGCTTGCCTGATTGATAACTTTTAAGTGCAGATCGTCCATAATACGGACCTGGCATGAGAGCCGTGTATGGTCGTTGAGATCGGTTTTGGTTGCCAAAATGACTTTTTCGGGCTCGCCGATCGGGCCCGGATCGCCCTCTAATATCTCAACGCGGCACGTGGTACAGCGCGCGTTTCCGCCGCATCTGTGAAGTATATCGATGCCTTCGTCTTCAATAGTCAGTACGAGTTTTCGTCCTTCCGCGGCATCAAATGAAACCGTTCCATTTGCCGTTTCGGCAGTGATTCTTGCCATTACAAATGCTCCCAAGCTCAAAAATAGTTAAAACTTATTAGTTTTTGAATTTGTCATAAGTTACAGACGAAAGCAAGCCACAAGGTTTTAACGAAAGGAAAAAGTCGAAAACAATTCTCCCGGTGGTTCGCCATGGAAATGACAATTGAACTAACAAATATTGTTTATTATTTTTTTGTAAATTTGCATTTACCTTCCGATTTTTACTTTCTCACGGCTTTGATTGATTGCCACAAATGTAACTTCGGCAGAAGTAACTTTGACCTTCTGTCCCTGATTGCCAAACCTTTCCGCCTCCACGTCTACATGGATCGTTATTGACGTGCTGCCAACATTGACGGTTTTGGCGTAAAAACTAACTAGATCTCCTATAAACACCGGCTCGTGAAAGATAACTTCTTTCATAGCAACGGTTACGAAACGTTCGTGTTTTGTGTGGCGAACCGCTTCGACGCCGCCGGCAACGTCGATATAACTCAAAATAATGCCGCCAAAAACGGTGCCGTGTGCATTCGTATCCCGCGGCATCATAGTAATTCGAATCGCCGCGTCTCTGGTAACGGATGGCGTTTCTTTTCGATTTAATGTCATTTTATTCTTTTCCATCCGGAGTAAATGATGGCTGATAACTGAAAGCCGAATATTTCGGAAACACGAATATTATCAGCTATCAGTTTTCAGCTATTCCGAAAGTTGTTTTGCTACCCAATCCTTTACAGCCGTTTTAAGTTCATCTAAATGTTCATCAAAAAAATGCCCGCAATTTTCAAACGCAACCAATTTAGCGTTTGTGTTTTTAGAAACTTCATCGACAAGCTTTTGCAAATTTTCGAGCGAGCCGAATTCGTCCCTGTCACCGTGAATGAATAATATCGGCTTCCGTACGTTGAGTAAAAACTCAAAATCTCCGTATTTATCGACGGGCGTCCCGATGCTGATCAGCCGCACGACGCTCGGCTCGTTTATTCCGACCTCCATACCTGTCCGCGAGCCGAACGAGAATCCGGCCAGCGTTATCGGTTCTCCGGGATAATTTTCTTTCAGGTAATCGAGAGCATCACGCACATCCTGTTTACCGCCGGGGATTTCATCATGGACGCCTGTCGATGCTCCAACGCCCCGAAAGTTGAATTTCAGAGTAATCAATCCTGCATCGACCAGCCCAGCGGCCGCGCGAAATACAACCTTGTTGTGCATCGTCCCGCCGCCCAGCGGGTGAGGATGGCAGACAAGCGCGACGCCCTTCGGTTTCATCGCAGGCTCCTTCAGTATCGCCTCCATATGACCGTGCGACGCGGGGATTAAAAGATTGCCTTTCGGGTACATAATCGAATCATCGATTTTAGATTTTGCGGATGGATTGCGCAAACTTTTAAGGCAGAAACCCGACCGGTAGGGAGGGTGCGCGTGGGCACGAACCACAAACCGTGTGGTTGACACCCGCGCTACCGCTTGGGTTTCTGCCTTTTTTTGTTATACTTTTCGAGGTTAATTTATCGTTTCAAACGCAGATTATTATCAATTAACAATGGAAGAAATCCTGGAACACGCGGTGGAAAAACCTTCCACCGAACAACCTGCAAAACCTATCAGAAAAGCAAAAGCAAGCTGGCGCGAATATCTGGAAACGGAGGAAGCAACGCGTTTTGTTTATTTAATTTTTGCTGGCGTCGCGATAGTATTGGTGATGAGCTTTTTGCAGTTTCGCACGACTGCCATTTGCTGTGGGGATTGGGACGGTTATTACCATATAAAATGGAGCATGCTTTTGTGGGAGAGCCTAAGCGCCGGGAACGGGCTGCCTGCGTTTCAGTGGCTGCCGCTGACCGTACTAAATTCGCAGAATTACAATGACCATCATTTTCTCTTCCATTTGCTTCAAATCCCTTTTTTGTGGTTTTTTGAGCCGGTAATGGCAGCAAAAGTTGCGGCTGTCGTTTTTTCGAGTCTCGCCATTTTTTCAGTTTATTGGCTGCTTCATCGCTATAAGGTCGATTATCCGCTTATCTGGCTTGCCGCAATATTTACCTGTGCAAATATGTTCTATTACCGTATGAATATGGCAAAGGCGCCGCCGCTGACGATTGTCATCACCATCGCCGGAATATATCTGCTGTTTGAACGGAAGTACGTGTGGCTACTTCCGCTGATGTTTGCCTTTGTCTGGACATACAGTTTGTTTCCGCTTTTGCTTTTTGCGGCGATGATCTGGGTGATCATAATTGCATGGAACGAGAGGCGTTTTGAGTGGCGGCCGTTGGCATATACCTTAGGCGGAATGGTTCTCGGCAACGTAATAAACCCATATTTTCCGAATAATCTACTGCTTTTTTGGGAGCATTTTTATACCAAGTTTAAGATCGGTACCGATTTTGCGGTTGCCGTCGGCGGCGAATGGTATCCATATTCGGGAATGGAATTGCTGACGCATTTCCCGGTCGCAATGATCGCAGTCCTCATCGGCTATATCCTTTTTGTGCCGAAAGACGGGAAGCTTCCCGAAAAGGCAACCTTCTTTCTTATGTTTGTGACTATATTACTTGGCGCGCAGTTTCGCTCAAAACGCTTTGCCGAGTATTTTCCGCCATTTGCAATCCTTTTCGCGGCTTTTAGCTGGCAGGCGTTCAAGGTCCCTCATCTTCCGCAGCTCCCGGAAGATTTCAAGCTCGAGATCGAACCGTATCTCGACACCGGTAAAAAAACTGAGAAACAGGAGCTTTGGAGCACTTTAAAGTTGGCGGCCGTATGCACGCTTGGAATTGTTCTGGCATTGTATTTCATCGTCAATATGGCAGGCTTTAATCGCTTCGGCATCGAGCAGGGCGGGCTTGTCGACACGATCGGCGGCAATGAAGCGAACGATAGATACGAACGCGCAATGGCTTGGGCAACCGGCGTCGATGCGGACGGAAACGAAAACATTCCCGCGGGCGAGCGTATATTCAACGCGAATTGGGACGATTTTCCGAAATTGTTTTTTTACAATACGAAGCACTCTTATGTTTACGGACTCGATCCTAATTATCTGTACTCCGAAAACCCGGAGCTTTATAAGCTCCTTCAGGAGATTACAAACGGCAAAACACAGGACGCAGGCCCTGTGATTCGTGAGAGATTTGGTGCGAATTACATTTTCGCAGACGCCAGGGAAAACGAAGAAATGATTGCCGAAGCCCTGGAAAGCGGTTGGGTCGATATGGTTTACGAAGACGACGAGGCCCGCATTCTGAAGATCCGCGAGCAAAAAGGCGAACCGGCAAGAGATTCCGTAGAAGCCGACGAGCCGGAAACACCGGAGGAAAAACAACGGCTCGACGAAGAGGAAAAGGCCGCTAACACTAACATTCCGGACGAAGATGCCAACTAGCTTTATACAAAAAGACAAGGCGAAAGGGAGACACGGAGAAAGGGTTGTTCCCGGCGCTTTGGCTTTACTTCTATCTTTGTCCGCCATGGCCTGCGGCCCGAATCAGAGAATACTGAACTCTGCTCCAGAAACGCCTGTCCCGATTTCGAATGCCCAAACCCCGGCTGACAATTTCGAAAACGATATTCAGGCGATGCGCAATGCGGATTTTAATTACATATACGCATTCCGGCGCAAGGACACAGCGGATATGGATGCGGACGACAGAAAGTTTGTTAATACTTATGCACCCGCAGAAACCAACCGGAAGCGCTTGTCCGACGACGGGAAAGTAATTATCCTTGCATCCAACTATCGATCCTTACCCGAAAATCTTAAAGTGTTTACCGACAGATTTGCTTTTCAAGACTTTTCAAAAACTGAAAGTGAGATAATGGCAAAGAACACAAATTCAAATAGATAAAACAAGCCAATGAGCGAAGAAAAAGAAGACGAGAAACCGGAAATTACGAACGAAAATATCCTCGGCGATACATCCGGCGATATACAGCGCGTCTCGCTTGTATCGACATCGCCGTCCGTCCGCTCAATTGTTCGTGTGGCAGTCGTGGTTCTACTGCTTCTCGCGGTCAAGGATTTTCTCGGCGCCCTGCTTTCATCGCTTACATACCTGTTCTTCATGATAGTTTTGGCGATCTTTCTCGCTTATATTATTAATCCGCTGGTCGATCTGATCCAGCGTCCGTTTGTTCAACGCAGTTACGGCAGGATGATGTCGCGCTCTCTTGCAATCGCTCTCTCGTTTGTAATATTGTTCTCGATTCTGGGCATGTCGGCTTATTATTTGGCACCGCGCGTGGCCGAACAAACCAAAACATTTGTTGCAAATGTTCCTGCATACACGACCTCAATACAAACAAATATTAATGATCTGAATCGCCGATTGGCCAATATGAGAGTTTCCGAAGGCGTACAGACTCAGGTCAATGAGAAAATAAATACCTTTCTCGAAGACGCGGGAACCTTCATAACTACGTTTCTGGGCGTAAGCGCGGTTTATATCCTGACGTATTTGCCTTGGCTTATACTCGTGCCGATCCTCGCGTTTTTCTTCTTGAAGGACGCTCATCTATTCCGCGTCGGCGTCCTGCGCGTTGTTCCGGTCGGAGAATGGCGAACGCGAATTGATTCTGTAATTTCCGATGTCAATGACACGCTTACCGCTTACGCACGCGCGCAAATAATTTCCTGTGTTTTGATCGGTGTAATCTGTACTATCGGTTTTTACCTTTTAGGAAACGATTATGCGCTGCTTCTCGGAATCCTGGCCGGCTTGCTGGAATTGATCCCGCTGCTCGGCCCATTGACGATTGCGGTTCTCGCAATTTCGGTTGCCGGTTTGGAATCCGGCTGGCAGGCATTATGGACGGGTGTTTTCCTCGGAGCTCTGCGTGTCGCCCAGGATTACGTTTTCTATCCGCGAATCGTCCGCGAAGGCATTCATCTGCATCCGCTGGCGATAATTCTTTCGGTGCTGGCCGGCGAGCAGGTTGCGGGAATTCCCGGCGTGTTTATCGCGATCCCGGTCGTTGCGCTGCTCACGGTACTTTATAAACACATTCTCGATCACACGGACAGCCGAGGTTTATTCACCGGACTGCTCGAGCCGAAAGAAAACAAGGAGACCACATCAATATGACACCGATGGCCTGGTTAATAGTTTTCTTTTTCATATTGCTCGGGTTGAGTATCCTGGTCTACGTTCTGGTCGTCAGAGCATTTTACTGGGGCGATAAAAACGAACCGCCGGCTAAGAAGCGATGATTAAATCGCGAATGCTTTTTTCGTCCTTTATGGTTGCTTCGATTTCGATCACATAACAAGGAATTTCAAACTTCAAATCTTTCAATTTCACAGCGTCTTTCGCTGTTGTTACGAGAGCATCGATATTACATTCGTTTGCCTGTTTTTGGAGAGCATCAATGTTCTTTTGAGTGTAGAAGTGATGATCTGGAAAAGGTCTTATTATTGACAAATCAAATTCCTCCATCCAGTCTTCGTCAAACGCAGCCATAACCTGAATGAAGAAATTGTACGGATTTCCCAACGCACAAAATGCTGTTACTCGAACCTCGTCATTCACAGCCGGATCGGCTTTTTTAGAGCGCAATTGGTTCCAGCCTAACTCATCTGCAGGTTTTTCTGGCCCGGTTTGCGATCTTTGCGGCTTTGCGTGAAAATCCTCCAGTGCGCGCAATCCGGCAATGCGATTTTCCATCAGAAAAATCAATGACAAAGGATTCAGCTTTGAAATCTGAGATTTGAGATTTTCAACATTCTCAGTTAAGTTCGCGCGCGTAATCACAATTGCATTTGCGCGTTTCAGATTCTTTAACGGCTCGCGCAAAATTCCAGCGGGCAGCATTTTGCCGTTGCCGAATGGATTAGTAGCATCGATACAGATAATATCTAAATCGCGTTTTACTTTGCGATTCTGAAAGGCGTCATCGAGTACAAAAACCGTTACGCCAAACTTGTTAAGCGCCCATTTCGCAGCGGAAATCCGGTCCGCATCGGCGATCACCAGAGCCTTGCCGATAAGCTTTTGAGCAAGTTCAAACGGCTCATCGCCTGCTCTTCGAACATCTGCCAAAATCTTTTCACCATCTGAAACCAACACTCTCGAACGCGGATTTTCACGCCCGTATCCACGCGTCAGTATGCAAACTCGTTCACCTTGCTCTGCCAAAAGTTCCGCGACAAAAGCGACAAGCGGCGTTTTTCCCGTGCCGCCGGCCGTGATATTGCCGATGCTGATCGTTCTAGCCCCAAGCGAATGCGATTCAAAAATACCTCGGTCATAAAGGGCATTTCGGGTATTAGTAATTTTTCCGTAGAGCCAGCCGAAAGGCTTTAATATTGTTGTTAACCGATTTGGCAGAAACCTTCCAGGCAGCCAGGGTGTGACCTTGTCAGAACCGCGAGCGGCAGCGATCGGGTTCTTTTTCATAGATTAAAAAGCAAGCACTTACCTAGGTCGAAGAACCCTTTTCCTGTTTGCCCATTTTGCCAATTATTTCAGCAAAACGCGGATCGTCGCGTAGGGAATTGAGATTCCTGTCATGCTCAAAGTGCGGTTTGTTTTCGTTGCCGAGCCTGACAGCGCGGTTCAGCCATTTGAATGCCGCCTCCATATCGCCAAGCAGGGCATATGTCGATGCGACCCAGTATGCCATATCGTGGTCGGCACGGGAAATAGCGACGACGTCTTCGGTAAGCTGGGCTTTCGCATCTTCGGCTCGACCGGCACCTGCGAGATAAATTGCGTACAGCGGCCTGATCCCATCCATCTGCGGGTTTTCTTCCAGAACTTTGGCCATCAAATCAACCGCATCCTGAGTGTCGCCGCGAAAGTAATAGACACCGGAACGAAATATTGCCAACATCGGATGATCAGGCTCAACCTTTTCACCGCGTTCGATTTCCTGGATTGCCTGCTCGTAGTCTTCTTTGTAAATAAATATACGGGCGCGATTATAAGCGGAAACCGCCCGAGCCGCCGGATCGAGCCGTGAAAGTTTTTCAAATGCCTTTAACGATTCCTCGTACTCGCCGTCGAGGCGATGCATTACGCCTTTCATAAAATAAAGCGGCGGTTCGTTCGGAAACTGCTTTTGCAGTATCTCGATCTCGGAACGGGCCTTTTTCTTTTCGCCGCGTGCCATATAGATCATCACCATCAGCACGCGGGCTTCGACGACGTTAGGATCGTAGAAAAACGCCTTACTGAAAGCGGTTTCGGCATACGTATAATCCTCAGCTTCGCCCAGGCCTTTGAAAAACCGGTTGGCATAGCAGGCGCCGAGCCCGCTGTAGGCAAGCGCAAAATGCGAGTCGAGCTCGATAGCATTTTTAAAATTCTGTATCGCGGCGTCACAGTCGTCGACCGCGAGGGTGCGAAAAATGAAACGCCCGAAATTATCGCGGCCGCGCAGGTATTCTTCCCATGCCTCGGTGTTGTCTGTAGCCCGCCGTCCGAGTTTTTCCAGATCGCCGTCGGACAATTCGAGACGCAGGCCTTCCAGAATCCTTTGCGCAATGCTGTCCTGGATGGCTAAAATGTCGGAACCCTCGGCGTCGATGCGGTCGCTCCATAAAATGTCCCCCGACACCACATCCAAAAGTTGGGCAGTAACACGCAATTTTTCACCGCTGCGCAAAAAGCCGGCAGATAAGGCAGCGTGAACCCGCATCTCGCGGCCCGCGTCGCGCGGATCGATTTCTCTGCCCTGATATTTTGCGATAACGGAGCTCGGGCGGACGATGATCGACCTGATCTGAGCAAGCTCAGTTATTACAGCGTCCGCCAATGCAAATTCGTAAAAATTTGCTCCTTCGTCCTGTCCCAGATTCTTGAACGGCAGGATCGCCACGCTTTTCTTTTCCTGTCCCGTCGCCGTCAGATTTATATCAGGCATAAAAGAAGGCGGGTTGGAACCGGACGATGTGCGGCCCGTAGTAATTTCAGGCACGGACTTGCCGGTAAACCAATTCAGGGCACGCGTGAAAACTCCGCTGTCAACGTGGCTAGGAACAAACGTATCGCCCTGCATAAGCTGAGTGCCGGCTATGTTTTGAAGAACGGAACGAAGATCGTCACGCATCGCCGAGATCTTCTGGTAACGGTCCTTTGGATCTTTTGCAAGAGCTTTATCGACGATTTGCTGAAGCTGCGGCGGAAGCGGCTCCTGACGAACCTGTTCAAGAGGTTTCGGCGTGCCGTACAAAACCTGATGGCGGACGTCTATAACCGTTTTCCCCTGAAAAGCCCAGATGCCGGTGAGCATTTCGTAAAGCAGCACGCCGGTTGAGAAAATGTCCGAGCGTGCATCGGCCCGTTCCCCTTTTGCCTGCTCCGGAGCGGCATAAGTCGCTGTGCCGTATGGAATACCGAGCTCGGTGATCTGAGATTTATCCTGCCCTCTGTTACGGTCTTCAAATTCGTCCTCGAGAAGCTTGGCGAGACCGAAATCCAGTATTTTGGCCTGCCCGTTCGACGAAACCATAATATTTCCGGCCTTAATGTCGCGGTGAATAATACTTTTCGAATGAGCGTAGGCGAGCGCGTCGGTAACTTGAATTGCGATAGATAAAGCGCTTTTCAATTCGAGCGGCCTGCCCGAAACGAGCTGCCGCACGTTTTTCCCCTCGACGTATTGCATAGCAATATAGAAAACGCCATTTTCGTTGTGGAAATCGTAAATTGTGCAGATGTTGGGATGATCGAGTTGAGAACAAAGCTGGGCTTCGCGTTCGAAGCGTTTGAAATTTGCTGTCTTTGCGGTAACTTCCGGCGGCAGAATTTTGATTACAACGGTTCGGTTTAGCTTGGTGTCGAGCGCCTTATAAACCGTGCCTTGTCCGCCTGAGCCGATCTTTTCCTGAATTTTGTATTGGTTTATCTGCGAACCAATCATACGATTTTTGGATTTCGGATTGCGGATTTTAGATTGAAGAAATCCTAAAGGCGCTCAAACAGTCTATGCGCAGAAATCCAAAATCCAAAATCTAAAATCCAAAATCTGCGTGGGCCGGCAAACTGCCGGCTAATCTGGTACGATCGTTCAGCCACGCGGCGGGTCACCCCAGCCCGAACCGATATACGCGCCGTTTTCGACGATTGCCGGAACTACCAGATCGCCGCCCGTATATTCCAGCATCTCGCGCTGCCGCTGCTTATCGTTCTGGGCATCGTATTCGATGAATTCGATATTGTTTTCGTTGTAATAATCCCGTGCCTTCGCACAATAAGGGCAGTTCGGCTTGCCATAAATTACTAATGCCATTGTTTAAACACACTCCTTTCTGTAAAATATATTAGCGGAGTTAGGGGAAAGTTCCAAGTTCATTGGAATTGGAACGCAGGCACTTGCCTGCACTGAGCGTGAAACGCGAACAACCGTTTAGCAACCCGATTCCAATATCCCAAAGTTGCAGGCAGGGTGCCTGCGTTCCAGTCGAGTAAACCTATGACCGATACCGATATGTTCGAGCCTTACGAACGGCTCATCGGGATACGAATTTGCGGAAAGACATTCGAAGTGCCCGAAAACAACTCAATTCTCCGCGGCATGCAATTCCTTGACATGGAAGCGATTTCGTACGGAGATTTCTGCTGGAACGGCGAATGCCTAAATTGCCAGGTCTGGCTCAAAATCGACGACAAGGAAAAAGCCGTCATGGCCTGCCGCACCGATGTCCGGGAAGGCATTGAGATCGTCCGGTTGAGCGATGAAATAACTTCCGAGTTCACGCTTTAGCATTCATTTAACCCGCGACCGTGGATAACACGGTGAACGGGATGTATTATCAACGGTCTCGGTCTTAATAGTTATGCCTCTTTCGATTCGTACGAAAGCTGGCGAAAAATTAGCGTATGGCTTTCATTCTCGAAACAAACCGGTTGCTCTTGGGAACGTGGACGCTTGTTATCACATTTGTCTTGTTTCCCTTTGCTTGTGGTGGCGTCGGTTTGCCCCACGCCAACTTTTCTGCCGTTGTGTTGTTACGCGAACTTGAAACAAACTCTCTTATGACTTAAATTTTCTGAAATGGAGAATCTATGAAATACACCTTTCAGTTCGCTGCACTGTCAACCGCAATCATTCTTGCGATCTGTCAAACTCCTATTGCCCAGGCGCAAGAGCCGCACCAGCATCAACGCGACGACTCGGAAAAACTCGGGCGGGTCAACTTCCCGGTCTCCTGTAACGACCAAGCCCAGAAGCAATTCAACCGCGCAGCCGCCTGGCTTCATTCCTTCGAGTATGAAGAGGCTGAAAAGGTGTTCGCCGAGGTTGCCGTCAGCGACCCGCAATGCGGCATGGGTTACTGGGGAATCGCAATGAGCAATTACCATCCCATCTGGGCTCCGCCAAACGCGGCAGAGCTGCAGAAGGGAGCGGCGGCTATGGAAAAGGCTAAGTCGGTCGGCGCACAAACTCAACGCGAGCGAGATTACATAGCGGCGATAGATATGTTTTACAAAGACTCCGACAAGCTCGATCACCGAACGCGCGTGAACGCCTACAGCGATGCGATGGAACGGCTTTACGAGCGCCATTCGTCAGACCATGAAGCCGGTGTCTTCTACTCGCTGACGCTCGTCGCAAAGGGGATGATGGCGGGCGACAAGAGTTATGTTAACGAAAAGAAAGCCGCTCAGATTTTGAACCGCGTTCTGGCGCGCGAGCCGCAGCATCCCGGTGTTACACATTATCTGATTCACGGCTATGACTACCCAGCGTTGGCGCATCTCGCACTTTCCGCGGCGCGGAGCTACGCCAAGATCGCGCCGGCATCGGCACACGCGCAGCATATGCCTTCTCATATTTTCACGAGGCTCGGTCTGTGGCAGGAAGCGATACAATCAAACCTCAACGCTAAAGCATCGGCGGAGGCTTACGCCGTGAGAAACCGGATGACCGGCGCATGGGACGAGCAGCTTCATGCGATGGACTATCTGGCTTATGCGTATCTGCAAGGCGGGCAGGATAAGAAGGCTTTGGGTGTGCTTAATGAATTGTATAAAATTCGGAAAGTCGAGCCGGCGAATTTCAAAGTGGCTTATTCCTTCACGGCTATTCCCGCGCGATATGCGCTCGAACGACGACAATGGAAGGAGGCAGAAATATTGCCACTGCATCCGGGGAATTTGGAAAAATTTCCCTGGGAAAGCTTTCGTTGGGCTGAAGCTCACATACACTTCGCGCGTGCAATTGGGGCGGCGCGCACCGGCGATACGACCACGGCGCGTCAGGAGGTCGAGAAATTAGCCGCCGTTAGGCAGGCACTTGCCGAAATCAAAGGCGATTACG
>Ga0136634_10000699_pt1 | contig 13891 bp, 11 predicted proteins | sample AntDrymUQ8332106_2_FD_104654 | JGI IMG/M metagenome (GOLD analysis project Ga0136634, IMG submission 104654) | Polar desert sand microbial communities from Dry Valleys, Antarctica - metaG UQ833 (21.06) | ecosystem: Environmental > Terrestrial > Soil > Desert | place: Antarctica: Dry Valley... | reverse complement strand
GTCGTACTGGATGCACAACGCGTGGATCACCACGAGCGGCGAAAAGATGAGCAAGTCGCTCGGCAACTCACTGCTGGTGCCCAACGTGCTCGAGCAGGTGCGCGGGATCGAGCTGCGCTACTACATGGTGGCCGCGCACTACCGATCGCACGTCGAGTTCAGCTTCGAGGCGCTCGCCGAGGCCGCGGCCGGGTTCCAACGGATCGAGGGGTTCCTGGAGCGGGCCCGATCCCCGCTGGCTGAGGAGCCTCGAAACCACCTCCCCGCCCCGTTCGCCGCCGCGATGAACGACGACCTGGGCACCCCAGCCGCCGTCGGGGTGATCCACGACGTCGTGCGGGCCGGCAACAAGGCGCTCGCCGAAGGTGACCATGAGGCTGCCTCCCGTCGCGCGAGTGAGGTGCGCGCCATGCTCGACGTACTCGGGCTCGACCCCGCGGACGAGCACTGGACCACGGGCGGCACCAACGACCTCACCGCCGTCGTCGATGCCCTCGTCAAGGGCCTGCTCGAGCAGCGCGCCGAGGCCCGCGCCACCAAGGACTACGCCACCGCCGACGCGATTCGCAACCAGATCAAGGCGGCCGGCGTCACGATCGAGGACACCCCCTCGGGGCCGAAGTGGAGTGTTGAGTAATGCCTGGCAACTCGCAACGTAGAGGCGCGATCAAGAAGACCGGCAAGGGCAACCCCACGGCGGGTTCCGGCGGCCGGGTCCGGCGCGGGCTCGAGGGCAAGGGGCCGACCCCGAAGGCCAAGGACCGGCCGTACCACAAGGCCCACAAGAGGACGAAGGACGACAAGGCCCCCACCGGGCGTCCCCGTCGCGCCGCTCCGGGCAAGGGCTCGGGCAAGGGCTCCGGCGACCACGAGTGGATCGCCGGGCGCAACTCGGTGGTCGAGGCGCTGCGTGCCGGGTTGCCGGTCACCTCGGTGTACGTCGCCGAGGGAGCCGAGCGCGACAGCCGGCTGCGCGAGGTCTTCTCGATCGCGGCTGACCAGCACATCTCGCTGCTCGAGGTCCCGAAGCCGGAGCTGGACCGGATGACCCAGGGCGCCGTGCACCAGGGACTGGCCGCACGGATCCCGACCTACGAGTACGCCGACCCCAACGACCTGCTCGACCTCGCGGCCGCCAACAACGAGTTGCCGCTCATTGTCGCGCTCGACTCGGTGACGGACCCGCGCAACCTCGGTGCCGTGGTCCGGTCGGCCGCAGGTTTCGGGGCCCACGGCGTGGTGATCCCTGAACGCCGGGCCGCCGGGATGACCGCCAGCGCCTGGAAGACCTCCGCTGGAGCCGCTGCGCGGGTGCCCGTGGCGCAGGTGGTGAACCTGACCCGGCAGCTGAAGGCCTACCAGCAGGCCGGCTGCATGGTGATCGGTCTGGCCGCTGACGGTGACGTGTCCTTGACCGACCTCGGGCTGGCCGAGGGCCCGCTGGTGATCGTGGTCGGCTCGGAGGGCAAGGGGCTCTCCCGGTTGGTGGCCGAGACCTGCGACCAGCTCGTCTCGATCCCGATGGCGAGCTCCCTGGAGTCCCTCAACGCCGGCGTGGCAGCAAGCGTCGCCCTCTACGCGGTGGCCCGGGAACGGGCCACCTCCCGGTAATGACCAGGCGCCAGCGTGCGCTCCGGGTTGGCGGCTTCCTGGTTGCCTTCTTCGCGTTCGCAGTTCCGTCGTGGTCGTTCCTGTTCACCCACTCCACCGCAGAGATGGTGCTCGCCAGCCACGACGCGGTCGTGCAGCCCAGCTTCGACGGCCGGGTCCGGCTGGACATGGGCCCTTACCTGCCCGACCTGCGGACCACCGCCGGTGGGCGGATCGGGGTTGCGGTGAAGATGGGCAAGACCACCGCCACGACGACTCCCGAGCTCGCCGAGCGCTATGCGGCCATCGCCGCCCGACCGCAGGCAGAGGTGCGGCAGGTGGAGCAGGCGGTCACCGCACTGGCTCTCGACGCTGCCCTGGGAGCGGTGGCGCTCGGGCTCACCCCGATCGCCGTGTGGATCCTGGTGGGTCCGCGTCGGCGGGCCCAGCTGCGGCGCCGGAGCTGGCAGCCGCTGCGGAACTGGCGGGTTTCGCTGGCGATGACTGCGGCGGTGGCGCTCGTCCTCATGCTGGTGCCGAAGCCCTGGGACCCGGAGATCGACCGGGTGCGGTCCGACAGGTGGATCCCGGTCCAGGACGCCATCTCCGATGTCACCGTCCCACAGGGGCTGGACGGCTGGGAGATCCAGGGTGGCTTGGTCACCCGGGGCACCCGCCGGCTGCTGTCCAGCCTTTTCGACACCTACGACCGCAGCAAGGTGTTCTACGCAGGGGTGATCGACCGGGTAGGCGACATCGCCGACCAGCTGCACCAGCCCGAGGAGGGCGAGACGGTGGCAGTGCTGGTCAGCGACCGGCACGACAACATCGGCATGGACGAGGTGGTGCGCAGAGTTGCCGACGAGGCCGATGCCACGGTCGTGCTCAATGCCGGTGACGACACCTCGACCGGTGAGACCTGGGAGGAGTTCAGCCTCGACTCACTCGACTCTGCCTTCGAGGACTACGACGCCCGGGTGGCCATCTCGGGCAACCACGACAACGGCACCTTCGTGAACCGTTATCTCGCCTCGCTGGGCTGGACCCACCTCGACGGGAAGCCGGTGACGGCCTTCGGCGACGTGCGGATCACCGGCGTCGACGACCCCCGCTCGAGCGGACTGGGAACCTGGCGTGACGAGACGGACCTCAGCTTCGCCGAGGTCGAGGAGCGGATCGCCGATGACGTGTGCGAGCTGGACGAGGAGGACGAGCGCATCGCCACCCTGCTGGTCCATGACGCCAACCTCGGCCGCACCGCCCTCACCCGCGGCTGCACCGACCTCGTGCTGGGCGGTCACGTGCACGCGCAGATCGGGCCGAACCGGGTGGTCGGCACGAACGCGAACGCCGGCTACACCTACACGAACGGCACGACCGGCGGCGCGGCGTACGCCATCGCGATCGGGAGCAAGCTGCGCCGCGACGCCCAGTTCACCTTCGTGACCTACGGCGAGGGCCGGCCGGTCGGGATCCAGCCGGTAACGGTGCGCACGACGGGCGAGCTCGTGGTCGCCGAGTACATCGAGCTGGATCTCGGCTGAGGTCCCCCAGCTCACTTGATTCCGGTCTGGGAAACGCCCTGGACGATCTGGCGCTGCAGAAGACCGCGAACAGCGGCAGGATCCCCAGCACCGAGGACGCCATCGTCTCGGCGTACTGGATCGCGGAGCCGCCGATGAGACTGCTACACCGGTTTGCGCACCGTCGCGGTCGACCAGGGGTCCTTCCGGCTCAACGACCAGCCCTACTACGTGCGCGCGGTGCTCAACCAGGGCTACCGAGCCGAGACTCACCTGGCTGCCCGCGGCTCGGCGGACCTGCGCGCCGAGGTCGAGATGATCAAGCAGATGGGCTTCAACAGCGTCCGGATCCACCAGAAGGCAGAGGACCCGCGCTGGCTGCACTGGGCTGACCGCCTCGGGCTGATGGTCTGGGGGGAGTCGGCGAGCGCCTACGGCTATTCGCCCACCGCCGTCACGGCCTTTGTGACCGAGTGGATGGACCTCGTCCGCCGGGACCGCTCACACCCGTGCATCGCCGTGTGGGTGCCGCTGAACGAGAGCTGGGGAGTGCAGGACATCGCCCTCGACCCGGCCCAGCAGAGCTACGCGCGGGCACTGGCCGATCTCACCCGAGCGCTCGACCCGAGCCGCCCGGTCGTGTCGAACGAGGGTTGGGAGCACGTCGCCAGCGACATCCTCGGGCTGCACGACTACACCGACGACGCGGACGAGCTGCGGGAGCGCTACGCCACTCGCCAGGCGGTCACCGACCTCGTGCTCTCCGGCCGTACGCCACACGGGAGACGTCCGCTGCTGGGGGAGTCACAGGCGCGCGCCTTCCTGGCCGGAGAGACCCCGCTGATGATCACTGAGTTCGGAGGCGTCTCCCTCTCGGCCGAGGGTGCCGCGGAGCATGACTGGGGCTACAGCAACGCCGGGTCCGGCAAGGAGTACGCCGAGCTCCTGAGGGGGCTCTTCGACGCGCTGCGTGCCAGCGAGGAGGTCACCGGCTCCTGCTACACGCAGTACATCGACACCGGCCAGGAGACCAACGGACTGCTCTGCAAGGACGGCACCCCGAAGAGCCCTGCTGACTCGATCCGGGAGATCGTCACGGGCGAGGCCGGCCCAGCGTGGGTCGCGACCACCGCCACCGGCTGGTCGGACTAGTGGTCATGGGACGTCCGGTATGCCATCGCGACGCCGCCTTGCGATGCACGCACCTGGACCACGCAGACCCTCGAAGAAGTTCCGTCGATGACCACTAGCTTCGCCAGTGCGGCAGGAGTGAGAGGATCCGGCTGTGGGTGTGACGCTGCGTGAAGTCGCCGCCCACGCCGGGGTGTCGACACGAACCGTGTCGAACGTCGTGCACGACTATCCCCACGTCTCGGCGACGATGCGGGCGAAGGTCCAGGCATCGCTCGAGGCGCTGAACTACCAGCCCAACCTGCTGGCGCGCAGCCTGCGCCAGGGACGAACCGGGATCATCACCTGCTCGTTCCCGACCTCGTCGCTCCGTACTTCGGCGAGCTCGCGCACGAGGTGGTCGAGCAGGCAACCGCGCTCGGCTACACCGTGATGATCGACGAGACCGGAGGCGAGCGGGAACGTGAGCGGGCACTGCTCAACGCTGCGGCCCAGTCGAGCTGGGTGGACGGCGTCCTCCTGAGCTCGATCGGCCTCTCGCCGCGGGACCTGGCTGGGCTCGGCTCGAGCATGTCGATCGTCCTGCTGGGGGAGGGGACGGCGAAGTCGGCCCTCGACCACGTCGGTATCGACAACGTGGCTGCGGCGTACGACGCGGTGACGCACCTGGTCCAGATCGGCCGCACCCGCATCGCCGCGCTGGGAGGAGCCGGAAACCCACTCGATCCGACCTCCCGACTCCGGCTGCGGGGCTGCCACCGAGCGCTCGAGGAAGCCGGGTTGGACCACGAGGAGCGGCACGCGCGCACTCGGTCCTACGCGCGCAGCAGCGCGGGCGAGGCCGTGCGCAGGCTCCTCGACCGCCCCGGTGCCCCGGACAGCCTGTTCTGCTTCAGTGACGAGCTCGCCACGGGAGCGATGCGGGAGCTGTACGAGCAGGGCGTGCGGGTGCCCGAGGACATCGCGGTGGTCGGTTTCGACGACGCGGACGTGTCCCGGTTCCTGACGCCGTCGCTGAACTCGGTCCGGCCCGACCGGCCACAGATCGAGCGCGCCTCCCTGGAGATCCTGTTGCAGCGGATCGGCGGTGTCCGTGACGGTCCGCGCGACGTGCAGGTGGCTCATCGGCTCGTCGTGAGGGAGACCACTACTGCAAGATGACTGCCGTGTTGGCCGGGCGACCTACGGTGGGAGCATCTCCGCCATCCGGGCCCTGCTCACGGCCACCCTGCTGGTCGTCGTCGCCGCCTGCTCGGAGACCGAGCGGGAGCAGCGCACGGACTCCGCCGCCGCACCGACGTCGAGGCGTACCGAGCGGTCGGAGCCGTCCGGAACACCTGCACCGCCCTCGGCCTCACCGGGCGCCCCGACGCAGGAACCGAGCGCAGAGCCGGCTCCGGTGTCCCGGCCCGAGCCGCTGCGCTCCTACCTGACCATCCCGGCGCTGGGCCTGCGTGACATGGCCGTGGAGCGCTATCGCGGCAGCCCCGACGACGGGCCCGGGACGCGCATCCAGAACACCGGCGTGATGGCCTCGCCACGGGGACCGGACGGTGGGGTAGGACCCGGAGTCGTCGGCAACTACATCGTCACCGGGCACCGGACCTCGCACGGCGCACCGCTGGCGGACCTTCCCGGGCTGGAGGCCGGAGCGCGCGTGCTGGTGAGGAGCGGAGACCGCGAGACCGTCTACCGGATCACCCGGACCCGCTCCACCTCGTTCCGCTCCGCGGCCTCGCTGGCGCGGCAGTCCGCGGCCGTGCCCGGTCGTCCCGGCACGGCACCCGTGCGGCCGATGCTCACCCTGTCCACGTGCGCCACGCCCGAGGACCACGCGGCCGGCAACTTCTGGGCGGACGAGTTCGACAACCCCGAGCACCGGATCGACAAGATCGGGGTGCTCACCCGGGTGCGGCCCGTGGGCTGATCCCGGTCACCTACGATTGCGTCGCGTCGCCCACGGACTCCCGGGCGGCCCTGCCGGTGTAGCTCAGTTGGTAGAGCGCCTCACTTGTAATGAGGATGTCGCGGGTTCGACTCCTGTCACCGGCTCCATAAGTGCAGGTCAGACGGCTTGTTACCCCGCCGGTAACCGCCTCATTACGTCCTCCGGTGCAAATAATGAGCGCTCTGTTCACGCTCCGGGCCCCCGCTGAGCGGAGCGAAAGCCGTTAACTGGAATGAGCGCCCTCACGGGGGTCTGGCGCGTGTTTGCGCAGGTGAGCGGCTTGCTTGGTCTTCTCGACGGTGCACAGGGGTGCCGGCTACTGCACCGGAACTGCACCACAACTGCAACCACAACTGCACCGCCTTCGCCGAGCGGGTGCGGCATCAGGGGAGTCTGGAGACATCGAGCCATCCGGCCAGAGCGCTTCATCGAGCCCAGCCTTTGGCAGCGATCGTCAACGCAACAGAGCCAGCGATGCCCTTGAGGTTCTTGGCGGAGTTCCCACGGTCCTCATCGCTCATGTCAGTTTCCTGGGACTCGATGATGCCGATCAGGTCTCGGAGTGCTTTTCGGGCCTCCAGGGGGTCTCCAGGGCCGCCGGCAGGTAGCCGAGGTCCATCGCACTTCCCATGTCCCAACCGGCGAGAACGACCAGATCTTTGACGGGGCTGGTCGGCAGCTGTCCCAGCACAAGGCGGTGACGGCGGGAGTGGACTCGTGCAAGTCGACGGCCTGACGACGAAACTCATCGGAGTAGTTCTTCCTGGCCATGGTTGTGGATCATCTCGGTTCTACCCGCACGGCATGCGGGATTCAGCGTGTCCAAGATCCGGGGGCGGGGCCCCGTCAGCCGGTTGCAGTGTGCGTGCCCTGATCCGACGCCCTGGAGACCAAAGGAGATTCTGAGATCAACGAGGGGAGGCCCTCCTTCACCCATGTGATGCCCCGTCTGATTGCGCCGAGCGTAACCACCTCGGTGCCCAAACCCGAGGCGATCAGCACGGGGGGCTGGAGGTGGGAGAGGTCCCTGAGCTGCACGCTCGCCCGTTCCAGCAGTGGACCCAGCGACTCGGCGATGCCGCCGGCCACGATGATCCGGTCGACGTCGAGGAACCCACTGAGGACAGCGCTGATCCGGGCGAGTCGCTCTGCGAGCCGGCCGAGGATCTCCGACGCCGTTGGGTCCCCCTTTTGAGCCAGCTGAAAGACAGCCATGGCGGTCACTTCATCGTCAACAAGCTTCATCAGCGCGCTGGTAACGGGGAGTTTGCCGCTCGCTCGAGCCTCGAGCGCCCACTCCCGGGCGAGCGCGCCGATGCCGTCCGCGTTTCCGACTCCCGCGATCTGGTCCAGCGGATGCGACTCTCCGGCACCGCCGCGGGCACCTCTCAGCAGCCTGCCGTCGACGACGAGGCCCGCTCCCATGCGCTCACCTGCCAGGAGGGTGATGAAGGAGTCGATCCCGACCCCGTCGCCCACCGCTCCTTCCGCGATCGCAGCGAGGTTCGCGTCGTTCTCCACGAGGGCGGCCAGCCCCTGGGAATCAAGGTGGGCGCACAGATCAGGATTCATGTTACGCCAGAATCCGTCTGGCCCGGCCGGTGAGACGCCCTGCGCATCGGCAGGTGCGGGCACGCCCACCACGACGCATTCGACGTCAGCCCGGGTGAGGCCAGCGGTGGACAACGCGTGCTCGAGCGAGCTTTCGATCGCCGCGATCCGCTCCTCGGCAGCGGGACTGTCGCCGACTAGGTCGTCTCTCATGTGCGCGAGCCGGGCCCCCCGTAGGTCGCACACCTGGGTGGTGACGGTGTGGACCCCAGCATCCACACCAACAACGGCGGCACGGTGGGCGGCGAACGCATAGCGGCGCGCGGGCCTGCCCTTGCGATAGTGCGAGCCGTGGACCCGCGCGTCCGCAAGCTCGACGAGCCAGCCCCGCTCGAGGAGCTCATCGCAGAGGCCGATCACCGTGGACCGGGTGAGTCCCGTGTCAGCCATCGCATCGCTGGCAGTGAAGGCCTCCAGATCCCAGGCAAACCGGAGCACGGCTGCGGCGCTGAGCATCCGGGCCGACATGACTGGCGAAATCTCCATCTCAGGTCCTTGCCTGTGAGCCACGTCACATGGTAAACATTGATTCGTTACTTAGATTTAACGCGACGACAAAAGCATACGCCTTGCGCAAACCGCCTTGCCGGCAAACCTCGCCTCGCATCTTTCGATCGTCAGGAGCTGAAATCATGGCCAACGTCGCATTCAAGCAGGCGACTCTGCAGTATCCGACGCTCGACCGGCCGACGATCGACAAACTGGATCTCGAGGTCGAGGACGGTGAGTTCGTATGCGTCGTCGGACCATCGGGATGTGGCAAGAGCACCACGATCCGCATGCTCGCCGGACTCGAGTACATCACCGGCGGCCGGGTCTACATCGGTGGCGAGGACGTTTCCGCCGTCCCGCCGCGTGACCGGGACATCGCCATGGTGTTCCAGAACTACGCGCTCTATCCACACATGAGCGTCGCCGACAACATCGGCTTCCACCTGATGTTGCAAAAGTCGCCTAAGGACGAGATCACCAAGCGGGTGAAGGAGGCGGCGGCGCTGCTGGACCTCGGGGAATTCCTCGACCGCAAGCCTGCGAACCTCTCCGGGGGGCAGCGACAGCGCGTGGCCATGGGTCGCGCGATCGTGCGCCACCCCAAGGTCTTCTTGATGGATGAACCGCTTTCGAACCTGGACGCCAAGCTTCGTGTGCAGACGCGCACGCAGATCGCCCAGATCCAGCGACGTCTCGGCGTCACCACCATGTACGTCACCCACGACCAGGTCGAGGCGATGACGATGGCTGATCGGATCGCCGTCCTCAAGGACGGGCACCTCCAGCAGTACTCCTCCCCGGCGGATATGTACGCGCATCCTCGAAACATCTTCGTCGCTGGCTTCATCGGCTCGCCTTCGATGAACCTGCTCACCTTCGACGTGACCGGCGACGGCAAGATCGCGTACGGCAATTTCGGGATCGAGCTCGGTCCGGCCCAGAAGGCGGCCGTGACGTCGACCAAGGTGGTCGTCGGCAGTCGTCCCGAGGGCTACCGCGTACTCGACCACGGCGATCCGGGGGTGCACGCCACGATCGACGTCGTGGAGAACCTCGGCAACGACGTCTACATCTATCTCTCGACCGAGGAGCCGGAGCCGCGCTCGATCACGGTCCGTCGCCCGGCCGGCTCGGTGCACCACGTCGGCGAAGGCATCACCCTGCGACCTGCCCGGTCCGCCATGCACGTGTTCGACGAGGCCACCGGCAAGCGTCTTCCCGACTACGACGGCACTGGTGACGCCCTTCCCGGTGGGGAGTTGTGAGGTGACGGCCGCATTCGGGCGCCGTACCTTCCTGCGCGGCGCGGGCCTCGCGGCCCTGGCTACGGCCGGCGCCTCCACGCTGACGGCGTGTGGTGGCGGTGGGTCCGGAGCGGCGCCGATCCGGTTCTCCGCGACCAAGCGGGAGACCGTGAAGTACTGGAACGACGTCGTCGCGGAGTACAACGCCAGCCAGAAGGACTACCGGATCCGGCGGGAGCTCAGCACGAACCTGGTGGCGGACTTCGTGCGGGACACGCCGGTGCCTGTCGGGTTGGCCGGCTTCGACATCAAGTTCGGCGGCTTCGTCGAGACCGGCGTCCTTGCCGACCAGAGCAAGAACCCGGCGCTCAAGATGCTGCGACCCGACGCGGTCGAGTTCTCGCAGCAGTTCGGCGCCTATGAGGACCACATCAGCTCGCTGCCCTACTCCATCGCCGGCCAGGGCGTGATCTACAACCGGGAGCTCTTCGACAAGGTGGGCGCGGAGGTTCCCACCACCTGGACGAAGTTCCTCGAGGTGTGCGAGCTGTTCAAGTCGAAGGAGATCACGCCGCTGATGGGCACCTTCGTCGACCAGTGGACCATGGAGTTCGCCCTGTTCAACCACGCCGCTGGCGGCGGACTCGACGTCCCGGAGTTCTTCAAGAAGCTCAACGCGCTCGGCACCGACACCGGCCCGGACGCGGAGGTGTCCTTCAGCAAGGACTTCCGGGAGCCGCTGCTGCGGGCCACTGAGCTGTTGCCGTTCTTCAACGAGGACGCCAAGAACATCGCCTACGACCAGGGCAACCGCGACATGGCTGCGGGCAAGGCCGCGATGCTGATCCAGGGACCTTGGGCCTACGAGGGGATCCGCACCGCGAATCCGGACTTCCAGGGCGGGATGTTCCCGTTGCCGATGACCGACGACCCCGATGGCCTCTTCTGCATTTCGAATCTCGACCTGACAGCGTTCACCCCGGCCTCCGCCACTGGAGCCCAGCGTGAGGGCGGCCTGGCGTTCCTGGAGTACCTGATGCAGCCCGAGGTGATGCACAGGTACAACACTGAGACCCTGGCGTTCTCGACGGACAAGAACGCTCCCAAGCAGACGAATCCCCTGGTGTCGGACCTCAACGATTACATCCTCGGCGGCAAGTACGTGCAGGGGGCGAGCCTTTACATCCCGTTCGCCATCCCGAAGCTGGCCTACATCCAGGAGTACTTCTACGGCGGCGACGTGGATGCGTTCACGGGCAAGCTCGACCGGGACTGGAAGCGGCTGGCCATCCGGCTGGCCGCCTGACGCAGGAGGAACGCAGATGTCAGAGATCACCAGGGCCGTCGAGGCAACCGAGGCGCTCGCTGCGGGCGCCGTCGACACGGGCGTCGTCGACACGGGGCTGCCGCGCAAGAAGCCGTCGTTGACGCACTACCTGATGGTGGTGCCCGCCCTGCTGGGGTTCTTCGTGTTCATCATCGTGCCCACGATTCAGGGCATGTTCTACAGCTTCACCGACTATGCGGGCTACGGGGACTGGCACTTCATCGGGTGGGCCAACTTTGCTGCGATGTTCCAGGACCCGAACGTCGGGCAGGCCTACAAGTTCACCATCCTCTACGCCGCGGTGACCACGGTGCTTCTCAACGTGGCGGCGCTGTACCTGGCAGTGCTCCTCAACGGGAAGGCTCGGTGGCCGAACCTGTGGAAGGGCATCTACTTCATCCCGATGGTGCTCTCCGGCCTGGTGGTCGCGTACTGCTTCCAGACGCTGCTGAACATCTCCCTCCCCAAGATCATCAGCTGGGGCATCATCGGCGATGGGATCCTGACCAACCCTGGCTGGGCCTGGCTCGGGGTCGTGTTCGTCACCATCTGGGCCACCTTCCCCGGCACCGTGATCATCTACCTGGCCGGGCTGTCCTCGATCGGTTCGGACGTCTACGAGGCCGGTGAGCTCGACGGCGCCAAGCCCTTCGCCCAGTTTCGGCACCTGACCCTGCCGCTGCTCGCGCCGTTCGTCGTCATCAACACGGTCCTGGGCCTCAAGGGCCTGTTGAACGCCTACGACATCATCGTGGGACTCACCGGCGGGGGTCCGGGCAACGCGACGACGTCGATCGCGATGTCCATCACCGGCACCGTCACCAACAGTGACGTCGCGTACGGCACCGCCCAAGCGATGGTGTTCTTCGTCGTCACGGTCGTGCTGTCTCTGTTGCAGCTCGGCGTCGTCAAGCTGATGGGGAGGAAGTCATGACCACGATGACCGACCAGCCGGGCACGGCCGAGGCCGCGCCCCCGTTGAAGCTGCCGCGTCCCTACAACCTCACCACGACAACGGTGCTCGCCGTCGGGTCGCTGGTCATCCTGGTGCCGCTCTACTTCATCCTCGCCATGTCGCTCAAGACTGGAGCGAACAGCGGCGCGGGCGCCGGGTTCGCGTTCCCCTTCGATGCGGCCTGGGGCAACTTCTCGAAGGCATGGGAGGTGGTCAACGCACCCAAGGCCTTCACCTGGAGCGTGGTCATCAGCGCGATCGCGGTGGCCGGCAACATCCTGATCCCGGCGATGTTCGCCTGGGCGGTGGTGCGCAACTGGGAGCACAAGTTCTTCCGCTTCAGCTTCATGGGCCTGCTCGCCGGGATGTTCATCCCGTTCGTGGTCCTGGTGCTGCCGCAGATCAAGCTGATGGCCAAACTGGGGCTGGACAACCCGTTCGGGGTCGCGATCCTGCACATCATGTTCGGCCTGGCGTTCAACTCGCTGATGTTCTCCGCCTACATCCGCAACCTGCCGGTCGAGCTCGAGGAGAGCGCCGCTCTGGACGGCGCCACGCAGTTCCAGATATTCCGGAAGGTCGTCTTCCCGCTGCTGATGCCGATGGCGGCCACGGTCGGGATCTTCGCGTTCCTCGGATCGTGGAACGACTACATGATGCCGTCGCTGATCATCGCCGACGTCACCCAGCAGACGTTGCCGGTTGTCCAGGCGTCGTACCGCGATGCGCTCCAGACGGACCTCAATGTGGCCTTCGCTTCTTACGCCCTGGCCATGATCCCGGCCATCATCGGCTACCTGATCGGTCAGCGCTGGATCATCGCCGGTGTCATGCGTGGCGCCATCAAGTAGCCAGACACCCAACGCTTAGACAGGACACCCCTCGGCCATGTCCCCTGCCCTGATCACCCGTGCCGACTGCTTCCGCCTGCGCAACGCCGACTGGTGGCGACAGGCATGCGTCTACCAGATCTATCCCCGGAGCTTTGCCGATTCCAACGGCGACGGCATCGGCGACCTGCGCGGGATCATCTCCCGGGTCGGCTACCTGGCGGACCTGGGGGTGGACGCGGTCTGGCTCAGCCCGTTCTACCCGTCTGCACTCGCGGACGGCGGGTACGACGTCGACGACCACCGCGACGTCGACCCCACACTCGGCACGCTGGCGGACTTCGACGATCTGGTCCGAGCCCTGCACGAGGCGGGTATGGGGATCATCGTCGATCTCGTGCCGAATCATTCCTCCGACCGGCACGAGTGGTTCCGGTCTGCCCTGGCCGCTCCCAAAGGCTCACCCGAGCGGGACCGATACATCTTCCGCGACGGCCTCGGCGAGAACGGCGAGCTACCGCCGGCCGACTGGCAGTCGACCTTCGGTGGTCCCGCGTGGGAGCCGGTTGGCGACGGCCAGTGGTACTTCCACTTCTTCGCCCCGGAGCAGCCGGACCTCAACTGGGACGCCCCGGAGGTCCGTGCCTACTTCCTGGAGACGCTGCGGTTCTGGTCGGATCGTGGGGTCGACGGCTTCCGGGTCGATGTGGCGCACGGACTCTCCAAGGACCTGCCCGTCGACTTGCCGACTCAAGCCGAACTGCTGGCGATGGACAAGTCCACTGGCCAGCATCCGTTGTGGGATCGCGATGCGGTGCACGACATCTACGCGGAGTGGCGGCGGGTCTTCGATGAGTACGACCCACCCCGCTTCGCGGTTGCCGAGGCCTGGGTCGAGACGCCGCAGCGGCGCGCGCGCTACGCCAGCGCGGAGGGGCTCGGGCAGGCATTCAACTTCGATCTGCTCGAGGCCGAGTTCGACGCCGCGCAGTTCCGGAGCATCATCACCGACAACCTTGCCCATGCGTCCAGCTTCGGCTCGTCGACGACCTGGGTGTTCTCCAACCACGACGTGGTGCGGCACGCCACCCGCTACGGACTTCCGCCGGTCGAGGGCCCGGGGGTGAAGCAGGGCGCCGAGTGGCTCAACGCTGGCGGTCCACGCGACCAGATCGACCTTGAGGCGGGTCTGAGGCGCGCCCGCGCCGCAAGCCTGTTGATGCTCGCCCTGCCCGGGTCC
>Ga0136634_10000698_pt1 | contig 13901 bp, 16 predicted proteins | sample AntDrymUQ8332106_2_FD_104654 | JGI IMG/M metagenome (GOLD analysis project Ga0136634, IMG submission 104654) | Polar desert sand microbial communities from Dry Valleys, Antarctica - metaG UQ833 (21.06) | ecosystem: Environmental > Terrestrial > Soil > Desert | place: Antarctica: Dry Valley... | reverse complement strand
GCCTACGCCCCCGCGGTGCAGGCGCTGGAGCAGTTCCGCGCCCAACTCGCCCGGTTCGGGGTGACCGAGGACGAGGACGTCGACCTGTGCAGCTCGCTGATCGGCGGACTGATCGACCAGCAGCTCGCCAATGACCCCGGGGGAAACCGCTGGGGCCGCCTGGTCGACCGCGCTGTCGACATGCTCGCCGACAACCTGGGCCTGCCGCCCGACAACACTGGAGAGGAACGATCATGACCACCGACCAGGCGACGAGGAACCAGCCGCGGACCAGCCAGCTCGACCGTCAGACGGCGATGCGGCTCGCCGTCACCGAGTACGAGCGAGTCACCAGCCTGTTCGAGCGACTCACGCCCGAGCAGTGGTCCGCCCCGACCGAGTGCCCCGACTGGGACGTGCGCGCCATGGCCGGCCACATGCTCGGAATGGCTCAGATGGTTGCGTCCGTCCCGGAGATGATTCGTCAGCAGCTGGCCTCCGGGAAGCGCCAGAAACGCGACGGCGGGCTGACCGTCGATGCGTTCACCGCGCTACAGGTGGAGAAGAACGCGGCACTGACGACGGCCGAATTGGTCGAGGCCATGCGTCGTACTGGACCGAAGGCCGCTCGGGGGCGACGACGTATGCCGTCAGTCGTCCGGAACCGCACCATTCCCGAGGAGCAGGACGTAGACGGTCAGAAGGAATCGTGGACGTCCGGGTTCCTGCTCGACACCATCCTGACCCGCGACCCGTTCATGCACCGCATCGACATCACGCATGCGACGGGCCTTGAGATGGAGCTGACCGCGGACCACGAGGGACGCATCATCGACGATGTGGTGCGGGAATGGGCCGCGCGTCACGCAGAGCCCTACACGCTCGAGCTCACCGGCACCGCAGGTGGTCGCTGGAGCCAGGGCGAGGGCGACCACATCTCCATGGACCCCCTCGAGTTCTGCAGGACCCTCTCCGGACGCGCACGGGGTGAGGGGCTCCTGTCGGAGCAGGTTCCGTTCTGACACGTCCCCTCAGCTGCATCGCTTCACCAGCCGGGTGTGGGCCTTGATGGCCTCGCCCAGGTCGACCATGACGGGCACCGGCGGGCGGTACTCGGCCGGGACACGGACCTCGACCCTGGGGGTGCGCTCGACGGTGGTCATCACCACGTCCTTGCCCTGGTCCTCGATCTGGTCGTCGGGGACGAACCAGCCCAGGCCGTTGGCCACCTGGCAGCTGGCGAACTGGTCGTAGCCCTCCGGCTCGTCCACGCCGCAGCGCAGCACGATCGCGGGGTCACCCCACGCGGCACCCAGCGGACTGCCGTCGGTGTCCCGTCGCGGCTGGTCGGAGACCTCGGCCGGAAGAGCATCGACGAGGGTCGAGCAGGACTTGCGTTCGGCGGCGCTGACGTCACTGTCCGGGATCTCCACCCCGCCGCCGCAGGCACCCACCAACGCCAGCAGCACGACGACGCCCGCCACCCCGAGGGATGACGGGCGTCGCGACGTTGCTTGCGGTGCTGACGTGCGGGTCAGATGTGTACGACGGGGCACGTCAGGGTGCGCGTGATTCCGTCGAGAGTCTGAACCCTTGCCACGACCAGCTTTCCGAGCTCGTCAACGTTGCGGGCCTCGGCGCGGACGATCACGTCGTAGGGACCGGTGACGTCTTCGGCAAGGATGACGCCCTTGATGTCGGTGATCCGTTGAGCGACCTCTGCGGCCTTGCCGACATCGGTCTGGATCAGGATGTAGGCCTGGACGACCATGTGGGACTCCCTCGGTGGAACGGAAAAGTCTGAACCGTCTCGAAACCTACCGGACGACCAGCCGGGGTGGAACACGACGGCCCCGGCCCCGGCGATCTGGTGGGATGGAGCCATGAGTCCCTCCGAGCTCTTCGCATCAGCTGCCACCCTCGCCGACGTGGGGGAGTTCGGGTTGATCGCAGCCCTTTCGGGCCGGTTCGAGCAGGGCGACCAGGTCTTCGTCGGGCCCGGGGACGACGCCGCGGTCCTGCGTACCCCCAAGGGTCACGTGGTCGTCTCGACGGACCTGCTCGTCGAGGGTCGGCACTTCCGACGCGACTGGGCTCCGGCGCGCGACATCGGCCGCAAGGCTGCGGCCAGCAACCTCTCCGACATCAATGCCATGGGCGGCACCGCCCACTCGCTCACGGTCGGCCTGGCCGCGCCTGCCGCCCTCCCCGTGCAGTGGGCCCTTGACCTCGCCGACGGAATCGCCGAGGAGGCGGGCCTCGTGGGGGCGAGCATCGTCGGCGGGGACCTGGCCCTGGCAAAGGAGGTGGTCGTCGCGGTGACGGTCCTGGGCACCTGCGAGGTCGCGCCCGTGCTCCGCGGCGGTGCACAGCCGGGAGACGTCGTCGCCATCGCCGGGCGACAGGGATGGGCGGCGGCCGGCCTTGCCGTGCTGGCCCGCGGGTTCCGCTCGCCCCGGGCACTCGTCGAGGCCTACCAACGCCCGCTCCCGCCGTACGACGCGGGCCCGACCGCTGCCCGTGCGGGCGCGACCGCCATGATCGACATCTCCGACGGGCTGCTCGCCGACCTCGGCCACATCGCCGCCGACTCGAGCGTGTCCATCGATGTGCGCCGGGATGCCTTCGTGCTCGCTGAGCCGATGCGGGCGGTCGGCTCCGCCCTGGGCGTGGACCCGATGCAGTTCATCCTCGGCGGTGGCGAGGACCATGCCATCGTGGCCACCTTCGCTCCGGACACCGAACTTCCGGACGGGTTCGCGGCCATCGGAGCGGTGGCCGAGCCAGGGGAGGACGGCGTGGTCGTCACGGTCGACGGCGTGGCGTACGACGGACCGACCGGCTGGCAGCACTTCTAGGTGAGCAAGCCCACAACGAGAACCGCCGCCGGCCCGGGAGGGCAGAGGGCGGGTCAGTGGGTGCGTGGGGTCAGCGGGTGACCTTGCCGGCCTTGAGGCAGCCGGTGCAGACGTTGAGGCGCTTGGGCGAACCGTCGACGGTGGCGCGGACACGCTGGATGTTCGGGTCGAAGCGGCGCTTGGTGATCTTGCGCGACCACGGGCGGTTGTTGCCGAAGCCGGGCTTCTTGGCGCAGATGTCGCAGACGGCAGCCACCGTGCACTCCTCGGAATAGTTCTGGGACGAAATCGCGGAACGCAGCTCCGCATGGGGGTCCGGGGGACCCACCAGGAAGAAAGGCAGTCCGGACAACCGCACGAGAATAACTCAGAGCCGTGGGTGGACGCGAATCGAGGAGCAGCGGACTACGGTGAGCCCGTCCACGACACACGGCCGGGAGAGTACGACGCATGCATGACGAGGTTGCCACGTTCGACCTCGACGTCGTACGCCGCTTCGCCGATCTCGCCATGGACGGGCTGGCTGCGGCCCGCGAGGAGATCGATGCGCTCAACGTCTACCCGGTCCCCGACGGTGACACTGGCACCAACATGTTCCTCACGGTCGAGGCCGCCCGCGACGCGCTGGCCGCCTCCCTGGAGGAGCGACCGGCCGACCTCCGGGCAGGCATGCAGGCCTACTCACGGGGTGCGCTGCTGGGAGCCCGAGGCAACTCGGGGGTGATCCTGAGCCAGCTCGTGGGGGCACTCCTGCGCCGCATCGGCCGGGCCGGGCCCAGCGACCGGTCGGCCGCCGTGTTCGCCGAGGGGATGAGGCTCGCCGCGGACGCGGCGTACTCCGCCGTCGGCAAGCCGGTGGAGGGCACGATCCTCTCCGTCGCCCGGGCCGCGTCCGACGCGGCGACCGTGGCGGTCGAGGACCAGGCGAACCGGCTTGGGGACGTCGTCCATGCCGCCGCGAGTGCGGCCCGCGAGGCCCTGGCCCGCACACCTGACCAACTACCGATGCTCAAGGAGGCCGGGGTCGTCGACGCCGGCGGCCGGGGGCTGTGCGTGGTGCTCGACGCCGCCGAGTCCTCAATCACCGGCAAGCGCGCGCCGACCGCGGCGCCCCAGGTCGGGACCCCCGCGATCCCAGTGGCCCATGCTCTGACCGACGACCTGACCGAGGACGGTCCGGCCTACGAGGTGATGTACCTCCTGGAGACCGACGACGAGTCCATCCCGGCGCTGCGCGAGGAGCTGGGTCCGCTCGGTGACTCGCTCGTCGTGGTCGGCGGCGAGGGGCTGTGGAACGTGCATATCCACGTCGACGACGTGGGGGCTGCGGTCGAGGCCGGGATCCGCGCCGGTGCCCCGCGCCGGATCGCCGTCACCCACTTCGCCGAGCAGATCGAGCGAGCACGCGGCAGGCGGGCCGAGCGGCGTGGTCGCAAGCTGGTGATCGTGGCGGCCGGGCCCGGGCTGGTCGAGCTCTTCGCCGAAGGCGGAGCCGAGGTCATCGAGGGCGGACCGGGACGGCGCCCCAGCACCGGTCAGATCCTGGCTGCGATCGAGGCCACCGGGGCAGCGGAGGTCATCGTGCTGCCGAACGACCCCGATTCGATCGGAGTCGCCGAGGCCGCCGCGCACGAGGCCGAGCAGAACGGGATCCATGTCGTGGTCATCCCGACCCGGGCACAGGTGCAGGGGATCGCGGCGCTGGCGGTGCACGAGCCCGGCCGCCCGCTGGACAGCGACGTGGTCCAGATGGCAGCCGCTGCGCGGGGTGCCAGGCACGGGGGCGTGACGATCGCGGCGAAGGACGCCATGACCACGGCGGGTCCGTGCTGGTCGGGGGACGCTCTCGGCGTGGTCCACGGGGACTTCGCCATCGTCGGCAATGACCTCTACGAGGTCGCGACCGGTGTCCTCGAGCGTCTGCTGGGCGGCGGTGGCGAGCTGGTCACGATCGTCGCGGGCTCGGACGCCGGCGACCTTGCCCAGGCCTGCGAGCACTGGGTCCAGCGCGCCTACCCGGGCGTGGACGTCGCGCTCTACGAGGGCGGACAGGAGCGTTACCCCCTGCTGGTGGCGGTGGAGTAGCGGTGGCCGGAGTGCAGGTCCGCTGGGAGTCACCGGTGGCGGCCGTGGGCGGCAAGCACGTGAACAAGGTGGTCAAGGCGACCGGGGTCGAGACCGTCGGTGACCTGCTCGGGCTGTTCCCGCGTCGGTACGTGCGGAAGGGATCGCTGAGCGAGCTCGAGGACCTCCGCGAGGGCGACCTCCTCTCGCTGGTGGGCGAGGTGGTCAGCTGCGCGCAGAAGCCGTACCAGGACCGGCGTACCCACCGCACCGCGTACCGACTCGAGGTCCGGGTCAAGGCCGAGGGCGGCGCCCTGCTGCTCACCTACTTCGACCGGCAGAAGCACACGGCGGACTGGCGCACAAAGGAGCTCGCCCAGGGACGCGTCGGACTCTTCAACGGCCGGCTGAAGTGGTTCAACGGGCAGTGGCAGCTGACCAACCCCGACTCCCGGATGTACGGCGCCGCCGCCGAGGACGCCTACGCCTCGATGCCGGACCTGATCCCGCTCTACTCGTCCATCGCGGGGGTGAACCCCTGGCACCTCGAGCAGACCATCGCCACCGCACTCGACCTCGTCGAGGACATCCCCGACGTCCTGCCCTCATCCGTGCGCGAGGCGGAGGAGCTGATCGAGGTCGGCCAGGCACTGCGCTGGATCCACCGTCCCGACAACTGGGGCCAGAAGGTGAAGGCGGCGGACCGGCTGAAGTACGACGAGGCCTTCGTCACCCAGACCCTGCTGGCCCAACGTCGGGCAGCGATCGAGGCGACCGTCGCCAACCCGCGACCCGGACGCGCAGGCGGGCTCCTCGACCGGTTCGACGAGCGCCTCCCGTTCGCGCTCACCGGCGGTCAGCGAGACGTCGGAGCAGAGGTCGCGACCGAGCTGGGGGAAGGCCACCCGATGCACCGGCTGCTCCAGGGGGAGGTCGGCTCGGGCAAGACGGTCGTCGCCCTGCGCGGCATGCTCCAGGTGGTCGACTCCGGCGGGCAGGCCGCGCTCCTCGCGCCTACCGAGGTGCTGGCCCAGCAGCACCACCGCTCGATCACCGGCATGCTCGGCGACCTCGCCGAGGGTGGCCTCCTCGGTGGCGCCGAGGAGGGGACGCGCGTCGCGCTGCTGACCGGATCGCTGAACGCGGCCGCACGACGGTCCGCGCTCGCGCAGGCGGCCGGTGGTGAGGCCGGGATCGTGATCGGGACCCATGCACTGCTCGAGCAGCATGTGCAGTTCGCGGACCTCGGCCTCGTCGTGGTCGACGAGCAGCACCGCTTCGGCGTGGAGCAGCGGGCGGCGTTGAGCAGCAAGGCGGGATCGCCTCCCCACGTCTTGGTGATGACGGCGACGCCGATCCCGCGCACGGTAGCGATGACCGTGTTCGGTGACCTGGACACCTCCACGCTGGTCGAGCTCCCTGCCGGCCGTGGAGAGGTCCAGACGACCGTCGTACCCACCCGGGCTCAGCCCACCTGGCTCGACCGCGGGTGGGACCGGATCCGCGAGGAGGTCGCCAAGGGTCGCCAGGCCTACGTCGTCTGCTCCCGGATCGACCCGGTCGAGCTCGCGGACCGGCCGCTCGAGGGCGACGACACGCGCCAGCTCCACGCGGTCGAGGACCTGGCTCCCGAGCTGGCCGGAGGTGCGCTCTCCCAGCTCCGCGTCGAGATGCTGCACGGCCGGATGACGCCGGAGGACAAGGACCGGGTGATGCAGGCGTTCGCGGCAGGGTCCGTGGACGTGCTCGTGTCCACCACCGTCATCGAGGTCGGTGTGGACGTGCCCAACGCCACGGTGATGGTGATCCTCGACGCCGACCGGTTCGGCGTCTCCCAGCTGCACCAGCTGCGCGGTCGCATCGGACGAGGGGGTCACCCCGGGCTGTGCCTCCTGGTCAGCGCCGCCGACCCGGCGAGCACCTCGATGGAGCGCCTGGCAGCCGTCGCCCGCACGCGCGACGGCTTCGAGCTCTCCCGGATCGACCTCGAGCAGCGGCGGGAGGGAAACGTGCTCGGGATCGAGCAGAGCGGCGGGCGGTCCAGCCTGAAGCTGCTCTCGGTGCTGCGCGACGAGGAGGTCATCGAACGCGCCCGCGCTGCCGCGACCGCCAACCTCGCGGTCGACCCGGACCTGAGCACCAGCCCGGCGCTCGCGGAGGCCACCCGTCGGCTCGAGGAGTCCGAGCAGGCGGACTTCCTGGAGATGACATGACTCGCATCATCAGCGGGGACGCCCGCGGACGCAGGCTGAAGACGCCCCTTGGCGAGGCGACCCGACCGACCTCTGACCGGGTGCGCGAGGCGCTGTTCTCCGCGCTCGACTCCCAGCTGGGCTCGCTGACCGGACTGCGCTTCCTCGACCTGTACGCCGGGTCCGGCGCGGTCGGGCTCGAGGCGGTGTCGCGTGGGGCAGGGGTGCTGACGTCGGTGGAGTCGGACCGGCGTACGGCGAGGCTGATCCAGGACAACGCGAAGGCGCTCGGGTTCGACCGGGTCGAGGTGCTGTCCCAGCCGGTCGAGCGGGTTCTGGGCCAGCTTCCGCGCGCGCCCTACGACGTGGTGTTCGCCGACCCGCCGTACCCCCTGGACAACGCGCTGGTCGAGGAGGTGCTGGCCCAGCTCGCGGAGCACGGGTGGCTTGCCTGCGGCGCGGTGGTGGTAGTTGAGCGGTCTGCGCGTAGCGTGGAACCGGCGTGGCCGGGAGGTCTGGTGCGAGACCGTGAACGCAAGTACGGCGAGACCGTGCTTTGGTACGTTCGCGCGGATCCAGCGGGTCCCCGCGAGCAGGACCACCCAGAAGACCCACAATGACCGCCCAGGAAGCTGCAATGACGCCGTACGCCGATGACCTCGCCCCAGACAGGGAGCGCAACGTGCGCAGAGCCGTGTGCCCCGGATCGTTCGACCCGGTGACGAACGGACACATCGACATCATCTCGAGGGCCTCGCAGCTCTTCGACGAGGTCGTGGTCGCCGTCGGCATCAACAAGTCGAAGTCCCGTGCCCGGCTGTTCACCGCCGAGGAGCGGATGGCCATGCTGGAGAAGGTCTGTGCCGACTTCCCCAACGTCACCGTCGCGGGGTTCGAGGGACTGCTCACCACCTTCTGTGAGGAGCACGGCATCCCCGCGATCGTGAAGGGACTGCGCGCGGTGAGCGATTTCGACTACGAGCTGCAGATGGCCCAGATGAACTCCTCGCTGGTCGGTGTGGAGACCGTCTTCATCCCGACCAGCCCCGAGTACTCCTTCCTGGCCTCCTCGCTGGTCAAGGAGGTGGCCACCTTCGGCGGCGACGTCTCCGGCCTGCTCCCCCCCGATGTGCTGACTCGGCTCACCGAACGCCTGGCCGAGCGGGCCCGCGAGGACGACGACTGAAGGTCCCGACCGACGGACGACGTTTTGGTCGCTCGACGGATCGGCGCGTAGACTCCCGGAGGTTCTGTATGCACCACGACGGAAGTGACACCTTGCGCAGTCTCGACCCGAGAGCGCCGCTCGTGCTCGACACCCGCGAGCTCGGCCGCCGCCCGGGGTCGCAGCGCAAGAAGTCGTTCTCCGCAGTGGCGCCGGCAGAGCTTGGCATCGAGATCCTGGGCGTTCCCGAGGGCAGCAGCGTCGACATCGACCTGCGGCTCGAGGCGGTCATGGAAGGTGTGCTCGTCACCGGCACGGCGCAAGTCGGGCTCGAGGGCGAGTGCGCACGGTGCCTGGAGTCGATCGAGGACACCCTCCAGGTCGACGTCCAGGAACTGTTCGTCTACGACGACTCCGGTCACACCGCACGCGGAGACGAAAAGGACGACGATGTCAGCAGGCTCGAGGGAGACCTGATCGACCTCGAGCCACTGCTGCGGGACGCGGTGGTGCTTGCACTGCCGTTCCAGCCGCTGTGCCGGGACGACTGCCCGGGCTTGTGCATCGAGTGTGGTGCGCGACTCGCGGACGATCCGGACCATCGGCACGAGGCACCGATCGACCCCCGATGGGCCGCACTCGGCGACGTCGTCGCGGGCCAGCACCAGGCTGACCTGGAAACTCAGGCACCGCCCGCACCACCCGAAGACTGACCTACTCTGCAACACCCGATCTCAAGGAGCACCCGTGGCTGTCCCGAAGCGGAAGATGTCGCGCAGCAACACGCGTCACCGTCGTTCTGCATGGAAGGCCATCGCGCCCTCACTGGTGACCTGCACCAACCCGGCCTGCGGCGCCAAGCACCTGCCCCACCGTGCCTGCCCCGACTGCGGGCAGTACGGCGCCAAGGCCGACCGGCGTCAGGTCCTCTGACCGCGAGCGCTGGGTTGCCAGCGGCGGGGTCGGGCGACACCGACGAGCTGCGTGACGCGCTCGGGAATCCCACACTGGATCCCGAGCTGCTCGAGCTTGCCCTCACGCACCGTTCCTACGCCTACGAGAACGGCAACCTGCCCACCAACGAGCGTCTGGAGTTCCTCGGCGACTCGGTGCTGGGCGTGGTGATCACCGAGACGCTCTACACCACAAACCCTGCACTGTCCGAGGGGCGGCTGGCCAAGCTGCGCGCTGCCGTGGTCAACGCTCGGGCCCTCGCCGAGGTCGCCCGAACGATCGGTCTCGGTGAGCACATCCGGCTGGGCAAAGGCGAAGAGACCACGGGTGGCCGGGACAAGTCCTCGATCCTGTCCGACACCGTCGAGGCGCTGATCGGCGCGGTCTACCTCTCCGGTGGCTTCGAGAGCGGCGCCCGCCTGGTGCACCTCCTCTTCGACCCGATGCTCGAGGCGGCCGCCGCGATGGGCGCCGGGCTTGACTGGAAGACGAGTCTCCAGGAACTGAGCGCCCTGAACGAGTTCGGCGTCCCCGAGTACGTCATCGAGGAGGACGGGCCGGACCACAGGAAGACCTTCACGGCCCGGGTCCGCGTTGCCGAGCGTCTGCACGGCCACGGGGTCGGGCGTTCGAAGAAGGAGGCCGAGCAGCAGGCGGCCGAGTCCGCCTACCGCACGCTCAGTGCCGAACTCCCGGCCAGCGACGTGGTCGCCGCCGCGGCGGTCGTCCGGGACGCCGTCGAGGACGATGCCTGAGCTTCCCGAGGTCGAAGTGGTCCGGCGCGGTCTCGAGGCTCACGTGCTGGGCAACCCGGTCCGCGCCGTCGAGGTGCTGCACACCCGCCCGGTGCGACGTCATGCCGGCGGTCCGGCGGACTTCGCCAGCAGGCTGACCGGACGCACCTTCACCGCCGCCCACCGGCGCGGCAAGTACCTCTGGCTCGCCCTCGACGACGGTGACGCCCTGCTCGGCCACCTCGGGATGAGCGGCCAGATGCTGGTGCAGCCGCCCGGCGTACCCGCCGAACGGCACCTGCGCGTGCGCTTCTCCCTCGAGCGGCCCGAGCTCGAGCTGAGGTTCGTGGACCAGCGGATGTTCGGCGGGCTGGCGATCTCGCACGGGGGAGCAGTCGTCCCTCCCGAGATCGGGCACATCGCCCGCGACCCGCTCGACGAGGAGTTCGACGATGACGCCTTCGTAGGACGGGTGCGCCGCAGCGACTCGGGGATCAAGCGGTTGCTGCTGAACCAGAACATCGTGTCCGGTGTCGGCAACATCTATGCCGACGAGGGGTTGTGGCTGGCCCAGGTCCATGGTGAGCGGCCGGGCTCGCGCCTGCGCCGGTCGGACGTGGAGAGCGTTCTGGCCGGTTGCCGCGAGGTGATGCTGGAAGCGCTCGGCCAAGGTGGGACGTCCTTCGACGCGCTGTACGTGAACGTCAATGGGCAGAGCGGCTACTTCGAGCGGTCCCTGAAGGCCTACGGCCGCGAGAACCTGGCCTGCCTGCGCTGCGGTACGCCGATCCGGCGGATGAGCTTCATGAACCGCTCCTCCTTCTTCTGCCCGGTGTGCCAGCCGGTCCCGCGCCGGCGACGCCCGGCCGGACCGCTCTCCACTTGATGTAGGCAGGGGGAGCGTGAGACTCTTGTAGATGGTCCCACCGGACCCACCCCCTCGTTCCCTGGAAGGCACATACATGGCCAAGGCGCTCCTCGGATACTCGATCGGAACCGACCCGCGAGAGGCCAACCGGCTGGCAGGGGAGAACCGCATCCTCCGTCGGCGTGTGGCAGACCTCGAGAGGGCCGTCCTGCGGCTCTCGCAGGAGAACGACGCGCTCGCCGCGGTCGCCTCCGAGTCGGTGGACCACGCTGTCGCGCGCGACAGCTCGCTCGCCCGCACCTGATCGATACCTGCTCCCGGGGCACGGCGTACCCATCGCCGTAGTCCTCGTCGGGTAACCCACGACTACTGGTGGCCCGGCCACGCGTTCCGCTGCCGCAAACCGCTTTGCCCCTGCTCGCACGCTCTGCAAGCATCGAGGGTTGTGCGCGGATCCCTGGTCGAGACGGTGGTCCCGGCTCGTCTGGGTACGTCGTTCCGTTGGCTGCTCGGGTCGAGCTGGATCAGCAACATCGGCGACGGCATCATGCTCGCCGCGGGCCCACTGCTCGTCGCTTCCGAAACGCGGGAACCGCTCCTCGTCGCCTTGGCCTGGACGCTGCAGTACCTCGCCACGGTGCTGTTCAGCCTCCCTGCGGGCGTGGTCGCCGACCGGGTGGACCGCCGTCGGCTGATCGTGGTCGCGAACCTTGGCCGGGTGGTCGTGCTCGGTGTCCTGGCCACCACCATCATCACCGGCGAGGTCAACATCGCGGTCGTGCTCAGCTCGATCTTCGTGCTCGGGATTGCCGAGACGTTCGCGGACAACACCACCTCGACGCTGCTACCGATGCTGGTCGCCAAGAGTGACCTAGGCATCGCCAACGCCCGGCTGATCGCCGGCCTGGTCACGCTCGACCAGCTCATCGGTCCGCCGGTCGGCGCGTTGCTGTTCGGACTGGGTCGGTCCTACCCGTTCGTCACCCAGATCGTGTGCGTCGCCGCCAGCATCGTGATGGTGCTGCGGATCCAGCTGCCTGAGCACGGAGTCGCGAAGACGGGCCTGCGGCGGACGATCCGTCAGGACATGCGCGAGGGCCTGGCCTGGGTGTGGCACCACGCGGCCGTGCGCACGTTGGTGCTCACCATCGTGACGTTCAACGTGACCTTCGGTGCGGCGTGGTCGGTGCTGGTGCTCTACTCGCTCGAGCGTCTCGACATGGGGGAGATCGGCTTCGGCCTGCTCACCTCGGCCCTGGCCGCCGGGGGCATCCTCGGCACGTTCACCTACGGCTGGCTGGAGCGCCACGTCAGCCTGGGCAACATCATGCGGGTCGGGCTGATCATCGAGACGCTCACGCACCTGGCGCTCGCGCTCAACACGGTTCCCTGGGTCGCGATGGTGGTGATGTTCGTCTTCGGTGCGCACGCCTTCATCTGGGGGACCACGTCGATCACCGTGCGCCAGCGCGCGGTCCCGACCCGCTTCCAGGGCCGGGTCCAGGGTGTCTACATGATCGGCGTCACCGGTGGCATCGTGGTCGGCTCGGTCCTCGGAGGACTGATCGCCGACCAGTGGGGCCTCACCGGACCGTTCTGGTTCGCCTTCGTCGGCTCGGCCCTCTTCCTGTTCCTGATCTGGGGCCAGCTGGTGCACATCGCCCACGTCGACGAGGTGCCTGGGGCCACTAAAACTACTTAAATAGTCGTGTTACTATTTTCAGTAGTTCTTATAGCCGTCAGATCCCACCCGAGGAGTTCCCGTGGAACGCCTGTTCATCTTCGCCTTCGTCGGCCTTCTCGCGCAGGTCATCGACGGCTCGCTCGGCATGGCGTACGGCGTGACCGCGAGCTCGTTGCTCGTCGCCACCAACGTCGCCCCGGCTGTCGCGTCCGCCTCGGTGCACCTCGCCGAGGTGGGCACCACGGCCGTCTCCGGTTTCTCGCACTGGCGCTTCGGCAACGTCGACTGGAGCGTCGTCGCGCGGATCGCGCTCCCCGGTGCGCTCGGTGCCTTCATCGGAGCGACCGTGCTGTCCAACCTCTCCACCGAGTCGGCCACGCCGTGGATGGCTCTCCTGCTGCTGGCGCTCGGCGTCTACATCGTCGCCCGCTTCGTCTTCGGGAAGCCGCCGGTCGTGGTGAAGGGCAGGCGCCCGGGACTCCGGAGGCTGGCTCCCCTCGGCCTGTTCGCCGGCTTCATCGACGCCACCGGAGGGGGTGGCTGGGGTCCGGTCGCGACCCCGACCCTGCTCTCGAGCGGCCGACTCGATGCCCGGAAGGTGATCGGCTCGGTCTCCGCCTCGGAGTTCGCCGTCACCGTCGCGGCCAGCATCGGCTTCATGATCGGTCTCGGCAGCGAGGCCATCGACTGGAGGGTGGTGGCCGGTCTGCTGGCCGGCGGAGTCATCGCTGCGCCGTTCGCGGCGTACCTCGTCCGCCACCTCTCGCTGCCCGTGCTGGGTGCGCTCGTCGGCAGCGTGATCCTGGTCACCAACTCCCGCACGCTGCTGCGGGCCCTGGACGCGGAGTCCTGGGTGGCCTACCTCGTGCTCGGCGCCCTGGCGGCCGGCCTCGTCTCGGTCGCTCTCGGCAGGTCCCGACGGGCCGCTGCCGAGGCGGAGGCCGACGCCGAGCGCAGGGCCGTGATCGAGTCCCAGCCCGCTTGAGCGACGCCGACACCGGACCGGCACGCCTCCGCACAACGACCGGGTCACGCCTATAGGGTCGAGGCGCTGGCCTTCCCCGTCGCAGCGTCCTGGCCCCCGGGCTGAGAGGATGCCACGTCCAGCGCAAGTCGGACGCCTCGACGACCCCTCAGCAGGGAGCGCACGTTGTACCTCAAGAGCCTCACGCTCAAGGGCTTCAAGTCCTTCGCCTCTTCGACGACGCTGCAGCTGGAGCCGGGCATCACCTGCGTCGTCGGTCCCAACGGCTCCGGCAAGTCCAATGTGGTGGACGCGCTCGCCTGGGTGATGGGTGAGCAGGGGGCGAAGTCCCTGCGCGGCGGCAAGATGGAGGACGTCATCTTCGCCGGCACCTCCGGCCGCCCTCCGCTGGGTCGTGCCGAGGTGCAGCTGACCATCG
>Ga0136634_10000697_pt1 | contig 13918 bp, 4 predicted proteins | sample AntDrymUQ8332106_2_FD_104654 | JGI IMG/M metagenome (GOLD analysis project Ga0136634, IMG submission 104654) | Polar desert sand microbial communities from Dry Valleys, Antarctica - metaG UQ833 (21.06) | ecosystem: Environmental > Terrestrial > Soil > Desert | place: Antarctica: Dry Valley... | reverse complement strand
TACCAACCAGCTATTCATTGCCCACCATGCTAATGGAAAGGCAATGATGCAGGAGATAAATACCAATTGTAAAAAATCCTTTGAAAGCAGGCGTGCAAGCCCCGATGCTGATGCACCCAAAACCTTGCGAATGCCTATTTCTTTGGTACGCCGTTCTGCAGTATATGCAGCCAGCCCGAATAAACCCAAACAGGAAATGATAATGGCTAAGGTGGCAAATACCCGCGATAATTTTCCCATCAACATTTCACTGCGGAACATTTCGTTAAACTGATCATCAACAAAACGATATTCAAAAGGATAGGCCGGATTGTTCTTCTTCATTACGGCTTCTATTTTAACCAGCGCCTGTTGAAGGTTGGTTCCCTGTTTTGCACGCACGTACATGACCGTTGTATTCTGCGGCGGAGTACATACAAACATTACCGGATCGGGCTGCCCATACATATTGCCATATACATAGTCATTTACAACTCCAGCTACTATGGCACGGTTCGTATCTCCTTCATCACGTATCGTTTTTCCGATGGCACTTTCTTTGCCCATGAGTTTGGCCAGGGATTCAGTAATAATGACATGTAATGGGAAAGTCGTATCTCCGGGTACAAAGTCTCTCCCTTCAAGTATTTTAATGCCGGATGTGCTCATAAATTCCGGGGTCACATATCTTGTGGACACCAAAATTTGAGCACCCGGAGGTTTGCCCTGCCAGGTGAGCCCGCCGGTGTTGTTGCCGCCATAAATGGTTTCATGGTCAGATAAGGCGGCATTCTCAATAATCCCTGTGTTGATCAGGTTCTGCTTTATTGATGAAAAATGTTTTGCCATATCGCCTTGCACATTCATCTCAATTAAATTATTCTTATTAAATCCGAGTTGCCTCTTCTTTACATGCTGGATCTGTTGATAAATTATAATAGTGCCAATGATCAATATGATAGATACCGTAAACTGAATAACTACCAATCCTTTCCGGATGTATGCTGCGCTACCTGTTTTTAATTTTATTCCTTTTAGTACAAATACAGGGTTGAATGATGACAAATAAAAGGATGGATAACTTCCGGCCACTAAACCACATATCACGGTGATCAGCAATAAGGCCAGTAAATGAAATGGTTTATCAATTCCTAAAGAAAGCTGCTTTTGAACCAGCGTATTAAACCCGGGGATCATGATGATAATGATGAGCATGGCGCAGATGGCGGCAAGGGTTGCCATGAATAATGCCTCGCCAATAAATTGAAGAATGAGCCTTTTTTTGTCAGCGCCCAACACTTTTCTGACGCCTACTTCCCTTGCCCTTTTTTCACTGCGTGCCGTAGCCAGATTCATAAAGTTGATACAGGCAATAAACAGTATAATCCACGCAATAATAGAGAACATCCGCACAAATTCTATTCTTCCCCCGCCGGTTTGTTTACCATTTTCAAACCGGTTGTACAAGTGCCAATCGTTCATGGAAAATAAGAATGCTTTCGCGATAGAAGTAGGTGCCTTTCGCTGGATATAATTGTATAATTGTTTGTTTACTGCGGTAAGGCTGGCGGTTGGTTCAAGTTCTACATAGGTTGTCAGTGAATTGTTTTCCCATCGGTGAAGCCATTCACTTCGTTGAAAATGAATTTCAAAGGGTGCAATCCACTCGAATTGTAAGCTCGAGTTTGCGGGTATATCTTTTATCACACCCCCAATAATGTATTCTTGTTTATTATCTACCCTTACTGTTTTCCCAACCACATTTTTTTCATCTCCGAAAAATTTCTTTGCTGTTTTTTCGGTGATTATAAGAGAATACAATTGTGCAAACGCAGACTTTGCATTGCCTTGCACAAATGGCAAAGTAAACATACTGAACAGGGAAGGTTCTGCATATTTGCCGGCTGCATACATTGCTTTATCACCGATCGAAAAAAGTAGTGAAGTCTGGCCTTCGGATGTACGGCAGGTATTGGCTATGCCGGGTACATCTTCTTTGATGGCAGGCCCCATTAAGCCGGGTGTGGAAGCATGTGTAAGCGTGTAGCTATCGTATTTTTGGTTTTCGCGTACAATGTATAGCCGGTCTTTTTTTACATTAAAATCATCAAAGTTCAATTCATCTTCAACCCATAAAAAAATCAAAGCTGCGCAGGCGATGCCAATGGCCAAACCGACAATGTTTAGAAAATTGTAGCCTTTGCTTTTCCAAAGACTGCGTAAGGTTGTTTTATAAAAATTTCTAAGCATAAACAATCCCCCTGGCTCCCCTAAACGGAGATATTAAATACGTTATAGAATATTGACTATTCATAATAGTTTATAGCTCATGGTTCATGCAATTCTCAATAATCAATTCTCAAGTTGTAAATTTTTTTCTCATGAAATGGAGCATTCAACATTGATCATTGAACATTTTATCCGTCATTTACTACTGGCCACTCACAGCTCATTCTGCTCTCAGACTCTTCACCGGATTGCTTAGGGCTGCTTTTGTAGCCTGCATGCTTATTGTTATCAATGCGATAAGCAATGCGGAGATACCGGCTATTAGAAATACCCATCCGTTTATGTTTGTACGGTAATGGAAATCCTGAAGCCAGTTACTCATTACCCACCATGATATTGGAAAAGCTATTAAACAAGCGATCGCAATCAAAATGATAAAATCTTTGGACAGAAGTATAAGTATATTTGAAACTGAAGCGCCCAAAACTTTCCGAACGCCAATTTCTTTTGTCCGCTGAACCGTTGCAAACATAGTAAGGCCGAACAATCCAAGGCATGCAACGAAAATAGCAAAGCCGGTGAAAATGCCAAACACTTTTCCAAACAGTTGTTCATTTTGATACTGAAGATTAAATTGAGCATCCAGAAAATAATAATCGAACAGATTTCCTGGAAAGAACTTAGCATATTTTTGTTTTATATCTGCTATGGTATTCGATATGTTCGCTCCATCAACCTTCACAGAAATTTCGCTATAGGTGCTATACACAGGCATGAATACAATCGGCTCCAGTGGATGACGCAGTGATTTTTGGTGGTGGTCGCCCACTACGCCGATAACATCCCATTTTCTATCTCCCTCCATGATAGCCTTACCGATCGCCTCTTGCGGTGATTTAAATCCCAATAGTTTGGCAGCCGAAAGGTTTATGATCGTATTCTGTAATTTATCCCAGTCAGGGTTGTGATCAGTAGTGGTAAAATTCCTTCCAGCAAGAACCTTAATACCATAGAGCGTGATAAAATCGTAATCAACGCCCGCCTCACGCATGGTAAAGCGTTCCTCCGAACCAGCTACAGCCAATCGTACATTGAAACTTCTGCCCAATTCAGTGCCTGGTACACGCAAAGAAGTAGCAGCTCCTTTTACTCCCGTTATTGATTTAAGCTCCTCTTTAAGGAGATTGGTTTTGCTGATGAATGTCGAGTCCCAGCCGGTTAGCACCGGAGGTTTGATGATCAACATTTGATCCATATTGAAGCCAAGTTCTTTATGGTTCAGGTAGTTGATCTGTTTGTAAACTACGGCAGATCCAATAATCAGTGCAACGGTTGCGGTAAATTGACCCACTACCAGAATTTTGCGAAACAGTATGCCATTTTTTGAGCTGCTATATTTCCCTTTCAGTACAGCAATCGGCTTGAAAGATGACAGAACAAAAGCAGGATAAAATCCAGAAATAAAAACCCCGGCTACAATAATTCCAATCAGCGCAAACAAAATAATATATCCGTTTTGTCCCTTAACCAGTAAATAAGACAATGATAGTTGATGCTGGAGCAAGTTATTAAATGCGGGCTGTAGGAATAAAACCAATAGTACAGCCAAACCAATTCCAAGCAGGTTGATGATCGTTGATTCCATGAGAAATTGTTGGATCAACTGTTTTTTTAATCCACCCACTACTTTTCTTATCCCAACTTCTTTGGCTCTCTGTGAAGATCTGGCTGTGGCGAGGTTGATATAATTTACCCAGGCAATAACGATAATAAACATTGCAACTAATAACAATCCCCACACTACAGAGGCGCTTCCCGTTTTACCTATCTCGTATTCGAAGTCTGAATACAAATGTGCCTTTGACAGCGGTTGCAAGTAAAATTTTTCATCGCTTCCGGATATTTTATTTCCCTGGAAATGCCGTTGGCTGAATGCGTTCATTTTTTTATTTAACGCATTGTAATCTGCACCTGGTTTTAATTGTACATAGTGCCAAAAAGCAGAGCTGGTAAAATCATATTCTGATGCATTCCAACCATAGCTAGCCAGTGTCTTGTATGAGATCAGCAGATTAAATTCCAGATGTGAATTTTCAGGAATATTTTTAAAGACCCCTTCTATTTTATAAGGCATCGAATCGGTAGAAATTTTTACCGTCTTTCCAACAAACTGGTTAAAATCTGATCCTTTGTAATCATAGATCCTTCTAATAAACTCTTCGGAAAGTACTACTGTATAAGGATTGTTTAATACTGAGGCCTCACCTCCTGTAATAAGGTTAAATGAAAACATGGAGAAGAAGGAATTCTCTACAAAGAATACTTTTTCTTCACTCAATTTCTTATCATTATAGATGATTATTTTTTTGCCACCTGCCGTCAAGCGGGTATTTAACACTACTTCCTCAAAATCATCATTCATTGCTTTCCCGACACCGGAATAGGTAATGGTTCCATGCTGAATAAGTTTACCATTCTGATACCGGTCATTAACAACCCGGTGTATTTCTTTTGTATGGTGATGAAATTGATCATAACTCAATTTAAAACTTACATACTGCAGAATCAAAAGGCATGCGGCCATGCCAATGGCGAGCCCAGTAATATTCAGAAGAGAGAAAATTTTATTTCTAAAAAAATGACGAACAGCAATTTTTATATAATTTTTCAGCATACAAGAATTTTATTCAGTCTCGGTTTTAAAGGTACCCATGCTGTTATCTCATCTGTCTTCCATTGAATTTAGTGTACGATACTTTACGTATGATTCTTAAATGCCAGCGCTATGCCAAGAGTAAACCTATTTATATTCAGGGAGTTAAAGAGGGGCTATTTTTTTTTGTGTTCGAAAACGGACAGTTTAGCTTTCATAATCGTACAGTCTGGTGGCTGAAGATACCTCCACACTCGATTCTAAGACTAGAGTTTAAGGTTCAACGTCTAAAGCTTAAGGTTGAACTAAAAGTACATCCAGATTTACACTTTTAAGTGAACTGATTAATACAAATAAAAAACTTAAACTTTAAACACTTAAACTTCCAGATCACTCAGATCTCAAAGCCTTCACCGGATTAGCCGTCGCCACTTTGTATATCTGCGAGCCGATGGTTCCCAAACTCAGCAAAAGCATTCCCATAAAACTGAACGCAAGTATGCCAAATCCAATACTGATCCTGTTCGCAAAAATGTTTAAGAAAAAATAACTCAACCCATAGCTTATGGGCAATGCAATAAGCCCGGCAATCATTACCAGTCGCAGAAAGTTTTTTGAAAGTAAGCCCATGATAGCCGGTACGCTGGCTCCCATTACTTTACGAATGCCAATCTCTTTTTTCCGAGTTTCTGTGTTGTAGACCACCATTCCCAATAAGCCCATACAGGCAAGGGTAATAGTTATGATCGCAAGAAAACCCAGTATGGACACCTGATCCCAGGCTCCCTTTCTTTCATAAATCTCGTCGTACAGCCAGGTTGCTTCAAAAGATTTAAGGGGATTATTTTTTTTCCATATTTTTTCCACAGAGGCCATCATTAATTTGTCACCCGCAGTAGAGGTTTTGATATGTAAATATTTGAACTGTTCGGGTCGATGGCGCAATACCAGTGGCCCATACTGTGTCTCCAGGCCACGGTAATAAAAATTTTTCAATACGCCTGCTACCTGCACCGGTGTGGTATCGTTTAGCCATATCATTTGCCCGATAGCGTCTGACGGGGATTTGAATTGTAAAATTTGTTGCGCAATCTCCGATATGATCACCTGGCTTTCTTTGTCAGTCGTATTGTGGTCGAATGTGTTTCCTGCTACCAGGGTAAGCCTCATGTTTTTAATGAAATTGGGATCAACATCATAATACTCCATTCTTAGTGGGTCTTTATCCCTGGCTGATTTTACGCCCACTGAACCAGCAGCGTCTCTTCCAAAATTGGCTGATGTGGCTGAAATACTTTCTACTCCTTTGAGACGAGCAAGATCATTGGCGAAGAGTTTATGGTCTGCTCCTGTTAAAGAGATGTTTATGATGTTCCTTACGTTATAACCAGCATAGCCATTGGCCAAATATTTGAATTGATTAAAGAACGTGAGGGTGAAAACAACAATGATCAGGGATAGGGCAAATTGTATTACGATCAATCCTTTTCTCAAACCATTACTTCCAAAAAGTTTTATGTTCGATAAGTTCTTTAAAACTTCAACAGGATTGAATGCGGATAAGGCCCAGGCTGGCAATGCGCCGGCAAGCAATCCTGTAAATATAGCAAAGAGGAGAAACCAGCCTATCAAAACCACATCAAAGGTTGTTTCTTCAGGTGATGAACCTCCACCGAATGGTGCATAATCATTGATCAGCTTAAAAAATAATAATGAAACACCTAAGGATAGGAGGGCGATAAAGACAGATTCAATAATGAACTGATAAAATATCTGGTAACGGGATGCACCAGCTGATTTCCGAATACCTACTTCTTTTCCACGCTTTAAGGAACGGGCAAGCGACAAGTTTGTATAATTGAAACATGCAGATAATAGCAGTACAAAACTGATTGCAACCTCCGCCCAAACTTTTTCCATTGAACCGGTGTTGCCTAACCGATGCTGAAGCTCTTCTCCGAGAATAATATCATCAAGAGGTTGTACATCTAACTCAAATTTTTCTTTCCCTATCACGGTTGAAGTTTTCATAAGTGTGGAGGAGATCTCTGCCACTGCTTTAGCCAATTGCCTTTCAGGCGTGTTGGTTTTTAAAGTAACATAAGTGTATGCGGAAATGCCATTGCTCCAATGTTCAGAAATGGGAGTCAGTTTTCCGGATCTTTCCAGGAATGGTACGGAACTCATAGAGATCAGGCCTTCAAAATCGATATGAGATTTGCCTCTTGGTTTATCCATAACTCCTGTAACCTGGAAGTCACCATACTGATCCAGGGAAAGTATTCTGCCAACAGGATCAGCATTACCAAAGTAGCGTGAAGCTGTTTCAATATTTAATACAATGCTGTTAGGAGCGATCAATGCGGTACGTTCATCTCCTGTTTGAAGGGCGAAGCCAAATACCTGGAAAAAAGCAGGATCTGAAAAAGCGATCTTCATGGTTAGTTCCTTAGTTGCAGAACTTGCACTCTTTGAACCCCATGGATAAATCCTTACTGATTTCTCTATGAAATTATAATCGTTTGAAAGATTTGCTGCTAATGGGAAGGGTGTAGTAGCCAGCCGATATGATGATCCCTGCCTGTTTGTGAGCTGAGTTATGATGCGGTAAGTTCTTTCAGAATGAGGATGAAAGGTATCATAACCCATCTGATCTTTGATGTGAATCAACACCATCAGGCAAACAGACATACTCAATGCCAGCCCAAAAATATTTATGAAGGAAAACAATTTGTGGCGTGCAAGATTCCGTACTGCTACTTTGAAATAATTTCTAAGCATAAACCCCCCTAACTCCCCTAAAGTGGAGAAATTTAGTAATAGATACTTGTAATCGTTGCATTGATCGTTCAGTAATTGATATATGATTTATATAATACTACCACTATGCCAAAACCATGGTTCCTTATAGTCATCCAGTTAGGTCGAGCCTTTTATAATTGGTGTACGAAAACGGACAACCTGCTGCAAGTAATCGTACAGTCTGGAGATGCGTTGTATGATTTTTATTTCTTATGATATTGAACTTCCATGGGAATGGGGACTGGCTCTTTACTTCCAGGGGGTAGGTATCTTAGCCTGAGATTCATTCCTCCCTCTTTCTGAAAATATTCCAGCCTGAGCGGATAGAATCCTTTTTTTAATGGGAGTAAATAAGTTTGAGATTGGTTGCTGGCATGCACTCCATCATAATCGATGATTAATTTTGTTTTTAAATAGAGTTTTGCACCATCATCTGAGTCTAACACAAATATATAATAGCCTTCTTGTTTTATTTCCAGCTGACCTTCAAAGAGGCAGGCAAAATTTGTTTTGGAAGGAAATTTATCAAAGGTGAAATCCTTATCTGTAATTCCAGTCTGAATAGATTTTAATTTTTTAAAGTCGGGCAGATGATCCCATTTGCCTTCATAATATGCATATAAAAACCCTCCTGGCTTGAACTTGTCTGATCTTGCAAGCGGTGTGGGTGCTTCGCCCAGTATGAAATGGCCTGACACATCCTTATTATATTTTCCTTTTGGAGTAAATGATTTTATATTTAATACAGCCGGGCCTGAAAATGAATTTTCTCTTTCCATTTTACCCGATTCCGGTGTTGGTGCAGTTCCATTGGTAGTATAACGAATTACCGGAAAATTGCTAAAACAGTATACGATATAAGGGCTGTCTTTTAATACAACACCGTTCATGGGGTGATATACAAGGGGTTCATTTTGCATTTTATAGCCGTTGTATGCAAACTTTAGTCCATCATACATGCTTTTGAACTTGATTGAATTGTGTGTTTCATTCTCGTATCCGATCACTTTCCAGCTAAAATCTGCAGAAGCTTTTTCCTTAAGAACAGAATCCATGGTGTTAATTCCCATCTCCGGATAATTCCCTTCCCGCCCGCTTATATAAAGGGTTTTATTCATACCTGATAAAGCAGGTAGTTTTTCAGCAGCCAGTTTATTCATATAGCCATTATCCCACCAGAGCGAAGGATCAACTGCCAGGTAAGAAGAAAAAAGTTGCGGTTCGTGAAGCAGGGCATACATCGCAAACAATCCTCCGAAAGAATGACCATAGAGAATATTTTCACCATTCGTTGGGTATTTTTTATCGATATAGGGGAGAAGCTCTTTTTTTAGGAACGAAAGAAAATTCGTTGCTCCTCCGGAAGTCGAAAAGTTTTTTGACGGCGTAGGGGTAAGATCCCTGTTTCGATCTGTATTAAAAACACCTACCATAATAAATGAAGGAATATATTTTTCCTGCTCTGCAAATTGTTGAATTTGCGATAGGAGTTTTATATTATCATTTCCATCCAGCAGGTACACTACGTCATATTTGTTTTTTGAGCCGGGTTTGTAATCTTCGGGTAGCAGTACCTGTATAATTCTATTCTCTTTTAGAATTTCTGAATAAAGAGAGTCACGTTTTCCGGGCAGGCCCTGTGCAGCGGCATTCATGAGTTGCAGGAAAATAATTGCTATTGTGAAACAGATTTTCATGGTGATGTTTTATCTATGTTTTTTATTGTTGTTTTTTTGACTAAATTATTTAATCTTTTGATTGTGAAGACCTCAATGTGAAGGATTGCCATAACTGGTTAAACCAATGGCAAGCCCAAGTATATTAATGGCCGAATAAAATTTATTCCTGGCTAATTGACGAATGGAGATTTTGAGATAATTTTTTAGCATAACCCTTGCCCCCTAAAAGGGGAATTTTAATTTATTGATATTTTTTTTATTAAGCGCTGCACTATTTTTATACAGTTTAAACAACTTTCAAGGAAAGTCTTTCTAATAACCCCTCTAGGGGTTGGGGATTACTCCGCTCTCAAACTTTTCACCGGATTAGCAATCGCTGCCTTAATAGCCTGGAAACTCACCGTTAACAAAGTAATCAACAACGCCCCTGTACCTGCAGCAATAAAAATCCACCAGGATATTTCGGTTCGGTATTCGTAATTCTGCAACCAGTTGGATAAAAAATGCCAGGCAATCGGAACGGCAATAAAGCATGATAGAATCACCAAAACCACAAAATCTTTTGACAATAATTTCCATATATTAAATACAGAAGCTCCCAGTACTTTACGAACACCGATCTCCCTGGTGCGTTGTTCTGCAACAAATGAAGCGAGCCCAAATAAACCAAGGCAACTGATAAAAATGGAAAGAATGGCAAAGAAAGAAGCCAGTTTGCCTATGCGCTCTTCGGCTCCAAACTTTAACGAATATTCTTCGTCAGCAAATTTGTAATCGAACGGAGCAGAAGGAATAATTTTTTTAAAGACTGCTTCTATTTTACCCAGGGCCAATGCAACACCGACCGTTGGATTGAGCCTAACATTGATCCATGTATGATATTTATCTGACAGAAAAAAAACGGTGGGTATTGCCGGTTCGTAAGGTGATATAGCGACCATATCTTTCACTACGCCTAAAATGGTAAAGCTTTTTGCTTCCCGCCATCCGGGATCCCATGTGATCAGTTCTCCCACCGGATTTTTTAATCCGATTGCTTTGGCAAATGATTCATTGATTACAAAACCAGAGGAATCGGAAGTGAGCCGGGATGAGAAATCTCTGCCCGCTAAAAATTCCCAGCCTACCGTTTTGCCATAGTCTGATGTAACAGATAAGGTACCACTGCCCGATTTTATATCTATTTTTTTTCCCGTGTAAGAAAAGCCTCCATTCCACATGGTGATGCCTGTTGTGGAACTTCTTGATTCGGCCATGGAAGAAACGACGCCTGTATTTTTTAGCGCTGTCTGGAGTAGTTCAAATTTGCCATAAAAATCACCGGTTTTTTTCTCTATCATTATAAGACCATGCCGGTTGTAACCAATAGGGCGGTTTTTAGCAAATTGTATTTGCTGAAAGACAATGATTGTTCCGATGATCAGGGCCACTGAAACGGTGAACTGCACAACCACAAGAGTCTTACGGGGAATAGCCGCTAAACGGCCAACACGGAACTCACCCTTGAGTGCCTTGATGGGTTGAAAAGAGGATAAATACAAAGCAGGATAACTGCCCGCTATCAGGCCGGTAAATAATATTAATGAGAAACCACCCAACCAGAAATAGGGATTGGTTATTGGTATAACCATTTGCTTGGCGGCTATTTGATTAAACCATGGGATAGAAACAATGACCAGGATGGTCGCCACCACAAAAGCCAATATTGACACTAAGATAGATTCACTAAAAAACTGCCGGATCAACTGGCCCCGTAAGGATCCAATTGCTTTGCGTATACCAACTTCTTTAGCCCGTTTTTCTGAACGGGCTGTAGATAAATTCATGAAATTGATACAGGCGAGTAATAATACCATGGCTCCAATGATGCCAATCATCCATACCACCCTGGCAGGCCCATTAGAAGATAAATCCGAATACAGATGCCAATCACTCATTGGCAACAACCATATCTGCCGGTTACGTGCTACTTCTTCCTGCCGCTCCTGCATATTCCTGATCTTGTTTAATTCTGCATCTTTAATAATCGCAGATACCTGTTCGAAGCTTTTGCCGGGTTTGATCTCAACATAGGTGTTGATGAAATGGTTATTCCAGCTCTGTTCTTTTATCCAGGGGTTGGCAGCCGTCCATAGCTCAAAGGGAGCAAAGAAACCAACATCGTAGAACTCGGTATTGTGTGGCAAATCTTGATATACACCGGTTACTTTAGCATCCATGTCTTTGTCGATCTGCACCACTTTATTTATTGGATCCTGATTTCCAAAAATGGCTTTCGCAGTGGAAGAAGAAAGCATGATTGAATGTTGATCCTGCAAACCAGATTGGGAACCACGAAGCATTTTTAAGGAGAGCATTTCAGAGGCGCCGGGCTCTATAAATTCTCCTTTAATCGACAGCTTTTTCTCACCTACCGCCAAAATACTTTCCTTTATTGGGGAAGCCAGCAGGATGTGTTTGAAATAGGGATTATAGTTTGCCTTCAGTTCATCCGCTAATGGCAAAGGCAACCAGGCATTGGCATTAAGCTTTCCTTCGTCCAGACCACGCTTGGTAACCTTGGCAATACGGTCATAGTTTTGATGATGCTTATTAAAAGATAATTCGTCCCATATCCAAAAAATGTTGAGCATAGCAACGGCCATGCCTATGGCCAATCCACCAATATTGATGAATGAAGAGGCTTTATTTTTAATTAAGTTTCGCCAGGCGATTTTGAAATAGTTTTTTAACATAAAACGGCCCCGGAAGGGGAAATTTGATTGTTTATTGTTCATGCTTCATGGTTCGACTTCGCTCACCATTCATCGGCACCATTATGGTTCGACTTCGCTCACCATTGAACGCTCACCATTGACCGCTCACCATTGACCGCTCATCATTGACCGCCTCATTCCGTTCTCAAACTTCTTACCGGGTTTGCCACAGCTGTTTTGATTGCCTGGAAACCTACCGTGAGCATGGCAATGAAAATAGCAAGCATTCCTGCCAGCGCAAACATCCACCACGCCAGATCAATTTTATAAACAAAGCTCTGCAACCAATGTTGCATCATGTATTGTGAAACCGGAGTCGCAATGAGAATAGCTATAAGAACAGGTTTTAGAAAATCAGTCGTAAGCATTGAAAGGATGTCAGGCACGGAAGCGCCAAGCACCTTGCGGATGCCTATTTCTTTGATGCGTTGTTCGGCTGTGAAAGTGGCTAATCCAAATAAGCCCAGGCAGGAAATAAAGATGGCTATAATAGCAAAACAATTGGCAAGCCTGCTCACCAGTTGTTCATTGCTGTATAATTTTGCATACTGCTCGTCTGCAAATTGATAGGTAAATGGAATTTTGGGGTCAACCTCTTTACTAACTTTTTCCAGTGCAGCCAACGCATCTTTTGTTTTTCCCGCGTCCACCCGTACCAGGATCGTTCCATATTTTTGTTTTTCATTAAGCCGGATCACCATTGGATCAATACCCGTATGCATAGAATAGAAATGAAAATCATTCAGTACTCCGATAATCATGCCCTCTTCATTTCCCCACAACAACTTCTTTCCCAGGGGATCTTGATAGCCCATCTTCGCAACCATTGATTCATTGACCAGAAAGTTTACTGAATCAGTGCCATAATCGGTTGAAAAATCACGGCCCTCTTTTAACTTTAATTGTAAGGTCTTGACAAAATCATAACCGACGATAACATCGGCAATGGATTCCTGATTACCTGGATCTTTACCTGGCCAGCTGATATCACCTTTGTAGTGATGATGGCCGGTAGGTGTTTGTCGCATCCTCGAAACTGACAGCACACCCGGCAGTGTAACCGCTTTTTCCTTGAACAGGTTGTATTTTTCTACGAGCTCGCCTTCGATGGGTATATAAATAAGATTGTCGCGGTCAAATCCAAGATTTTTTGTTTGTACATAATTTACCTGCCGGTATATTACGATCATTCCCACGATGAGTATGATAGAAAGGGAAAATTGAAAAACCACCAGGCCTTTGCGGAAAAAAACCGATCCACGGCTGAATTTCATTTTGCTTTTTAGTACCTGTATGGGTCGCATGGAAGAAAGGAATAAGGCAGGATAACTTCCCGCAACAATGCTTGTAATAATAAGCAGGAATAGAAGCGACAACCAAAAAGCAGGTTGAAAAACCGGAAGGGTGAGCTGCTTACCGGAAAGCCAGTTAAAAGCAGGCAACAGCAATACAGTTAACAATACAGCAACCACAACTGCAAAGAAAGTGAGCAGCAGCGCCTCACCTGAAAATTGTGCGATTAAACGAAAACGGGCTGCACCGAGAACTTTGCGAACACCCACTTCTTTACTTCGTCTGACGGAACGTGCGGTCGAGAGGTTCATAAAATTGATGCAGGCGATCAACAATGTAATGATTGCCACTATACTAAACAACCGAACATATTCAATACGGCCTCCATCAGGTAGTCCATTAACAAACGTTTCGTGTAGGTATCTTTGTTGATAGGGTTGCAGGCCCAGTTCGAGATGCGCTTCCTGTGTACGCGGCAGATACCTGTGTAGAAAATCCTTCATGTCCGCTGCCACTTTAGCGGGATC
>Ga0136634_10000696_pt1 | contig 13952 bp, 11 predicted proteins | sample AntDrymUQ8332106_2_FD_104654 | JGI IMG/M metagenome (GOLD analysis project Ga0136634, IMG submission 104654) | Polar desert sand microbial communities from Dry Valleys, Antarctica - metaG UQ833 (21.06) | ecosystem: Environmental > Terrestrial > Soil > Desert | place: Antarctica: Dry Valley... | reverse complement strand
GTCGGTGCGTGCACGCAGGCGCGACACGGTGGCGCGGTTGAATTGGTTCACATCTGAAATGCCGATCGTCGGCAGCAGCGTGTGCAGCAGCCCACCCATCGATTCATAAGCCGAGCGGGCTTGCGGCGCGGACAGCGCGCTGACGGCGTCGATCACGACGGCGATGTCACCGGCCGCGTTGGCTGCTGTCGCCTGGTCGAGCGCATTCGAAACCTGGCGTTGATTCGGCGTCAACGCTACGGCTGCGAAGTCGATATCGTTACGCGCAAGTGTCAGGAAAACGTTGGTCGGGTCATACGCCAGCGTCGGCGTCAGAAACGCGAGGTTCGAAGTAACGCTGCCGAACATGCCGCCCACGCCGGCGCTCGCGTTGAGAATCGTGTAGCGGGTGGCGGGCGCGTAGTTGCCATCCTCCGCCTGCACATCGACGGTTCCGCCAGCGAGCGTAGCTGCGCCGTTGACGTTCAGCCGGCTAGAGGCGCCGATGGCGTCGGCATGTACGCGAAAGATTGCGCCGTCGCTATGCGTATACGAGCCGTTCGCGGTCAGTGTGCTCTGCGTGCTGCCCGGTGCGACGATCGAGCCGGCGGCTGCGCTGATGCCTCCGACGATTCCGGTGCCTGTCAGCGTTGCTCCCGATGCCAGTGCGATCTCCGATGTCATCGATCCGAGTACGGTCAGCGTGCCTGCATTGACCGAGGTCGGGCCCGAAAAGGTATTCACGCCACCGATCGTCAAATTTCCAGTGCCGAGCTTGGTCAGCGTGCCGCTGCCCGACATGGCACCCGCATAGGTGCCGGCAGTGGTTTGATCGAAAACGACCGATGCGTTGTTGGCGATATCGCCCTGCAGGCTGATGGTCGTGCCCTGCAGCGTGCCGCCGTTCACGATGGTGCTGCCGCTGTAGGTGTTGGCGCCGGTCAGGATTAGCGTGCCGGCATTGTTTTTTGTCAGCGAGCCAATGCCGGAGATCATGCCGCCAAACGTGCCGGCACCTGATTGATCGAAGATGACGGCGGCGTTGTTGGCGATGTCTCCCTGCAGGCTGGTCGAATCCCCTTGCAACGCGCCGCCGTTGATTATCGTGCCGCCGGAATAAGTGTTCGAGCCCGTCAGGATCAGCGTGCCGCTATTGCTCTTGATCAGCAAACCGGTGCCTGACATCGCGGCTGCATACGTGCCGGTACTCGCTTGATCAAAGACGACCGCTGCGTTGTTGGCGATGTTGCCCTGCAGACTCGTCGAGTCGCCTTGCAGCGTGCCGGCGTTGACGGCAGTGCCACCGGTGTACGTATTCACGCCGGTCAAAGTCAAGACGCCAGCGCCGTTTTTCACCAGTGAACCGGCGCCGCTGATCACACCGGTGAGGTTGGCGACAAAGCTGTTGGTATCGATTGTGCCGACGCCGAGCAGGCTCACCGTCTCGGCCGAGTTGAACGCTGCAGTGGTTTGCAACGCGCCGCCATTGAACGTCAAATTGCCGGTGCCGAGCTGCGCATCGCTGGCGACAGCGATCGTGCCGCCGTTGAAATTTGACCCTCCGGCATAGCTGTTGATGCCTGTCAGCGTCAGCGTGCCGGTGCCGGTCTTCGTCAGCGAGCCGGTCCCGGACAGCACGCTTGCATAGGTGCCGGCCGCTGCTTGATAGAAGACAACGGCTGCGTTGTTGGCAATGTTGCCTTGCAGACTCGTCGTATTTCCCTGCAGCGTGCCCGCGCTGACGGTCGTGCCGCCCGTGTAGGTATTGGCGCCGGTCAATGTCAGCGTCCCGGCGCCGGTTTTCGCCAGCAGCCCGGTGCCGGACATCGTTCCCGCATAGGTGCCAGCGGCCGCCTGGTTGAAGACGACCGATGCGTTGTTAACGATGCTGCCTTGCAGGCTCGTCGAACTTCCCGTCAAGGTGCCCGCGGTGACGGTCGTGCCGCCGCTGTAGGTGTTGGCGCCGCTCAACGTCAGATTGCCGGTGCCGATCTTCGTCAGCGAGCCCGTTCCCGACATCGCACCCGCATACGTGCCGGTCGCCGTCTGATCGAAGATCACCGCGGAGTTGTTAACGATCGCGTTTCGCAGGCTCGTCGTGTTCCCCTGCAGCGTGCCGGCATTCACGGTGGTGCCGCCGCTGAACGTATTGTTGCCGGTGACCGTCAAGGTGCCAGCGCCATTTTTGACGAGCGAGCCGACGCCGGTGATGGCGCCCGTCAGATTAGCTGCGAAGCCGTTGGTGTCGATCGTGCCCGCACCTAACAGGCTGACCGCCTTGGCGGAGTTGAACGCTGCCAGTGTCCGCAAGCCGCCGCCGTTGAACGTCAGCGCACCGGTGCCGAGCTGCGCGTCGCTCGCGGCCGCAATCGTGCCGCCGTTGAATTGAGTTCCGCCGGTGTAGGTATTGACGCCGGCCAGCGTGAGGGTGCCGGCGCCCGTCTTTGTCAGCGAGCCCGCACCTGAGAGCACGCCCGAATACGTGCCCGCCGCCGCTTGATCGAAGACGACGACGGTCGTATTGCTGGCGGCGATGTTGCCTTGCAGGCTTGCCGAATTTCCCTGCAGCGTGCCGGCGGTCAAGCTGGTACCGCCAATGTAAGTATTGACGCCACTCAGAATCAACGTGCCGGCGCCGCTCTTGGCGAGCGAGCCCGTGCCCGACATCGAGCCTGCATAGGTTCCGGCCGCTGCCTGATTGAACGAGACGATCGCGTTGTTGACAATGTTGCCCTGCAAGCTCGTCGCGTTCCCTGCGAGCGTGCCCGCGCTTACGGTGGTGCCGCCGCTGTACGTGTTGGCGCCGGTGAGCGTCAATGTGCCGGCGCCGCTCTTCGTCAGCGAACCCGTCCCCGAGATCACACCCGCAAACGTACCGGCGGCCAATTGATTGACCGTCAAAGCGCCGGTGCCGAGCGTAATTGCGCCGCCGGCGCCGGACAGCGTGTTCATTGTCTTGCTGAATCCGTTCAGATCGAACGTTCCGCCGTTGACTGTCAGCACGGTGACGGGAGCTCCAGTCGCCGCGCCCAGCCGCAACGTGCCCGCGCTGACGATCGTTGCACCGGTCCACGTGTTGGTGCCGCTGAGCACGAGCAGGCCGGCGCCGACCTTCGTCAGCGACTGTGCACCATCGATGTTGCCGCTAATCGTCAGCGTGCTTCCGGCCTCGGCTCCGATTGAGACCGCAGAAGCCGCTACGCCCGGCGCAGTCCAGCCGAGCGTGACGTTGCCGGTAATCGTGTTGTTGCCGGAGAAATTTCGTAACGCGCCGTTGCCGCCGCCCGTCGCGTTCAGATAGATGCGCTCGGCCAGTGTGATGTTGTTCGACAGCTGCAGCGCACCGGTGCCGTACACGAACGTTGCGTTGTTAAAGCCGGCGGAAGCCGCTCCAAGCGCCGTGTTGCTCGCGGCGCGCAGAGCGCCGGCATTGATGAAGGTGCGTGAGACGTAGGTGTTATTGCCGTCGAGTGTCAGTGTGGAAGCGCCGGTTTTCGTGAAACGGCTGCCGGTGGCCGGATTGGCGGAATTCAATGCGATACCGCTGGTTATCGAACCGCCGAATGTGGTGTTGCCGCCGGTGCCGGTGATTTCAAATGCATTGCCCGTGACGGCATTGAGCCGCAGCTCGCCCGTACCCGAAACCGCGCTCAAACGCACCAGCCGGTTGTTGTTCTGCACGACCACACCATCGGAGGCGACCGTCACATTGAGCGCCTGCGCCGCGCTCATAGCGGCATTCAAGTTGAGTACCGCACTGCCGGCAGCACCGGCGCCGTCACCCACCGTCACCGCTGAAGCCGCCGCTATCGAGCCGCCGGCGTTATAGAAAATCGTGCCGGCATTGACCTGTGTGGGTCCGCTCGAAGTGCTCGCTCCACTCAAGGTCACGCTGCCGGTGCCGTTCTTGATCAGCCCACCGGTACCGGAGCGTGCACCCGAGAGCGTCAGTGTGCCGGTCGACCCTTGATCGATGGCCAGCGTGTCTGTCAGCACGATCGGGCGCGAGATCGTATGCGCCGCAATGCCGCTGATATTGAGGGCGGCACTACCCGCGGTAACGTCGAACGTCAGCGTATTCGTGCCGGCGATCGTGTAGGCGAAATTACCGCCGAGCGTCAGATTGCCAAGCGTGACCGGCACGTTGAGTGAAACCGTGCGCGGCGCGGTGATGACATTGAGCAGCGAGGCGGTCGCGCCGACGCCGTTCGGAACCGAAGCGGGTGTCCAGTTGGCAGCAACGCCCCAGTTGCCGTTGGCGTTTAGATTCCATGTCTGAGCGAGCGAGACGCCCGCCCATGTCAGGCCCGCCGCCGCTGACGCGAGCACTTGGATCGATTTTTTCGCCGTCTTATTCACTCTGCGGTTCTAACATGCACGCATCCGCTTGAACCGTGCGGAAGCGCACTGCAGGTCTCGCAATTCGAGACTTTAGGCATGCGTTGCAAACTCTGCAACGAGGCGAAGTATCGTCAGGTCATCGCTCACACCGGAAATCCATGAACACCTCTAACATCGCGGCCGGCCCAAAGGCCCGGCGATCGTCGACGCCGCGCGTCACCCTGCTTGCGTTCTTTGCTTTGCTTGCACCGTGGTTCGCGGCCTGGTTGCTGCCGCCGTTCGCGCAGCCGCAGTCGTATCACGACTACGCGGACCAGCGCTTCTGGCTCGGCTTGCCGCATGCTGCCGACGTGCTGTCGAACCTGCCCTTCCTCGCGGTCGGTGCACTAGGGCTGCACTTTGTGTTGCACGGTTGGCGCACAAAGAACCCTGCCGCATTTTCGGATCAGCGCGCGGCATGGCCGTATGCGCTGCTGTTCGCCGGTGTTGTGCTGACGGCGTTCGGCTCCGTCTGGTATCACGCCCAACCGAACGATGCGACCCTGCTGTGGGATCGTTTGCCGATGGCGTTCGGTTTTGCAGGACTGGTCGCCGGCACCTTGACGGATCGCGCTCCGCAGCGGATTTTGCAGTGGCTGTTCGCGTTCGCAGCCGTCGGTGCCGGCACCGTGCTCTATTGGCATGCCTCAGGCAATCTTGTTCCCTACCTGGTGATGCAGGCCGGCTTCATCACCACCGCGCTGATCGCGACGGCCTGGATACCATCTCGCTACACGCACGCGAACCGCATTTACGCGGCCGCGGGTTTGTATGCAGTCGCCATGATCTTCGAGGGGCTCGATCATCAGCTGTACGCGCTGCTCGGCGGGCTGATCAGTGGACACACGCTGAAGCATCTGGCGGCATGCGCAGGGATCGTGGTCGTTTATTCGATGCTGCGCGCGCGGCAACTCGCGTCAGTTAAGCGAGTTTGAGAAGCCGAAGTCTGATTGCGTATTCGTAATCGGGGCGTCCGCATAACGCGGGGTATCGATCTTTACATTGCACTCGTTCGCTCGACGTGAGCGGCGAAACATGATGGGAGATTGATATGACGAAACGTTTGGCGGTTCTGGTAGCGGTAGCAACGGGGGCGCTTGCGTTGCCCTTGATCGCCAAGGCGAATGAGTTTTCGCACAAGGTAGGTGGCGAGCGCGGTGTCGTTTTCCACGACACGCGCAGCGAAACGGCTCGCGGTGACTCGTTTGCAATGGCGCGGCCGGCAGCGGACTCCGGTTGGCGCTTCGTCGATGGCGAAGCGATCTGGACCTACGAGGGACCGGGTTACCGTTCGGCTCGGGAGCCCGCTGGCCGAACCGATCACGCACTAGCCCCCCGCGCCGCGGCGCGTCCGCAGATGATGCAGCGAGCGCAAGCTACGAACGACATTTATCACGGCGCCTGACAACAGGTCTCATCGGTCGGCCGGCGCAGAAGCCGGAAACAGAAGCTGGAAGCGGACGCCATGAGGCCCGCTTTCCGCTTCGACGCGCCCGCCGTGCAATCGCATGATCGAATCCACGATCGAAAGCCCCAGGCCGGCTCCTTCAGCGTTAGATTGAGGTGCGTTCGGTCCGCGCGTGAAGCGCCCAAAGAGACGCTGCAATTCGTCGGTACCCAATGAGTGCGCGTCGTTTTCGACCCGCAATGCGACAAATTCCTGCGCTGTCTGCGCTACGTTGACGCTGATCGCTGCGCCTTCCTCCGAATAACGCACCGCGTTTGACAACAGATTGGTAATCGCCCGCCGTGCCATCGATCGGTCGCAGGCAGCGGTGCCGTTACCAGTGACTTCTATCCTCTTTCCTTGCTCAACTGCAGCTGCTTCGAAGAAGTCGGCGACATTGCGTGCCTCACCCGCCAGATCGACCGCTTCAAGATTGAGCTTGAGCATGCCGCGGTCGACGCGGGCCAGAAACAACATGTCCGACACCATTCGCTGCAGCCGCTCCACCTCGGCGAGATTCGAATGCAGCGCGTCTTCATACTCGGCGCGAGTCCGCTCGCGCCCGAGCGTCACCTGGGTTTGCAGCAAAAGATTGTTGAGCGGTGTGCGCAGTTCGTGCGCGATGTCGGCCGAGAATTCTTCGAGCGTACGAAAGGACGCCTGAAGCCGATCGAACATACGGTTGATCGAATCGATCAGGCCGCGGATTTCGGCCGGCGCATCTTCGGAACGAAGCGGCTGTCCGAGCCGGTGAGCGGTGACCCGTTCGGCCTCGCGTGCTATCACCGCTATCGGCGCCAGGCCGCGGCGGGCGATCACCCAACCGAGAGCTGCGCTGGCAAGGATGCCGAGCGCGCCTGCGATCAGCATTACGCCCACGAAGCGCTCGAGCAATCGTTGTGCGGGACTGACGTCGACCGCGACGTACGCCATGAACTCGTTGTTCGGCGATACGACGTGCCGCAGGCGGCGTAACCACCAGATGTCGTCCGCGATACGGGCTTGCTCTACCGCCAGGGTCGACGAAATGGGGTCCGCGATATTGCGCTCGATCAGAGCCTGCAACTCCGGCGCCGGTGCTACGAGCCACTGCGCGCCGTGCCGCAGTCCGATCTGAAGGTGCGGATGACCGATGCCGATTTCCGCAAATCGACTCGCGTTCGCGACAATCTGATCGGGCGAGTGCAGTTCGCGCAGCAGATACAAAACGACTTCCGTTTTACCGTCGATTTCTTCGCGGTCGCGCGCCTCGAGCTGTATGCGAAGCATCCATGCGAGCGAGGCTCCGAGTATCAGCAGCAGCGCCGACGAAGCCGCGGCAAACAGCAGCGCCAGACGACCTGCGAGCGAGGCGCGAAAATAGCGGCGGCCGAGTGCAGACAAGCTGACTCTACTGCGTGACCTCATCACCGCGGTCCTCCAGCACATAGCCGAAGCCGCGCACCGTGTGGAGCAACTTCTGCGGATAAGGGTCGTCGATCTTGGCGCGTAAGCGGCGCACCGCAACTTCAACGATATTGGTATCGCTGTCGAAGTTCATGTCCCACACCTGCTCGGCGATGACGGTGCGAGACAGCACTTCACCCATGCGCCTGAGCAGCAATAACAGCAGCGCATATTCCTTCGCGGTCAGATCGATGCGCTGCCCGGCCCGCTCGACTCTTCGCCGCAACAATTGCACTTCAAGATCCGCCACGCGGATGACATCAGGCTCCTGCTGTTTGCCGCGCCGCTGCAGCGCGCGCACGCGCGCCAGCAACTCCGAAAACGCAAACGGCTTCACCAGATAGTCATCGGCGCCGAGTTCCAGGCCGCGCACCCGGTCCTCGACTCGATCGCGCGCGGTAAGAAAGAGAACCGGCGTTTGACTTTGGTGTCGAATCCGCTTGATCGTTTCCCAGCCGTCGAGCTGCGGCAAGCCGACGTCGAGAACGATCACGTCGTACTGCGTGTCCGCAGCCATGTGCACGGCGTCGACGCCATTACGAACCCAGTCGACGACGCAGCCGTTTTCTCCGAGACCTTTGACCAGGTACTCGCCCGCCTGCTTCTCGTCTTCTGCAAGTAATAGTTTCATGCGGTGGGTCTTTTGCGGTCGAGAAATGGTACGGGCGGCTGCTTGCGGAGTGTATGACCGCAAGATTACGGCTAAGTAATCTAGAAGTCAGAAGTTCGACACGCCTGGGTTGCTAATTTGCACGGTCGGACGAGAGCGCTCGCCTCGTACGGAGTTGCAATCAAACATCTGAAATCGGAGGTCCGTGTGGGCAGTTACGGCCGGGTAATCATCACGTTGCTTTCAACTTCAATTGCCGCTGGCGTGGCAGCACAGACTTCGGCTCCGCCGCTTGCAACGCGCGCGATGCCGAAGACAGCCGACTCGCAACCGGCCGCCGGGACGACGTCTTACCGCTCGGTGTTCGACGGCTACGTTGCGACGAGCGAAGACAAACCCGTCTCGTGGCGCGAGGCAAACGGTCTGGTCGGATCGATTGGTGGATGGCGCGTGTATGCGCGCGAGGCTCAGCAGCCGACGCCGGCGAGTACAGCACCGGCCGCCCGCACGAGTAGTCCGGCACCGGCGAACGCAGCACCGGCGAACGCAGCGCCACCGCCCGCTGCCGGCAGCACTCCTCACCAGAAACATTGAGTGTTCGACATGCAACTCGCTAGCTCCGGTTGGTTGTCGATTCGCCGCACCGCAATGGGCCTGACCGTCTTGGCGTTGGCCGGATGCGCGACGTTTTCATCGGACGGCGGTTTTGCGAGCGTCGAGCAGACCGCGCGCGATCGGCTTGGCAAGGACATCGTTTGGCCGAAGAACGAGGCCGAGCAGCAGACCGTTGCGGAACGTGTCAACGAGCTGGCGGCCAAGCCGCTGTCGGTCGATGACGCCGTGCAGATCGCGTTGCTGAACAACAAGGGCCTGCAGGCCTCTTATTTCGATCTCGGCATCAGCGAATCAAATCTGGTGCAGGCGGGGCGTTTGCCTAATCCTCACTTTTCGATGACGCGCACCAGTCTGGTCGAAGATGGCGTGCGGAATACCACCGTCGATCAGGCGCTGACCATCAACGTGTTGGCGTTGCTGACGATACCGCAGGCGTTGAAGGTCGAGCGGCGGCGCTTCGAGCAAGCGCAGCGTTCCGTGTCGCTCGATGTGCTGCGTGTCGCATCGGACACGCGCAAGGCGTACTACTCGGCGCTGGCTGCCGAAGAAACGGTGCGCTACTCGCGGCAGGTGAATGAGACCGCGCAGGTCGGCGCTGATTTGGCGCGGCGCATGCGCGAGGTCGGGAACTTCACCAAATTGCAACAAGCGCGCGAACAGGGTTTCTATGCGGACGCGGTGCTTAATCTGGCGCGTGCCGAGCGGTCGCGGGTCGCGGCGCGCGAGCGGCTGACGCGGCTGCTTGGACTTTCAGGCGAGCAGGCGCAGTTCACGTTGCCTGCGCGGCTGCCCGATTTGCCGAAGGCTCCGAACGAGCTGCCCGATGTCGAGCAGAAGGCGCTCGATCAGCGCATCGATCTTCAGATGGTTCGGCTCCAAACCGAAGCATTGGCCAGCAATCTGGGGCTGACGCGCGCCACTCGCTTTCTCAACGTGCTCGAAGCCGGGCCGGCGCGCGAGCGCGAAGGGCCGAGCGGGGCGCCATGGGCGAGGGGATATGAAATCAGCTTTGAAATTCCGCTGTTCGATTTCGGTACCTCGCGGGTCAGGCGCGCTGAGGCGATCTACATGCAGGCGGTGAATCGCGCCGCCGAAGCGGCGGTCAATGCGCGCTCCGAAGTGCGCGAGGCATATCTCGGGTATCGCACCAACTACGACATTGCGCGCCATTATCGCGACGAGATCGTGCCGCTGCGTCAGCGCATCGCCGATGAGAATCTGCTCCGCTACAACGGCATGCTGATCGGCGTGTTCGAGTTGCTGGCCGACGCGCGCTCGCAGATCGCCAGCGTCAACGCCAGCATCGAGGCGCTGCGCGACTTCTGGATGGCGCAGGCCGACCTTGATATGGCGTTGATTGGAAGACCCAATATGACGATGGGTCCCAGTGCGGGTGTGATGGCGCCCGAATCCGGTGCGGCGCACTGAATCAGGAAAACGAAATGATTTCAAGACGAAATTTTTTGCAAGGCACGACTGCGGTCACTGCTGCTGCGGCTGCTGCGTCGGTCAGCAAGGTTGCGATGGCGGCGCTTCCCGAACCGGTGATGCAGACCAAGCCCGACACGATGCCACCGCTCGCGCCATCGACCGGCCGTCCGTACAACCCGGTCGTCACGCTGAACGGCTGGACACTGCCGTGGCGCATGAACGCCGGCGTAAAGGAGTTTCACCTGGTGGCCGAGCCCGTGGTGCGCGAGATGGCGCCGGGAATGAAAGCGCATCTGTGGGGCTACAACGGCCAATCGCCGGGACCGACGATCGAAGTGGTCGAAGGTGATCGCGTGCGCATCTTCGTCACCAACAAACTGCCCGAGCACACCTCGATTCACTGGCATGGCCAGCGGTTGCCCAACGGCATGGATGGCGTGGCAGGGCTGAACCAGAAGCCGATTCCGGCCGGCAAGACTTTTGTTTACGAGTTCGTCGCCAAGCGGCCCGGCACCTTCATGTATCACCCGCACGCCGACGAGATGACTCAGATGGCGATGGGCATGATGGGCTTCTGGGTCACGCATCCGCGCGCCAGGAACCCGCTGATCGATGAAGTCGATCGCGACTTCGTGTTCCTGCTCAACAACTACGACATCGAGCCGGGCAGTGCGACGCCGAAGATCATGACGATGCTCGACTTCAACCTGTTCAACTTCAATAGCCGCGTGTTTCCGGGCATCGATTCGATGAACGTTCGCAAGAACGACAAGGTGCGCATCCGCATAGGCAACCTGACGATGACCAATCACCCGATTCACCTGCACGGTCACGAGTTTCTGGTGACCGGTACCGACGGCGGCCCCACGCCGAAATCGACCCGCTGGTATGAAGTCACGACCGATGTCGCGGTCGGTCAGATGCGGCAGATCGAGTTTCTCGCCGACGAAGAAGGCGACTGGGCGTTTCACTGCCACAAGTCGCATCACACAATGAACGCGATGGGCCATGACGTGCCGACGATGATCGGCGTCGATCATCGCGATGTCGCGCGCCGCGTGACCAAGCTGATCCCGGATTACATGGTGATGGGCGAGCGCGGCATGGCCGACATGGCGGAGATGGAAATGCCGCTGCCCGACAACACAATTCCGATGATGAGCGGCGAAGGGCCGTACGGGTCGGTTGAAATGGGCGGCATGTTTACCGTGGTCAAAGTGCGCGCCGATCAGAAGCCGGGCGACTACAAAAGTCCCGGTTGGTACAAGCAACCGAACGGAACGCAGGCGTACGAATGGACCGGCGCGTTGGCAGAACCGGCACGCTTCAAAGCCGAAGGCGGACAGTCAATGCCGAGCCAACGCAAGCCGGCGACCAGCACCGAAGTCAAAGTACGTAAACCGACCGGTCACTCCGGGCATTGATATGCAATCGAAGGAGAAAGTCATGCATGCAGGCTTCAAAGGTCTTTTACTCGCGACGTTATGCGGCGGCAGCCTCGCTTTGGCGCAAACCGGTCCATACGCAGGCCAGGAGCAGCGTTCGATCAAGTCGTTATCGGAGCAGGAAGTCAGCGGGCTTCTCAGCGGTGCGGGTGCGGGATTCGCGCGCGCGGCCGAGCTGAATGGCTATCCCGGTCCGATGCACGTTCTGGAGCACACCGATCGCCTGGCGTTGAGCGCGGAGCAACGCGCGGCGACTCAATCGTTGCTGACGCAACACAAGGCACGCGCGCGCACGCTCGGGGAACAATTGGTCAACGCGGAACGTGATCTCGACAAACTGTTCGCGCAACGCGCCGCAGATGCGGGTGCGGTAGACGCGGCGACGCGACGCGTTGGCTTGCTACAGGCGGATCTGCGTGCAGAGCACTTGAAAACCCATGTTACGCAGACGGCGCTTCTGAGCGCCGAACAGGTGCGGATGTACTCGGTGTTGCGCGGCTACACCGCTGCTAACCCGGCGGAAACACCTCACGCACCATCGAGCGGCCACGCTCATCCACGTTCAAACTAAGTCTCCAGGAGCTTACGACATGCAGCAATCTCGCAGAACACTGGTCTTAGGGTTGCTGTGCGCTAGCGGCGCGGCTTTCGCGCACGGCGAGAAAACGCACTCAAAGAAGAGTGCGGAGATTAAAAAGGAACAGAAGGCTTGGGGCATCGCAGGCGATGCCAAGGCGGTCAAACGCACCATCCCTGTCGGCATGAGCGACCAGATGCGGTTTACTCCAGACAAGATCGAAGTGAAGCAGGGCGAGACGATACGGTTCGCAATGAAGAACAACGGCAAGCTGCTGCACGAGTTCGTGATCGGAACCAAGAAGGACCTCGACGAGCACGCAGCGCTGATGGTCAAGTTTCCTAACATGGAGCACGACGAGCCGTATATGGCGCACGTCGCGCCAGGCAAGACCGGCCAGATCATCTGGAACTTCAATCGCGCCGGCGAGTTCGACTTCGCTTGCCTGATTGCCGGCCACTATCAAGCCGGCATGGTCGGGAAGATAAAGGTTTCCGCGTGAACGTCCTTCGGCGTCAACTCTGCTCCGCGCTGGCGCTCGCAGCCGCTGCACCGCTAGCAGGAGCACAGCCTGACAAGCCGTTTATGGAAGTGTGGAAGTCGCGCGGTTGTGATTGCTGCGACGACTGGATCGCTTACATCCGGAAAAACAGTTTCGAAGTCAAAGTCAATGAAACCGGCAATAGCGACGCACGTAGCCGGCTGGGCCTACCCGGCATGTACACCTCGTGTCATACGGCTCTCGTTGCCGGTTACGTGGTTGAAGGACACGTACCTGCGCGTGAGATACACCGCATGCTGAAAGAAAAGCCGAATGCGTTGGGAATCGCTGTGCCCGTCATGCCCGTGGGTTCGCCGGGTATGGATGGTCCAAAGTTTTCCAATCGCAGTGAGCCTTACGTTGTCATCCTGGTCCAGCATGACGGCAACGCCACCATTTATCAGTCGTACAAATAAAGGAGTCTCTGATGAGAACACTTATATCCACGCTTTCGATCCCATTGTTGTTTGTGACGTCCGCAGCGCTCGCCCAAACCACCGTTTTGGCGCATGGCCCGGAGGCTAAACCGGCGCAAGCAACGCCGGCGAAGCCGGCCACACAAACAACGCAGGCACAGACAACGCAGGCACAAACAACGCCGGCCCAAGCAACTCCGGCGACGCAAGCTCATCAGGCGATGAGCGAAATGGTCGCCGGCGAAGTGCGCAAGGTCGACAAAGACACTCGCAAGATCACGCTGCGCCATGGCGAGATCAAGCAGCTCGACATGCCGGCGATGACCATGGTGTTTCAGGTCAAGGACCCGGCGATGCTTGAAAAGATCAAGGCCGGCGACAAGGTGATGTTCAAGGCCGAGGGCAAAGGCGGTGCGTTAACCGTCACGGAGATCGAACCTGCGAAGTGAAGCAGCCGTTTCTCGACAGATTTGGGACCGCTGGCGCCGTCGTAGCGGCGGCAGCGTGCCCCATCTGTTTTCCGAAACTGGCGCTCGTCGGTGCGGCCGTCGGCTTGGGCGTGTTCGCACCGTTCGAGGGCTACGTTGCGATGGGTGTCCAGGTACTCTTTGTTCTTGTATTTATAGGCCAGCTTCTCGCCTTTCGACGCCATCGCAATCGCTGGCTGCTGGCGCTTTCCTCAGCCACAACGGTGCTGCTGTTCGTCGGCTACTACGTAGTCCCTTCAAGCATCCTGCTTCAGGTCTCATTGGCAGGGCTTGTCGTCGCCAGTATCTGGCTTGCGGTCGAACTGCGACGCTGTGCGAAATGCGTGCCTTCTTCTACAACGAGTGATTGTTTGGTGACCTGATGCGACAGATAGGTATTGCCTTCGCGTGCGTAATTCTGGCGGGGCCGGCGGCGGCGGAGTTGGTCGAAGTGAAGCTGACCCCGGGAGAGGCGGTCGACAAACGTTTCACGGTGGCGCCCGGAAAATTCGCCGAACTTTGCTCCGCGCTGCAACGCGGCCAGGTCGTTGTATGGCAGTTTCGCGCCGACGCGGCAGTGGATTTCAACGTTCATTAT
>Ga0136634_10000695_pt1 | contig 13979 bp, 15 predicted proteins | sample AntDrymUQ8332106_2_FD_104654 | JGI IMG/M metagenome (GOLD analysis project Ga0136634, IMG submission 104654) | Polar desert sand microbial communities from Dry Valleys, Antarctica - metaG UQ833 (21.06) | ecosystem: Environmental > Terrestrial > Soil > Desert | place: Antarctica: Dry Valley... | reverse complement strand
TCGGGTCGTACGCAACACCATCGCCCAATGCCTCCGCCCGATGCTCCGGGACATCCAGTGGAGTCCAGAGCGCTCGGACAGCGACTCGATACCCTTAAAAAAGGTATCAACTTTTTGTTAACCCTCTCATCGCATCTTTGCAAGTTAACGATTAAATAATTAAAGACGGCCGACTGATGGGCAATATGCGGGCGACACGGCCGCGAGGAAATATGCGAACTTCCATCGGTGCAGGAGGATCAGTCCGGAGGCAACATCCGGCGCATCGTAGCAGCGACAATGTCCGGCCGGGCTGTCATCAACGACAGCCACCTGCCCAATAATGCGGTTGCACCGATCAGAGCTCCGTCAGCGACCAAACAGCCATAAAACACAATTGATCGTCAATCGCGCCAACGTGCCCGGGATGCTCGATATCTGCAACGCCACACGGCTGAGGCGCGCACGATTGACTAGGCGAGAGTGGTCGAGCATATTCGGTCCGCTACCAATGGCCCCTTCGTCTAGCGGTTAGGACGTCGCCCTCTCACGGCGGTAACACGGGTTCGATTCCCGTAGGGGTCACCATTTCCGTTTAACTAGCGGAAATTGCCGAATTTACGTGCTCTTCACTCATTCTGTGTACAGAATATGGGTACAGAAGCACGTGAAGAAGACCAACATGGCAACGCCGTTTAAAAATCCTCGGGATGGGATCCTGTATTTTCGTCGTGAGGTCCCTGAAAAGTTACGTCCGGCCTTTGAAGGCAAGCGCGAAGTCAAGGTTTCGCTCGGCACGCGAGACGCGACCGAGGCCAAGCCACCGTTCGCGCGCGAAAACGCGAAGTTCGAAGAGCGCCTTGCTGACGCTCGGCGCCGCCTCGCTGAGGGCACGCTTCTTCCCACGCCAGGGGCGTTGGTAAGGCGGTGGTGCGAAGCGCCAGCGGTTGGGAACGGTCTGACCGGTCCGCAGCGCCTGATGCTGACCTTTATGGAACTCGATGCCGCCGTTGGCGGGCGTTATTCCGCCAGCGCCGAAGGCGATATCTTCCCGCCTGCGATCATCGGACCTGCCATAAACACCCCTTGGCCAGCGGTGTTGGCTGACAAAGGCCGGTTCGAGGCGGTCGTAACGGAATCTTATGGCGGCGACCTGGAGCAGACGGGCACCAATTGGATCCGCGCTCGCTGGCATACTGCTGATGGAGAATGGATGCCCGGACTCGCTGGACCAGTGGCCCGGTTGCGAGCCTTCGACGCAAGTGCTGATCGGTTTTCCGATGACGAGCTCGCCAAGGCCCTACTCGCCATCGTTGACGAAAAGCGCACTGGTGATGAAGATACTAATCGCGCTCGACTAAGTCGTCACCGTCCCCGTGCAATGCAATCGCGGCTCCGGCCGCACATGCGTCTAAAGCAGCTGTTTCACGAATGGCAGGACGGCAACAAGCCCCGCCCTCAGACTGCTCTAGAGTATGAGGCGGCGATAATCGACTTCATCGATTTCGCCGGCGACATCGCCGTGTCAACGATCGATCCGGACTTGCTCTACGACTATCGCGACGAAGCTTCTAACTTGCCTGCATCAATGCCGCGAACCGATCGCGTCCTGCCGTTCCGGGCCCGAGTGGCGAAACACGCCAATACGAAACCCAAGTGCGCGCCGCCCACGCTGAAAAAGCGGATCGGCGCCCTTCAAGCGCTGCTCACTTACGCGTTCCAGCAACGCTGGACCACAATCAATGTCGGTGCCGGCATCAGGATTGTCGGTTACACCAAGGCCCGGCGTACCCGACGCAGTTTTGAGGATCACGAACTTACAAAGCTGTTCGCGTGCCCATTGTTCGTCAACCCACTTAGTTGGAGATCGACGGCGCGGATCAGCGACGCCACGATCTTCTGGCTTTTTTTGCTGGCGATCACCACCGGTGCACGACTTGAAGAGGTCGGTCAGGTCGCTCTCGCTGATGTGAAGCGTGACGGCAAAAAGGTGTATCTGGATATCGACGAGTATGTCGTTGACGATAACGCTGAAGCCAAGAGCATCAAAACCGACGATTCGATACGGCTTATTCCGGTTCACTCGAAGCTGATCGCACTTGGATTTATCGAATATTGCAACGCACTCGCCGCTCTCGGTCAGACACAACTGTTTCCCGATTTGAAGGGAAACAGCGTCGGCAAGCGCACCAAGGAGGCAAGCCAGAAAATTAACCGCATCATCGATCGCTACGTCTCTGTGGACCGCCGGTTAGTGTTTCACTCTCTGCGCCACGCCTTCAAATTCAAAGGAAACGACGCCGGGCTAACCGACCGCACGCTTGACCAGATCTGCGGTCATGCGCCGGTCAGCACGGGAGGTCGCTATGGCTCGGAACCACGCATACGGACGATTCACCGCGACCTGCATAAGATCGACTTCTCCTGCATCGACTGGGTTGCAATTACTGCGGCATGCAAAATGGTCGTTTGGGGGACAATGCTGAGGGTCTGAAATGCGCCCTTCTCGGGCATTCCCGCTCGCGTAACACGCGCCCGAAAGCGGCCATTGGTTCAGGTTGGTTAAGATTGGCTGGATTCCCCCATCCCGCCATTAGCGTTGGCCGAGCAGCGACCCAAAATCAGACTTTCACACGCGAAGGAAGGGCTCTCCTGACGCACGTGTCACTGCGTCCAAGCGCTCCATGCGACGAGTAGCGTTCCGACTGCTGCAAGCGCAATATGGAGGTAAAGCAGCCAGGCCGGAAGAAGTTTCCCGGCGAGGTGGTAACCGAGATTCATGACAACCCCGCCGACCGCTGCAATGGCTAATAGGACCAATCCGACCATCGCGGCACCTTCGATGCGATCGGTAAGGCCCGCAAAAGCAAGTAGCGTGAGGCCCGAAGCCGCAAGAAAGCCATGCGCCATTGCCAGCCAGGATGGCGGATTGGCCTTTTGCATGAGGCGTCTGAAGGCCATCAAAAGGCCTCCAGCCGCCGTCAGCAGCAGCAAGATCGAAGCGGTCTGCAACATTGTAACTGCGTTCATTTCTTACTCCCGTCGATTGAATTTCACCAGATCAGCGGTATCCGACACCCATTACATAGTCTCGCAGCATGGCGTCTTCGCTTTCCGATTCGCTTAGAAGAACCTGCAGGATGTCGCGCGCTTGGAGAAGTCCGATAGGTCGGAATGCATCATCAACGACAGGAACATTCTTCAGACCACGTGTCTTCATGCGCGCCCAAACATCGTGCAGAAAATCCTTCGACTCGCAGAGCACAACGTCACGCGACATCACCAATGCAGCTGGAGTGATGCAGCTTGTTCCTTGACATTGGCTGATCTGCGCCACGACGTCAGTCTTGGTGATGACTCCCGTTAAAACACCCGCCGAGCTGCACACAATCACGAGGTCGGTCCCTGTCTGCAGGAGTTTCGCCGCTTCGATCAGCGGTACATCATCCGCGATCGTGACGAGTCTCTCGCGCGCCTTGGGGAGCAGTCCCTCGACGATCATCGCTCTGCCTCCCGGCCAATCCACCATTCAACGAACTCCATCCCAGCGTGCAATTCCGACCGGCGTGGTCGCTTCGACTGCCTCAGATTGTTGCATACCTTTTAGCGCGCGCAACGTCTCGATTAACCGACGAAAGCGATTTGCAGAGTGGTTACGACTCCTGCGGTGGCGAACGCGAGCAGCCGAGATGTACCGCAATGACGGCTGCGAAACCGGCGTCAAAGTGGCTCTCCACGACCGGCGCGATAAGTTTCGATCGAGTTTTTTTCAATGAACTTGGCCGCATCAATCTGGGCGCGCCTATATCACCAAGCTTCGCGCCAGCGCGGTGACGGTGGCAATGCGCTTATGGCAGTAAGCTAGGCCTTGGCGAGCTCTAAGCGGCGAGCAAAGGCAGTTTTGTTTGGGACCAAGTCGGACAGAACATAGCCGTCTAGGCGCTTCAAAAAGTCGCCCAGCGCCAGTGCCAGCGCGCCCTGCAATCCACACACGCCCGCCACCGGGCAGCCGTTCTCGGCCGCGTCGAAACATTCGACGAAGCCGCCCAAGCTCTCCAACTGCCGCACCACTCTCCCGACGTTAATCGCAGCGGGCGCTTGCGCCAGCGATATACCCCCGCCGCGCCCGCGCCGCGCATCGATCAGCCCCAGGTCGCCTAGCCGCCGCGCGACCTTGACCAAATGGTTGTGCGATATCCCATAAGCGCGCGCGATCTCGTCGACTGATGCCTGGCGCTCTTCGGCGGCGAGGAACATCAACACGCGCAGCGCATAATCTGTGTGCAGGCTCAATCGCATCAAACATGCATACAAGATATTGCTATTAGCGCCAGCTGGGTTTAATAGGTAAGTGTATTACCACTTATCGGACTGGTCCTGTTCATGCCTCCCGACACTAACTTTTCCACTACAACCGCTGGAACCCGGCACGCTTTTGCGGCGCGGACCGCCAAGCACGAGGCGGCGCTTGCGATCGGGATCGACGACGCCTTCATCTCCGCCCTCGTCGATCGCTTTTATGACAGCGTTCGCGACGATGACCTCCTCGGCCCGATATTCGCCGCGCGGATTAGCGACTGGTCAACGCACCTCGGGCGGATGAAGAGCTTCTGGAGCTCGGTGCTCCACAATAGCGGGGCCTATTCGGGCAGTCCGATGCTCAAGCATGTCGCAATCCCGGGTCTCGATCGCAGTCATTTTGACCGCTGGCTGACGCTGTTTCGTGCCACGCTCGACGATCTCGCGCGCGATCCCGCCGCTGCATCCCATGTTGAGGAGCGCGCGCGGATGATCGCCACCAGTCTGCTCAATGGCATCGTTATCAAGCGCGACGGCCTCGCCGCGGCCCAAGGCCTGGAGGATTTTTGATCATGTTGACCGAACTCGATGTCGCTGCCTTGACGCAGGACCACGGTGAACACGTCGATCGCGCGCCAACTCATGACATCGCGGACGCGGTCCCCGGTCCGCACTTTTCCGAAAGCACCAGCTTCGGCTTCCCCGGCTGGATATGGAAGGTCTTCTTCGGCTCCTATGCGGTGTTCTTTGCCGCGCTGGCGCTTGCTACCGCGCGCGGCGGACAGGCAGTCTTCGTGATCGTCGTCAGCGTCCTTTATACCGTGATGTTCTTTGGCACTGCCGCCCTGCTACAGGGACTTCGCAAGGGCGAGCCGCAGGATTTCGAATGCGGAGGTCCGGTGCTCGATACTTGGACCGGGCCGATGAGCACAGTGAGTGTCGCCGCTCAAGTTCTTACGATCCCAATCCTGTTCGCATTCTTCGCCATCACGATCTTCGTCATACGCGCGATCATCGGTCTCTGATTTTACCCCGCTCGAAAGCCCTTTTTATGTCCAATCACATCCTCTCCCCCGATCCCGCGATCCTCGCTGAGGAACGCGACGCACGGCCGCAGATCCACCACGCACCCCAAGGCATTTCGGACCGCATCGCACTCGGCTTTACCAAAGTCCTGCGCTTTTGTGCCGACACCTTCTTTGCCAAACGCTACGGCCACCGTGCGATCGTCCTCGAAACCGTCGCCGCGGTTCCCGGCATGGTGGGCGCGATGATCACTCACCTCCATTCGCTGCGCCGCATGGTTGACGACGACGGCTGGATCCGCACGCTGATGGAGGAAGCCGAGAACGAGCGCATGCACCTGATGACCTTCATCGAGATTGCCAAGCCGACGCTGTTCGAACGCCTTGTCATTCTCGCCGTCCAATGGGTCTTCTTTATCGCCTTCTTCATCCTCTATCTCGTCTCGCGAAAGACCGCGCACCGCATCGTCGGCTATTTCGAGGAGGAGGCAGTGCTCAGCTACACCTTCTATTTGAAGGAGATCGACGAGAACCGCTCACCCAACGTCCCCGCCCCTGCAATCGCGCGCCATTATTGGCAGCTGCCCGACGACGCGACGCTACGCGACGTGATCCTCGTCGTGCGCGCAGACGAAGCGCACCACCGCGATGTCAACCACGGCTTTGCCAACACACTTGCCGGCAGGCCGGTTGATTCTGACCGACACGCGCCCTATCCGCCGCACGCCGACGACCTGCGCGTAAAGGCCTGAGCGGATGCCCGAAACCCCCACTTCCAAAGCCCCCGCAACTACCGACGCTCTCGTCCCCTACGCCAGTTCGCCGATCTTCGACGAGGTCAATCTGCCGGCTAGCCTTCGCGCCGAACACCGCACCAAGTCCGACACCTGGGGTGTCGCGCGCGTTGTCGCTGGCAGCGTCATCATGGTCTATGACGACACTAACGAACGCCTGACCCTAACCCCAGATCAGCCGGGCCTGCTCGCTCCCGATCAGCCGCATCACGTAGAAATCATCGGCCCCATGAAGATTCAAATCGACTTTTTTCGTGAACGACCGAACGTTTGACGAGCAACGTTCTTCTCGCTCCGGGTCGTGCGCTAGAATCGGTCAATTGCCCGAACGAATAACAGCCATCTAGCTGTCGGTCGCTTAGCCTGCTGAGTCCCTGTCTGGCAGATCAGTGCGGCGTTTTACCGTCGGTAAATGGATCGTCGCGCTAGCGTTGCCGCCACTAAATATTACACGCTCGAACTGCGATTAGTTCTCCGGTATCGACGAGTTCGAACGTTTTCCCATCAATGCGCCGCACTGCGCTTCCATTGGCAAGAGCGAAGCGCCGGGCTCCTGGATAAGTGCGAAGGCTTCCATCCTGGTCTTGCTCGAGAAAGTATTGACACTCCACGACTGTGATCGAGCTGCCGTCGATACCCTCACAGTCGTACCTTTGAATTTCTTTCTCAATCGTTCGATTGAGGAAGCGCCCTCTTGAGTTGTCGGTGTCAACCTCAGATGCCCCTAACTGCTGCGAAACTGACGTAATCTGAGACGACCGCTCCTCGCGAGAATTTCGTTCCTGCGCCTGTTGCTCCCTGAGCCGGTTTTCCGCCTCGGCAAGATCCTGGTACCGACACAAGGATATAGGTTTCGAAAAAGGTGCTGCGGAATCGTCGACACTTTCGACCTTCGACGGGACACAAGGCCTTTCATGCACGGATTTGAGCCCTTTCGAATTCGCCGAGTTCCGTCAAACGGCATATCAATTATAAATCAGCGAAACGAACTGTCGCTGAGTAATATCAAATTGCTAGCGGAGCCACTTTGGTTGCTCCCTGCTCGGGCGTGGAATCAGCAAGAGTAGCGTGAAATCAGCCGAGCAGGCCGACAATTACGAGATATGCCAGAAACGGCCAATCTCAGTCGCTCGTAGGTCTCCCTTTATAAAGAGCTTTCCATGCTTCGAGAGGCGAGGAGTTTTTTCTCCTCGGCAATTGCTTTGGCCGGATTCAACCCCTTGGGGCAGACTGTCGCGCAATTCATGATCGAATGGCAGCGATAAAGCTTGAACGTATCGTCCAGCTCGTCGAGCCGACTATCTGTGGCCTCGTCGCGGCTATCGACGAGCCAGCGATGGGCTTGGAGCAAAACGGCAGGTCCAAGATAGCGGTCCTCATTCCACCAGTAACTTGGACACCCGGCGGAGCAGCAGAAACACAGGATGCATTCGTAGAGCCCATCGAGCTTGGCACGGTCCTCCGGCGACTGCAGTCGCTCTTGCGATGGCGCAGGGCTCGCCGTTTTCAACCATGGCTGAATTGACGCGTATTGAGCGTAGGCGTGGGTTAGGTCCGGCACGAGGTCCTTAATTACGTCCATGTGAGGCAGGGGCGTGATCTGAATCTCACCCGTGATCTCTTCGATGGCTGTCGTGCAGGCAAGGCCGTTGCGCCCGTCCATATTCATCGCGCACGATCCGCAGATCCCTTCCCGACACGAGCGGCGGAAGGTCAACGTCGGGTCAACGTCGTTCTTGATCTTGATCAATGCATCGAGGACCATCGGCCCGCATTTGTCTAGATTGAGGGTATACCGGTCGAAACGCGGGTTTGCAGTGCCGTCCGGATCATAGCGATAAATTCTGAAAGTTTTGAGGCGTTCGCCTTCCTGGGGCTTCCAGTCGCGGCCCTTTGTGATCGTACTGTTCTTGGGAAGCGTGAATTCGGCCAAATGCTGTTCTTCTTCGATCGATGAACTTTTGGATTGGATTACAAGGCCACCGAGTTCGTGGGAAACCTTCTCAGCTGAAGCATGCTACCAGAAGCGCTGACGTCTGCAATGTGTCGAGATTCCCCAAAGACGACGGGAACAAGGATCATCGTTGGAGAGGAGGAAGGGCAAATCACCGCCTCAGAGACGGGAGCCATCAACGCCGACCTTTCGGTAGGGGCTGACACAAGTGCGTCAATCCGCCTCAAGGCCAACTGCAGCATTTCATTTCAGGGCCCAATCCTTGTTGGAGAAGGATTTCGGCTTTCCGAGGATGACTTGGACAGACTGGGCGTGTCGAAGCATTCGCTGCCGCCCGCGATCAAAAAATACAAGATCGCGCGAGACCTCATGCAAGGCGGCGATCCCAAATGGGTCATCGACTTTTTCGGCCTGAACGAGGAAGAGGCTAAGTCAGCATATCCCAAGCTTTTCCAGCATGTTTTGCTTCACGTGCGCCCGGAAAGGGAGGCCAATCGCGATCGTGGATTTCGCGAACGATGGTGGGTATTCGGGCGCCCCCGACCAGCCATGCGCGACGCTTTGACTGACCTACCAAGATATATAGAAACAGCCGAGACGGCTCGGCACAAGGTTTTCTCCTTTGAGAATGCGGCGGTTTTGCCCGACCATAAACTCTACGTGATTGCATCAGCTGACCCCTGGCTGCTTGGGATTCTATCATCGCGGCCTCACTTGATTTGGGCTCTTGCCGCTGGCGGAAGATTGGGCGTGGGCAACGATCCTACCTGGACAAACACGACTACGTTTCTGCCCTTCCCCTTTCCCGCCGATGTCAGCAATTCACTAAGGGACCGCATTCGCGCCGAGGCCGAGGCGCTGGACGCCTTGCGCAAGCGCGTGCTTGCCGAGCATGCCGACCTCACGCTTACCAAGCTCTACAATGTGCTCGAGGCGGTTCGCCAGGATCGCGCGCTGACCCCGCAGGAGCGCGACATCCACGACCGCGGGTTAGTGACGCTAATCCGCCGGCACCACGATGTCATCGATGGCCTCGTCGCCGAGGCCTATGGCTGGCCGGCGGACCTCGCTGACGAACAGATCCTCACCCGCCTAGTCGCGCTCAACAAGGAACGCGCGGCCGAGGAAGCCAAGGGCCTCGTCCGCTGGCTTCGGCCGGATTATCAGGCGCCCGACTATGCCGCCCCGGTTGCCGGCACGCTCGATCTCGGCGGAGCGGTCGCGGTGCTGCCCGACAACATCATCCCCTGGCCCGGGACGCTCCCCGAGCAGGTCAGCGCCGTCCAGTCGATACTCGCCACCGCGACCACCCCCCTCGCCCCCCACGACGTCGCCCGCGCCTTCAAGGGCAAGCGCGCCGCCACCGTCCGCCCGGTCCTCGACGCGCTGACCGGCATCGGCATGGCGCGGCGCCTCAGCGATGGCCGCTATGCCGCGTGACGCTGCGCTATGAGCGACCGCATCGCTTGGTCAGACCTCGAGAATGAGGCGATTGTCGCCGATTACATGGCCATGCTGGCCGATGACCTGACCGGTCGGCCCTACAACAAGGCCGAGCACAATCGCGCGCTCCACGCACTCATTGGTCGCGGCCGCGCGTCAATCGAATTTAAGCATCAGAACATCAGTGCCGTGCTCATGGGCCTCGGTGAGACCTGGATCCCGGGCTACAAGCCGGCATTCAATTTTCAGGGCAGCCTGACCGATGCTGTGCAGCGATGGCTCGATCAGCGACCCGGCTGGTATGCCACCCGCATACCCGACATGGGCGTCCTGGCCACAGTGCACGAGCCCCCTGCCCTGTGGATCGGCGCGCCCCCGACGCTGAGCAACGCGCCGCCGCCCGCCGAGGCCGAGCAGATGGCGCGGATCGCCCGCCGCTTCGACGCCGCCGCCCGCGACGAGCGCAACCGCAAGCTGGGGCGCGCTGGCGAGGAGCGCGTCTTCCATCACGAACGCAGCGCCCTCATCGTCGCTGGCCGCGACGACTTGGCGCGCAAGGTCAAATGGGTGAGCGAGGAGGAAGGCGACGGCCTCGGCTACGACATCCGCGGCTTCGAACCCGACGGCGCCGAGCGTCTGATCGAGGTCAAGACCACCAACGGCTGGGAACGCACGCCCTTCCACATCTCGCGAAATGAGTGCGCGGTCGCCGAGGAACGGCAAAATGACTGGCACCTCGTCCGTGTATGGGACTTCGCGCGAACGCCCAAAGCCTTCGCCATCCGCCCCCCGCTGGACCGTCACGTCGCGCTGACGCCGACTAGCTTTTTGGCTTCGTTTCGATGAGTCGGAGGTTGCCGTGCTAATCGTGCCGGAAGACCCTGACGCCGAGACGCTGCAAGTCTCTGTCGTTCGAGTTTTTGATGGTGACGGATTTTTGGCCGAGGTCGGTGAGCCACGTCGCGGCATCAAGAACAATCTCTCGGTCCGGATGGGTTTCATTGATGCCCCGGAAATGGAGCAGCCTGGGGGCAAGGAGGCTCGTGACTTCCTAACCAGCATCATAGCGGGGAAGCGCGTTGAACTCGTGATCCTCACGAAAAGGGATACCGGCGGTATAGTGGATCGTCACGGTCGCGTCGTGGCGGTTCCATATATTCGGCAAGCGGCGCCTCCGTCGCTGACGGTGCCTTCAACGGCTCGCTCCATTTGTCGCAACATCGAATTAGAGATGGTGATCAATGGGTGGGCCTGGGTCCTCGACCGCTATTGTCCCAACGAATCATATTTCGAGGCGCTGGAGGATGCGCAGCTTCATCGGAGAGGCATCTGGGCGCGAGATGACAACGTGCACCCGTGGGAGATCAAAGCCGAGCGATATCGTGCGCGCCGAGCGTCGGCTTCACGGGGGATCGAGCGCTCATTTTTAGATCCACCACGTCCGCCAGCGGCCTGCGAAGCGCCCGGATGCGCTGGCCATTTGGTTGAGCGGCAAGGTCGGTTCGGCACGTTCTTTGGCTGCTCGAACTTTCCTAATTGTCGCTTCGCACGGTCTTCCGTCGGCTGATATTGGCCGATACTGTTGAAAAAGTCGGATGACGGCTCGGGCGGGCGAGTTTCTTGGAAAGCGCAAAAATCCACTGCGAATAATATCAGTAACTTAGCTCGGCAGCTGACGCCGTGATTCGGCTTGAGAAGCCCTGAATTCTCGGTTGCCGGACTTTTTCAACAGTATCGGCCGATTGCCGACCGTCCGGTTTGAAGCGGTCTGGAGGAATTATCTGCCGTTCGCTCGCCAATTTGCTAATGCCCGATTACGACCCATTGCGGTCGCTCGTGGCCCACGCCAAGGTTGTTGAAAGCTGCCATCTATTCAGGTGAAGCGCCGAGGGAAGGTTTGTTGTGCCTTGCAGACCTGAAAAAGGCCAGGCCGACGGACCTCCAAGGTTCAAGTGAGGCCGCTTTTGCAGGGAAGGACAGTACAGGCCTGAAAGTTATGCAAGCGACCTGACAACCCTATTCAAATTCGCCAGGTTTGCCTTCCTGCTCCTTACATCCAATATATTACCGATGAATTCTGCAGCGCATTCCTCGAAATCATTCCATTCGGGCGGCTCGTTCGAGCTGATCGAGCGAGTCGCAAACCGGCTGGTCGGGACAGCGTTTTCGCCGCATCGGCACGATACTTACACTGTCGCTTTGACTATGGCTGGGGTGCAAGGTTTCAACTATCGCGGGTCGATGCGATATTCGCTGCCTGGGCAGGTGCTAATCCTCCATCCTGACGAAATACACGATGGACATTGCAGCGATGGGGCGGGATTCAGCTACTGGGCAGCCTATGTTCCGCCAACTCATGTCCAGGCAGTGCTTGGAGGCGCTGAGCTGCCGTTTGTCGTTGATGGCGTCTCGACGAATCCGGCCTTGATCGCGGCAGCCTTCAACATGGTCATCGACTGCGCGGGCGTCGAGGATCCCGGTGCTTATGAAGACGCGCTTTACGATTTGGCCCATGCCATGAACAATGCGTCTGGCAGGGTAGCAACTGTGAGGATCGCCAACCGAACAGCCGTGATGAAGGCGCGCGAATTTCTCGAAACCGCCGTCGTTTTCGGTGCGCGACTTGATGAACTTGAGCAAGTGACTGGCTGTGACCGTTGGCAGCTTTCGCGTGACTTCCGGGCATTGCTCGGCACCAGCCCTTATCGCTATCTGCAGCACCGACGGGTCGATCTTGCCAAGCGGATGTTGCGTGAAGGCGCGACGCTGGCTGACGCAGCCCATGGCGCTGGCTTTGCGGATCAGAGCCATTTTGGGCGCACATTCCTCAAGGCCGTTGGTCTCACGCCGAAGGAGTGGCTTCGTTCGGACATGTTCCGCACGATCATTCTATAGCAGTCGCCGGCGGGCGGTTAGCCTATGCGACATGACACAGATGATCTTCTCCGACGAGACGCCGAAGGGCTGGATACCGCCGAGTATCGCCGCCCCCTTTATCTGTATTTTCCTTCTTGTCGTCAGCATGTTGCCGGGCGATCTCGGGCTCGCATATCTCGGCTTCACTGAGCCGATGGGCCCCCCGCGCGGGCCCTTGGGCTTTTTCCTGATGCTGGTTTCGTTCATCGCCTTGGGGCTTGCGATATCTGGCTGGGTTCGCTGGGTTGAAAAGAGAAGCCTCGCAAGTGCCGGACTTTGCGGCGATGGGGGGCTCAAAAAGTTCCTGACCGGACTGGCCGTTGGCATAGCGATGATGGGCGCGATCGTGACAGCGATAGCCCTTTCCGGCGGATACCGTGTCGCTGATCTGGCCCCCGCCTTTGCCAGCCCTGCTGCGCTCGGCTGGATCGCCCTGTTGCTCGTCGGCTTTGTCGTGCAAGCGAGCGTGGAGGAGTTCGTTTTTCGCGGCTGGCTATTCTCAACGATCATGCGGCGTTGGAACATAACTGCCGCCTTCATATTGTCGTCCGCCGCTTTCACCTTTGTTCACCTTTCGCCCAGAGCAACGCTGCTGCCGTTGGTCATGACCTTCATATTCGCAATTTTCGCCTGCGCCTGGGTGCGGTATTCGAATTCGATCTGGGGGGTGATGGGCTGGCACGTCGGCTGGAACTGGTTTGGGGGCACCGGCTTTGATGTGCCGATTACGGGTTTGGATACCGGGCTGCCCGCACTGGTCGTGAAAATGGTGCCTGTCGGACCGGCCTATCTCAATGGTGCCGGGGAGGGACCGGAGGGGAGTGTGTTTACGCTTGCCCTGCTGTCCGTGGCGAGTCTGAGCTTCCTGCTGCTTACATCGCGGCGCGGACGAAATGGAATCGACCCACCACGTTCCGAGCACCAACTGTAGCCGCTTCGCTCCGCAAGTCCCGAGGCGCGACGGGCCGGCAAAACCCCCGTGAACCGGCAGCGCAACATGCCAAAGGTCCTCAGTGCCCTGACGAAGCTGGCCGCTGAGGTTTGCCAAATTCTGCGATCAGAATAACACGCTTAGCAATGCCAACCATCTGAACCGCCATCGTGGATTGCGGATTGCGAACGGCAGCTTTAGTCGCTTCCTCGCCAAAACCTGACAGTCGGCACCCCACCCATTGCGGACGTTGCCGACGCTGGCTTTTTAGCGCTCGTTTTCGACACCTAAGGTAAGCGCACACGGTCCCACCACGAACATCATATTTTCATCGACGGTGAATCGTATCCATGTCCGTTTCGGAGATTCCTGCAAGTATTTGCGAGCGAGTTAGCGGTTAACCAGCCAGTCGCGAACCAGAACGCAACGAAGGCCAGAAAATGAAACCACGCGAGCCGCGCCGAAAAGTCATGGTCTCGGCTCGCATGCGCGAAGGCTCGCATTGGTGCGATATGCGGATTCTCGATATTTCTACAGGCGGTCTTTGCCTGCGTGGCGAAAATGCTCCTCCCCAGCGCGGGACCTATGTCGAGCTTCATCGCGGGTGCCACCAAATTATAGCTCGCGTGGTGTGGTCG
>Ga0136634_10000694_pt1 | contig 14034 bp, 17 predicted proteins | sample AntDrymUQ8332106_2_FD_104654 | JGI IMG/M metagenome (GOLD analysis project Ga0136634, IMG submission 104654) | Polar desert sand microbial communities from Dry Valleys, Antarctica - metaG UQ833 (21.06) | ecosystem: Environmental > Terrestrial > Soil > Desert | place: Antarctica: Dry Valley... | reverse complement strand
TGGCGGTGCTGCGCGGCAATCTCGCACCGCGCGGCGCGATCATCAAGCAATCGGCGGCATCGCCCAAGCTGATGCAGCACACCGGGCGCGCCGTCGTGTTCGATTCACTTGAAGACCTCGCAAATCGTATTGACGATGACGCGCTCGATGTCACCGCCGATGACGTCCTCGTGCTGCGCAACGCCGGCCCCAAGGGCGCGCCGGGCATGCCCGAAGCCGGTTACTTGCCGATCCCGAAAAAACTTGCGCGTGCCGGTGTCAAGGACATGGTGCGCATCTCCGATGCCCGCATGAGCGGCACGGCGTTCGGCACCATCGTGCTGCACATCACACCGGAAAGCGCCGTGGGCGGTCCACTGGCTCTGGTGCGCAATGGCGATCAGATCAAGCTCGATGTCGAAGCGCGCAGCATTGAGCTGCAGGTGAGTGACGCCGAGCTTTCGAAGCGGCGATCGCAGGCCGGTGCTGTCGTTGAACCGACAATGGCGCGCGGCTATGGCGCGCTCTTCATGCGCACCGTGCTGCAGGCCGATCAGGGCTGCGACTTCGATTTCCTTGTGCCTCCCTCCACACCTTGAACTGACATGCCAACCCAACTTCGCGGCGTGATCGCTGCTGCTGCAACACCGCTGAATCCCGATCTGAGCATCGACATCGATCGCCTGATCGAGCATTGCCGTGCGTTGCTCGCCGAAGGGTGCGATGGCATCAATCTTCTCGGGACGACCGGTGAGGCCACATCGTTTTCAGTCGAGCAGCGCATCGCCACGATGCAGGCCGTTGCGCGTTCCAATCTGCCGTTGTCCCAAATCATGGCTGGCACCGGCGCCGCGTCGTTGGACGACGCAGTACGGCTGACGCGCACAGCGCGCGATCTCGATCTTGCCGGTGCGCTGGTATTGCCGCCGTTCTATTACAGACCGATCGACAACGAAGGACTGCATGCCTATTTCGACGCGTTGATCGCTCGTGTCGGTGCTGGCCTGCGCCTGTATCTCTATAACTTCCCGCAGTTGTCGGGCGTGCTGTACCCGCTGGAGTTCGTGCAGGCGCTGAAGCAAAAATATCCGCGACAGCTGCTGGGTCTGAAGGACAGCTCAGGAGACAACAACTACGCTATCGCGATGGCGCGGGGCGTCAGTGATTTCGATGTGTTTCCAAGTGCGGAAGGCACGTTGAAGGATGCCGATCGCTACGGCTGGGCCGGCTGCATCTCGGCGACTGTCAACGTGACCGTGCGCGCGGCCGCTGCTGGTTGGAAAGCGCGCGGTACCGCGCAGGGTGAACAGGCTGTTGCAGCCGCCGCCGCGCAGCGCGCGATTCTCGCGCGTTCACCGGTGATCGCTGCGGTCAAGCAGGCACTTGCGGTCAAGTATCAGCACGCCGAATGGGCGCGCATGGTTCCTCCACTGCATTCGCTCAACGCCGAACAGTCCGAGCAGCAGGCGCGAGATCTTGCGACAAGCGGAATCTAGAAAGCGACAGCCATGTCAGCGGCCGCCGGAGACGTCGATGATCGCGCCGTGCACGTAGGATGCTGCGCTAGACACCAGCCATAGCGCGACCTCCGCGACTTCGCTGACAGAGCCTGAGCGGCCCATGGGAACGGCAGTCTTCGCAAGGCGTTCCATCTGCTCGAGGCCGCCGTGTGCGTCGTGAATATCGGTCGCGATCAGCCCCGGGCGCATCGCGTTGACGCGAATACCTTGCGTGCCGACTTCCTTTGCCAACGCCAGCGTGAACGCATCAATTGCGCCTTTGGTCGCCGCATAAGCCGATCCACCTGAAAGTCCACCGGTACGTGCGGCGACCGACGACATATTGACGATTGCACCACCGCGACCGCCCTGCGCGGCCGACATGCGGCGCACGGCTTCTCGCGCGCAATAGAACTGGCTGAACACATTTGCCAGGAAAACTTCGTTCAATTGAGCGAAGTCAGCATCGGCCACATTGAACTTGCTCAGCATGCCTGCGTTGTTGATCAGCGCATCGAGCGTGCCGAGCTCCGCATCGAGCTGCTCGAACATCTTCGTGACCTGCGCTGGGTCCCCCGCATCGGCCCGCAGCGCGATGGCGTCGCTGCCATTGGCTTTAATCTCCGCGACCACCTCGCGCGCTTGCTGATCGCTGCGATTGAAGTTGACGCCGACCTTGTAGCCGGAGCGACCGGCGAGCTTCGCGATTTCAGCGCCGATGCCGCGGCTGGCACCGGTAACGAGCATGATGGGTTGCTTCATTCGGCCAGTGTCTGAGTGTTCTTGAGAGATTTCATGACATAAGTCTGAGCGCGTCCTCATTCTAAGTAAACGGTAAACCGGCTCTGTTCAGCGGAGATGCGGGGGGCTGAACAGGTTAAGGCGGCGTCGGCGGAAAACAACGGCAGTTAAACCGGCCAACTTTTCGCGCCGCAGCGCGGTAACTTTGGCAACATAGGGTGTTCAGAAGTCTTGCAGGCCCGAAATTGAATTACCAGCACTTTGACATCGCTCAACCGTTGGCACGCAAGGAGGCAGCTCCCGCGGTGATGCCTATGCGGTTCAAGCACACCGAGTTGTTCGGCGCGAAGTCCAAGTGGCTGCCGCCGTTTAGGCTGACGCCTTCGTTTGCCAGTGCCGATGGACAAAGCATTATTTACCGGCGCCGGTCGCAGGTCGTGCTGGTCGGTGAAGGCGGCGAGACGGTCGCGGGGCAGGCAACGTCGTTCGCCATTGGAACCGGCGATATGCGGGTGCGAATCGACCAGCACGGCTACGCACGCATCGTGCGACCAATGCGTTCGAGCCAGGCGATTGACCCGGTATCCAACGTCGTCGATGGCGCCGCTGACATGGAGCGTGAAGGCGCGCTGGCGGTCTGTTCGCACCTGAACGAGCACGTCGAGTCACTCGCATTTCCACACCGGTGGACGCCATCACCCGATCACGTTCTGCTGCCGGTTGCTGCTCGCGCATTTTCCGAGAAGCAGCCGCGGGCGCCAAAAGCATCGATATCGACCGACCCGCGCGTCAAGGCAGCTGCCGACCCGCAGGCGATGAACGATTATCTTGACGCCCGTGCCGCGTGGCTGGCACGTCGTCTTGCTTGGGACGCGTCGCAGCGTTCGATTCATCAGCTGAAGGACAAAGCGGCCGCCGGCGATCTCGACGCAATGCGCGACTACCTGATGCGGTGCCTGCACGACGTGTTGTGGCCGCTGCCGACGACGATCAGTTTCGAATTCACAGGCGCAACTGAGGCGCGGCTTGATTTTATCGTTCCGCCGGTCGACGCAATACCAGACCGTGAAGCTGCGATGGCGAGCGGCAATCGGGTTGAGATCCGTCGCATGACGGAGCTCTCGCACGTCAAGCTGCACAACCTGCACGCACTCGGCCTGACGGTTCGGCTGATCGGTGAACTGTTCGCCGCGCTACCCACGATCGAAGAAGTCACTGTATCGGCCCAGCAGCTGCCTGCCAACGGCAAGCCCCAGCGCTACGTAGCGTCCGCGCAGACGGATCGACGGGTGTGGTCGTCAGTGCACTCGCATGGCGCGGCCACGGCCGATCAGGCGATTCATTGTCTGAGTCAACTCGGCGCACGCTGCAACCTGACCGCACTTGGACAATTTTTGCCGATTGCCCCGTTCGACTAGAACAAAGCGCTGGCACAATCGCTTACAGCAGTTTTGTGTGACGTTCGTGCAAGCCGACGAGTTACCGGGAGGATCAAATGGCCAAAGGTCAGGTTCGAAGCAACAAGGAAAAGAAAAAGCCGAAGCAGGAAAAAAAGCCGACTGCGCCAGCGCTGCCTTTCGGTTCAACCAAGGGCAAGAGCTCCACACCAAACAAGTAGGTTGTTAAAACTCTTCGCTGCCCGCGTTGTCCTTGCGGCGTGCGTCGGCGCGCGCCTTTAGATTCGCCGTTGCATCCACGAAGGTTGCGGTGCTCGTGGGCGCCACCATGCGGACCGCGGGCCAGTGCAGCGAACTCATATAAAGCGAATCGCCGAGCTGGTGTTCGGTCGAATAGCGGTACATCGCAAACGTCGCCGTCCCGAGCACGGTGAGCGCAACTGCAAATCGCCGTGCGAACGCCAGGGACAGCGGCATGATCGTGGCAACGTGGAAGTACACGGCGATCGAAAGCAGCGCGAGGCTCAGATACGACTCGTATCGCGATAGCCACTCCAGCGAAAACGCGTAGGCCAATAGCTCGGCAACAAACGATGTGACGAGTGACGCCACGAGGAGCGCGGTTCCAATCAACAAGTGGCGGCCAAAGCGCGCGCGGCCGCCAAAGAGCCGATTCAGCAGCGCCCACGCGCCAGCCCACAGCAGCATCGCGCCCACGAATGTGGCAACACTGGTTTGATAGAGAAGGTTTTCCTGCGTGCTCGTGTCGGCGCTCCATGCGCTGAACAGTCCCAGCACACACAGCAGCGCCAGCGCCACGATCGCCGGGCGCATCCCTTCCCATCCGTGCGAAGTTTTGTCGAGCCGCTCGGGTGCGACCGCGTAGCCGACCGGCCGTACCCGAAACGTGCTGTGGCCCGCCCGCACCAGTGTGTCTGGCGTCAGCACAATCTCTGTCGATGGCTTGGTGACGCGTTGCCATAACGACCATCTGCTCACCGCGTGAATGCCGTTTCGACTGTCTGTGTCGCGCGCGACAAGCACGCCGTCATCGCGCCGTTCAATGCGCACGTGCGTGGGCGCAACAAATGGGTCATCAACGATGACATGGTTGCCGTAGCCCCGGCCAATATTCACGGGCAGTTCGCTGCAACGGTGACGCGACACCACCACCCCATTGCGATCAAGAAGTTCGATGATCACCGCAAGCTCGAGCTCACTCATGGCCGGCGTCCGATCGCGTCGAGAAAAGCCTTGGTGATGCGCTGGCCGTTCTCGAGTGTTACGCCCGATGCATCCATCCGTGTGTGCAGCCCGCTGTGGCTGTCGTCCACCGTGGCTGCCATCAGGGCGAAGTCGTACAGCCCCTCAAATTTGCGCAGCGCACGCACGCACACGACCGCTCGCACCGGCACGCTGTTTTGGCTGTCGCCTTTGACAAACGCGTCGGTACATTCGGGGCCCGTCCGATGACGATCGCGGTGTGAACCGAACGTTTCGTTCTTGTACGACTTGCCGTAGATCTGCAGGAAGCGAAACGAATCCAGCTGTTCGGTTGCATAGTATTCATGCCGCACGTTGATGAAGCCGGTGCGCAGCGCATCCTCTACGCCAACCACTGATTCGTTTTGGCAATGCAGTCGCGAGTAGTGGTACTTCAGCTGCGGCATGCTGGGATCGTCGCCCCAGCACCGAATTCCCTGCATCTCGTTGATCGGTGCCGCATAAGGGCCCATCGCTCGCGTGGCGAGCGGAGCCTTCAGCAGTTGATCGGCCATCATGCTTTGATGCGTTGTCAGCTGCTGGCCGATCTCGCTGCGGAATTCCTGCTGCGATGGCTGGGCAGCGATGGCCGTGCCCCGTTGCAGCAACGCCGCCACAAACTGCGCGGGCACCAGAAAGCTGATCTGTTCGCCGTCGAGCCGCTTCGATACATTGACGCCAACGACCTCGCCCGACTCGTCCACAGACGGGCCGCCGCTCATGCCCGAATTGATCGCACCGGAGAACAGGATCTGCGGGTAATACGGACGCGTGATCTGCCCGTTAAATGCACCTTCGGAAATTGCAAAGCCGAGGTCGAGCGGATTGCCCAGCGAGTAAAGCCGCTCGCCCTGCCGCAGAGCCCTCGAACTGATCTTCAGTGGCGGCCAGTCGCGGCGCTTGGCGATGCGGATCAGCGCGAGGTCGTGCAGCACGTCGATCTTTAGCACCGTGACGTCGTCGCGCTCGCCCGACGCAGTCACGGCCTCGGCGACGTAGCGGTTCGGGTCGAGCACCAGCTTGGCCACGACGTGATAGTTCGTGATGGCGAGTCCGCCGCTGCCGACTACGAATCCGGAGCCTGTAGTTGCCTGCGAGCGCCCCGACGCCGTCAGCACGCGCACCTGGAACAGCGAGCTCTTGGCGCGTTCGTAGATACGAGTCGCGTCGCGACTCAGCTCCTGAGGTTTGATGTCGGTGGCCGTCGGCGCAGTCTGCGCAACACCTTGCGCGCAGACGACCGATGCAACCAGAACACAGGCCGTCGCGGCGCGGCTCCCGGCAATTGCGCGGCGGCAAACACCTCCCGATCGGTCAGAACGCATTCCATGTCGCAAACGAAGAAATTCGGCAAGTCTCATACGTGGCAAGCATCCTAAGCGAACAGCGCCACCGAAGATGGTATCGCCGGGAATCCACGTTAACTTAGCGATTGCAGAAACGCGATTACTACGCAGCCAGTCAACACACCCGCAAGAAGGTTGCGCCGGGTCATCACGAAGTACACCACGAGCCCGCATGCCGTCGCGGCGAGCCGTACGCCGAGGCTCGTAGTGGCCAACACGCCTACCGGTTCGATCAGCATCCGCGAAACCAGGCCCGCGACCATTGCGAGCGCCACGCACGCCATCCATGTGAACACTTCGCCATTGGGGTCGAGCCGGCCGGCGACCGCAACTCCGAGCGCACGCCAAACGTAAGTGCCGGCCGCACAGGCAAGCACGAGCAGCAACGGATCACGCACGGCGGCTCCAGCGATGCAGAGCGTATGCCGCGGTTCCGCCAACAAACCCTGCTGCGAGGACGCTCCACTGCGGCGCGAGTGCGTAGGCAACGGGCCCCGCAACTGCACCGGCAACTAGCGCGAGGCGTCCGGACGCAGCCCTGGTTTCGCCCGCCAGAATCAGCAGAAAGTAAATCGGATTCATGAACACCAGAGCGAGCTTGACGAGCTCGCTCATCGCGCCCGCAGCGAAGTATCCGACCACGCTCGCGGCGGTCGACCCCAGCCAGCAGACCAGTGCGAAACCGACAAAGTACGGCAGTCGTTGCTCGGCAGGCACCTGAGGACATCGATTGACAGCCGCGACCCAGCACGTCATCGCGATCAGCTGCGCCGATGCGTACATCTGCCAACTGCTGTAGCGCGGATTCCGCATCAATGCCATCAGAACCGTCGTCATCGGCAGGAACCGTGAGGCCGACAGACTGACCGCGAGGATGATCAGCACGAGCTGAGCGCTTACTGCATGCATCTCGAGCATGATCAGTTGGCCCGGCAGTGCCCAGATCAGCAGCGACGACGCAACGATCACATGCAGCGGAAAGTCGAAGCCCGAAGCCAACGCGCCGTAGCCGACATAGCCTGCGGCCAGTACGGCGAGCGGCGCTCCGACGGCCTCACGCGCACCCGCGGCGAGTGCGGCTCGCGGGGTTTGGTAATTAATCGTCGGCTCGTCCACGTGCGGTCCCTTAATTCATTCCAAAGCGCTCTTATCGACAAGACTAACGGCCCGGTTAATGGCCGCCCAGCTAACGGCATCTGGCCGTAGGCGCGGCGCTTGCGTGTTTGCAGACGGGCACTGCCTCGGCCAGTGCCCGCAATAACTCATTGGGGAGCAGAACGTGCGGATAACTCATTGGTTGCAGGGAGTATTGATGATCGGATCGCTTATAGCGTTGCTGGCCTGCGACCCGAGCGGCCGCGCGTATGAGGATATGCGGCTCGAACAATTGAAAGAAGGGGTTTCAACAGAGCAGGAAGTGCGCCGCCTTTTCGGTGCGCCATCGGCAGTGCGTCAGACGGCAGGCGGCAAGGGCCTGGTTTACCCGCTCGGGCCCGAGGGGCCGCACACGCTGTTGATTCGCATCGATGGCGATGGCCGTTATCAGGGCAGAGAAAACCTTCTGACGCGTGAAAATTTCGACCGCGTTGCGCGCGGGCAAAAGGAAAAAGACGTCATAGACTTGCTGGGCCCGCCGGGGCGCACGCAGAAATACGCGCTGAAACGAGAGACCGCGTGGGAGTGGCGGTTTCTCGATGGCAATGAAGTGCGGCTGTATGTTGTGATGTTCGATGCCACTGGCACAGTCGTCAGCTCGACCATCGAAGAAGATCCGCGCCGGTCAGGCGCGTGACCGGTCATCGCATCGCGATCGATTGAGCGTCCGGGCACGTCGCATGGCTCTTCGAGTCACGCCACTGCGACTCTGCTCGAGTTGCTGGCGAATATTCACGGGTGACGTACGCTCTCCAGATAACCCAAAGCCAGCAGCAGCCAAGTGAGCGCCCCCCAAACAAATGCCCTGAATCCTCGTGTGACGCCGCGCGAGATCGTGCGTCACCTGGACCAGTACGTCATCGGTCAGGACGACGCCAAGAAGACGTTGGCTGTTGCCGTCTACGCGCACTACCAGAAGCTCGCACTGTCGCGCGACTCTGGGCTTGAGATCACCAAGAGCAATGTGCTGCTGGTGGGCCCGACCGGCACCGGCAAGACGCTGCTGTGTGATTCGCTGGCGCGGTTGCTGAAGGTTCCGTTTGTAACTGCCGACGCGACGTCGCTCGCTCAGTCGCGTTACGTCAACGATGAGATCCAGGCGATCCTTGAGCGTCTGCATGACAAGGCCGAAGGCGAGGTGACTCGCACGCAGCACGGGATTGTGTTCATCGATGAGATCGACAAGCTGAAGTCTGCATCCGCCGCGTCGGACCGCGGCCCGTCAGGTGAAAGCGTGCAGCATGCGCTGCTGAAGATCATGGAAGGCGCTCCGGTTCGCCTCGCGAGCGGCGAGTATCTCGACACGACACACGTTCTGTTTATCTGCGGCGGCGCGTTTGTCGGGCTCAACGCAATCATGTCGAACAATCAGGGCTTCGGCTTCGTCTCCACATCCGAGGAACACAACCGCAGGATGGTCGAGCGGCTCAACGAGCGTGTCAAACCGACCGACCTCGTCGAGTTCGGCCTGATCCCTGAATTCAGCGGCCGGCTCACCACGGTTGCCCGGCTGGGCGACCTCTCGCGCGACATGCTGGTGCGAATCATGACCGAACCGCGCAACTGCATCTACCGGCAGTTCCAGGCCATTCTCAAGGTTCAAGGCGTCGAACTTGTCGTCGCACCGCGCGCGTTCGAGGAGATTGCCGATCTGGCCGTTGAATACAAGTCTGGCGCGCGCAGCCTGCGCGGATTGTTCGAAGAACTGATCGCACCGGTGCTGTACGCGGTGCCGGACCATCCGGAGATCAAGCGGGTCGAGCTGTCGTCGATCTTTGCAGAGCCGCGCTACATGCGCGCAGGGTGACGGCGCTTGACCAATTAGCCGGCCGGACATAGTATTCCTTACTCTAGGTAAGGAAGCGCATGGCTACCAGCACTCTGACGTCCAAGGGCCAGATCACGATTCCGCAATCAGTGAGGGATGCGCTCGGGCTGCAGGCGGGCGACAAGGTTGACTTTGTCAGGGAGGAGCCTGGAACTTACAAAGTGGTTGCGCTGCGCAAGGACGCCAGGTCCCTGCGTGGAAGATTTTCTGGTCGGGTTCGGCGGCCCGTATCGATCGAGCAAATGGGCGACGCGGTAGCCGCCGAGGTCGCAGAGCGAGGCGGGCCCCAGCCGCCAAAGCGCATCAAGCGCAAATGATTGGCCTCGATTCGAACGTGATCGTTCGCTACCTGACGCAGGATGATCCAGTTCAATCCGCGCGTGCCAATCGGCTGATCGAGCGGCAACTGAGTGAAAATGCACCGGGTTTCATAAGTCAGATCGTGCTGGTCGAGCTGTGTTGGGTCTTGAAGCGGCTCTACCGCGCTACCGGAGCCGAACTCAGGCAGACCGTTCAGGACTTGCTCGATGCTCGCCAGTTCATGGTTGAGCAGCGCGGAGCAGTAATTCAGGCCGTTAAGAAGCTCGACACGGCCGGTGACATCGCCGATTCTTTGATAGTGGAAGTGGCGCGGACCGTTGGTTGTGAACGCATCGTTACCTTCGAGAAGAACGCGAGCAAAGTGGGAATGGAGCTGCTGAAGTAGGGTCGTCGCCCACCACGCACTGGCTGCGTTTGGTCACAAACCACGCGCCCGGTTCACTTCGCTCCTTGAGCTACAGCGATCCTGCGGCGCAGTCGCTCCGCTTCAGCGCTATCACCGCCCTTCTCCGCCAGCGCGAGCTGCACGCCCAACCACGCGAGCAGCGGACGGCGCCAGCCCTGTGATGACGCGGTTTCGGCAGCGAGTGCGACGGTAGCGGGGCTCGCGCGACCAGACTGAAACAACACGCCACTGGCCACCAACCGTGACAGCGGATCTTCAATGCTGCGCAATGATGCTGCCGCACCTTCTCCGCTCGCCGCCGCGACTGCGCGATGCTGCGGCGGCAGCAATGCAACATCCTGAGAAGCGATGCGGCCCGCTAAATATTCCGCGTACGCCCTCTCCGGCGCAGCAGCGTCCGACTTGAACTTCTCGTAACCCGCGCACGGTTCAAACACCAGACTTGCAACTTGCGCAGCGCATCGCACGAGTTCGCCACGCGCCATCAGATCGAGCCGACCGGTACGTCCGATCTCCTGGCGGGCACGCGTGAACTCAACTTCTGCAACACGGGTGCTGCCTTCAAGGTAGGCGTCGGTCCCGCGATCGAGCGCCGACTTGGCGTTGTCTTGCCAATCGGGAACCGGCGGGCCACTCGCGCAACCGGCGAGCATCGCCACAGTGACAAGCACTGCCTGCCTCATGGCAGCTTGATCTCCGGCTGCCGTGAGAAAGGCCAGCGGCGGTTCAGCTGATCGATCATCCCCTCGACCTTGCGCAAGCTGGTGTCAACCTCGGCCCGCAATTGATCGAGATCGTTGGTTGCGACTTTGGCGTTGCTCGCGATCGCCTGTGCATCAGTCAATATCAAGTCAACTTTCTTCAAGCTCGCGCGCGCTTCGTTCAGCGCTCCGTTGATCTGGGCAACGGCTTCGCGCGCCTCGGGCATCACACCCTTGCTGCCGAATACCTGCGCATCCGCCTTCGCTGCAATGCTGTCGACCTTGGCCAGCAACGCGTTGGTGCGGTCGAGCGCGCTGATCAGTTTCTTCGCATTGGCTTCGTCGCCGAGCAGCACGCCGAGCGCGCCGCGCGTCTTCAGCTGCTCGGTAACCGATTGCAGGTTGGCAAGGCTGGCGGCGATCGGCGAATCGGCTGCCGTCAACGCTGTCAGGTTCTTCATCAGCTCACGCGCGTCGGCCACCAGACGGGGAATCTCTGCCGTCGCATCGCCGATCAACACTTTGAATTCAACACCGTCGGCCAGAGGCGGGTCATCGGGAACACCGGTGAACGCGCGCAGGTTGCTGCCGCCGACTAATCCGCGTCTCAATGTGAACACACTACTGGCACGCAGCAGAGGCCAGTCCTTCTGCGGCACGTCGACTTGAATGCGCACGCCGCCGCCTTGGGCCAGTTCAACACGCTGCACGCGGCCAATCGGAAAACCCGAGAACGTCAGGTCCATACCGATCGAAACGCCCTCGGAATCCTCGGCGAGCAGGAAAAGTTCGTTCGTGTCTTCGAAGATGCCGCGCGCATACATCACGTACAAAGCCGCCCCGCCAACCAACAACGCCAGCAGAATCAGTAGCACCGCCGCCCTGAACTCGACGTTCTTTGGAACTTGCGGGGGCAAAGGTGTGAGATCGTTCTGCACGTTACTTAATAGTAGTTGCCGATCAGGGAGGCCACTTCGATCAGCAGAACCGCTGAAAACAGCCGCACCAACCCATGCAGCTCTGCGCTCGTGCGGCGCCGCCGATCCAACCTTGCTTCATAGACCACCGTGGCAATCGGAATCAACGCGACGGCAAGACTCAAAAAGAATGTCTTCAGCGTAAAGATCACCACGACTGCTGGCGAGAACACGTGACCCACCGAGCGCGTATAGCTCCCGAATGCCGCACCGGTGAATCCATGCACTGTCACGTACGCGAGGAGCAACGCAACGACGCAGCTCACTGCCGCCAGCATCAACGTCGAGAACATCCCCGCCACCATCCGCGGCAGCACTTCGCGCTGCAGCGGATTGACGCCCTGCTGCTTCAGCGCTTCGAATGCGCCGCCGTCACGCAAGGCTGCGATCTCCGCCGCATTCGGGATCGCGCAACGCAGCGCGACAAACAGCGCTGCCGTCAGCGGGATCAGCTCCAGCACCAGAACGCGCACCACCATATCAAGCGCGTAGCGCGACAAGCCGTAGCTCAGCGCCGTCACCACCACGATGCGGACGATCACCAGGCTGATTAACGACGACAGCACCGTGAACCAGGGAAGGATGGGCGCCGTGGCCTGGTACGCCTCGCGCGCCAGCACCAACCGCGTGTCGCGGTCGTAACTCGACGGCGACAGCGCCAGCACCAGGATCACCGCTCCAAGGTGCGCGATCTGCCACCAGCCGACGAACCACTGCAGCGCGCCGCGGCCGAGTGACAGCAGCCCGTTCGATGACGATAAGGTCGATGCCATGCAGTAATGATAGGTGTGACGGCCGTCGTGGTGAGCATGGAGGCCAACTCGGACCCCAGTAGATAACGCAAAATGCACCATTGAATCCCGGCTTGCGGCCTACGTGAAAGATTTCCGCGACATCTCGGCGCCGTCATCGAGTGGCGTCACCCTGATCGAGCTGCTGGCGGTCATGGCGATCATCGCCATACTTGCATTGATGGCGATTCCAAGCTTTCACGACAGATACATTCGCGAGCAGGTCATCGAGGCAATGAAGCTGACCGACATCGCCAAAGGGCCCATCGCCGCCGCGTGGACGACGACCAAGATTTTCCTCGAAGACAACGCCGCGGCGGGTTTGCCTGTGCCAGATAGGGTGGTCAGCAACCACGTTAAGTCGCTGACTATCGAAGCGGGTGCCATCCATGTGGTGTTTGGAAATCAGGCCATGGGCGCGCTGCGCGGCAAAACCTTAAGCCTGCGCCCTGCGGTGATCGACGATGCCCCCGTCGTACCCGTGGCCTGGGTGTGCGGCTTTGCGGTGGCGCCAGAGAAGATGACGATATCCGCGGCCAACAAAACGGATTTACCCAGGCATTGGTTGCCCGTCAACTGCCGTTAAAGCAGCTGCATCTGCGCATTGGGACTGATTCGCGAGGCGACGACTGATCAAGGCTCTGTGCCTGATCCGTGGCGAAGCGCGCGCCACACCATCCACACCAGTAGGACGGCGACGATCACTGCGCCAAGCCCGAACGCGCCTCGACACACGAGGTCCGAGCCACCGCTGCTGAAAAATGGTCCACTTACTGAACACTCGCGTTTGCCCGGGCCGAAGGCAGCCCATGCGCCGGGCACGCCCAACGAAGCTACGCATGCCACAGCGAGCCATGCATGCGTGCGGTGAAGTGCGAACTCATGAGCGATGATGGCGAGGCCGGCGAACACGAACGCCGCGCACGCCACATACGCTACCCAGGCTGGAACATTCAATGTTTCCGGGCGCAAATAGATCATTGCTGCCGCCAGTACGCCGGCCGCGATCGCTACCAGCCCGCCCCCCAGTTGCTGTCGGCGTTCAGTCATGGTGCGCACTCTAAACAGGAAACCGCAGTTCGCCTTGTCTCATGAGACTGAGCAAGGATTACCATTCGCGGCACCTCGCGCACAACAATTTTAAGCGGGGATAACCCGGGAGGAATCGATGAAATTTCCGACAACGTTTGCATGGCTTGCTGCTGGCTTGCTGTGGTTAACGGCCGCACCGATTGCATTAGCGGCCGACGATGCAGCAACTATCCGCGCGAATACTGAAGCCTGGTTCAAGGCATTCAACGCCGGCAATGCGGACGCCGTCGCTGCGTCCTACGCCGACGACGCCATCGTCATGGCACCGGGCTCGCCATCCGCGAGCGGCAAAGCCGCAATCAAACAGCTCATCGTCAAGGAAATCGCCGGGGCCAAGTCGGGCGGCGTCACGCTGGGCCAGGGCAAGCTCAATGATGTTGCCGTCAAAGGCGATATGGCGTGGCACGCAGGAACGTACTCGGTGATGAAAGACGGCAAAACCGTCGACACCGGCGGCTACATGGAGGTCTTGCGCAAGAAGGGCGGCAAGTGGCTGATCGTGCGCGACATCTGGAACTCGTCGACGCCGCCCGCGGCC
>Ga0136634_10000693_pt1 | contig 14035 bp, 11 predicted proteins | sample AntDrymUQ8332106_2_FD_104654 | JGI IMG/M metagenome (GOLD analysis project Ga0136634, IMG submission 104654) | Polar desert sand microbial communities from Dry Valleys, Antarctica - metaG UQ833 (21.06) | ecosystem: Environmental > Terrestrial > Soil > Desert | place: Antarctica: Dry Valley... | reverse complement strand
CTGGTAAAGCTCGGATTTCCACCACTGATCTTTGTAAACCATGTTAGTTGACCGTTCGGGCCACCGCCGGTATTTCGTACAACTACATAATCGGTTCTGCCGTCGCCGTTTATATCGACCACAGCGTCATTGGCCACATTAGGCCTTCCAGGCGTCAGAGCGCCGCCCTGGCTTGCAGGAAAATTGGCGGTGCGGACGGTTGAACTGAATCCTGTGTTATCGTTTGAACCAAAAAGAGCTCCTCCGAAAAATGCCGCCGCAGAATTAGGCGTGGTATTTCCCGGAAAGCGCACGGCAGCGCCGATCGTGCCGGCTGCCGACGTCAATACAACACCGCCGTAGGTAATATCGCCCGCTCCGCCATCGTTAAACGCAACAGCATCAATAACAACCGCACCGGCCGGCAGCAATTCGAGCGTTCCGTTGTTGTCGATATCGTAATCCGTTCCCAGAACGATCGGGTTAGTAGGGCTGCTTATCAGTAAAAAAGAATTTGTGCCGTTTTGAAGCGCACCGCCGGCGTTGTCAAGAATGGCTTGTTGATTAACGATTGTTCCCGGCGGATACACCCGGTTACCGCAGGGCACTGTGCCTGTAATAATCAACAGGCCCGTTGAGCCAAGCGTCACACTATTGATCGTAATTAGCGCTGTAACAACGCCGGGCGTCGAAGTTATGTCCCCTTCGATCGAGGCGAAGTATAGATTCGTAAGTGTGGCACCGGGCGTGCCGATAAGTTCTATGTACTCGCATGAATTATCAGTCCCGCCCGGATTGACAACAAGCTCGTTAATAAGTGCCTGCGCGGAAGCGTTCATCGAAAAAACAGTCCAGAGACAGCAGAATGCTGCTCCTAGAAAAACAGATTTCTTCATTATATTCTCCTTATTTTGACAAAGTCCGCTATTTTGGGAGCGGGACCCGTGTAAGAGTGGTGTTATGCGATCATCGCTCGATAATCGATTATATTTTTTTAGATAGTAACATAAAATGAATTGCAATAGGGAATAATTTCCCGATTAAATCAATCTTAAGCGCGAAAGGCTTTATTAAGCCTTCACGCCGACGCCGCTTTTTGGTAAAATGAAGATTATAGTATGAGCGAGGCACAAATATGAGGTATCAAATTCCTTGTCTGTTTTTGATCGTTTTCGGAAGTTGTCTGACTGCACTGGATGCTCAGGACAATAAGCCTCAAAAAGATCCTGAAGACGAGATCATCAGGATCGATACGGAGCTGGTTGAAGTTCCTGTTGTAGTTATGGACAAGGTTGGCAAGCCTTTGCTCAATCTTAAACAAACGAATTTTAATATTTTCGAGGACGGCAGGCGCCAGGAAGTATCTGACTTTTCGGCGACCAGCTCTCCGTTTGAAGTCGCTCTTCTGCTGGATACATCCGGCTCGGCGCGTTCCGATCTGCAGTTGATCCAGCGATCCGCGCAGAATTTTATAAACGCCCTGCGTCCCGGCGACAGGGTTTCGATAATTTCATTCAAAACCGACGTCAAAAATAACCGCCCTGAACCCGTTACCGAGGTTTTAAGCGGCCTTACCGATGACAGAAGTGCCTTACGAACTGCTCTGGAACAAATAAAAACAAGTAATGGTACACCGTATTATGACGGACTTTTAAAGATTGTCGAAAGTATATTTCACAAAGCTCCGAAGGCCGAGTTCCGCGGCCGCCGCGCTCTTGTCGCGTTGACCGACGGGGTGGACTCGACAAGCAGCTCCGATTTTGAAGAGGCTAAAGAAATGCTGGAAAATGCCGGCATAATCACGTATTTTATCCAGGTCAACACCCGTGATTTTTTCGAACAAAACCTGCTAGGCGATTGCGAAAGCACGATCCGGTTTTCCTCGGCACAGATTCGGCGCTATTACCGCACTTTCAATGCCAACGCAAAAATGGAAAAGGCCACAAGCTTTTGCCAGCTAGGGGATTTCGAGAGGCTTGCGGTCAGTAAAAAGCTTTATGAGCTAGCGGCTGCGGAGATGAATTCACTCGCAAAGGCTTCGGGCGGGAAAGTTTTTCCGGTCGTTGATCTGAGCGATGCCCGAATAGCATTCAAAAGCGTTGCCGATGAGATCGGAACGAAATACAGTCTCGGATATTACTCCGCGAATGAAAAACGCGACGGAACTTATCGGAGAATAAAAGTAGAGCTGAAAGGCTTGCCGGTGGGAGCACAGGTCCGTGCAAGAGAAGGGTATACTGCGCCGGCAAATTAACGGATCATTTCGATTTTGCACAAATTCAGGTTCGACCAGTTCCGGTCCGCTGTCACAAATTTCGTAAGAGCCTCCGCTACATTCACCGTACTCATCGCTGATTCAGCGCGTATAGTCAAAAGTGACGTAAAATTAAATATGGCAGAAACGAAATTCAACCGCATTTGTTTGGTGGTACTCGATAGCGTGGGCATTGGTGAAATGCCGGACGCTGCAGATTGGGGCGATGCGGGGGCCGACACGCTCGGCAATATTTTACGTTTGCGAAAAGTATTTTTGCCGAATCTTCAAAAGCTTGGACTTGCTAATATTCGTCAGTTTACTGATCTTCCCGCCGTCGAAAAACCTATTAGTTCCTTCGGAAAATGCGCTCTCAAATCAAACGGTAAAGACACGACGACTGGCCATTGGGAAATGGCGGGGATAATTCTGAAAAAAGCGTTTCCGACTTTTCCGGACGGTTTTCCGCCCCGAATTATAGAAGATTTCGTATCTTTTGCAAATGTACCCGGAGTTCTCGGCAACGTTGCGGCCTCTGGAACTCGGATCATAAAAGATTTTGGCGAAGAGCACATTGCCACGGGCAAACCCATCGTTTATACGTCTGCCGATTCGGTTTTTCAGATCGCGGCACATGAAGAAATTATTTCGATAGAGCGGCTCTACGAAATTTGTAAAGTCGCCCGAAAAATTCTGGACGGTAAAGACAAGGTGGGACGGATTATTGCCCGGCCCTTCCTGGGCAGCAACGCCGAAAATTTTAAAAGCACCGAGAACCGCCACGATTACGCTGTACCGCCGCCGCGCGAAAACCTGCTTCCGCTCTTAAAAGATAATGGCCTCGACGTGGTTTGTATCGGCAAGATCGCCTCGATCTACGACGGCTTGGGCGTAACTCAAGACATCACGGCGAAAAACAATGAGCAGTCTATCGAGCAAACAATAAATTCCCTCAAAGCCGATTCCCGCGGCCTCATCTTCAGCAATCTGGTTGATTTCGATATGCTCTACGGCCACCGCCGCGATACGGAAGGCTACGCAAAAGCACTCGAACATTTTGACTACCGCCTGCCGGAAATTCTCGATGCTTTAAAAGATGACGATCTGCTGATTTTGACCGCCGACCACGGCAACGACCCGACAAAAGAAGGCTCAGACCATACACGCGAATACACGCCGCTTTTGGTTTACGGTAAACATGCAATTCCAGGCGTAAATCTGGGTACTCGTGAAAGCCTGGCCGACATCGGGCAGACAATTGCGGAAAATTTTGGTTTGGAATTGAAAAATGGCGCGAGCTTTCTGCCCGAACTAAAAGGCGATGTTGAGAGCATACCCCGACAAGATGCGTGATTTGACCCGCTAGTAGAGTATGTGATGACGCTACACGCCGCTGAAGAATGGAGAATTATCACCTCTCAATCTACGATATAGTAAACACAAATCCTAACGGGTAATATAGTCGAGCGTCAGCAAGCTTGAAACCGAAGAATGGGAGTATCTGATAGCGGGAAAAAGGCTTAACGATAAAGATATCATTGTAGTGGTTTAGTTTGAAAAAGCGACAAAATGTTAAAAATGTGTTAAGATCTTTTTATGACATTCAGCCCTTTAGCTATTAAGCGCAGACACGTCCTCGGCGATATTTATCCTCAATGCGATTCGGTCGAAAGTATTCCGGTATACATGGAGACGAAAACCGACGAACCGCTCGGGTTCGTGGACGAAAGCATGGGAGTTTACGCCGATACGTTCCTTTTTCACCTGCCCGAAGACGTTTGTAAAAAGCTCTCGTCGGGACATTACATTTATTCTTTCGATTACGAGCTAGGCGATACCAAAGACCCTCACACGAAAAAGAGACGCATTAAGCTCAACTACATCCTACTCACCGGCCGAAAAGCACCAGATGCCGTCAGTCGTACAAAAAGGCATGCCGCAGTACCTGTCGAAATTGTAGCGGAAGCAGCGGTTGAGGTTTAATACTAGTTGGGCGACTTCCGTTGTTCACGGTTCTGGATTTTCAGCGGGCTGAAAAATGTCCTCGATTCGTATATCGAATAAGCGAGCCATCTTGAAGGCTAGTGTTATGCTCGGTTCATACTTTTCAGTTTCAACAGCATTAACTGTCTGCCGTGATACGCCGAGCCGTTCTGCTACTTCAGCTTGCGACCATTTTTGTTCGGCGCGCAACACACGCAATCGGTTTTTCATTTGTATCTCCTTACCGAAACCACCAAACCAATCGCGTAGAAAAACGGCAGGAATATCCAAACGTGCCGATAACTCCAATCTTTCGGAGATAAACCCGTTGCCAGTTCCATTAAGCCGAGAATCATCAGAAGCAATATCGCTAGAGGGAATGCAATCGCTAAGGCTTCCAGATGAATACGCCGCCATAACTCATCGAGGCTGCGAATCTCCGCCAAGACCATTGACAGAAAAAGCACAAAAGGCAGAATTGGAAGAAGCGCAATGGCAACTCTTACCCAGCCTTGAAGCTGAAATTCGCCTAGCAAAACGCGTGCGCCGATATAACAGATTGCCCAAACTATTAAAGAGCCATATCCGAGAACCGCATCTCGCACCGAAGTTGAATTTGATTTGTCCATACTTTGAACTCCTGTTTGCAAAATTAAAAAGCAACTTCAATGTAGAGCAAACATTACACTTTGTCAAGCATACTTTACATTCAGTCAAGCACCATTGTCCTAAAGGCAATCTTTTTTCCGGTAAGCCGCCGCCCAACAATCCAATGGACGTGAGGGCGAAACAGCGACTTTCTTTTCACGTTGCTTCTTTACCCTAAACTTGCGTGTAGGCGGTTTTGCCCCACGTCATCTCAACCGTTAGGCTTTAGAAATGGAGGAGGAGTTGCGGTGAAGAACGAGTTTCCCGGTGCAGTACCTGAAATACCGGTAACTGACATGAACAAGGCTACGGCCTATTACGAGAGCAAACTTGGCTTCAACATAGATTGGGGTGGCGCCGAGGCCGGAATCGCCGGAATCTCGAAAGGGCACTGCAGGATGTTCCTCACCAATCGCGATTTCCGCGAGCAGTATGGCAATGCTGCGCCGATATTGATCTGGCTCAATCTCGACAGCAAAGAGGAAGTGAATGAATTGTACGAGTTGTGGAGCGTCAGCCAAGCAAAGATTATTTCTCCGCCGGAACCGATGCCCTGGGGTTTGCATGAATTCACGGTCGCGGATCTGGACGGCAATTTGTTTCGCGTGTTTTATGACTTTGCCACTCCGGAGCGCGAAAAGAATGCCTAACAAAGCCATGCACGCGACGTGCGAAAACGCACGCGCGTGATGGCCGACGTTCGACTGCTCATTTTAGTTAATGAGTGAATCTATAAAATTAACAAAATTTATAGTTACTTGTTTTTGCTTACTTGTTTTCGGTGGTGATGCGCTTGGACAAGCAACCGAAAGTTCTGTTTCCGAACTTCAGCGTGTTGCAAAAGTTCTCGAAAAGTCCGCAACCGTTGTAGGCTACGAAACAGTAAGAGGTTACCGTCCTTCGGATGAATGGGAAGCGGAAGAAAAGAAGGTCTTGCTTGAAAATCACGCATATTACACTTTGTTCGGCAAAGATTCAGACGGTTCGTGCCTTAGCACAAACGGGCGCATCGGCGTAACAATCTTAATCTTCAAAAGATGCTGAGTTTGCTCGTCGCAAAGTTGACGAAATGAAAAAGTATCATTCAGGTAATATGGGCGTTAAGGTTACAAAGCCTGATGAAACTGGATATTTTCTTGTGGAAGTCAATGGATACTATGCTGCCTTTGTTCGAGACACAGCAGTTATTTTCTTTGAGGATAGAAGCCGTGTCCAAACAGACGTTATAAAATCGCTCACTGAGTCATTTGCGCGAGAAGCACTTTAAAGTTTACGAAAGTTTACCCGACTGTCGCCCAAGCAACTTTTCTATCACTTGGTCTTTTGAAATTGTCTTTCGTATAGGCGGTTTAACCCCACGTCAATTCCGCGCTTGGAACTATATAGAGCTGGCGCGGCGATAATCTAAAAAGGCTCATCCGATTACCGGATGAAGCCTTTTTGTTAGTAAACAAATGCATTCGGTGAAGGCTTGTCATCGGCCTCTCCGAACGGCTTTATGCCAATGCCTGTTGTTGTGCCGATGTAATACCAGGTAGCGTTAGACGGCCGGAAGACGCCAAGATCTGTTTTCCCGTCACCGTCATAATCTGCGGGAACCGGTTTGTCACCGATGGTTCCCCATGAAGTAGTGCTTCCGTTGGCCTGGAACCACTGTCCGGTCGAGGGGCGAAAAACAGCGATATCGGTTTTGAAGTCGCCGTCATAATCCGCCGGGACGGGGATATCTCCGGCTATTCCCCAAGTTTGCGCAGTAAATCCTGCAGTTGATCTAAGAAAATACCAAGTGCTGTCCGACGGCCTGAAAACTGCAAGGTCAGCTTTGCCGTCACCATCAAAATCCCCGATCTGCGGCTTGTCTTCGGCGGTGCCGAACTGAGTTATCTCAAATGTTCCGTCGCCGCTACGCCTTTTGTACCAGGTCCCGTTCGACGGCCGGTAAACAATCAAATCGGCTTTGCCGTCGTAGTCGTGATCGGCAGGCACGGGAATATCTCCGTCCGCGCCCCAAACTGCAGTTTGAAAAGTGCCGCTGCCGGAATTATGCCAATACCAAGTTCCTGTCGAAGGTCGAAACACAGCCACGTCGCTTTTCCCGTCGCCGTCATAGTCCGCGGGAGCAAGCAGATCGCCCGTTATGCCAAACTGCATTGCAGTATATCCGGCCTGTCCGCGAAGGAGGTACCAGATATTATCAGACGGCCGGTACACAGTGAAATCGGCCTTGCCGTCCCCGTCGTAATCAAAAGGCGCTTTTGCTTTGGAAAGCGCGGTTATCGCCTCGGCAATTCTGATCCGCGGTTTTGAGATGCTGTTTCGCGTATCGGTAACCGGCAAGCCGGACACGGTCAAAGCGCCGAGCATTCTTGAAACCGAAGCATTCGGCTTGCTTTGCTTTAGGACAGCGAATGCTGCGGCAGCATGCGGTGCAGACATCGATGTGCCGGAATATCGGCTGAATCCGCCTCCGGCAATGGACGACTCAATCCAGCGGCCGGGAGCCAGCAAATTTAGAAATGAAACGCTGTTAGAGAAGCCTGAAATTCTGTCTTCAACAGTGCCGTTGCCGCCGTCATCGGTCGAGCCTACGCTTACCGCGCTCGATATGCAGGCAGGCGATGACATAGCGCCCGTGTAGCCCTCATTGCCCGAAGAGACTACCGTCGCGATTCCGCGCGAGCGCAGATTATCTATCGCGAGTTTGTATATTGAACGTGAAGAGTCGCAGCTTGCAGTGTAATTCCCTCCGCCGAGACTCAAATTGACTGCTGCGATGCTCATCGAATTTGAAAGCTCGAGTACACGCTCCAACGCCTGCAACTGGTCAGATGAGAATGATCTTACGCACGGAAAAGGATTTCCCGGACCGCACTCTTCTGCGGTGGCGAAATGCGAAAATACCTGAAGCGCGATGATATTTGCATCCTTTGCCACACCGCTAAATCCTTCGCCTCTCCCGCCGATAATCCCCGCGACATGTGTTCCGTGAGAGCAACCGCTGACAGCCGGCAGGCAGTTGAGGCCTGAATTTACCTCTATAGTTGATTCTACGCCGCCTGGGCAAAGACTTGTCGATTGTGCTGCGTATGTCGACGAAAAACAGCCTTCTGATACGACCTTTCCTGCTAAAAAGCTGTGATTTTTATCGACGCCGGTATCGAGGACTGCAACAGCTTGTCCTGCTCCGGAAAAACCCCGCGACCATGCTGTAGGAGCACCAATGACTAGAGAGCTTTCTGTAAGAGCCGGTTTGCTAAGCTCATCTTCCTCAATGGTCAATACCTTCGCATCGTTTTGCAGTTCTTCTAAATCAGCCTTGTCGGCTTCGACGGCAATAGCGGGAATAAATTTAAACTCTTTGTTCTCATCGTTTCTGAGCTTACCGTGACGGTTCAAAAAAATTGTTGCTGCCTGTTTGATTTTGGCGCGTTGTTCGCCACGCTCGGCAGATTTTAACGTGCCTTCCGGCCTGAATGCTGTATTAAGCCGGACGATTACGCGCAGTGATCCAGATCTCTCGGCTTTACTCTTTAATAGCTCAAATTTTGCATTTCTATCAGCTGGCTTAGCGGTATACGGCTCGGAAGATTGAGCCTGAGATTTCTCGGATGAGAATTTGGCAGCGAGGGCACAAACGGCCAGAACAACTAAGAGCAAAAATATTTTTTTCATCAATCTTTATATAGTCTGCATTGAGTTAGCTGACAAAAAAGGCGTTCAAAAAGGTCTTTTTGGAGAAACATGCCGCCCCGTAATTGAAGTAATGCTGTGTTTACAAATTCCACCCAATTTCGGCGATTTTGTCGATTTTGATGCGGATTTTTGTCATTTTGCGCCAATTTTTTTTTTTGTTTGGTGCAAAAAATCTATTTTAGAACTTACCAATTGCCCGTTTTTAGGGGACATATGCATTCGGTGTCGGACGGTCTTCGCTTGTTCCGAAGGGAAGAATTCCGATTCCGGTAGTAGTGGCGATAAAGTACCAAGTCGCGTTTATGGGCCGGAAAACGGCTATGTCGGCCCTTCCATCTCCGTCGTAATCGGCAGCGACGGGTTTATCGCCGTTTTGTCCCCATGACTGTACGTCGAACGATCCGCCGCTCAATACACGAAACCATTGGCCTGTCGACGGCCGGAAAACGGCTACGTCTGTCTTGCGGTCGCCATCATAATCGGCCGGAACGGGCAAATCTCCGGTGATTCCCCAAGTTTGTGCAGTAAATCCGGCGGTCGTTCTCAGAAAATACCATGTGCTGTTCGAGGGCCTGAATACAGCAAGGTCGGTTTTCGTATCGCCGTCAAAATCACCGATGATAGGCTTGTCTTCCGGCGTACCGAAAGGCAGGATCAGAAACGAGCCGTCTGCGCTCAGGCGTTTATACCATGTTCCGTTCGAGGGCCTGAAAACGACCAGATCGGCCTTGCCGTCACCGTCGTGATCAGCCGGAACAGGCAAATCTCCGGGAGCGCCCCAAATGGAGCTTTGAAAAGTGCCGCTGCCTGAATTAAACCAATACCAGGTACCCGTCGATGGCCTGAATACGGCAACATCAGTCTTGCCGTCGCCATCATAATCGGCGGGAGCCAGCTTGTCGCCCGCAATACCGAACTGCATCGCCGTATAACCTGCGGTGCCGCGAAGAAGATACCAAATGTTATCCGAAGGCCTGGACACCGTAAAATCGGCCTTACGGTCGCCGTCATAGTCGAATGGAGTACGCAGCAGTGATGGCCCGGCCCTGCCGCCGCCCCAGAATCCGCTGTTCAATGCGAAGGCTCCGCCGGTTACCGGCTCACCTGCTAAGGACTGTCCGATCGTTCCGTTTACGGCGAAACTTCCGCCGGTGCTTCGCTCGCCTCCACCTGCGATCACGGACTTTTTGATCTCGAACTGGCCGCCCGATTGCGCTGATGCGGCGACAGCAAATAGAATAATAATTAAAATGCTCTTTTTCATTCTTACGTTTCCTCCAAGATCCGGGACGAATCGCTAAAACAGATCCATGGATATCTCGTTTCCTGTTACGGACACGTAATCGCAGTCAGTGTCATTGCTCCTGAATTGTCAATTGCCATCAATCGGCAAGTCGCACCGTTCGGCGATTTCAATATAATTCCCTGGCCGGGCGAGCCGACGAGAATATTTCCTTCGGTTACGTCAAGACGTGCTTTCGGAGTGTTTGTGCCGATACCGACACTCGCGGTAATTGTCGATCCGTTCTCACCGTTGATGGAGCCCAAAACAACAGAATTATTTTGCGCAGCCAGAGCTTTTGCGCCGATAGCGGTTGCATTTGTCAAAGCACCGGTTTTTACATTCGCTTCGGCTCCGATAATGGTATTTGAAGAGCCGGTAACATTTGCTGCGCCCGCGCCGTTTCCAAAGAATGAATTCGAGCTGCCGGCCGTGCCGGTTCCCGCGCCGGCAAATACATTTGCCGTTCCGGCAATGCTCAAAACACGATTGCCGCCGATATTATAGTTTCCAACCGAATTAACCGTCCCGGCAGACAAAGTTCCGCCCACCGTTCCGTTGCCGGAGATGTTGAAATTACTTGACGATTGAATACCGATGCTGTTCTGGATATAGTTCGTACTGTTTGCCGGAAAATCCGCAGCCGTTATGGGAGAACTTGTAAAAGTGCTGCCGTTACTTCGCAAAAAATTACCGCTGGCCCCCGCCGGGCCGGTTCCGCCCTGCGCCGCTGAAATAACACCAGTTATATTGGCTGCCGGAACGCTAAAAGAACCCGAAATCGAACCGCCGACGCTGAGATTGCCGCCGATAGTGCCGTTGCCCGAAATATTGAAATTACTTGACGATTGCTGCCCAACCCCGTTTTGGATGTAACTTGTGCTTCCGGCCGGAATATCGGAAGGCGAAAACGCAGAACTTGTCCAGATACTGCCATTGCTCCGGAGAATATTTCCGTTTGCTCCTGATGCACTCAAACCCGTTCCGCCCTTTGTTACATCCAGAACACCGGTAATATTAGCAACCGGAACGCTAAACGAGCCGGCTGTGAATGTTCCCGCAACGTTAAGATTACCGCCGACCGTGCCGCTTCCGCTGATGTTGAAGTTACTCATAGCCTGTTGGACCGTGCCGTTTTGAATATAGCTTGAGCTGCCCGAAGGAATATCCGAGACGCCAAACGGCGAACTTGTCCATATGCTTCCGTTGCTTCTGAGAAAATTTCCGTTTGCACCAGTTGCGCTGAGGCCCGTGCCGCCGTTTGCCGGAGCGATCACACCTGTGATGCTGGCCGCCGGAACTGTAAAGGAACCCGAAATTGTACCGGTTACATTAAGGCTGCCCGGAACACGCACGGTGTCCTGCGCTCTCCCGAGCACTACCGTATTGCTGGTGCTGACAAGAGCGTCCGCACCGACGGCGGTGGCGAAAAATAGATTGCCCGATGCGGCGTTTGCATTTGAGCCGATAAGAGTATTAGAGCCTCCTGAAACATTATTGGTACCGGCGTTATTTCCGAAGAATGAATTGGAAGAGCCCGTAATCCCAGTGCCTTTTCCCACAAATATATTGTCAGTTCCGTTGACGCTAAGCACACGGTTTCCGGCAATATTAAAATTCGTCAGCGAATTGACGACGTTTCCGGTCAAAGTTCCGCCAGCGGTACCGTTACCGGAGATATTAAAATTGCTTGCCGGCTGAAGACTGAGGCTGTTCTGTATATAACTTGCGCCTAATGCGGGAATGTCAGCGGCAAACAAAGGCGAACTCGTCCAGATGCTTCCGTTGCTGCGAAGAAAATTCCCGGCCGCGCCTGCCGAACTAAGCCCCGTACCTCCATTCGCCGTACCCAGAATGCCGGTAATGCTGGTTGCCGGAACAGAGAAGGTGCCGGAAATGGCTCCTGAAACATTCAGGCCGCCCGGTATACGAACCGTGTCGACAGGCCTGCCGAGCACGACTGTGTTGCTGGTGCTGACGACGGCGTCGGCTCCGATGACAGTCGCGTTCATGAGGCTTGATCCCACAACATCAGCTCCGGCCCCGATAATCGTATTAGAACTGCCTGAAACATTGGTTTTACCCGACTCAAATCCGAAAAACGTATTTCGCTCACCTATCGTATTAGCCCTGCCGGAAGCATGGCCGAAGAAAGAATTTTCTGAGCCAAAATTGTTGACGACACCCGCATTGCTTCCAAAGAACGAATTTCGGTTGACCCTATTGGCATTTCCAGTATTGACTCCAAAAAACGAATTGTCTGTTCCGGTAAAATTCTCGGCTCCGCTGGACGCACCGACGTAAGTGTTATTTATGCCCGTGGTGTTTTTGTTGCCTGCCAACGATCCGACAAACGAGTTATAGGACCCAACCGTATTTTCCTGGCCGGCGAAAGCGCCAATGAATGAGTTGCTTAATCCGGTTGTAGTTCGAAGACCGGCCAACGAGCCGAAAAACGAGTTGAAGCTTGCAGTATTCGAAAAACCTGCATAAGTCCCGAAAAAGGAATTGTCGCTGCCAGTAGCATTAAACTGGCCGCTGAATGACCCGAAGAAAGAATTGTTTGCTCCGCTTAGATTCGTGCCGCCCGAACGCTGGCCGAAGAATGAGTTGTCTCTGCCGGTCGTGTTGGCTTCACCCGCATAGGCACCAAAAAACGAATTGTTTGCTCCAAGCGTGTTTGCGGGACCCGTCGAGAAGCCGAAGAATGAATTATCGATGCCGGAAGTGTTGGCCGTACCGGAATTTCGGCCCGCAAAAAGGTTGCCATTGCCGCCTGCGCTCAACACGCGCTGTCCTCCTAAATTAAACTGGGCAGATGAGTTCAAAACGCCGGCAGAGCCTGTCCCGCTGATATTGAAATCCACCGTGCCGGCCTGAACCGAAGTGGAATTTTGAACGTAAAATCCGCTTCCGGCAGTGGGCGTTCTGGAATTCGTCATTCTCGGATCGGTCGTTACGACAAATTGATTGGCAGCGACGCCGTTAAGCTGCTCGGCGTTTGTGGATGACGCGGCAGTAAGGCTTCGTATCGCGTAGGGCGTGCTTTGAAACTTTTGACGCGGATTCAAAACCGTAAATCCGCCTCCGCCCGCTGTTCTTACTCCGATCTCGAGATACCTGTCGGCGCCCGGAAATCCACCGGGAAAATCAAGTTTAACAGCGAATACGCCTTCGGAAACAGCGACGCCTGTACGGATAAGAACCGAGCCGATCTGCGTCCCGCCCGAGGGCGCGTCATATAGGCGAAACTCAAAATCGTAGTTCGCGTTGGGAGTCTGGCCACCGTCTCTGAGGCTGCCTTGATATGTGAATTCTGTTGTTTGAGCGGTAATTGCCGGAATAAACAAAAAACCAAGCGTCAAAAAAACAAGAATGAAATACACAGACTTCGTCATTCTTTTTCTCCTTAAGAAAGTTAAATTATTGCACTTCGTGAAATAAAGGTAGAATAAGGACTATACTTCAGAAGTCCGTCCACGTTCTGTATGCTGGAATACATTGTAACAGAGGACTGAATCCGTAAGAATTGGGGTAAACATCTTTTTTTCATTTACAACAATCTATACCATCGGCCATGGCCGACATATGTTCGCGTATTTTCTTGAATTATTAAAGGAATGCGACATAGAGTTTCTCTGTGATGTAAGGAGCGTGGCCCGGTCGCGGTGGCCGCAGTTTAACGGATTGGTTTTACAGGAACTTTTATTGGATAACGGCATCGGTTATGAACATTTGCCGGCATGCGGCGGCAAAATAAAGTCCAATCCGGACGAGCTTGCAAGCGGAATTGACAGGATCATCGAGATCGCGTCGGATATTCGGACTGTGATAATGTGCTCGGAATCGCAGCCGCTATCTAAACATAAAATTCCCCGTGCAAACTGTCATCGCGTGGGGATGTTGTCGCCGCTCTTGAAGGCAAAAGGGGTTTCGCGGATCATTCATATTTTGCCGAACGGCGAATTAATCGAGTTAGACGAGGAATCGGCGCCCTCGCTTTGGTAGAAACTTCGGCTTCTGTAAAGAACACACCCGCCAACGCAGGTGGCTCCGACTTTTTGTTCCATTGTTCAACGCATGAGTTACGTTCTTAACAAATCCACGCTTGAAAAGGCGTGTCGCGAGCTGGCCGGACGCGATAGCGACCTCGCATTTGTCTATAAAATGTATGGAGCGCCGCCGCTTTGGGATCG
>Ga0136634_10000692_pt1 | contig 14049 bp, 8 predicted proteins | sample AntDrymUQ8332106_2_FD_104654 | JGI IMG/M metagenome (GOLD analysis project Ga0136634, IMG submission 104654) | Polar desert sand microbial communities from Dry Valleys, Antarctica - metaG UQ833 (21.06) | ecosystem: Environmental > Terrestrial > Soil > Desert | place: Antarctica: Dry Valley... | reverse complement strand
GGCTAATCTTGCTTATATTTTTAAACGCCTTAAAGAAACATTAGGCAGTTTAAAAAACCGTTCTTTAAAATATATTTATGAGGACAGCTATGAAGTAAATTCAGACGTATGGACACCACTATTGCAGGAACAATTTGAAAGTCGTACCGGCTATAGTCTTATTCCTTTCTTACCTGTATTAGATGGATTTACAGTAGGTAGTAAAGAAACAACCGAACGGTTTTTATACGATTTTACAAAGCTTCTTTCTGACCTCATCATCAATAACCATTATGCGAAAGGAAGGCAACTAAGTGAGAAGGAAGGCCTGGGTTTTTATGCCGAAGCCGGTGGCCCTGGCAAGCCTATTCATAATGTGCCGTTCGAAGATTTAAAAGCATTGGGTTCATTAACCGTACCGCGGGGAGAGTTTTGGAACAAGCATGGACAATTAGAAAAGCTGCAAATAGTAAAAGGCATTGCAAGTGCCGCGCATATTTATAATCAAAGATATGTAGAGGCAGAAGCGTTCACTTCCGTATGGCTGTGGCAGGAAGGCCCGGGTGAATTAAAGCCGCTGGCAGACAGGGCTATGTGTGAAGGTCTTAACCGCTTTGTCTATCACACCTTTCCGCATACGCCTCCCGAGTCGGGCAAGCCGGGATGGGTATATAATTTTGGAACACTTATTAATACCACCAATGGTTGGTGGCCAAAGTCCGAAGGCTTTCACAACTACTTAGGACGTTGCAGTTATTTACTGCAGCAAGGCGAGTTTGTTGGTGATGTGGCTTTTTATTATGGTGATGAAGCACCCAATTTTGTTTCGCCAAAACATATACCTGCTGTGCTTGGTTTAGGATACGATTATGATGTGGTGAATACGGATGTAATTCTAAATAAAATGACCGTGAAGAATGGGCGCATTTATCTACCGCATGGACAGTTTTATGAAGTGTTGGTATTGCCTCAAAGCCAAAGAATGAATCCCGCTGTTTTGAAAAAGCTGGAACAAATGACTGCGGCAGGTGCCACTATAATTGGCCCAAGACCAAACCGTTCATACAGTTTATACAATCATGAAGTTTCTGATCAACAAATTAAGTTACTTGCAAATAAATTGTGGGGAAGTGTTGATAGCATCAATGTGCAGGAACGGCTATATGGCAAAGGAAAAGTTATCTGGGGAAAAACGGTACGGGAAGCATTGCTGCAAAAAGGCATTACGCCTGATGTGCAGTTTCAAAGCAATAGGAATGATACGATAGATTATATACACCGCCGCACACCAGATGCAGATATTTATTTAATCCGAAACAAAAAGCCTGATGCTATCTCTGGTACCTGCACCTTTCGTGTAAAAGGTAAACAGCCCGAATGGTGGAATGCAGAAACCGGCAAAACGATTCAAATAACTCAATTCAGCATAAGCAAAGATGGCACCACTATTCCTTTAAACTTAGCAGCAGAGGAATCTGCTTTCATTGTTTTTCGGAATACTATAGAATTACCGGTAAAATATAAAGAAGCCATTGATCACAGAGAAATCATCTATACAACCAAAGGACTTGTACGAACTAATTCAAACAGTTCAGCCTCAAAGCCAACAATGAACAGTCCTTGGGAAATTCGTTTCGAGCACCGGGGAAATACACCGGTAATAGATACCATGAAGCAACTCATTTCATGGCATCTATCAAAAGATACTTCAATCAAATATTTTTCTGGCAAGGCTGCCTATTATAACACGTTTGAAATAGCTGCCGGAGATTTGAAAAAGGATGCTGTGCTTTTATTGTCGCTTAACAAAGTAAAAGAAATTGCAGAAGTCTACCTTAATGGAAAGCGTCTTGGCCTTCAATGGCATCCTTCACAGTTATTTGCGCTTACTGCTGAATTAAAGGCCGGCAAAAATTACCTTGTTATAGAAGTTGTTAATTCTATTAACAACAGTTTAGTTGGAGACGCACGGAAGCCAAAGGAATACAGGCAAATGCGTAGCAACATTGGCCGTTTGCCTAATGCGTGGCAAAAGCCTTTTGCTGAAGCTGGTTTAATAGAAGCGGGATTAATAGGTCCGGTTACATTTCAATGGGCATCACTTATTCATTAATGCTATAGAGTCAAGCTGATTTTTATCAGATATAGTTCTTGTAAAGCCACGATGTTTAATTGTTGGAATTGAAAGATTTTGGTTTTACCAATTTGGCAGTTATATAAATTTTCTAAACAACTACTTGCAAATAAGGTTCTTTACTTTTCTTTTACATTATTGCCTGGTCGTTCATCTGATGCATTTGCTCAAATCGTTTTTCTGCCGACAGAAGAATCGCTAAAAGCCAGGCCTGTTCCGCAATGGTTTGGCAAAGCTAATTGGGAATCTTTATTCATTGGGGCTTATATCAGTTCCTGCCTGTGCAACACCCACAACAACTCCGGATAAAGTAAAAGACTGGAGAACTTTTTATAAAAATAATCCCTATGCTGAATGGGTACCTGAATACTTTAAAAATTACTGGATCCCCCACACAAGTGCATCACAAATAAAATGGCGCTGAAGAATGAAGATAATCAAGGCTGGTGTCACCTAACTTCCATTTGCCGCTAATGGGGTTCATGTGCATGGATGTCCTCTTGCCGTAAGTGAGCGTGATGAACCGACATACCTTAGGTACAACGCTTAAAGCCTACGAGTCCCGCTCCACGCCACAAGGCCCCCAGGCTGCGGAGACTCGTCGGGGAAGTCAGTTCTATATCCAATTTATAAGGATATAAATATGGAATAAGTATAAGTGGCTTCTCGGTCAAAAAACTACGGACAGATCAGTATAGAGAATATAGTTCCACCCCTTAAATTTGATGGTTGTTAGTAAACCGGCTATTTAACGTCTTTAAAATTGCCATTCAAATCATTCAACTCCATGAAGTCTTTTAAGTTCATTCTATCTGTATGCTTAGGCTTTCAGTCCATAGCTGCGCAGGCTCAGTTAAATAAGGCGCTTCCTTTAGATACGGTATCTATAAACACGATTGATCAATTTAAGGGTGCTTCCAAAAACTGGGCCGTTAAAGGAGCAGTTATGATTAACAGGACCACTGGCGATCTGAAGGTTTCCGACGGAAAAAACGTGTTGGTTTTTAAAGAACATAGGCAGAACACTATTGGCAACATTAAGGCTTTTGATCATGGTAACATTGATTTTGAAATTCAGTTTATGCTTGCACCTGGTGCTGAAACCGCGCTACTTTTTCAGGGCATTTACAAGATTAATTTGAACGATAGTTGGGGTGAAAAAAATATTAGCTATAAAGATTGCGGCGGTATCTCTGTTTTAGATGATATATCCTCTACAGAACTGAACACAAAAAGAGTTCCTCTTTCCAATGCTTGTCATGCACCGGGATTATGGCAAAAGCTGGAAGTAAGTTTTATAGCACCTGCGTTTAATGCCCAGGGTGCAAAAATAAAAAATGCAAGGTTTGATAAGGTAATTCTGAATGGAACAATCATTCATGAAAATATTGACTTGCCTGTTACTGGAATGGAAGAGAAAGCCATTGCACCTTTAGTGATAGTTGGCTTGAAAGGACCAGTGGCCTTTAAAAATGTAGCTTATTTACCGGTCAAAGACGAGCAGGTAAAGTTGCAAAATATAAAGTACAAGTACATGGATGGTAAGATGAATACTTTCCCGGACTTTGCTTCAGGTAAGATCATTAAGTCGGGTAGTGTTGATGCAATAAGCTGGCAACCCAAAACCACCGGTGAAGATTTTGCTTTTGAATATGCTGGCGTAATGGATGTTCCGGCAACAAACAAGTATCATTTTCAAACAGTAACATTAGGCGGAGGCCGTTTGATTATAGATGGTAAAAAAATTATAGAGCATAGTTCCGGCATAGACCATGAAGGAAACATGAATCGGAAAGATATCGGCGCTGCCACCGTAACGCTGGAAAAAGGGTTACATCCTTTTTCATTTACTTACTACAAGAATACCTGGGCTGGAGTACCGGTATTAGGGGTATTTGTACAAGGACGTGGCAATTACCTACAGGCTTTGCACGACGAATGGAGCTATCCTTCCGAAGATGCCGTGAGCCGAATCATGATAAAGCCAGCGGGAGAAACAGTAATGCAAAGAAGCTTTCTACTGTATCAAGGCAAACGTAAAACGCATTGCATATCGGTAGGTACTCCGCCCGGCATTCATTATTCTTATGATATAAGCAATGGTTCACTCCTGCAAATTTGGAAAGGATCGTTTGCGGATGCAACCGGCATGTGGCATGTTCGGGGAAACCAGGTATTGCAACCTTTGGGCAGTCCTCTGTTGTTCAATGACCAGCCACAGTTTGTTCAAGCAGAACAAAGTTTGCCCTGGCCAGATAGCTTGTCTAAAGAAGGGGGCAGTTATCAATGGAGAGGATATGATCTAAAGGCTGAAGGAGGCCCTGTCTTCAAATATGGAATAGTAGGATTAAACGTTGCTGATGTTTTTTATCCGGAAGAAAACGGAAAAATATTAACCCGGAAAATCAACGTATCTGGCGAAAAAGCAGCATCTGATGTTTTTTTCCGTGCGGCGAAAGCAAAAAAAATCGAGCGCCTTTCAAATAGTGAGCATTATATAAATGAAGGCGAATATTTTATACGGTTCAATTCATCCGTTCAGCCCACCATCAGGCAAACAAATGAAGGAGCAGAATTGGTTGTTCTTATAAAAAGAGGAACAGATTCAGAAATTAACTATTCAATTATCTGGTAATAGCGCAAAATGAAAAAGAGCATTTATTGTTTGCTTACTTCTTTATTAATTGTTTCTGCAGCATTATCGCAACCGCAAGACGCTGGCGCCGTTTCTGAAAAAGACTATTTTAAGTTAACAACCATCCCAATACCTGCTGATATCATATTAGAAGTAGGAGGTTTAAAAACATTACCCGATGGCAGACTTATTATTACTACACGGCGTGGCGAATTATGGCTGGTAGAAAATCCATATATGAAAGGTGGAACTGCGCCTATATATAAACGCTTTGCACATGGTTTGCACGAAGTATTAGGTGTCGCTTACAAAGACGGATCTTTTTATGTATGCCAACGTTCAGAAGTAACGAAGCTGACAGATACAGATGGGGACGATAAAGCAGACAAGTTTGAATCTTTATACGTTATTCCATTAACAGGTAATTACCATGAATATGCATACGGGCCTGTGTTTCAGCAAAACGGCGATATGATCATTTCTCTGAATCTTGCTTTTGGCCCGGAGGGCTTAAGCAGTGTTCCATGGCGGGGTTGGATGTTACGTATTGATTCTTCCGGCAATGTTTCTCCTTATGCTGCTGGTATGCGTTCACCTGCAGGAATAGGATTGACATCGGCTGGTGATCTGTTTTATTCTGATAACCAGGGCGACTGGGTAGGTTCGGGAAGGATAACTTTTGTTGAAAAAGGAGATTTTGTCGGAAACCCAGGTGGGCTCGGCTGGAGTAAATTGCCGGAGTCGCCGGTTAAACTAAAACAATCTGATATTCCAAATAGCGGGAGACCAATGTTTGAGGTGGCTAAGGAAGTACCTGGAATAAAAACGCCTGCTGTTTGGTTTCCTCATGGCATCATGGGCACGTCTACATCCGCTATATTGGCATATTCGGCTGGAGCAAACATGGGCCCCTACGAAGGGCAATTATTTGTGGGTGATCATTCACAAAGCAAGGTGATGAGGGCGTATTTAGAAAAAGTAAAAGGCGTATACCAGGGCGCTTGCTTTCCATTCCGTGAAGGCTTTAGTTCCGGTGTATTTAGGATGGACTGGGGAGCAGATGGTTCTTTATTTGTTGGCATGACCAGCCGCGGATGGGAAGCAACCGGGAGGGAATTGTATGGATTGCAAAATCTATCGTGGACTGGTAAGACGCCGTTTGAAATGAAAACGATATCTGCAAAGCCTGATGGGTTTGAAATAGAATTTACACAGCCGTTAGATAAATCAATTGCTGCAAACAAAGACCTGTATCGGGTTACCAGCTTTATTTATAAATATCATAAAGCTTATGGCAGTCCGGTGATCAATGATAAAAGTTGCCCGGTGCAGGCTGTTGTTTTATCTGTTGACGGCTTGCGGGCAAGAATAGTTGTTGACAGTTTGCGTGAAGGATATATTCATGAAATCAAATTAGCAAACCTGGCAACTGCTTCGCAATTACCACTTTTGCATGATGTGGCTTATTATACTTTAAATAATATTCCTGATGGAGAGAAATTAGTGTACAAAAAATCAAAGCCTGCCATGCATGATCATAGCATGAAGATGAAAGAACCTTCGAAAAAAAATTCCAATGCCTTAGAAGAATCAAAGAAGACAAGTAAAGGAACTATTGCAAAAAGATCGTTGAAAATGCCAGCAACCTGGACCAACGGTGCCGAAACGAAATTAGTGATTGGAACGAAGCCCGGTTTAAAATTTGACCTCCAGGAGATAACCGTAAAGGCAGGAAGCAAGGTAAAATTAACCTTCAGCAATACAGATGATATGCAGCATAATTTTGTACTAACGGCACCAGGCAAAGGCGATATAGTAGGTAAGATGGCACTTGACCTCGGACTTAAGGGACCTGAAAAAAATTATGTGCCCGAAACTCCTTTTGTGTTGGCTTATACAAAACTCTTGCAGCCTTCTTCAGGGGAAACTATCTATTTTACTGCTCCGCAAAAGCCAGGTAACTATCCTTATGTATGCACTTATCCTGGTCATTACCAGGTAATGAGAGGGGTGATGAAAGTAACAAATTGAGATTGCTAAAACCTGGGATTGAAATTAATAAAAGCCTCCCTGCTATATACCCCCGCATCGGGTTGGTGTGTTACCTGGCATGATAGCCAACGGTTGGCGTAAAAATAAGGACTGCCCGAAATATTTGGCTGGTGTACCGAGAAATTTTTACGTTCATTCCAATTAGGTAAATGTATTTTTAGGTACATTATAAAGCGATAGCAAGAACAGGCCTGATTATTTCCTTAGGTTATAGCAAGCCCTACACTATAAACCAGTACACACCATGATGCATAATGAGCGCATCATCGTAATATTTACATGCGTGGTTTATAAATTTTTGCAGAACCATTTGCTTAGTGATTTTTCAAAGAAGTATTTTATGCAAAACGATTGCGCACAACAAGCCTTTATGAAAAAAATTTGCCTTGCTCTTTCCGTTATATTGATAGTAAACCTTAATGCGGTTGCACAGGTTAATGTAACCAACCTGCTTTGTGAAAATAAGATCAATCCGCAGGGGCTTTCCGTTACCCAGCCGCGCCTTAGCTGGCAACTAACTTCTCTAATGCGAATTGTAATGCAAACCGCCTATGAAGTTGCAGGAGCCAAAACAATGCGGATTATTCTCTATAACAATTATGATTTCAATGCAAAGACATTTCTTAACAGAGGTGGCGATGTGATGGAGAAGCAAGTGGTGCAGAAAAATTAAGTCAACAATTATCTTAAAAAACAAGCGATGCGAAAATATTTTAAAATTGGATTTGCTATTTTATTGATCTGCTTCGCCAACCCGATATTTTCTCAAACAAAAAAAAGTCTTGCTGCACCTCCAAAAATAAAAACACTCATTGTAGATGGACAGAACAATCATGACCAGTGGCCTAAGATCACGTACATGATGAAATCTTATCTTGAAGAAACAGGTATGTTTACTGTTGATGTAAAACGAACAGCGTTCACCTGGGAAGGTGAAAAATATTTGCAGGATTTTACCATACCGGGCATGCATAATACTGAGGCGCTTGACCATCCTGCGCCTGATTCAAATTTTCGTCCCGATTTTTCAAAATACGATTTAGTTGTTTGCAACTTTGGCTGGAAAGCCGCTCCATGGCCGGATGAAACACAAAGGGCGTTTGAATCATTTGTAAAAAAAGGCGGTGGGGTTGTCATCATTCACGCTGCAGATAATTCCTTCCCGGAATGGAAAGCCTATAACGAAATGATCGGACTCGGCGGATGGGGCGGCCGGAATGAAAAAGACGGACCATCCGTTTATTATGATGACAAGGGCAAACTAATTCATGACACGACTTCCGGTGGTGCGGGGGAACATGGCCCGCAACACGAGTTTGAAATAATTATTCGAAATTCAAATCATCCGATTACAAGAGGAATGCCCATGAAGTGGCTTCATACTAAGGACGAACTATACAGCAAATTGAGAGGGCCGGCGAAAAATATGGAAATATTGGCTACCGCCTATTCTTCGCAAGAATATAAAGGCACCGGGCGAAATGAACCAATGCTCATGACATTACGCTTCGGTAAAGGAAGAATATTTCATACGCCGATGGGCCATGCGGATTTCTCTGTAGAAGGTGTGGGATTTATTACTTGTTTACAAAGGGGCGCTGAATGGGTTGCGACCGGTAGGGTAACTCAAAAGATACCGGAAGATTTTCCAACTGCTGATAAATCTAACTCAAGAGAATTCAAGAAGTAGAGAATCTAAATATCACCACTTCAACATCATTTGGCATCAGTTGCATTGTAATGCTGGTTTTCTTGCCCACGGTTTTATAACGAATGGGCTTATCATTTTCCAACGATTTCACCTCATGTATTTTTTCGTTCTGTTTCATCAGCAGATCAGTAAGTATGAAGCGTTTTGAAAGGATAAAATAGTTCGCAGTTACCGGCAGATAAAAATGCTACAGTAAATGGTGCCGATCTTGTTAGAGCGCTTTTAGTCGAAAATTTCTATATTCAATCTTCATTGGCGGGCCTACATGTACTTGTACACCTAAACGTCCGGATAATTTGCGGTTTTTGGTATCATTGTCTGTTACATCACTCATTAAAATGCCGTTAATGTAATGAAGCATTCTGGTTCCTTTTACTATTAACCTGCACTCATTCCAATCGCCGTTTTTTATAAACTTATTGAGTGAATCAGGGGGGGACGAACTGACAACTATTCTATTTAACCATGCATTGTTTTTTATATTATTTCTAAAGGATAATGAATCATCAGCTGGATTAACGATTACTTTCTGCCCGTGATACGCGAGTGTCGTCCTTCCTCTTTCTTCATAATTTTGGCCGGCATATAAATTTTCTCCGTCAATATCCGATTGATATCCACGCATAGCATAAGGAAGAGAATCAATCGTTTCACTGCGATAATTTATACCACTGTTACCTTTGGCTGAAACCCGGTACTCCACCTTTAAATCAAAGTCTTTTGTTACCAGGTCCTTTTTTATAATAAACGAATTTCTTTTCAGAAGATTAGCGGGTGTAACTTCTCCAACAAGATTGCCGTTTTCAACCCTCCAGTATTCCGGATCATAATCCCAATCGTCTAACGTTTTACCGTCAAAAATGAGGTAGTACTTTTTCTTGGCTTTGGAAGTGATATCTTTTGAAGAACGGCACGAGAAGTATATAGCCACTATAAGAAGCATAAATAGAAAAGATAAAGCATCAAACCTTACCCTTGCTGTCGTTGAAGCCTTGCCTAATATTTTTCTATTACCATGCATAGCAGTCGTTTCATATTTCTATTTAGTACCATTAGATTCAAGGAAGAAGACTATAGAAGACTCATTATCATCATACTTTATTTATAATCCGTTCACCACAAAAACACTGTAGCCATTACACTGCTCTTCGCACTTATAAATTTCACTGAGCCCCCGCAGCCACCTTGTTGAAATATTGTATTGATTCAATAACATCCGGTACGTTGTTATCCATCTTATGTTCACACTCCACATACACCATGCCTTTAAAATTCTGGGCCTTCAACTCATTAACAACACCAGGAAAATTAATTACTCCTTTGCCTACAATTACATCTTCGCCTTTAAGGTTATTTAATTCTGCAATATCTTTTAAATGGATGCCTATTATATGACCTTTCAATTGATTTAAACATTTTACCGGGTCTAACCCGCTACGCACCCAGTGTCCAAGGTCAGCACAGGCACCAATATTTTTATGTCCCTTTATTGCAGCAAGCACAGAATCTGGATGCCAATACATGCTGCTTCCTTTTGCATGTTCATGAATGGCTGTTTTAATTTTATAAATTTCTCCAAGGCTGTCAAGAATATCCCAGTGCGCTTTGCTTGGCTCACACACTAAAAATTCCATACCTAGTGTCTTAGCCATCTCAAAATACCGCTTCCACTCTTCAGCATCTTTAGCGCCAGCAACATACATCGATCTCATCTGAATGCCTTTCTCATCCAATATTCGTTTCATGTTCATAATGCCATGAGAAGAAAGGTCTGCCATTGTAGTATCCTTAAATTCTCCTTTTAATGCATGAAAGGAAAAACCTTCTACAAACTTTACCCCTGCGCTATCCGCTTTGTCCAATGAAACTGAAAAAGGAAACAAATTGAATGAATACAAGGCTATACCCATATTCCAGTTGGCAGCTGCATTTGAGGCTTCGTCACTGGTTTGTACATTGGAAGTATCGGTAGTGACAATATTATTAGTAGCATTATTACTGCATGATATGATAATAAGAGACAGGATCAGCAATTTAAATAAATGGAAGCAATGCTTTTTCATCTTAAGGCTTTTTACGAATATATCATTTATCCTTAACAGCTTTGAAATAGCTGCCGGAGATTGAAAAAAATGCTGTGCTTTTATTATCCCTTAATAAAGTAAGGGAAATTGCAGAAGTGTATCTTTAATGAAAAGCAGGCTTGGCCTGCAATGGCATCCTTCTCAACTATTTGCGCTTACAGATGAATTGAAACCCGGTAAAAATTACCGGGTAATAGAAGTAGTTAATTCGATCAATAACAGTTTAATAGGCGACGCAAAGAAGACGAAAGAATACCGGCAACTGCGTAGCAACATTACCCGATTGCCTACTGCGTGGCAAAAACCTTTTGCAGAAGCCAGTTTGATAGAAGCAGAATTGATAGGTCCGGTTGCGCTTCCATGGGCATCGCTTGTAAAATAAGTTATTACAACATTTTGAGTTACTGCCAGGCAAATCACCGGTTGGGCAATACGTCCGAAGAATAGATGCTACTATTAGGAAACCATACTGTGCATTACGTATATTTAGATTGAAAAGATAAATGCTTATGAAGTATCTCCGGTTAGTTGTTTTTGCTTTAGTGCTTCCGTTTTTGGTAGCTGCGCAAAAAATCGCTCCACCCCAAAAATTTGCGGTGGCTCCTAATAGCGGCACCTCTGGTTTTTCTGCAGAACGTTTAAAAAGAATTGATCAATGGGTGCAGCAGTTTATTGATTCAGGTAATGTGCCTAATGCAGTAATTTTTATCGCTAAAAAGGGCAATGTTGTTTATCATAAGGCATTCGGTTATAGCAATATTGAAAAAAAGAAGCCTGCTAAAAATACGGACATCTTTCGCATTGCTTCGCAAACAAAAGCCATTGCATCCATTGCCTTAATGACCTTTTTCGAAGAAGGAAAATTTTTACTTGATGAGCCGGTAAGTAAATATATTCCGGCGTTTAAAAATCCGGTCGTATTGGTATCGTACGATACAATTCACCCGGCCACAGGTAAATTCACCACAAGGCCCGCTTCATCGGAAATTACCATTCGTCACCTGCTGGCACATACGGCTGGCATTCCTTATGGACATCCTTTAGATAGCCGGCCTGAATTCAGGGTGCCTTATTTTAATTCGATGAATGCCGATAAACTTGAGGACGTTATTAATAAACTGGCAAAGCGGCCGTTGATGGCAGACCCGGGAAAGGCATTTATGTATGGATTAAATACCGATGTAATTGGCCGCCTGGTGGAAGTGATTGCCGGTAAGCCATTAGATGCAGTGATAAGGGAACGGGTAACAGAGCCACTGGGTATGAACGATACTTATTTCTATTTACCCAAGGATAAAAAAGAGCGTTTGGTAGAATTGTATAGCAAAGGAAAAAAGACAGAACCCATCACCGTAAGCGCTAATGATACGTTTAGGTTATATCCTATTGCCGGTGCACAAACCTATTTTACGGCTGGTGCAGGCATGGTCAGTACGGCGTTGGATTATGCAAAGTTTTGCCAGATGTTATTGAATGGGGGCACTTTTAACAATAACCGAATTCTTTCCAAAAGCACTATGGAATTAATGACCCGGAATAATATTGGTAACTCAGAGGTTTGGGACCGCAAGGATAAGTTTGGTCTTGGGTTTGAAATTATCAGCGAGCAATCTACCTATGCCGACCTTGCCAGTCCGGGTTCTTTTGGCTGGGGTGGTATGTATTGCAGCGATTACTTGATTGATCCAGAGGAAGAAATTGTATTACAGCTATTTACGAATATTGTGCCTTATGCTTACGGCAGCGAGTTCAATCGAAAGCTCAAAATACTGATTTACCAGGCTTTGGAATAATGGTATTTTTTGACTTGCGACATTGCTTCCGGTATCACAGTGTTATTATAACATCAAAGTGCTTGTTCTATTTAAACGAAGGAGTTATTGAAATTAAAGTAACTGAATTCATGATCTAAGCTGAGGCATGAACTCTTGAAGTAAAAAAAGGATACCAAAGGACAGTTATTATAAAAACTAACTTCAAATTTAAAGCTCATTTGTCGGGGCTTTGATAGCCTCGCCATCTAACGAATAGCATTTTGTATGAAAAATAAAAGTAATCCTGGATCCAGAAGATCATTTATTAAAATTTCTTCGCTTGCAGCAGCAGGCTTTTTTATTGTACCAAGGCATGTATTGGGGAGAGGTTTTATTGCACCCAGTGATACATTAAATATTTCCTGTATTGGCGTGGGTGGAAAAGGAGAAAGTGATATAACATCCTTTGCCAAAAGTCCACATGTAAATATTGTTGCCCTCTGCGATGTGGATGACCGGCAGGCAGTGAAATCAAGGGAACGTTACCCCAAAGCAAATTATTACAAAGACTTCCGGGAAATGTTGGATAAAGAACGTAAGAACATAGATGCGGTTTCTATTTCTACTCCCGATCATACGCATGCCGTTGCTACTTTAATGGCAATGCAAATGGGTAAACATGTATATGTGCAAAAGCCCTTAACACACGATATTTATGAAGCAAGGATACTTACTGAAGCAGCAAAAAAATATAAAGTAGTTACGCAAATGGGCAACCAGGGAGCATCTGGTGATGGCGTACGTAAAATGCAGGAATGGTATTCGGCTGGATTAATTGGCGATGCAACGGATATTTATTGCTGGACAAACCGCCCGATATGGCCACAAGGTTTTGGAAAACCAATAACAACGGATGAAGTTCCGCCGGAATTGGATTGGAAACTATGGTTAGGACCAAATGAGTGGGAAGAATATCATAAAGAATTTGTGCCTTTCAACTGGCGGGGCTACCATTCCTTTGGTACAGGTGCTTTAGGTGATATGGGTTGTCATATTATTGATCCTGCTTTTAAAACGGTAGGTCTTGGGTATCCATCGGAAGTAGAATGTAGTGTGGTGAATTTATATGAGCAAATGGGGAATGCTTCTTATCATCCTGATAGTTTTCCTGCAGCCTCTACCCTAAAAATGAAATTTGCAGGAAAAGCCGGTAAGCCGAATGTAGTGCTTCGTTGGATGGACGGTGGCATTATGCCTGAACGCCCAGAAGAATTAGGCACCGATGAACAGATGGGCGACTGGGGCGGTGGTGCAATTATAGCAGGTACCAAAGGCAAAATGATGTGCAGTACTTATGGCAGCAACCCAACTTTATTGCCGCTCTCACGAACAAAAGATAGTAACCTAAAAGAAACCATTGCCCGGGTGCCCGAAGGCCACTATGTACAGTGGGTAAATGCTTGTATGGCAGGATTTGGAAAAAAAGAATTGAGTTCTTCCTTTGACTATGCCGGACCGTTAACAGAAACAATTTTGATGGGTAACCTTGCTTTGCAGGCCTGGAATATTAAAAATGAAAAAGGTGCTTTTACCGGAAGAAAGAAGCTGTTGTGGGATGCAAAAAATATGAAGATCACTAACTACGATGAGGCAAACAGGTTTGTAAAGCGTACATATAAAAATGGATATAAACTCGAACT
>Ga0136634_10000691_pt1 | contig 14073 bp, 8 predicted proteins | sample AntDrymUQ8332106_2_FD_104654 | JGI IMG/M metagenome (GOLD analysis project Ga0136634, IMG submission 104654) | Polar desert sand microbial communities from Dry Valleys, Antarctica - metaG UQ833 (21.06) | ecosystem: Environmental > Terrestrial > Soil > Desert | place: Antarctica: Dry Valley... | reverse complement strand
GGAAACCGGGACCTGCCGCGTGATCGACCCTTGGGGCGGCAGCTATTACGTCGAACGGCTCACGCATGATCTCGCCAGTAAGGCCTGGGCGCATATCCAGGAGGTGGAGCAGTTGGGCGGCATGGCGAAGGCCATTCACGCCGGGCTGCCCAAGCTGCGCATCGAGGAGGCCGCCGCGCGCACGCAGGCCCGCATCGATAGCGGCGCGCAGACCATCGTCGGCATCAACAAATACAGGCCGGACGTCGACCGGCCCGTCGACGTGCTGGTCGTCGACAATTCGGCGGTCCGGGCGGCGCAGATGGAAAAGCTGCGGCGCCTGCGCGCTGAGCGCGACGAGGCGCAAACGCGGGGCTCGCTCGCAAAACTCACCGAGGCCGCCCAAGGCGGAAGCGGCAATCTCCTGGAATTGGCGATCGCGGCCGCGCGCGCCAAGGCCACGGTCGGAGAGATTTCGACGGCAATGGAGAAGGCTTTCGGCCGCCATAATGCCGAGATGCGCGCCATTTCGGGCGTTTACAGGCAGGAGATCGGCCAGATGAACGAACCGGTGCGCCGCGTGCTCGCCATGACGGAGGCTTTCGAGGTGAGCGACGGCCGCCGGCCGCGCATTCTCGTCGCCAAGATGGGCCAGGACGGCCATGATCGCGGGCAGAAGGTGATCGCCTCGGCCTTCGCCGATCTCGGCTTCGACGTGGACATCGGCGCGCTGTTCGCAACCCCGGCGGAGGCGGCGCGGCAGGCCGTCGAGAACGACGTGCATATCCTGGGCGTATCGTCGCTCGCGGCGGGCCACCTCACGCTCGTTCCGGACCTGCGGGCGGAATTGACCGCGCAAGGCCGCCCCGACATCATGATCGTGGTCGGCGGCGTCATCCCGCCGCAAGACTACGACGCGCTGTACGCCGCCGGAGCAAAGGCGATTTTCGGCCCCGGCACCGCGATCGCCGATGCCGCCGCCGATCTGCTCGGCAAGCTCAACGCGCAGCTCGGCTACGCCGCCAGCCAAGCGGCCGAATAGGGTCGCGATATGCTCACGCGTCCCCCCACGCCGCTAGCCATGGTCTTGGGGCAATCCTATCCGCTCAGCGTCATCCCCGCGCAAGCGGATATCCAGTAATCCTAGTTGGATCAGTAGCTTACGGGCCTCACGCTTGCGCGGGAATGACCCTGAGCGTGCGCTGAGCTGGGCGTCCGTCTTCAAGCATCCGCGTCAGCGGCGTTGCCAACGGCTTCTGCCCTGGGCTAAGAAGCCACGAACCGAGGTAAGAGGGGGCGCGCTGTGAAAATCCGCATAGGAGGCGTCTTCATTGCCGCCTTGCTCGCCGGGGTGTGTTTGCCGTGTGCCGTTCAAGCCGCGAACCGCATCGAATGGCGTCTGGAAAACCCGTTCCGGCTCTTCAAACAGCCCGAACACACGGCTTTGCACCGCGAGACCTTCGAAAACCTCAGCGAAAGCGAGCGCGCCGCGCCAATTCTTGCCGCGGAGCGGATACTCGAGACGCGCCTGGGCGGGCGCGGTTGGGCGGAGCCGGTTTTCAACCAGACCTGCTACAATCAGGATGCCGACCGCTATAATGCCTGCCCCGACTACGTCCTCCCGAAAACGCACCGCATCGTCGCCTCGCTCGTCCGCCAGCAAAACTTTTGGGACCTTTTTACGCCGGATGTCGCCGCGCGAACCTGTACCTGGCGGCTTCTCGGCACGGAGGAACAAATCCTCGCCGAAGCGGAAGGGCCTTGCCGCAGGCCGATCGTCCTGGACGTGCCTTACCCGCTCGGCGGCCAGTTGATGGTCGATGCCGGCCCTACCGTGGCGGCGCCTTCCGTCGTGGTTAAGGTCCGCGATGTGCTCATTGTCGGATTGGGAGATTCGTTCGGCGCGGGCGAGGGCAATCCCGACCAACCGGTCACCTTCGACGATACCCGCGACTTCAATTACGGCTTCGTCGACATCGCGGCGTCCGGCGCGCGCGCGCAACTGAACGGTTACCCAGCCCGGGAGGGCAATTGGACGAGCATCAACAGTGAGGCCTTCGACCGTGAAGGCGCCCGCTGGTTGGACCGCGAATGTCACCGTTCGCTGTATTCGCACCAATTGCGCGCGGCCTTGCAGCTTGCCCTGGAGGACCCCAAACGCGCCATTACCTTCGTGGGTCTTGCCTGCAGCGGCGCCGAGATTCCGGAAGGCCTGTTGCTGCCCAAGCCGGTGCGGGAATGCACGCCGGGCGAGCGGTTCGCCACCCCGGCACAGCTGTCCCAGCTCTCCGAGGAGCTCTGCACATCCGTGATGCGCGGCGTGCGGATGCCGGCGGCGATCATCAACCGGATCCCGGAATTGCGCACGGTCAGCGAGGATGAAATGCTCGTCACACGCTGCACGCCAGCGCCAGGCCAGGGGCCGGGACTGAAGCGCCCGATCGACCTGATCTTCCTTTCCATCGGCGGCAACGATATCGGCTTCACCCCGATCGTGTCGGACTCGCTGCTGAGCGAAACGAGCATATACCGCACATTGGGCCGGCAGACGGGATCGATTTATGGGGTCGATCAGGCGAGGAAGCGGCTCGATCTCGTCAAGCAGCGCTTTGACGGGCTGCGCTTTGCCCTGGAGCTGTTCTTCCGCGTCCGCTCCGCCGAGGGCGGGCAAGCGCCGGTCTTGCTCACCGCCTATCCGCATATGGGCTATGGCGCCGATGGGCTGAACGCTTGCGGCGGTTCCAAGGGCATGGAGGTGTTTCCGCCGTTCCAGCTCGATGCCGCCAAGGTGGGCAAGGCGGAAGAGTTCACGACGGAGCTGAACGGCCATCTGGCGGACATCGCCGGGCGCAGCTGGACCTATGTGGACGGCTTTCGCGAGGATTTCCGCACGCACGGCCTGTGCGCGTCAAACGGCGACAACCTTGAGGAAACGCTAGGCTTTCCCCGGCTCAAAGACGCGCAATGGACGCCGTTCAAGCCTTCGGCCTATCTGCCCTACACGCCACGCCAGCGCTGGTTCCGCACGCCCAACGACGCATTTTTGACCGCGAATTTGCACGCCGCGAAAATCTCCAGTTTCGGCGCCAATTGCAGCGGTTTGTTCACTGGCGTTTTCAGACAGCTCGCGCGGCTGCATTGGACGCCGTTTCAGGTTTTTCTCGCCAGCACCTATGGCGGAGCTTTTCACCCCACCGGGGAAGGGCAGGCGCGCATCGCCGACGATGTCGCGGCGGCGGCCCGGGCCATTCTCCAACAGCCGAACTGATCGGCCGCGCGGTGCGACGTTCGAGACGGGTGGATGACTTCGTTCCCGCTGGGCCGGTGCTCGCAAAAACACTGTGATGCTGCTCTAAAGCCGGATCACTTAAGCTGGACTCTCCGGCACAGCCTAACACCACTTCTGTCGTAATCTCCGCGCAAGCGGGGATTACGATTCCCTTGTGGGGACTTCTGTTCCCGTCTTACCTGATCCCGCTCTAAAAGCCGAAGATGGCACGAAAGGCGGCCCAAATACCGCCCAGCAGCGCCACCACGTAGAACGTGCCGAACAGGCCGATTAGCGAACCAAAGAGGATGGCGGCGCCGTCCTTCTCGATCAGGCCAGCGGCGATGATGGCGATACCGAATGCCGGAAGCGCATTGCCAAACGGCACCGGAACCAGCAGCACCAAGGTGAGAAAGGCGAGATACACGCCGATCACGCGCTCCATGGTGTTGGACGTGAGCCACGGCCAGCGCGGTTTCAGCCACCCCTCGATCATCGACAGATAGCGGACGACATAGCCAGCGATCTTGTTGAAGGTTTCGCGGCCGATTTCCTGGCGATTCATGAAACCCGGCAGCCAGGGCTCCTGACGCCCGATCGCCAATTGCACCGCGAACAGCAAGATGGGGGTGCCCAGCACCCAGGCGATCGGAACAATGGCGTTCGGCAGCGCGAAGAGGATGATGAGAACACCGAAGCTGCGGTCTTTCAGAGCCTCCACAAGCATGCCGACGCTGATCTTATCCGCAAGGTTCTCCCGCGCAACCCGCGCCACGATCTCCGATGTCCGTTCAGGCAACTTTGGCGCCGTGCCCATTTCGCGCACCTGTTGATCCATCGAACGATTTAATCTCCTGTTTACCCCGTAGCGGGATTGGCTTGCCGGAAGATGCCCTTAGGCCGCTTCGCTGTCCAGCGTGCGAATGTCCTGAGTGGCGGGAAGGATGCATGTCACCGTCGTGCCTTCGCCCAGCCGGCTCTTGATTTCAAGGCGCCCGCCATGCAGCTCGATGATCGAGCGCGAAATGGCAAGGCCGAGCCCCGTTCCCTTGTGGCCCTTGGTGAACTGGTTTTCCACCTGCTCGAAAGGCCGGCCGAGCTTGGCGATCTCATGCCGCGGGATGCCAACCCCCGTATCGGCGATCGCAAGGCGCACCGAGCCCCTGTACCGGTAGGCGCGCAGCGAAACTTCTCCGCCGACAGGGGTGAACTTCACGGCATTGGAGAGCAGATTGATGAGAACCTGTTTCAGCGCCCGCCGGTCGCCTGGCAGCTCCAGGGATGGGCTGCCATAAGTTTCTAGCCGGATATTGCGGTCCTGGGCTGTTTGCTGAACCACACGCATGCTTTCCGCGATGATCTCGCCGATGTTCAACGCCTCCAGCGCGAGCGCCATCCGGCCCGCTTCGATCTTCGACATGTCGAGGATATCATTGATGACTTCCAAAAGATATTGGCCGCTTTCATGGATATCGCTAGCATATTCAAGGTATTTGGGAAGCCCGATGGGGCCGAACATTTGCTGCTGCATCATTTCGGAAAAGCCGATAATGGCATTCAGCGGTGTGCGCAATTCATGGCTGATATTGGCCAGAAACTCCGATTTGGCGCGGTTGGCGGTTTCGGCCCGCTCTTTTTCGGCGGCGTATTTTCCCGTGAGCTCGATGAGCTGGCGGGTCTGCGTTTCCAGTGTCAGCCGCGAGGATTCGAGGTCGGCGACCGTCGCCTGCAGTTGGAACTCGCGATCGGAAAGGCGCTGTTCGCTCTGTTTGAGCGCTGTAATGTCGGTGCCGACACTGACGAAGCCGCGGTCCTTCGTGCGCCGCTCGCCGATATGCAGCCAGCAATCTTCTCCCGCCTCCGCCTCATAGGCGTGGGAGCCATCCTTGGCTTCTCCTGTCGGCGAACGCGGCCCCTGCAAAAGCGTCTCCCGTGCCGCCGCCGCGACCTCGGCATAAGGCGTCCCCGGCGTGAGCAGACGCGATGGGATCTTGTAAATGGCCTTGAACTTGCGGTTGCAGACCACCAGCCGCTCCTGGCTGTCCCACAACACGAAAGCTTCCGAGATGGCCTCGATCGAGTCGCGCAGGCGCGCGGCGGTGTCGATATTCTCGATCTCGCGCTCCCTGTCGGTCGTCACGTCCGTAACCACAGCCACAAGGATCGGCGCGCTGTGCTCGCCCGTTCTGCGGATGCGGCCGCGCAGATCGAACCATTTCCAACCCCCATCCTCCCCAGCACGCAGCCGGAAGCAGATGCGGACATCTTCCGCGCCCGTGCGGATGTGATCGTCAACGATCGCATAGAGATCGTCGTCCGCGTGAAGCAATTCGCGCATGTTGCGGTAGGGCATCGGCCCATCGGGTATCCTGCGCTGGATCATGCCGAAAAAGGATTCCGACCAGCACAGCTCGCCTTTGACCAAGTTCCAGTACAAAAGTGCCGCGCCGCCGTCGCGGAGCAGCAATTCCGTGCCGTCGCGCAACTCCAGTGCCGACCGCAACAGCGCGGCGCTGCGGCGCCGGCTCACGATCAACACTGCCGTTGAGCCGAGGAACAGACCGCCGAGCAACGCGGTGACGATATCGCTGGACAGGCCCTGGGTGCCGGCGGCGAAGGCTGGCGAGGCAATCCCGCATAGCAGCACGCATCCCATGATGAGCGCGCGCATGCGGCAAAGCGCCCTCCGGACCGCGGTTTGCGTTTCATGACGACCGGGGCTGTCCAGCGAAAATCGTAAATCCAGCATGGTTGCGGCCTGTATCGGCTTGACATTCACAACCTGAATAACTGCCCGACTCGCGGCGATTCTAAAACTCCCCTGGCGCCGTCAGGCCGGATTTTCCGGCTCATTTAGCATTTTGCTGGCGATTTCGAACACATCACGGGACAGATTTTCCGCCGCGAGAACCCGTTCCAGTGATTTCCGCGCCGCTTTCTGCCGCGTCGGCTCAAGTCTGCGCCAGATTTCGAAGCCGCCGAGCAGACGCGCCGCCATCAACGGATTGAAGGCGTTCAACTCCAGCACCGCATCGGTCACGAAGCGGTAGCCCCTGCCGTCCGGCGCATGGAATTGCACCGCATTGCCTCCAGCGAACGCCGCGATGACCGAGCGGACCCGGTTTGGATTGGTCATCGAGAACTGCGGGTGCTGGCGAAGCTCGGCCAGCCGCTCGATCGTGCCCGGCAGCGGCGACACAGCCTGAAGCGCGAACCACTTGTCCAGAACCAGCGCTTCCTTCTTCCAGCGCCGGTAAAACGCATCGAGCGCGGTTTGCCGGGCGGGGCTGTCCTGCTCGTTGAACAGGCGCAATGCGGCCATGGCATCGGTCATATTGCCGGCATGCTTGTAGTGGTCCCGCAGGCGCGGCACGGCCGCGCGGCCCCCTGCCATGGTCAAGAGCGAGAGCGCGGCATTGCGTAAAGCGCGGCTGCCCATGCTTTTGGCATCGGGGGTGTAATCGCCGGCCACGGCGTTCGCGTCATAAACCGTTTGCAATTCATTTTTGAGGGCGCGGCCTAGACTTTGGCGAAAAGCGCGGCGGGCCTGATAAATGGCCTCGGGGTCGAGATCGCTGCCGAGCGCCAGGGCGATGTCGGTCTCGTTCGGCAGTGTCAGCATTTCGGCGCGGAAGGCGGCTTCGTGCTTGTCGTCGGTCACAAGCCCCGCCAGCGCCTTGGCAAAGCGCGGCGACGGGCGGGCGGCATTGCCGGCGCGGATCGCCGCCGTCATCGCCAGCAGGGACTTCATGGCCAGCGTCTGCGCGGCCTGCCAGCGATTGAACAAATCGCTGTCATGGGCGATGAGGAATTCCAGATCGCGGTCGCTTAGGTTCGCCTCCAGCTTCACGGGGGCGGAAAAACCGCGCAGCAGGGAGGGCACGGGCCGCTCTGCTATCCCGGTAAAGATAAAGCTTTCGGCGCGTTTGCGCAGGTGCAGCACGCCGTCCTTTGCTTTAGACCCGTCGGCGAGGCGCAGCGCCAGATCCTTGCCCTTGGCATCCAGCAAGCCGACGCGCAGAGGAATATGCATCGGCTTCTTCTTGGCCTGGCCGGGCGTCGGCTGCTGCTCCTGCTTGACGGTCAGCTTGGCCGTCTTGGCGTCCGCGGAATAGGTGAAACGGCAGGTCAGCTCCGGCGTGCCGGCCTGCGAATACCACAGCATGAACTGCGCGAGATCGGCGCCGTTCGCATCGGCCATGGCGGCGATAAAATCCTCCACGGTCGCCGCGGTGCCGTCATGCCGCTCGAAATACAGGTCCATCCCCTTGCGGAAGCCTTCGCGGCCGACCAGCGTCATGATCATGCGGCACAGCTCGGCGCCTTTGCTATACACCGTGCGCGTGTAGAAATTGTTGATCTCCATGAAGCGGTCCGGGCGCACCGGATGGGCGAGCGGACCGCGATCTTCGGAGAATTGATAGGAGCGGATGAAGCGGACGTCCTCGATGCGCTTGACCGGGCGAGAGCGCAGATCTGAGGTAAATTCCTGGTCGCGGAAGACCGTCAACCCTTCCTTGAGGCAAAGCTGGAACCAGTCGCGGCAGGTGATGCGGTTGCCCGTCCAATTGTGAAAATATTCATGGCCGATGACGGCCTCGATCGACTCGTAATTGGCATCCGTCGCGGTGTCGGGGCGCGCCAGGATCAGGCCATCGTTGAAGATGTTGAGCCCCTTGTTCTCCATGGCGCCCATGTTGAAATCGCTCACCGCCACGATCATGAAGATGTCGAGATCGTATTCCAGCCCGAAGCGCTCTTCGTCCCAGCGCATGGAGGCCTTGAGGCTCTCCATCGCCCACTGGCAGCGGTCTTCCTTGCCCGGCTCGCAATAAATGCGCAAATCCACCGCCCGGCCGGATTTGGTCGTGAAGCTGCCCGCGACATGGCCGAGCTTGCCGCCCACCAGCGCAAACAGATAGGACGGCTTCGGGAATGGGTCTTCCCACACGGCGTAATGCCGGCCAGATCCGGCCTGGCCTTCCTCCACGAGATTGCCGTTGGAGAGAAGAACGGGGGCTTCCTTGGCGTCGGCCTCCAGGCGAACGCGGAATTTGGCAAGCACGTCAGGGCGGTCGAGATAATAGGTGATGCGGCGAAAGCCCTCCGGCTCGCACTGGGTGCAATACAGCGTGCCCGAGCGGTAAAGGCCGGTTAGCGCCTTATTGGCTTGCGGGTCGCACAGCGTGGTAATTTCCAGCGTGAACGCCCCCGCCGGCGGCTCCGCAATCGTGAGCGCCTTCTCGCTGACGGCATAGTCGCTGGATGTCAGTTCCTTGCCGTCGAGCGCGACGCTCACGAGCTGCAGCATCTCGCCGTCGAGCACGAGAGGCCCGGAGCTGGCCTTGCCCGCCGCCGCGTTCGGACGCATTTGCAGCCGGGAGGCGACCTTTGTGGCGGAGGGGGCGAGGCGCACGTCCAATGTGACAGTGTCGATCACATAGGGCGGGAGCCTGTAATCCTTGAGAAACACTGTACGCGGTTCTTGCGTTTTCATGGCCGCCTGCGATCTGGAAAAACAGTGCTTAGAGGCGAACGCCATTCTTGCCAAGCCGAAAGAGTGTTTGTCGCATTTTGCCGGGTTATGCTGTATCGGCTTCGATGCTAAACGGGCTTGGGCCACCGCCGCCGTTCATGGAACGCTCAGCTTGAACGCTCCATATCAGGAAAGTGCCGCACTGCTTTTGACGATGTGTGACGGAACCAGCGTCATCTGCGAAGTGTATGAGCTGTTGAACATTGTTTGAACGGGGCCGTCGTGGTACCCGGCTTGCAGTCTTATTCTTGTCGTCCAGCGAGGAGATTTACATGATTAGAACCATCATCGCAGTAGCCGTTGCGACGGCATTCGCCACACCAAGCTTGGCTCAGAACGCGAAAGTTCAAGACGCGGCAGTGGCTTTGACCGAGATCCAAAAGGATCAAGCGAAAATGAAGGTCTATTGCGACATGCAAGACCTTTATAACAAATCCGCCGAAGCGGGCGAGAAGAAGGATGACAAGCTTGCCGAGACACTCGGCAAGGAGGCCGATGACAAAGCCAAGGCTTTGGGCGACAGCTTCCAAAAGGTCATGGCCCTGGAAGAGGACATCAATCCCGACTCGGCTGAAGGCAAGGCTTTCTTCGACGCTCTCGAGGGGCTTGAGAAAACCTGCAAGCCAAGCTGATGCTTGTTTCAAGGCAGCGGCCCGCACGCTGCCTTGACTGCCTGCCCGGTGCCTTGCCCCGAACAAAGGCGCCTTGCGGTCCCAACGCGGCAAATACTTTCGATTGATCTCCCGCATCCTACTGCGCTAGTACTTGGCTCAAGGCGGCACTGCCTGCAATCGGCAGGACTTGATCGCCGCCGCATAGCGGCCTTATTAGCGTAGGACTTTAGGGAAACGCCTTTTGGGGGAGGTCATGTCTCTTTTGCCGAGTAAGCTACAAGCCATCTGTTGCAGCTTGGTTTGCGCAGTCGCGCTTGCTGCTGGGATCTCCAGCGCTGTCGCTCAAGAAGCCGCGATCAAATACCAAGAAGAAAAACGCGCGGCCAATGCGAACACCGTGACGATCATTGGGTCGTCCACCACAAGTACATTCACCAAAATCATCGAAGACATCCAGAATGTGCTGGATGACCCCAGATCCAACGAACTTCGCGTTTTGCCCGTTTTGGGGCGCGGCGCCAGCCAGAACTTCCACGACATCTTGTTCCTCAAGGGGCTCGACATGGGGATCGTGGATTCTGGCTACCTGCAAGCCTACAAGGAAAAGGACTCGGTCCTTTACGGGAACGTCGAACAGCGCGTGCAATACATCGCCAAGCTTTTGAACTCGGAGCTGCATCTATTAGCGCCGAAAGCGATCAAGAGCTTAGAGGATCTGCGCGGCAAAAAGGTCAATCTGTGGAAGCCGGCCAGCGTCACCGCCTCGGTGACAGCGGCCGTGTTTAAGCTGCTCGAGATCGACATCCAGCCCGTCTATCTGGATACGGATCAGGCTTTTGCTGCCCTGAAAAAGGGCGAAATTGCCGCGATGTCACGCATGGCTGGCGCGCCGCAAGCCGACTATGACAAGATTGTGGTGGATGACGGCTGGCATTTCGTGCCGCTCAGCGAGGCCACCCTGGCGCCGGAGAAATTCAACAAGCTGATCGGGAATTTCCTGCCCGCGCAGTTGAAGCACGAACACTATCCGAAAATCATTCCGCAAGGTGAAACGGTCTCCACCGTCGCAAGCGGCATCCTTCTGGCCGTGTACAATTGGCCGGAAAATTCGGAGCGGTATCTAAAACTTGAGCAGTTTGTGAAGAAGTTTTTCGACAACATCGACAAGTTCCGCGACGACAGCCGCCATCCGAAGTGGAAAGAGATCAATCTGGCCGCCGACGTCCCCGGCTGGACCCGCTTTAAGCCAGCGCAGATGTGGCTCGACGCGCGGCGCACCACGGCCTCGACTGAGCCCCCGGAAATGCGGCAGGCTTTCGAAAAGTTTCTGCAGGAATACGCGACCAAGACCAATACCGGCGGTCTGAGCAACGCGCAGCGGGACGCCTTCTACAATCAATTCGTCAAATGGTGGCAGACACAGAACCCGCCACGGCGCGTCCGCTAAGCGCGGCCGTTCAAAGTCTCTCAGCAAGGCCACGCCGGTGACGCTCACCGGCGTTTTTCTTTCAGCCCGGTGTCTTCTGGATGCGCGCAATCAGAAGATTTCGGCGACCGGGTGCCCAAGCGCCATCGCGCCTGCGTAACGGGCCTGCGGACCCGCTTGAAGCGGGTGGAAGCGCGCCCCTTGAATGTCTCGAAACAGCCGCTCCAGGCTGTTACGGCGATAGAACCCGGCGCCTCCGGCAAGCTCCATCGCCAGTTCGACCGTCTTGATGGCGTGTTCGGCGACCAGGACGCGTCCGATCATCACGTCGTTGACGGATTCGGCAGAGGGGGCATTGCGCTCCACGACCGTGATCATCCATGCATGGGCAAGCCGCGCGGCGCGCAAGGATGTCTCCATGCGGCCGGCCAAATTGATGGCATGGTCGGTCGGCGGTCTCTTCTTCGCCATATCGATCGCGATGTCGCGGGCGCTTTCGGCCACGCCCAGATAGGCGGCGTAGATCAGCGGGAACGCAATCGTGGCAATTGTCTGGAACACGGGGTGCCACTGACCCGCCTTGCGCGAGAACGCCACTCCCGCATCGGCAATAAAGAGGCCGTCGATAACCACGTCTTGCGATCCGGTTCCGCGCATGCCGAGCGCATGCCATGTCTCCATGACCTTGACCTCGGCGGCCTTCATGGGAACGCCAAAGTGGATGACCGAATCCGATCCGTCATCCGCATGCAGGATCGCGCCGGTGATCAAAATATCACCGATGCTTGCTCCCGAAGTGAACGTCTTGCGCGCCGATATCCGGTAGCCGCCATCGACTTTGGTGGCTGTTCCCGACCCGCCTATCCAGTCGGCGCCGCCGCTTGAAAGCAGGATCAGGCGCTCGGATGCGACGCGTTTCAGCAACGGCTCGACCGCCGCGACCTTCTGATGCCGCCAGCGCCATGCCGGGATTGCAACCTGATGCGTGTGCATCGAAAACGCCAGCGCCGTCGATCCGCAGGCATGGGCGATGACGCGCAGCATTTCGGCAAGTTCGGCCACCTCGGCGCCGCGTCCGCCAAGCTCGCGCGGCACCCCAGCTTCGACGAGACCGGAGTCCTTCAGAAGCGCGTAATTCTCGGCCACGAAACTATCGCTCGCATCGGCCTGGGCAGCACGGCTGGAGAATACCGGCGCAAGCTTGCATGCGACGTCGACGGCGTTTTCGGGGGCATCGGATGCTATGTTGACGACTGTTGATGACGAATTCGCAATACCGGCCATGTCTGTCTCCTCGTTGTCCTCGATCGGAAAGCTCAAAGCTCGCTGCATACCGTCCCAGCGTCCAGTTCACGAACTGTACTGCCCTCTATCGGTTGTCTCGTTCCTGGCGTATCCTTCGACCAATGACCTCTATGAACGGTGCTCACCATGGAAGAACGCGGAGGGTATGGCCAGTTCTGCCCGGTATCGATGGCCTCGGAGATATTATGCTCGCGATGGACGGTCCTTGTGCTGCGCGAGCTCTTATGCGGCACGACGCGTTTCAATGATTTGCGCCGCGGCGTGCCGCGGATGTCGCCCGCTTTGCTGTCGAAACGATTGAAGGAATTGGAGAGGGCAGGCGTCGTTGTCGCCGCGCCCAACGCCAAGGGCGTGGTGGAATATCGCCTTTCAGAAGCAGGCGAGGACCTGCGTCCCGTCGTTTTGGGGATGGGATTTTGGGGTCAGCGCTGGGTCGAATCGCAGCTGTCGCTGCGCAACCTCGACCCGTCTTTGCTGATGTGGGACATGCGGCGGAATCTGAATCCGCAACCGTTACCGCCCAAACGCTGCACGATTCAGTTTCAGTACCCCGAACTCGCGCAAGCCAAACAGAATTGGTGGCTTGTCGTCGATGGCGGCGCCGTCGACCTGTGCGGTTTCGATCCGGGCTTCGAGATCGATCTTTTGGTGACAAGCTCGCTGAAAAGCATGACGTCGGTGTGGATGGGGATTTCCACGATCCGGCTGGAGATGGACGCGGGCAATCTTGATCTGGACGGCGACCCGCTCATCGCCGCAGCCATGCAAAAATGGCTAGGCCTCAGCCCCTTCGCCGCGGAACCGAGCAGAGTGGACAGCCGGCCAGCGGCACGCATGTAGCGCGTAACGCGGCCTGCCCTCCCCTTTGCGGCGCGGCGCTGCCTCTCTTCACTCCCCAGCCCGCGCCAGGGAATACGCCGGGACAGGTGGACGTTCGGGGAGAACCCCCTGTCCCGGCGCTTCGCCTTCCGCCGCCGGTTTTTCCACGCCGAAGGAGAGTGCGTAGAGGGCAGGCAGAAAGGTTAGAGTGAGGATCGTCGCCGCGACAAGCCCGCCCATCATGGCAAGCGCCATCGGCCCCCAGAACAGCGAGCCGGCCAGCGGGACCAAAGCAAAGACCGCCGCCGCCGCCGTGAGCACGATGGGCCGGAAGCGGCGCACCGCCGAGCCGACGATCGCCTCGCGCATCGGCAGGCCGGCGTCGCGGTCCTGCTGGATCTGGTCGACGAGGATGACGCTGTTGCGCATGATCATGCCCGCGAGCGCGATCACCCCGAGAATGGCCACGAAGCCAAACGGCGCCTGGAACAGCAGCAGAGCCGCCGCCGCGCCGATCAGCCCGAGCGGGCCCGTCGCCAACACGAGCGCGGTCTTGCCGACATGCTGGAGCTGGATCATCAGCAGCAGCACGATGGCCAGCAGCATGACCGGCATTTTGGCGTTGATCGAGCCCTGGCTGGTGGTGGATTCCTCCACCGCCCCTTGCATCTCGATGCGGTAGCCGAGCGGCAGAGCCTCGCGCACCGCGGCAAGCTGGGCATAGATCGCCTTGGTGACGTCCGGCGACTGCACATGATCCGGCACCGCGCCGCGCACGGTGATGCTCGGCAGGCGGTCGCGGCGCCATTCGATGCCGGGCTCCATGACGAGCTTGACGCTCGCCACCTGGGTCAGCGGCACCGACGCCCCGCTCGTCGTCTTAACATAGGCGGCTTCCACGGCGCCCAGCGCGCCGCGGCTCGCGCCCGGTTCGCGCAGCACGACGCTGATGGTTTCCTCGCCCTCGCGGAACTCGGCGAGCGGAAAGCCGCTGAGCACGCCCTGCAGCGTGCGCCGCACGGTCTGCGAGGTGACGCCGATGGCGCGGGCGCGATCCTGGTCGATGTCGAGCTTCAGCGAAGGAACCGGCTCCAGCCAGTCATCATGAACCGTGTGCACCAGCGGG
>Ga0136634_10000689_pt1 | contig 14075 bp, 9 predicted proteins | sample AntDrymUQ8332106_2_FD_104654 | JGI IMG/M metagenome (GOLD analysis project Ga0136634, IMG submission 104654) | Polar desert sand microbial communities from Dry Valleys, Antarctica - metaG UQ833 (21.06) | ecosystem: Environmental > Terrestrial > Soil > Desert | place: Antarctica: Dry Valley... | reverse complement strand
TGATCGTACACAAAGCGTTCCGGATAAAGTACGCACAAATATAACCGGGATATATGCACAGGGAGATGCGGCCTTTGCAGACTATTCTGTGAATGTAGGATGTACTGTTCGTTTTTAATTTTTTGGAAAAATAATTTGTATCCATGAAAAAACTTTTCTGGGCAGGTATAATAGGATTATTCTTATTTGAAATAATGAATGTATTTTTTATTATGCCTTTGCCCGGAAGCCAGGATATGCATAGTATTGATGTTGCCTATTTTCTTTATCAGTGGCGTTGGATATTTCGGGTTGTATTGGGTTTGATATTAGTAACGGGCCTGTTAAAATCTACCTGGAAACGTAAATGGCTGCTGCTTATTCCTGTGGTAGTATTAATTATAGCTGTATATCTGGTCAATTTTAAAATGGCAGCTGACCACATGTTTTACCAGCCGGAAAAATTAGTTTTATTAAATGCAGCTGAAAGTAAAGTGGATTCACAACGCTTAGTTATAGGTATAAAAAATAATGGTGAAGCAAAAGCATATCCAATTCAATTTTTAGGTTTTCATCACCAGGTGCAGGATGAAGTTGGCGGCAAGAATGTTATTGTTACATATTGTACGGTTTGCAGGTCAGGCCGGGTGTTTGAACCGGTAGTGAATGGTAAACATGAAAAATTCAGGTTGGTGGGAATGGATCATTTTAATGCAATGTTTGAAGATAAAACTACAGGAAGCTGGTGGCGCCAGGCTACCGGGCAGGCCATTGCAGGAAAATTAAAGGGTCAGCAGTTAACAGAAGTTTTCAGTATACAAACATCATTGACGGAATGGTTGCGCTTAAATCCCAGATCACTTATCATGCAGGCTGATCCTGCATTTATAGCTTCTTACGATAGTACTGGCAAATATGAAAGTGGTAAAAGTAAAAATAAACTCACCCGCACTGATTCGCTATCATGGAATGATAAATCGTGGGTGATCGGTGTAAAAATGGGAAATGATAGAAAAGCATATGACTGGAATAAACTAAGATCCGAACATATCATTCATGATAACATTGATGGTAACCCTTTACTTATTGTATTAGCAAGTGACAATAAAAGTTTTTTTGCATTTGAAAGGCCCGGGGCAAATTCTATATTCGCTTTAGCCCATGATACAATTTCTTATAATAACAGTCACTTTACAATTGATGGCAAAGGTATTGATACAAACTATTCATTAAAGCCCTTACCGGCTTATCAGGAGTTCTGGCATAGCTGGAAAACTTTTAATCCTGGTACAAAAAAATAATTAGATTTTACAAACCATAAATAATTTTATGATTAAAGGGAATGGTTTTGTATTAAGATCTTTCCGCTTGTCAGACAAACAATCGTTAGCCAGGCATGCAAACAATAAAAAGATCAGCGATAACCTTAGAGACCGCTTTCCACATCCTTACGCGGAAGAGGACGCTGAATGGCATATAAATTCTATTCTTTCCAAAAAGGGCCCTTTAACTGATTTTGCAATAGAAATTAATGATGAAGCTGCAGGGGCCATAAGCATCTTTCCGGATGTAGATATTTATAGATTAAATGCAGAAATAGGTTATTGGTTAAGTGAAGAACATTGGGGTAAAGGGATTATGACAGCTGTTATTAACGAAGTGGTAAAATATACATTCGGGAATTTGGGCATCAAAAGAATTTATGCCACACCGTTCACTTCTAATTTAGGATCTATAAGATCTTTGGAAAAAGCCGGGTTTTCGCAGGAGGCTTATATTCAAAAAGGGGTAATTAAAAACGCCGAAGTACTTGATTATTATATTTACTCTATAAACTGTTTTTAGCGGATGTATAATGTTATATAAATAACAATTATTTCTTTAAAAAATAATTGTTTTATTCACTGAAAAAATCTGTACAAGATTTCCAACCTGAATGGAAAATTCACCTTCCTCTACATGTTTTTTATTATCAGGTGCAACAAATGCTAACTGCCTGACCGGTATGTTAAATGTAACTGTTATAGCGTCCCCCGCTTTTAAATTTATTTTTTCAAATCCCCTTAATCTTTTTTTATCGGGGGTAAAAGATGCTATGAGATCTGATATAAATAATTGAACAACTTCCTTACCGTCCCGGCTACCCGCATTTGTTACTGTTAATGAGATCATGGCAGATTCTTCCGGGGAAAAGATATTTTTATTTATTTTAAGATTACTGTAAGTGAAAGTGGTGTATGACAATCCATAACCAAAAGGATATTGCGGATTCGTTTCGCCCCCCTGCGGATTTGTAACACCTTCCGAAGGCTTTTGAATATAGGAGCTAAGATCATTAGAATATCTTGGGTAAGTAATGGGTAATTTACCACTGGGGTTAACATCTCCCGTAAGTATATCTGATAAGGCATCTGCACCAGAATTACCGGGGAGGTAAACATGCAGTATTGCTGCAACATTTTTTTCAATTTTATTAATAATCTTTGGGCGCCCTTCATTTAAAACAAGCACTATCGGTTTGCCTGTTTTAATTAAAGCGTTTGCGAGTAAGAGTTGGTTATCTGAAAGGTTAAGGTCATGGGTGTTTCCGGGCGTTTCTGTATAGCTGTTCTCGCCCACACACAATAAAATATAATCAACCCCTGTAGCAGCACTTACTACCGCATCTATATTTACAATGGAATCTTCAAAATAACGGTTATTCATTTTATAAGCAACACCTTCCTGGTATACGATGTTATCAACGCCAAATTTATTTCTTGCAGCTTCAACTATTGTATTATACTCTGATCCATAATTGTCTGTTTTATCTCCTTGCCAGGTATATGTCCATCCACCATTTAATGTTCTCATTGAATTTGCATTCGGACCTGTTATTAATACCCTAGCAGTTTTAGGTATTGGTAAAATATTTCCTGAATTTTTTAATAAGGTTATTGATTCTGCCGCGGTATTAAAAGCAGCTTGTTTAAATTCTGCACCGCCAAACTTTGGATAATCTTTTGAAAATGTTACCGGTGTTTCAAATAGTCCCAGTTCCATTTTTACCCTAAGTATCCGGCGCACGGCGTCATCTATACGTGATGGTAATACCTTACCTTCCTTTACCAATGCTACCAGGTCTGTGCAGAAGCCTTTATAATCATAAGGTATCATAGACATATCGTTACCTGCATTTATGGCCAGCATGATAGCTTCTTTAACACTTATTGTAATTTTATCTCTTCGGTAAACATTTTCAATATCCTGCCAGTCAGTTACAATAAAGCCTGTAAAACCCAGTTCATCTTTTAAAATATCATTTAGTAAATATTTATTAATGTGCATGGGTATTCCATTTATCAGGCCGGAATTAACCATAATATTCCTGGCTCCCGCTTTAATCGCTGCTGAAAAAGGTGGCAAATGGTATTCCCTTAAATAATGTTCGGGTATCCATGCATCTGTACGATCCTTGCCGGATTTTGGATCAGAATACGCCATATAATGTTTTAAGCTCACTGCTAATTTTTCTTTGCTGCCCAATGGTTCCTGTATCCCTTTTACAAAAGCAATCCCAAGCTCAGATGTGAGATAAGGATCTTCACCATAGTTTTCCCATATTCTTGGCCAAAGCGGGTTTACGCCAAGGTCCAGGGCCGGTGAAAACGTCCATGGTACACCAACTGCGCGTGATTCATAAGCTGTGATCACTGCACCCTGATGGACAAGCTCACGGTTCCATGTAGCCGCTTGTCCTATCTGTTGTGGAAATAATGTTGTGCCTGAAGAATAATTGACACCATGAATATGATCCAATCCATATAACACAGGTACTTTGGAACGGGTTTGATTGGCTGTTTTTTGTATAACGGATAATATATCATTCCACTGTTGAGGATTTAAAAGTGGCCCTGGCGAATTTAAAATGGATCCTATTTTATAATTAACAACAGCATCTGTAAGTTTGGCCATATCAAAACTAAATACATTGTTTTCAGTTTTACCCAATGATTCAATGGATACCTGTGCTATCTGTCCCACTTTTTCTTCCAATGACATTGATCTCATTTGGGCAGACACTTTTCTTTCTATCACCGGATCTAATTGTGCAATTGCAGGAATTGTACAAACTAGTGCAGAGAATAAAAAAAATGTTCTCTTTGTTTGCATCACGCATTTGTTTCCGGTAACGCTGTATTTATTATGTGTTTGCATCATCAGCATATTATAGAATTATATAAAAATTATCACTTCATTATTTAAGCCGGAGTATCACCGACTGATAAGGTTGTAGTTCTATAGCATTCCTGGAAATGGAGATCTCTTTTAAATTGTTGATCAGGATGTCTTTTAGCTCCCCTTTTTTTGGATCAACAATAAAGGTTGTCTTTTCTGCAGAGAAGTTAAGCAGTACCAGCATTTTATTTTTATTCAGAGTACGCGTATAAGCATATACTTTTTCATTCTCTTTATCCAGCAATTCATAGCTACCGTAAACAAGTACCGGGTGTTGCTTACGCAGCATAACCATTTTTCTGAAATAATTTAAAACAGAATTAGGATCTTTTTCCTGTGCAGATACATTGATTTTTTTATATCCCGGATTTACTTTCAGCCAGGGAGTGCCAGTTGTAAAACCTGCATGATCACTATCATCCCATTGAAAAGGTGTACGGCCATTGTCGCGGGATATAAATTTTTGGGTTGATATAAATTGTTGCAGGTCACCACCTGTGCTTTTTAAAAAATTATATTTATTGATGGTGGAAATATCCCTGTAATCTTCTATTTTATCAAACCTGATATTATCCATTCCCAGTTCATCACCGTTATAATAATAAGGTGTGCCTCGCATTGACATGATAAAGGTGGTAAGCATTTTTGATGATGCCTCGCGGAACTCAGGATTATCGTTGCCAAACTTACTAACCATACGGGGAACATCATGGTTACCAAGAAAGATAGAAACCCAGCCTTTTTTTGCAAAAGCACTGTCCCATCGGGTGTATACATTTTTAAAATCTGTAAGGCTGTAACCGGCAGGATCATTTGCAATATCCATACCTTCAAAATGATAGACCATATTCAATTCATTACGATCCGGATCAACAAGTGCATGCGCATCTTCAAAAGTACTTCCTGCCCCTTCGGCCACCGTCATAATATTATATTTACTGATAACAAGCCTGTTCATTTCCTTTAAATAACTGTGCAGATCCGGGCCCATTCCATAATACTTAATAATGCTCTTTTCATAGCCTTCTGGTAAGCGGGGGAATGTTGTATCTTTTGATACATATTGAAAGGCATCCATCCTGAAACCATCAATGCCTTTGTCAAGCCAGAACTTCATTATATCATATACTTCCTGCCTTACTTTGGGATTTTCCCAATTAAGATCAGGCTGTTTCTGCGAAAAATAATGGAGATAATATGCGTTGGTAATTGAATCATATTTCCAGGCATCATTATTAACATCAAAAAAACTGTAACGGGGATTGGGCTTCCCTTTTTCTGCATTCCACCAATGATAATAATTACGGTAAGGATTTGTGCGTGAACTTCTTGATTGCTTAAAAAATGTATGTTCATCACTTGAATGATTAACAACAAGATCCATAACCAGTTTGATCTTGCGCTTATGCATTTCCTGTAGCATTAAATCAAAATCAGCCATTGTTCCGAAATCATGCATGATATCCCGGTAATCACTTATATCATAACCATTATCATCATTTGGAGAAGAAAAGATTGGATTAAGCCATACAACATCAACGTTCAGGCTTTTAATATAATCCAGTTTGCTAATGATACCTTTCAGATCACCAATACCATCGCCATCTGTATCTTTAAAGCTCCTGGGATACAACTGGTACACAACTGCTTCTTTCCACCATTTGCTGTCAGCAGGTTTACCAACATTTTTTTTTGATTGTGACAGCCCCGGAGAAAATGTAAAAAAAACAAGGCTTGCTAATATTAAAAAACGAATGGTTAATTTATTCATGAAATTCTTTTATTTCAAATTGATTATTATTATTTTTTAAATAAAATTAATTCAGTTTAAAATTTATTTCAACGAAATAACCAAAGCCTGGTAGGGTTGTAATTTTACATTTCTTTCCTGCAGTGAAAATGCTGCAAGGTTGTTTATAAGCACTTTCCCGGGTTTTCCTGTTGCAGCGGCTATATTAAATGTTGTATTTTCTTTAGAGAAATTTAGCAGTACCAGCACTTTCTCTTTATCAAGTGTTCGTGTATAGGCATAAACCTTTTCATTCCCTTCATCTAATAAATCATATTTGCCATACACGAGAACAGGCAATTGCCTTCGAAGGGAAACCATCTTCCTGAAATAATTAAGAATAGAATTTGGATCTTTATCCTGCACTGCCACATTTATTTTTTTATAATTCGGATTTACTTTTAACCAGGGAGATCCATTAGTAAAACCTGCATTATTACTGTCATCCCATTGAAATGGAGTGCGCCCGTTATCACGTGCAGAAACTTTTTGACCGTTTAAAAAATGATCTGTATCTCCTTTTTCATTTTGTAATTTCTTATAATAATTCAGTGTTTCAATATCACGGTAATCTTCAATGCTGTTAAATTTAATATTGTTCATGCCTATTTCATCACCGAAATAATAATAGGGAGTTGCGCGCATGGTCATTAAAAAAGTTGTAAGGAGTTTAGAAGAAGCCTCGCGGAATTCCGGTGCATCGTTGCCCCACCTGGTGAGCATTCGTGGCTGATCATGATTGCCAAGATATATTGTTCCCCAGCCATTGCTTGCAAAAACACTGTCCCATTTACTGTATATTTTTTTGAATTCAACCAGGCTATAACCCTTTGGATTCATTTGTTTAAACTCATTGGGAAGATAGCCCAGGCTTACACCTTCAAAATGATACAACATGTTTAGTTCGTTCCTGTCATCTCCAACAAACAAAGCTGCATCATCGGAATTGGTGCCGGCACCTTCCGCTACCGTAAGCACATCATATTTACTAAGTACTTCTTTGTTCATTTCCTGTAAATATTTATGAACATGAGGACCGTGTCCGTAAAAATATGCCCAGTCTCCAAAATATTTTTCATCCAGTTCTTTTTTGGTGATCACTGGAAAAGATGTGTCTTTTGAAATAAATGGGATTACATCCATCCTGAAACCATCCACACCCTTATCAAACCAAAACTTCATCATACTGTAAATTTCCTGCCTGAGTTTTGGGTTCTCCCAGTTCAGATCAGGCTGTTTCATAGAAAAATAATGCAGATAATATGCATTGGTTAAAGAATCATATTTCCAGCCATCCCCATTTACATCAAAAAAACTTACGCGCGGTGCGGGCTTTCCTTTTTCTGCCGGCCACCAATGATAATATTCCCTGTAAGGATTTGTTCTTGATTTTCTTGATTCCTGGAACCATTTGTGTTCATCACTGCTGTGATTGACAACCAGGTCCAATACAAGCTTTATTTTTCTTTTATGCATCTCTTTCAATAATTCATCAAAATCCTGCATTGTACCAAATTCTTTCATGATCCCTTCATAATCGCTGATATCATAACCATTGTCATCATTCGGGGAGCTAAACATCGGATTAAGCCATACCACATCTATTCCGAGGCTTTTTATATAATCTAGTTTTGAAATAATTCCTTTCAGGTCTCCAACACCATCACCATCGGTATCCTTAAAACTGCGTGGATATATCTGGTACACGATGGATTCTTTCCACCATTTTTTATTATTATTATTTTGCGCAGTTAATTTTTCTGATGCCATAAAAGAAGTAATAAAGAGTATAGAAATTATTTTAAACCGGCTTATATATTTATTTTTTTTCATGATGCTGAAATTTATTGCTACTAATTTCAAAATTATTAATTATATAATGGCCCTTTTTGTTGTATTTTTTTTGCCGCTGAAATTAACCCTTTATCAACGCATTCCGGTATCTGCATTTTATCTAAATAGCCACATATAAAGCCAGACCAGAATGCATCTCCGGCACCGGTAGTATCAATAACTTTATCAACTTTTATAGTTTCTTTAAAACCCCATTCTTTATTTCTTTCTCTAAACCAAACACCATCTTTACCACAGGTGATACAGGTAAACGTACAATTAAATTTATCAAGAAATAACTTATATTCATCAATACTTTTTCGTCCGCAAAATCTTTCAAGGTCATCCCGGCTAAATTTTAAAACAGGAGCCATTTTCATAATCCTTTCAAACACATCTTTACCGTCATCTTCCATCCACACAGAAGGTGCAAAATTCCAATCAATTGAAATTATTTTATCCAGGCTCACTGCAAATTCCAAAGCCCGTAGAATGACTTCACTTGAAGGATCCTGACTCAAAGCAAAGGCAGTTGTATGTATTATTGATGATGATTCAATAATTTTTTTATCAATGGGTTGCAATTGTGTATCTGCCATCCGGTATGCAATAAAATCAGGAGTTGCCACGCTTTTTGTAACCAATACAAGGGATGTAGGAAATGTTTTGCTTACTTGTATATGCTCGTCACTCAAACCTGATTTTTTTAATTCATTTATCAAAAATTTTCCAATTCCATCATTTCCTACACAGGAAATGAGTGTTGCCCTTTTACCCATGAACCGGATATTGGCTGCAACATTAGCGGGACTTCCTCCCTGATAAATTTCAAATGACTTTGCATCAGAAAGCCCTGCTGTATTTTCAATTGTTACCAGGTCTGCCAGTAATTCTCCAATGGCTAAAAAATCAAGTGACATTAAAAAATTAATTTTGATGAAAAAGAAGTTGTAACACTTAACAATAATCCGGCAGCGCTCCATGCACATTTCGGAACACCAATGGGTTGATGGCTTATAGAATGATGGCATTCATTAAATTCCCACTCATTTTGTTTGCAGGCTTCAACAATTGCATCAGATATTTGTTTGGATAAATTGGCATCATATTTTGAAATGGCTAAGGCAGCAAGCCCGTTCCAGACACTCCACGAACCACCATTATGAAATTCATTAGGCTTATTCCGGAAACGGAAAGCATAATTATTTTGCAGGTCTTCAAATCCATGATCACTGGAATTAATTGCAGGATAAAAAGAAGGAAGCAAAAAATGGCATTGATGAAACATATTTTTTATATAAGTTACTACACTTTGTTGTTGTTCATCTGTTCCAATTTGTAACAACAAACCCAGTGCATTTGCCTGCAGGTCAAACTGGTGGTAGGCTGTAGAAGTATTGAAACCCATCCACCAGTAAGGAACGTTTAAATCTTTAAGTTGCCTTTCATTTTGGATGGAATAAAAACTATTATCCCTGCAAAAATATTCCGTTATAGCTTTTTCAATTCTGTCTCTTTGTATATTCCATTTTTCATTATAAAACATTTTTGTGGCACAACGTAAAGCCCATAACCGCAATAGCTGGTTAAAAAGGATATATCCATGATGTATATATTCATCAGCCCAGTCAGCACTTTGCGGTATGTACATTAATCCCCTTCCATTAAATTCCCATGCTTCCATTAGCAAAAAGCATTTCTCAAAATGATATTCAAATTTTAATAGCCATTCCGTATTATTTGTTACGAAAGCATAATTACATGCACTTATAATTATCCATGCATGGTTATCAACCCTGCCAACACTGTTGCCATAGCTTACTGATTTTTCATCAATGGTAACATTGCTTGGAATAAATCCTGCAGGATGCTGGTGTCTTAAAATTATTTCAATGGAATTTTTAAAAGTTTCAATTAACCCAGGATCTCCTGTTGTTAAAGCTGCCAGTCCACACATTGCGCTGTCGCGAGTCCATATTCTCCTGTAATTGTCTTCTTCATTTATGGCAGCAACAAATCCACTGGTTGTGCTGGCTTGCCCGAGTAAGTATGAAGCATGTATAGTGGCATCGTTTTGCAAGGGAATATCAATGGGCTGATTTTATAAATATTGGATCTGATTCTTTATTATTATCTGTTTTTTTCAACTTGACAAATAATGTGGCAATAGCGGCACATAAAAGCAGTGCACCCGCAAGACGTATTACGTTTTCCGGATTGCCCAGCAACCAGGATTTATAATAAAGTGGTAAAGTAAAAATCTGTATCATCATGGGAATAACAATGAACATATTAAAAATGCCCATGTACACACCGTTTCTTTTTGGTGGAATGCTACCAGCAAGCATAATGTAAGGATTACCCATCATACTTGCCCAGCAGATGCCAATGCCAATCATTGGAATAAACAATAAAAATTCATTGTGTATGGCAGGTATGAATAGCATACCAATTCCTGCAAGCGTAAGGCTTATACAATGCATTATTTTGGGACCAAACTTATTAGTAAATCCTACAAGTGCAAACGCTGCAACAAAAGCAATGAAATTATAGAAACCACCAATCTGCCCATTAAGCAGTGCAGAATTTCTAAAACCTTCCGTTGTCTGATCTGTTGTATTATAGAATGTTGTAGACAGGGATAAAACAATATACTGCCAGTAACAAAACATAGCATACCATTGAAATAATTTTACAAATGCAAGTTGTTTCATAGTTAGGGGCATGTCTTTTATTGCCGAGCCAATTTCTTTAAAAGTATTAATAAAGCCTTTGGGCATTTTGTCAATATGTTCTTTTTCATCTTCGCTTAATGGATATTCTTTAGTGGTTTTTACAGTCCATAATACGGATGCGATGGAAAAGAAAGCACCTATGATAAAGGCAGTAAAAGTTATATAAGGTATATTATATTGATTCGTAGCATCTTTATTCATACCCAGTAAAACAAGGAGGGTAGGAGTAAGATAAGATAACGTTTGTCCAAGGCCTGTAAACGCACTTTGTGTCAGGAAGCCAATGGAGTGCTGGCTTTTATCGAGTTTGTCACTAACGAATGCCCGGTAAGGTTCCATAGCAATATTATTTGCGGCATCTAAGATCCATAGCAAACCAGCGGCCATCCAGAGTTCCCTGCTAAAGGGCATAAAAAATAAACTGATGCTGCAAAGAACAGCCCCGATAAGAAAATAGGGAGTTCGCCTCCCTAATTTACTGTTTGTTTTATCACTCATTGCTCCTATAATAGGTTGAATGATTAATCCTGTCATCGGACCAGCTAACCATAGATACGGAAGACTACCTTCATCTGCACCCAGGTATTTATAGATGGGGCTCATATTGCTTTGTTGCAGGCCGAAACTATATTGAATACCAAAAAATCCGAAATTCATATTTACAATCTGAGAAAAACTAAGCTTTGGTTTATTGATTCTCATTGCTATAAATTTTTGAATTAAATCTTAACCTATGATCCGGATTTTTTTATTTTTTTATATACCTGGGATGGCTTAACAAATGTAAGGTAAGCTGTTGCTGTATTTTCGTTTTTCTTATTGATTTTTGTATATTCGGTTACATTAATTATTTCAATAAGCATTTATGCAAAACTGGCGGATAAAGCTTTCCCTTTTTCTGAATTATTTTGTTTTTGCAATTTTGCTTAACAGTGTCGGCACTGTTATTTTACAGGTTCAGAATAATTATAGTATTACCCAGGGCACTGCAAGTATTCTGGAAGCTTTTAAAGATCTGAGTATTGCTGTGGCTTCATTCCTTGTAGCCTCTTATATTATCCGTATTGGTTATAAACGTTCTATGTTACTTGCTCTGGCATTTGTAACAGTCGCTTGTGTTATGATGCCCTTTATCGGAGGCTTTGCCATGACCAAACTTTTATTTGCTGTAACGGGCGCAAGCTTTGCGTTAATAAAAGTTTCTGTATTTGCCACTATTGGCATCGTTACTTCAAACAAAAAAGATCATGCCAGTTTTATGAATTTTATAGAGTCCTTTTTTATGATAGGAATTTTAGCAGGCAATTTTATTTTCAGCGCTTTTGTAGATAATGACAACCCTGCTTCTACTTCATGGCTTAAGGTTTATTATTTACTTGCGGCAATTTCTGTTGCAGCATTCTTATTATTATTAAGTGCCCCTCTCGATGAATCATCTGTAAAATCCCCTGAGACTACACCTGTACTAAAAGATTTTGGCGATATGTTTAAACTTGCTATAAAGCCACTTGTTTTGGTTTTTATTGTGAGTGTTTTTTTTTATGTGCTTATTGAACAAAGTATAATGAGCTGGCTGCCTACATTTAATAACCAGGTATTACATTTATCAACCACATTAAGCATTCAGATGGCGAGTATATTAGCATTATCTACAGCTATAGGTCGTTTTATTGCAGGCATAGTGTTACGCAAAATTCACTGGTTACTTGTGCTGATTGTTTGCCTTGTTGGTGCAGCAATATTAGTTTTATTAGTAGTTCCATTAGCGGGTAAAGTGCAGGTAGCAACAATAAATAGCTGGGCTGATGCACCATTAGCAGCTTTTATTTTTCCTGTGATTGGCTTATTACTTGCACCCGTATATCCGGCAATTAATTCTTCTATTCTTAGTTCTCTGCCTAAAAGGCAGCATGGTACAATGAGTGGCCTGATTGTTATTTTTTCTGCATTAGGTGGCACAACAGGCTCAATTATTACTGGTCAGATCTTTGAAAGGTATGGCGGGCAGGCAGCTTTTTACTTTTCACTGGTACCGATAAGTATTTTAATTATCTGCCTGGTTTTCTTCAACCGCTTACAGAAAAAATCGATAGTAGAAGAATCGCCGGCTTTGCATTAATCAATAAACTTGTAGAAAATACAATGAAAAATATTTTTTCCCTGGGAGAATTATTTGAGCAGGTTCAGTTACAGAATATTTTTTCTGATGGAAAAACTTTTGTTGATTGTATACCCCGGTTTGAACTTTCGATTATACATAATAGTTATGAAAATCAAAAGCATGAAGCTGGCTTTAAATTGTCAGAATTTATCAGTAAGAATTTTAGTGTTCCCGAAACTCCGGGAACGGGATATATAAGCGTCAAGGGCAGTCCAATTAAGGAACATATTGAAATATTATGGGGTGAGCTCACCAGGAATGCGTACGACGAAGAGTCCTCACTAATTCCTTTGCCTTATCCATATATTGTGCCCGGCGGGCGTTTCAGGGAAATGTTTTATTGGGACAGCTATTTTACCATGTTGGGCTTAAAAGTTTCCGATAGAACAGATATGATTCTGAACATGGTTAATAATTTTTCTCATTTGATCGATAAGTTCGGTTATATCCCCAATGGTAATCGTTCCTATTTTTTGGGTAGATCTCAGCCTCCGTTCTATGCTTCTATGCTTAAACTTTTAAGCAGCCCGGAAGATAAACAAGGGGAAGGCTTTATCATTCAGTATTTACCTCAGCTCGAAAAAGAGTATAACTTCTGGATGCGTGGCAGTGAACAATTAAATGATAAAACTATTTCTGTCTCACGGGTTTGTATAATGCCGGATAAAAGTATTTTGAATCATTATTGGGATGACAACGACACACCCCGCCCCGAATCTTATGCAGAGGATACAGAACTGGCTAATCACGTGGGGGAGAAAAATAAATTGTTCCGGAATATCCGTGCTGCATGTGAATCTGGCTGGGATTTTTCCTCACGCTGGTATAAAAAAGATAATGACATTTCAACAACTCATACCACCGAAATTATACCAGTGGATCTCAATTGCCTGTTATTTAATCTTGAACAAACCATTGCGGAAGCTTACAAATTGAAAATGGATCATGCTGCTTTTAAAAATTATAAATCAAAAGCGGAAAAAAGACAAATTGCTTTAAATAAATATTGCTGGAATGAAGAACAAAACTTTTATTTCGATTATGATTTTGTTGATGGAAAACAAAAAAAATCACTGACACTGGCAGCAACTTATCCGCTGTATTTTAAAATGGCTACAAATGAACAGGCCGGTTATGTTGCTAAAGCTTTGGAAAAATATTTTTTATCCCCGGGCGGCTTGCTAACAACTACTATCACAACTGGTCAGCAGTGGGATAATCCTAACGGCTGGGCACCGCTGCAATACATTTCAATACAGGGTTTAAAAAATTACGGTCATGATAAACTTGCTAATGAGATAGAAAACCGCTGGCTAAGCCTTAATGAAAGAGTGTATGACAAAACAGGAAGGATGATGGA
>Ga0136634_10000688_pt1 | contig 14085 bp, 13 predicted proteins | sample AntDrymUQ8332106_2_FD_104654 | JGI IMG/M metagenome (GOLD analysis project Ga0136634, IMG submission 104654) | Polar desert sand microbial communities from Dry Valleys, Antarctica - metaG UQ833 (21.06) | ecosystem: Environmental > Terrestrial > Soil > Desert | place: Antarctica: Dry Valley... | reverse complement strand
CGACTTTGGCGGCGGCACGTTCGATATTTCGGTGCTCGAAGTCGGCGAAGGCGTTGTCGAGGTAAAATCGACAAACGGCGACACGCATCTCGGCGGCGACGACGTTGACGAAGTGCTGATCGAATGGATCATCGACGAATTCAAAAAGGACCAGGGAATCGATCTTGCAAACGACAAGATGGCGCTTCAGCGTCTCAAGGAATCGGCCGAAAAGGCGAAGGTCGAGCTTTCGACCGCGATGGAAACCGAGATCAACTTGCCGTTTATCACGGCGGACGCCTCCGGCCCGAAGCATCTCGTGATGAAGCTTACCCGCTCGAAATTCGAGCAGCTAGTCGAGCCGATCCTCAAACGCCTAATGCCGCCGGTCGAGCAGGCGATCAAGGACGCCGGCCTCGAGCCGAAGGATATCGAAGAGATCGTGCTGGTCGGCGGTTCGACTCGTATACCGAAGGTCCAGGAAATGGTCAAGGCATTTTTCGGGAAAGAGCCGAATAAATCGGTCAACCCGGATGAAGTCGTTGCTTTGGGTGCGGCGGTACAGGCGGGTGTTTTAGGCGGCGAAAAGACCGATATTCTGCTTCTCGACGTTACGCCATTGACGCTCGGGATCGAGACTCTCGGCGGCGTTATGACGCAGATGATTACGCGTAATACGACCATCCCGACTCGAAAATCCGAGATCTTCTCGACCGCTTCGGATAATCAGACTTCGGTCGAAGTCCACGTCATGCAGGGCGAACGTCCGCTGGCGACTGACAACAAGACACTTGGCAAATTCCATCTCGTGGGCATTCCGCCCGCACCGCGCGGCGTTCCGCAAGTAGAAGTTACATTCGATATCGACGCAAATGGTATCGTCAACGTGTCCGCAAAGGATGTCGGCACTGGCCGCGAGCAGAAGATAACGATCACGTCGTCTTCGGGACTTTCAAAAGAAGAGATCGACAAGATGATGAAGGAAGCCGAATCGCACGCCGGCGAGGACGAGAAGAAAAAAGCCGAGATCGAGGCACGCAACCGTCTGGACGGCCTTGTTTACAGCGTGGAAAAAACTTTCAACGAAAATAAGGACAAGATGGACGCGGCGGGTTCGACCGAGATCGAAACGGCGATCGCGGAATCGAAAACGGCACTGGGCGGGACCGACGCGGAAGCGATGAACAATGCATTCGAGCGTCTGCAAACCGCTTCGCACAAACTCGCGGAAGTCCTATATAGCCAGGCTGGTGCAGCCCCCGATGGCCAGCCAGAAACAGGCGAACAGGCTTCATCCGCAAGCGCCGGCGCGGACGGCGACGGCGCATCCAAATCGTCCACCGACGATGACGTGATCGATGCCGAATACGTCGACGTAGAGGATGAAGAGAAGAAGTAGTAAATTGGTGTAAAAATATTGGGCGGTGGTGAAAGCCACCGCCCATTTCTGACTTATGACAGTTCAAATCGACATTGACGATGAAGTTTTGGCAGAAGTTCATGACGCCATCGCTATTCTGAATGAAAGTAAGGAAGAAGCTTATCTTGAGGCGTTCCGGGACTTGGCCCGAAAGAAAAAACGCGAAGCTGAAGTTGCCCGGCAGTATGCGGCTGCATACGGAAAGAACCCTATTCAACCCGATGAGTTTGACGTTGAGGAAGAACAACTCATGGAGGTGTGGAAAGACCTATGATTCGCGGCGAAGTCGTTTGGCATAAATTCAAGGAACCAGATAAGAAGCGCCCCGTTTTGATTCTAACTCGAGATGGGGCGATTTCAGAATTGAATGCAATAACAGTGGTTCCGATTACCACGAGCATTCGCGATCTTGCCTCGCAAGTTCTGTTAACCGAGGAAGATGGAGTGAAAGAGGCGTGCGTATTGAACGTCGACTGGATTCAAACTGTGCCGAAAAATAAGCTCGGCGCTAATATAACGATTCTTTCCGAAGACAGAATGGACGAGGTTTTTGAAGCGATCAAATTCGCATTCGGTTTTGATAAATAAATGGCAAAAAAGGATTATTACCAAATTCTCGGCGTCAAAAAGGACGCAAAAGCGGACGAGATCAAAAAGTCTTACCGCCGCTTGGCGCGCAAATTTCATCCGGACGTAAATCCGAACGACAAGACGGCCGAGGAAAAATTTAAGGAAGTTCAGGAGGCTTACGACGTACTCTCGGACGAGAAAAAGCGTAAGGTTTTTGACCGATTCGGTTATTACAACGACAATCTCAGCGCCGATTCTCCTTTCTCCACAGGTGCCCCGAGCGGTGCCGGAGCAGGCGGTTTCGATTTTTCGGGTTTTGATTTCAATACCGGCAGCACGGGTTCGGGCGGCAGCTCGAGTTTTCGTGATATTTTCTCGGATCTTTTTAGCGGCGGCGGCAGTGCACGGCAGGCGCAGCCGGAGCCGCCGCGTGCAATGCCAAAGCGCGGCCGCGACATCGAAATCCCGCTCGCTCTAAGTTTCGAAGAAGCATTCACCGGACTCACGACCAATATAACGGTCAATCGATCGGAGCAGTGTGCACGCTGCCACGGAGCGGGCGACACGGGCGGGCCGATAATCACCTGTCCGACCTGTAAAGGCACGGGTCAGGTTTTGAGATCAGGGGGGCGGCTGCAGTTTTCGCAGGTCTGCCCTGATTGCGAGGGAACCGGGCGCCGCCGCCAGCCTTGTTCGCTGTGCAGCGGCAAGGGCGTTACGCCGAAAACCGAGCAGGTAAAAATAAAAATTCCGGCCGGCGTCGATATGGGTTCGCGCGTGCGAATCCCGAAAAAAGGGCATGGCGGACGCCTCGGCGCCGAGCCCGGCGATCTGTTCATTCTTACCAATGTCGGCAAACACCGGTTTTTGGAACGCAAAGGCGACAATATTTATGTGACGGTACCGATAACTGTTCCCGAAGCCGCTCTCGGCGCCAGGATCGAAGTGCCGACCGTCGAAGGCAAAGCGCAGCTTAAAATTCCCGCCGGCACGGAATCCGGGCAGAAGTTCCGCCTCCGTGAGCGCGGATTTCCCAGCCTGAGAAATCCAACGCTTCGGGGCGATCAGTTTATCGAGGTAAAAATTACGCTGCCGCGCGTGATATCCGAGGAGACAAAAGCTGTATTAAAACAGTTTGAAAAACTAAACCCCGAGAATCCGCGGCGGATAATGGGACTTGAATAGGTCGGAACCACCTGCGGTAGAGGGTGGTTTATCGTGGCCTGCAAGAATCCCGGGTTTTCTATGCAGACTTCAACCGTCCGCTGCCGCAGACGGTTCTGACCGGTTGAATATGACTAAAAGGCGAGTAAAAACCTACACGATCAGCGCAGTTGCGGAGATCTACGATATCCATCCGCAGACCCTGCGTCTTTACGAGCGTGAAGGCCTTCTCGCGCCGTCGCGTTCGGTCGGCAACACGCGTCTCTACGAGGACGGCGATCTCGAACGCCTCGAAATCATCCTGTCTTTGACGCGCGAGCTCGGCGTAAATCTGGCCGGCGTCGAGATAATCCTAAACATGCGCGAAAAAATGGACTCCATGCAGCGCGAGTTCGAACGCTTTTTCGAATATTTAAAAACCCACGCCGGCGAATTCTCCCAGCAAGTCGAAACCTTCGCTCAAACCGACGCCCTTATTCCGATCTCCCGCTACCGCCGCATCGAATACCGCGAAACTGTCGACAAGTCAGAACCCCCTGCGTGAGCGGGTGGCAGCGCTTCGGCCCGTCCGCAATGAGAAAGAGTGGAACGCGGACGCCCCCGTCCGTAATGAGCGCCGCCTCGGCACGAACAATCCGCTCATCTCCGGTCAAGCCGAGAATCGAGCGACTGCTTCGCCGGAGGAACCGGCGATTGCGGACGAGGGCGTCCGCGTTCCGGCCCCACCCCTCAAACAAGGGCGCGAATAACGCAATTTCATCATCGAGCTTTTTCACGGGAAGCCGCTGGACGTCTACACATCGAACGACTGTAGCCTGTCGGGGCAAACGTGCTACAAAAGAAACTTGACTTACTTCTCGTAAATGTGCTACATTATTGCCAATATGGAAACTACAGCTACAACGAAAGGACAGATTGTAATACCTTCATCTGTCCGTCGAAAGCTCGGGATTAAATCGGGCACGCGCATTCAGGTTGAGCTTGATGAACCGAACGGTCAAATCATTCTCAAGCCAATCACCCGTGAATATATTCACAGTCTGAGAGGCCGCTTTCGCGGCAAGGGCTTACTCAACGAATTAATGGAAGAGAAGGAAAAAGCCAAGATTGCAGAAGCCCGGACAAAATAATTTATGCGCAAGCCGAAGTCCATTGTACTAGACTCTTGGGCAATCATGGCCTATCTCGAAGACGAACCGTCCGCCGAGCGCATCGCGGACATCATCTCCGACGCTCACGACAACGGTGTTCCCTTAATGATGTCTGTCGTAAACGCGGGCGAGGTCTGGTACATCATCGCCCGCCGCACCACCGCCGCCGAAGCCGACCGCACGATCGCCCTGCTCCAACAGATCGGCATCAAGTTCGTCGACGCCGATTGGCTCCTAACCAAGTTCGCCGCCGGCTATAAAGTAAAAGGCAACATCTCCTACGCCGACTGCTACGCAGCCGCCCTCGCCAAACAAATCAAAGCCACCCTCATCACCGGCGACCACGAATTCAAACAGCTCGAAAAAGAGATCACTATTAATTGGCTCTAAAAAACGTCGCTCGTGTCCAAGGAGCGGTGGCAGCACCTTCGGGTGCTTCGCGTGGTAAGCCTTGTCAGAACCGGGAGCGGTAGCGACTGGGTTTTTATCGCGGGTTGAGGAGGCAGAGCGGAATCTTTTTTGTTATGATATTTTTTTAATTCACAATCCCGATGGCAAAAAGTAGATACAGCGATTACTCACCTAAGCAGCTCCTGGAAAAGATAAAGCAGCTTGAGAAAAAGCGGTATGGCTTGGTCTGGGAAGACAAGGTCGAGGAGGTTGCCGAGCGGTGCGAACGCGAATTGCCCGTGCTTGTTCATCAACCGGACAAGGAAATCTCAGAAGACAAAGACGGCCCGACAAACCTTTGGGTAGGCTGTACGGAAAGGCGGAGCCATTTCCGTACATCGGGCGGCGTAGCCGACAGGACAAAGAAAAAGCCTCGCCGATCGCTCGAAGAGGCTTTTTGATCAATATGGCCCTTATTCACGTTCGGGCTACTGCCAACTGACTACCGGCTGCCAACTACTACTCAGCCACGGCCATTTCTTTATCGGCTTTCTTTTCGCGTTTGATGCCGCCGATTTGGACGAGGGCTTCGGGTTTGATGCCGGATTTCTCGAGAAGCATTTCGTTATAGAGCTTTTTCATCATCTGCATTTCTTCGGCAGCGGTTTTCGGGCCTTCCATTTCCGGCTTGTTCGGACGGCTCAGATCGACTTCGTTCAGGTTGAGATTATGCGACTTATCGCCGAGCTCGACATGCTTGCCGCGCGCGAATACATCGTGGCGGCCGTGCTCTTTGTACCACTGAGCAACGGTCGCATTTTGGTGCATGTGCTCAATAATATTTCGCCATCCGATGCCGGTATTATATGCACAAAACGAGATTTCGCCTTCCTGTGTACCGTAGGGAATGATGCACATTTCGGTGCGGCGGAAATCGTAGTTGAACAGATCCTGGAACCACATTCCCGCGATAAACAGGAAGTTCCACGGGTCCTGACGGCGTTTTTCGATGTCTTCCGCCGTTCTGTCTCCGCCGACCTTGCCGTAATCCTTGCCCGATAGACCAAACGATTTATCGAATTTCTTCAATATACCGCCGAGCGTCAAACTGTCTGGGGCACCGTAAGGATTGTAATTTTTGAGCAGTGCGAGACCCATCATGATGTTCGAGAACCACTTGCCGCGGTTCGTGTCCGTGATGTGCTGCATGTCCTTGACCAAGCCCTGAATGTGCAGGAACTGCGGGACGGGAGCCATTTCCTTTGTTTCCTTGTTGACCATAACGGCCGTGCCGACGCCGCAATTCGGGTGGCATCCGCATGAAACCTGTCCCCAATCGCTTTCAGGGCCGTGAACAACGTCGGCGAAATCGGCGAACGCTCCCATCAGGCTCAACGGAAACCAATCGCGCGTCGGCTCTGTAATGCCGACTTGCTTTTGCACGTCGATTGCCAGATGCGACAGCGTATATCGCTGCTGCAGTCGGCGCTGTTCGGTGATCAGCTCGTCGCGTCCTGTAAATGAGACGGGCTGAAACGCGATGAACGAGATCTTCTTCGGATTTTCCAGAGCGAAACGAATGATCGTTCCGACCTGATCGTTATTTACGCCGTTGACGAGCGTTGTAACAAGGATAATGTCAACGCCGGCTTCGTGTAGGTTGTTGATAGCACGGAGTTTAACATCAAAGAGATTTCCGATCTGTCGGTGCGAGTTGGCATCGTTGCCGATGCCGTCAAACTGCAAATAAACGAAACGCAAACCGGCTTCGGCGGCTTCGCGGCAAAACTCTTTCGATTTGGCGAACTCAATGCCATTAGTCGCGGCCTGCACCGAGTTGTATCCGACCTTTCGCGCATATCGGATCGCGTCAAGGAAGTAAGGCGACAACGTCGGCTCACCGCCCGAGTACTGCACCGACATCTGGCGGCGCGGCTTGATCTGGATCGCATTGTCGAGAATTTCGCTGACATCTTCCATGCTCAATTCATGGACAAAACCGACCTGATTTGCGTCCATGAAGCACGGGTCGCACATCATGTTGCAGCGGTTTGTCAGATCGACCGTCAAAACAGCTCCGCGGCCATATTTAACCGACGAAGTTCCGTGATTATGCAGCTTTTCGTCGTTGTGCGACTCAATGTCGCGTCCCGGGAAAAGCGTTTCGATATGCTGCAAAAATTTGGCGTCGATGGCCATCATATCCTCAAAATGGCCGTGCGTCGGACAGTCTTTGATCATCCAGACTTCACCGTCACGTTCGATGATCTGTGCCTTTATCTCACCGACATTTTCGTTTATAAGCGTCGCAACCTCGCGGTTGCCGCCGAGGATCTCTTCGCGTGCTTCGATCACACAATTCGGGCAAAGCGAATCCGTCTGCCGCGGAAAGCCGAGCGTCGGCTTGGACTTCTGCCAGGACTTCAACAAAGGCTTGTCCGACCATTTAGGTATAAACGAAGCGTTGGGCTTAAATTGATTGACCGATTTGACGGTGTTAAAAACTCCACTAGCCACATAAGTCAGTCCTTTTTCAAAATGTTTTACAGGTCTCATAAATTGTTATATTTCCGAATAATTATTTTCGGTTAAAATGTATGTTGTTATTAAAAATTGTTAGCTGAGCGCCGAAAGCAAGATTTCGAACTGCAAGCAACGTGCCAGATTATAAAAAAATGTAACTGCTATGTTTACAGTAAGATAAATTAAAGATCGATTCTCCTTTAACCGTTTTACCTCTATTCAATACGATTCAAAATGACACACATTTATCAGATGTCAATAAATTAGTTATTTTGACACACAACATTATCCTGATTTCGATAAGATAAAAATCGCGAAATTTCCACAGGTTCAATGATTCATTAAACTTTCGCTTAATAATTTTAACATAAACTAATTCATGATCTTTTTCGACTGTCCTTTTAGTGATTATATCAAAACGTTCACTAAATGTTCACTTTAAGCACTTATTTTATCTCTTACATGAAGGGGGAAAAGTCAAATAGCCATAAACACAGGATTTAAGGTAATAAAATAACACTTTACACGAAAATTTTTCTATGATAAATTTTCACTCACTTCAAGGGGACTTAAACTTTGCACTCCCTAGGCAATCAAATTCAACAGAACCACCGTTGAGCTAGATATACGAGACTAAAATAAAGCTTTTGTTAGATTCCGGGTAACTGAGAAACTATGTCCATCCGTTTTGGAACCTCCGGCTGGAGGGCAGTTATCGCAGATGATTTCACGTTCAAAAATGTAGAGATTGTTACCGAATCGATTTGCAGATATTTGACAGAAAGGGATAACGAAGAGGGACAAACTTTGATTATCGGGAACGATTCCCGGTTTATGGGCGAAAAGTTCGCCGCTGTCGCTGCCGGGATAGCGGTGAAAAATGGTTTCCGTGTGCTGCAGTGCACAGGGCCAACGCCGACGCCGACGATTTCTCATGCTATTCGCGATCAAAAAGCAGCCGGCGGCATGAATTTCACGGCTTCGCACAATCCACCCGAATATCAGGGCATTAAGTTTTCTAATTCGGACGGCGGGCCGGCACTTCCGGAGGCAACGAAGAGGATCGAGGAGATCATTCGTGAGCAATCAGCGGTCAGCGGTCAGCGGTCAGATCAGGATGCAGGCATTGGGAGTATTGAAAGTTTCGATCCGCGTCCGGCTTATCTGGACGATTTGAAAACCAAGATACGGTTTAAGGCAATCGCCGCGGCCAAAGGGAGATACGCATACGATCCGCTTTGGGGAACAGGCCGGGGGTATTTGGATAAAGCCCTTCGCGACGGCGGCCTTGAGGTCGAAACGCTGCACGATTGGCGAGACGTAACCTTCGGCGGCAGATCGCCGGAACCGGGCGAAAGCCAACTGGCCGAGCTTCGGGAAACTGTCATAAGCAATGGCCTAACGCTTGGGCTTGCGACGGATGGCGACGGCGACAGGTTCGGAGTGATTGACAGCAACGGCGAGATGATAACGCCGAACCAATTAGTAGCTCTTTTAACGGATTATTTAGCGGAAAGCCGTGGTTGGACACAGGGCGTAGCACGAAGCGTTGCAACATCTCACCTAGTTGACCGTGTAGCCAAGGATAGAGGCTTAAAATTGTACGAAACGCCGGTTGGGTTCAAGTTTATCGGCGAATTGATAAATAAAGACCAGATAATTTTGGGCGGAGAAGAGTCCGCCGGTCTTTCGATCAGAGGGCATTACCCCGAAAAGGACGGCATCCTTGCCTGCCTCCTTGCAGCCGAAGCGGTTGCGATTCGCGGAACAAGTTTGACCGAGCAGTTAAGCGAGCTTTACACCCGTGTCGGGAAGCTTGAATCAGGACGGATCGGGGTCAAGTTGACGGATGAAGTTGCTGCAAGCCTGCAGCAAAAGCTGGAACGCGAGCCCACCGAAATCGCGGGCCGCAAAATTGAAACAATAAATCGCATGGACGGCGTGAAGTTTTTATTCGCCGGCGGCAGTTGGATGCTGATGCGTCCATCGGGAACCGAGCCGCTGGTTAGAATCTACGCCGAAAGCGAGGACAAGACTGATTTGGAGGTGTTACTTGAGCAAGGCCGAAAATACTTATTGGACTAGTATGCAGTCGACACCTTCGATAAAGCGTCGGGCATCGAAAAAAGGCCGCATGGCGATCATGAGTTTGCCGAACAAGTCTCAATGGTGGGCTTTCGGAGTAACAGGCACCATGACATTGATGCTTTGCCTGACGATAAACTTCCGTGCTTTTTCGGAATTGAACAAGGAAGCCACGGAGAATTCATCATTGGACGCCCGTATCCAGAGTGTCACAAACGAAAATCTCGCCCTTCAGGAGGAGATACATTATTTAAAAAACGATTCTCATACAGTCGAACGTGAAGCCCGAAAATTCGGCTTGCGGCGTTCGGGTAAGTCGAGGGATGCAAGATGAAGGACGAGGGAAGAACTAAAATAATGGTTAATGAATTACATATACATCCTTCAGCCCTTTGCCATCAGCCCTTAAAAAGTTCCGGTGCAGACAAAATAGATAAGCGGAGATTCTATGCGTCAGCACATTCCCTGCCAATTGACAATCCGCCTTTTGCCTAACCTACTCCGCGTTGCCTTCAGGCCAGCCTTCCGAAAAAAAATCGCGGCTTGTGTTTCCAGAACATGAGCCGCACCACCCTTTAGATAGTTCAAAGTTCAAAGTCAAAAGTTCAAAGTCCGGTGAAAGTGCTCGTGGCAGAACGTGTTGACTTTCATCGTTAAAGGCGTGATAATCAGTGTTTTGGGACTAGTTCTTTTTCATTTCAAAGCGTTTGAGGTGTCGCTTTTTCAAGAAGCGGCTCTAAAAAGGGTAAGCCGAGTGAAATTCTCGCACGATCGCGTCACTGTGAAACGATTTTGGATTTTAGATTTTGGATTTTGGATTTGAAACTGGCCGTAGCCTGCATTTCAATTCCAAAACCAAAAGCTAAAATCCAAAATCGCCAAGTCAGGACACCTGCCTGAAAACGTTTTTGCCATTTCGCATGTTTCGCGTCAAAACATTCGGGCAGACACGGTTTTCTTTTAAAAAAGTACGCCCTGTTTTTCTTGTCTAAGTGATTTTAGACGCGGAAACCGGGGCGTTTTTATGTTGAGAAATTTTAGGTTACAACCGAAAAGATTGGTGGTTGCGGTGATATTGGTGAGTGCGGCCGTGACATTTGGCTGCGAAAGCAAAATTAACCAGCCCTACTCGGACACGCGCGAGGTTACGGACGATCTCGGGCGAACGGTTAGTGTTCCCAACAGGATCGAGCGTGCGATCTCACTTGCTCCGAATCTGACAGAAATGATTTTTGCGGTCGGGGCGGGAGGTAAACTGGTCGGGGTCACCACATTCTGTAATTATCCTGTTGAAGCACAGCAAATACGCAAGGTGAGCGACACGCAAACGCCGAATATCGAAAGCATAATCGCCCTAAAGCCGGATATTGTATTTATATCGACGGCATCGCAGCTCGAGACTTTTATGCAGACTTTGGAAGCCCAGAAAATAGCAGTTTATGTAACTAATCCGCAAAATGTCGACGAGATCATCGGAAATCTGAGACAGTTTGGCACCCTGTTTCAGAGTGAGGGAAAAGCGGAAACGTTGATCTCGGAACTTTTTAGACGTATCGCTGAAATTGGACGAAAGGTCGATGGCCAAGAAAAGGTTCGAATTTTTGTGCAGATATCAAATGAGCCGCTTTTTACAATTGGGAGTGAATCGTTTCTGACGGAGATCATCGAACGCTCCGGTGGGGTTTCGGTAACGAAAGACGTCGCGACGGCATACCCGAAATTAAGTAAGGAGACTGCTTTGGCATTGAATCCGGAAGCGATAATTCTATCGGACAGCGACGATAATAAAGAGCCGAACTATGTTTTTAAAAATTCACCGGCGTTTAGGAACGGTAAAATTTTTCGTATAAATGCCGACATGATATCACGTCCGGGGCCACGATTAGTTGACGCGATGGAGCAGCTTGCCACGGCTTTGCATCCCGAGAAGTTTTGAGTAGGAACGGAAGGTCAGAACCACCTGCGATAGCGGGTGGTTGAAGATAAGTGTAAATGTCATCCGGCTTGTCAAATAACCGTATTAAACCACCCGCTACCGCATGTGGTTCTGACAGGTCCTTGCGTCTCGGCGGTTCACTAATTCTGTTGCTTTTGATCACGCTTTTGGCGGCAGCGCTTTTGGGCAGCGAGAGGCTTTCGTTTTTTGACCTGAACGATCAGCAGCGGTCGATTCTTTTTGATATTCGCCTTCCACGCATTCTTCTTGGAGCATGCGTTGGTGCGAGCCTTGCGGTTGCCGGAGCCGGTTTGCAGGCATTACTGCGAAATCCTTTGGCGGAGCCGTATCTGCTGGGCGTTTCGAATGGAGCAGCATTGGGCACCATGCTCGCCTTCGCGTTCTTTGAAAGCTGGAGTTTTGCTCGTCCGATATTCGCTTTCGCCGGTGCGGGAATCGCGACTTTCGCCGTATATCAAATGGCGAAAGGCCGTGCCGGTATGAATGTCGAGCGGCTTGTGCTTTCCGGCGTGATCGTAACGACGTTTTTGTCGTCAATAATCGTCCTGATGACTAGCCTGCTCGACGCGGCAAAGCTTAGGGGCTTTACATTCTGGCTTTTGGGCGATCTGTCGCAGGCGACGATCGACGGCTTTTATTTTACATTAGCTGCGGCCGTCGTAGGGACGATTGTTTTGAGTTCGCAAGCCAAAGCATTGAATCTAATGATGATAGGCGAACGTGATGCCTTCGATTTCGGTGTCGAGGTGGGTAGAGTTCGAATTATCGTTTTTTCGTTATCGAGTATTTTGGTCGGAACTGCGGTAGCGGCGAGCGGCTCGGTTGGCTATGTCGGGCTGATCGTACCGCATCTCGTCCGGCTTGCGATAGGGAGCGACAACCGACTCGTTGTTCCATTCTCGGCGATATCAGGAGCGATCTTTGTCGTGTTGGCGGACACGGTTGCGAGGACTGCCATCGCACCGAGGGAATTGCCGGTCGGAGCTATCACGGCGTTGATCGGCGCACCGTTGTTTATTTATTTGTTGAAGAGAAGTTAGGTCAGAACACCCGCTAACGCAGTTAGTTGGTTCTGACAAGAGAAATGCTTGAAGTTCGGAACATCACAATTAGTTACGGCAAAACCGCGGTCTTGAAAGACGTTTCGTTCGGCCTTAATAACGGCGAGATAATAGCGGTTCTCGGTGCAAACGGTGCGGGAAAGACGACCTTAATACGGGCTCTGAACGGCACTTTGCCTGTCTCGAAAGGCGAAATACTGTTGGATGGTAAACCGTTCGGGTCGTTTTCGAGACGACAAATCGCTCAAAAGATTGCGGTTGTCGCTCAGGAAAATGAGACGAAATTTCCTGTAACCGTGCGGGAATTTGTACTGTCAGGTAGTTTTGCACGCGGAACTGCATTTGGTTGGGAAACCCGGGACGATCTGCGAATAGCCGAGAATGCTTTGCAGAATTGCGATCTTTCTAATTACAGCGGCCGTTTGATGAACGAGCTTTCGGGCGGCGAGAGGCAGCGGGTCGTTTTGGCAAGAGCTTTGGCAACGGAAGCAGGCATTTTGATGCTTGACGAACCAACCGCAAACCTTGATCTGGCACATCAGGGAATGATGTTTCGCCTTGTCCGCGAACGGTGCAAGAACGATGACTGCTCGGCAATTATAATCACGCACGACTTGAATTTGGCGTCGGAATTTGCGGATCAGATCGTTTTGCTAAAGGACGGAAAGTTTTTTGCAAAAGGAACGCCAAAGGAAATTTTGCGACCGGAAAATTTGAATGGAGTTTTTGATGTGAAAGTCCTGCTGGATGAAAATCCGGTAAGTGGAAAGGTGAGAGTAACGACGATTTATTAGACGCGTTCTGAGGAGTGACCTCAGAACATAAAGACAAACGACGCAAGGGAAGTTTGGTTAAAGCCCAACGCTGCCCACGCAACCGTGAATCGACTGCGGAAAAGTGGAGTGCGGATTCGGAAATTAATAAAACAAATTCCGCAATCCGCACTACCAAATCCGCGTTCAGATGAGCCGGGAACTTTGCCCGTTTTGTTAAACCTACAAACCATTCTGCGATGGGCAGAAAAGGAGACAGGATGAGAGTTTATAGAGTTCTTAGAGTACTCGGTTTTATTTGTTTTTTGACACTGAATTTCGCCGCACAGAACGGGTATTCGATTAGCGGAACGGTGAACGATTCGGGCCGGCCGATAAAAGGAGCGGTCGTAACTTTGACGCCGGACGGCGAAACTGTTCCGAAATATACGAAAGAGACAAACGCGGAAGGTTTCTACGGATTTTACGCAGCACCCGGAAAATACACGCTGAAGGCGATAAAAAAACAAGATAATATTGTCGGGTCTTCCGCTGTCTCAATTGTCGAGATTCGTTTCGGCAATCCGGAAACCGTTAATATTAAGCTTTCGGAAACGGCTGCGATACGTGAAACTGTGACGATCTCGGCAGATGCCGAACAGCCTCTCGACGAAGTTTCAAAATCGGTAAACATAATCGACGCTCAGGAAATGCGTGACCGTGCGGATTTTTCCCTGGCCGAAACATTGAAAACGATTCCTGGTTTTCGCGTTCAGCAACTGGGTGGTTTTGGCAGGACGGCGAGTATTAAAACACGCGGGCTCCGCAATCAGGACACGGCGATTCTTATAGACGGAATTCGTTTCCGTGACGCTTCGTCGATCACGGGCGACGCTTCGGCGTTTTTGTCGGACTTTACACTGACGAGCGTTAATAAAATAGAGGTTTTACGCGGCGCGGGTTCATCGCTATACGGGACAAATGCCATCGGCGGAACCGTGGATTTTCAAACTCCGAAGCCGAAACCCGGCTT
>Ga0136634_10000687_pt1 | contig 14085 bp, 14 predicted proteins | sample AntDrymUQ8332106_2_FD_104654 | JGI IMG/M metagenome (GOLD analysis project Ga0136634, IMG submission 104654) | Polar desert sand microbial communities from Dry Valleys, Antarctica - metaG UQ833 (21.06) | ecosystem: Environmental > Terrestrial > Soil > Desert | place: Antarctica: Dry Valley... | reverse complement strand
GACCGGCCAGCTATTCCAATGACCTATCTTGGCCGGGGCGGGCCATCACAGCGTGGTAGGCCCGCGCGACATAGCGGTCCACGGCAGGGGGCGGCGGGTCGGGCAGGAACTGGCGCACCGCGCCGTGAGGGAAGGCGATCAAGGCAAGCCGGCAGGCGAGAAGAGGCCGCTCGGCACGCCGCGCAAAGCTGCGCATCTCACGGGCCAGCGCGTCGTTGATACCGGCGGCCGCGCTGCGCAGGTCCTCGGGCACAGTCGGGTCGATAAACTCCGCCGGCCGGTACAGCGCAAGAACCGCCGCGAAACCGGGGTTCTCCCGGCTCCAGCGCGGCACGCTCAGCGCGGCGGACACCCCCTCATGCGCCGTCTTTGCCGAGCCCAGCTCCGCAAGAAACACCGCCTGAAACGAGCGCACGGCCGCGAGCCAGGTTTCGGCGAGCAGGATCTCCCGCGATCCGAAGCGATGATAGAGGGAGCCAACCGTGGCGCCGGCCGCGACTGCGATCGACTGAATGGATAACGGCCGGCTCTGCAGCGCTTCACCGGCCACGGCGCTGAGGAATGCATCCCGGCCGAATTTTGCGTTCCGTCCCACGCAATGCCTTGTTGCTTTTTAAATTCCTAATTCTAGAATAGAAATTACAAAATATGTTGCAGCGGGTCAACCATGGTCAATTTTTACTACGCGGCCGCTGCGGCAATCGCCGTCCTGACCTGCGCCGTGCATGTTTTCGCCGGCGGGGTCTTCGTCGTCCGGCCGCTCCTCGCGGCGCCCCGCCTCGGCAAGGCATCCCGCTGGCTGAATTATTATTGCTGGCACAACACCACCGTCACCATTGCCGCGCTGGCCGGATGCTTTGCCTACGCCGCGTCCCATGCCGCTGGCCAAGACCTCGCCCGGCTGGCAACGATACTCGCCGCAAGCTTTGCCCTTTTGTCGGCAGCCGTGGCGCTTAAAGGCGGGATCAACCCTTTGCGCTTTCCCTCGACTTCACTTTTCGCGCTCACCGCCCTATTTGGCTTTTACGGCGGCATGGGTGCGTAAGCCCCATCTCGCGCATGGACAAAATGGACCGATGCCATAGGCTGAGGCGGATTGGCTCAGCCCGAGCCGGAACGCGGACGAAGCCGCAGCAACCGAGAGGTGTCGCATGACGCTGAAAGCCATCAATCCGGTAAACGGAAATCTCGTTGCCGAATACGAAGAAATGTCCGGCGAGGAAGCGGCCGCGGCTGTGGAAGCCGCGCACCGCGCCTTTCTCGAATGGCGCAAGCTCAGCTTTGCCGACCGTGCCCGGCCGATGCGCGAAGCCGGGCGGCTGCTGCGCGAGCGGGCGCCGCAATACGCCCGGCTGATGGCCGAGGAAATGGGAAAGCCCATCAGCGGCGGCATTGGCGAAGCGGAGAAATGCGCCGCGGGCTGCGACTATTTCGCCGAGAATGCCGAGACGTTTTTGGCCCATGAGTCCATCCCGATCGAGGGCGCGAAAAGCTTCGTCGCCTTCCAGCCGATGGGCGTGGTTCTCGCGGTGATGCCGTGGAATTTTCCGTTCTGGCAGGTCTTCCGCTTCATCGCCCCGGGGCTGATGGCGGGAAATGCGGGTGTGCTGAAACATGCGTCCAACGTACCCGGCTGCGCAAAAGCGATCGAGGATGTGCTGCGCGATGCAGGCTTTCCCCAGGATCTGTTCCGCACCCTCATGATCGGCAGCAAGGCCGTGGATAGCATCATCGCGCATCCGCATGTTCGCGCGGTCACGCTGACCGGCAGCGAGGCGGCCGGCCGGGCCGTGGCGCGCAAGGCAGGCGAAATGCTGAAAAAAACCGTTCTCGAGCTGGGCGGCAGCGACCCCTATCTCGTGCTGGAGGACGCGGATGTGGAAAAAGCCGCCGAGATCAGCACCAAGGGACGGCTGATCAATTCCGGCCAGAGCTGCATTGCGGCGAAGCGCTTTATTGTCGTCGAGCCCCTGCGGTCGCGGTTCGAGGCGTTGTTCGCCGAAAAAATGCGGGCGGCCAAAATGGGCGATCCGTTGCATGAGGCAACGCAGGTCGGACCGATGGCGCGCCACGATCTGCGCGACGATTTGCATCGCCAAGTCGAGCAAAGCATCGCCAAAGGCGCGCGCGCCCTCTGCGGAGCGGTCATTCCGGACGGGCCCGGAGCGTACTACCCGCCCACGGTGCTCACCGACGTGCGCAAGGGCATGCCGGCGTATGATGAGGAGATGTTTGGTCCCGTTGCCGCCGTCATCGCGGCCAAGGACGAGGCCGAGGCCATCGCCATCGCCAATGACAGCGAGTTTGGCCTGGGAGCCGGCATCATCACCACCGATCTCGCGCGCGGCGAGCGCCTTGCCATCGCGGCGGTCGAGGCTGGGTCCGTGTTCGTGAACGGGCAAGTCGCATCGCATGTGCAGCTCCCCTTCGGCGGCATCAAGAACAGCGGCTATGGGCGCGAGCTGTCCCATTACGGCATCAAGGAATTCGTGAACATCAAGACCGTCGTTATCGCGGGCGGGTGACTGTGCCGGGATTGCCCTGGTTTCGACGGCGGATGAAAGGATTGCGGCCATGCATAAGGGCTCAGACATATTGGTCAGATCCCTCGAGAATGAGGGCGTGCGCTATGTGTTCGGTGTGCCCGGCGAGGAAAATCTCGATTTTCTGGAATCGCTGCGCACCTCGTCGATTCAGCTCGTCGTTACCCGGCATGAGCAGGTCGCCGCTTTCATGGCCGCGACCTATGGGCGGCTGACCGGCAAGCCCGGCGTATGCTTCAGCACGCTGGGGCCAGGCGCGACGAACCTCGTCACGGGCGCCGCCTATGCCCTGCTCGGCGGCGTGCCGATGCTGATGATCACCGGGCAAAAGCCGATCCTGCAGAGCCGGCAAGCGCGGTTTCAGATCATCGACGCCGTCGGCATGATGCAGCCGCTGACCAAGTCGGCGAAGCAGATCATCGACGCGCACAATATTCCCACCATGGTCCGCGACGCGTTCCGGCTGGCGCAAGGCGAGCGCCCCGGTCCGGTGCATCTGGAACTGCCGGAGGATATCGCCGCCCAGCAAATCCCGCGCTACGAGCTGGTTCCGGTGACGCCCTATCATCATCCCGTGGCGCCGGATGCCGCGATCGAGGCGGCGGCGGAAGCGATCGCCAACGCCAAGCATCCGCTGCTCATGATCGGCGGCGGCGCGAACCGGCCCGGCCTCGCGGCGGTGCTGTCCGCGGCGGTGGGCGAGCTCGGCATTCCCTTCTTCAACACCCAGCTCGGCAAAGGCGCTGTTGACGGCCACTCGCATTTGTTTCTCGGCACGGCGGCGCTGTCCGAGAACGACCATATCCACCGTCTGATCGACCGCGCGGATCTCATCCTCGCGGTGGGCCACGACACCGTTGAGAAGCCGCCCTTCATCATGCATGAGGGCGGGCCGACGGTGGTTCACATGGATTTCAATCCCGCCGATATCGACACGATCTACCAGCCGCATTTGGAGGTCATCGGCGATATCGGCGACGCCGCTTCGCGGCTGGCTGCCAAGCTAAAAGGCACCCGCTTCGACGCCCAGTTCTTCCTCGAAGGCCGCGAGGCGCTTTGGGCCCGGATCGCGGAAAGCGCCGATGATCCGCGCTTTCCGCTCATCCCGCAGCGGCTGGTGGCCGATGTGCGCAAAGCATTGCCGGATGACGGCATCCTCTGCCTCGACAATGGCATGTACAAGATCTGGTTCGCGCGGAATTACCGCACGCACATTGCCAACACGATTTTGCTCGACAATGCCCTAGCGAGCATGGGCGCGGGCCTGCCTTCGGCGATGATGGCGGCGCTGCTCTATCCCGGCCGGCGGGTTCTGGCCGTCTGCGGCGATGGCGGCTTCATGATGAACTCGCAGGACATGGAGACGGCGATCCGCCTTGGCCTGAACCTCACCGTGCTGATCGTCGAGGATGGCGGCTATGGCATGATCCGCTGGAAGCAGGAGGCTGACGAATTTCCCGATTTCGGCCTGTCCTTCGGCAATCCCGATTTCGTGGCCTATGCGGCGGCCTATGGCGCAACAGGCGTCCGTGTGCATGCGGCGGAAGGTCTTCGGCCAGCGCTCGAGCAAGCCTTCGCCGCCGGAGGCGTTCGCGTCGTCGTGGCGGCGATTAACTACGCCGCGAGCCAGGATGTCTTGCAGGCTGGTTCCGGCGCAATGCATTAGCCGCCTGCGGCAGGTGCGCGGCGGGGGGTGCCACGCCTCGCCGCCAACGGATTTTTTAGGGGCGGGTGTCGGCGGCTCACGCGCTCATTCGTCCTTAGGAAGACGAGGAAGGACCCCCATGCTTTACGCGATCCTTTGCTACAATTCCGAAGACGTCGTCGGTTCCTGGACCAAGGACGAGGACGACGCCGTCATGGCCAAACTCTCCGTCGTGCACGACAAGCTCGCCAAGCAAGGCAAGCTCGGACCGGCCATTCGCCTCTTGCCCACAACCGCGGCAACCACCCTGCACAAAGGTCAGGAGCCGCCTTTGGTGATGGATGGCCCTTACGCCGAGACCAAGGAGCAGCTCCTCGGCTTCTACGTCATCGACGTTTCCGGGCTGGAAGAAGGGCTCGACTTCGCGCGGGAGCTGGCGCGGGCCAATCCGGGGGGCGCCTATGAACTTCGCCCGGTTGGCCTGTTCTTGCCCGGAAGTGTCGTGACGTGACCGACATCACATGGATCGACGGCGCTTTGACGTCCGCCCGCCCCCAAGCTGTGGGCGCGCTGCTGCGCTATTTCCGTGACCTCGACACGGCCGAGGAAGCGTTCCAGGACGCCTGCCTCCGAGCGTTGAAGACCTGGCCGCAGAACGGTCCGCCCCGCGATCCCGCTGCTTGGCTGATCATGGTCGGGCGTAACACGGCGATCGACAGCGTACGGCGCCGGCGCAAACAGGAACCGCTTCCCGCCGACGAATTGATTTCGGATCTGGACGACGCCGAAACCGCCCTGGCCGACCGTCTCGACGGCGCGCATTATCGCGATGACATCCTGCGCCTGTTGTTCGTTTGCGGCCATCCGCAGCTGCCTGCCACGCAGCAGATCGCGCTCGCTTTGCGCATCGTCTCGGGCCTCACGGTCAAGCAGATCGCGCGCGCCTTCCTGGTGGGCGAGAGCGCCATGGAACAGCGCATCACCCGCGCCAAAAGCCGGATCGCCGCCGCCGACGTTCCATTCGAGACACCGGGCCCGGTCGAGCGCGCCGAACGCCTTGCCGCCGTGGCGGCCATGATCTACCTCATCTTCAACGAGGGATATTCGGCGATTGGCGGGCCGGACGGCGTCCGCGCGCCGCTCTGCGACGAGGCGATCCGGCTCGCGCGGCTGCTGCTGCGGCTGTTCCCGGCTGAGCCCGAGCTCATGGGACTGATGGCTCTGCTGCTTCTGCAGCATGCGCGCACCGCCGCAAGGTTCGATGCGGATGGCTGCATCGTGCTTTTGGACGACCAGGATCGCGGGCTTTGGAACGGCAAGATGATCGCCGAGGGGCTTGCCCTTATGGATAAGGCTTTGCGCCATGCGCGCCCCGGCCCCTACCAAGTTCAGGCAGCCATCGCCGCCCTGCATGCCCGCGCCGCCCGGCCGGAAGACACCGATTGGGCGCAAATCGATCTGCTTTACGGCGCGCTCGAAAGGCTGCAGCCCTCCCCTGTGGTAACGCTCAACCGTGCCGTTGCCGTCGGCAAGGTACGCGGGGCCGAAGCCGCGCTCGCCATGATCGAGCCGCTGGCGTCCCGGCTTTCGGGCTACTTCCATTTCCACGGGGTGAAGGGCGCGCTCCTCCTGCAGCTCGGCCGGGCCGCGGAGGCCCGCGTCGCCTTCGACCAGGCCATTGCCAGGGCGAACACGGCCGCCGAAGCCGCCCATATCCGGCTGCATCTCGACCGCCTGATCAAGGACAGCGCAGGGGATGGCGCTCCCGCTTCCAGCCAAGCATAAAATTTCGCGGCTCTTGTCGGCCCGTCCTTTCCCGGTTCGTCCTAGAGACATGGCGCTGGACGGGAAGGCGCTGGAGACAACGGTGAAAACGGAAAGCACGGAGACGAACCATGGCTACGACAGCAGCAGCAAGTTGCCCAGCGGCTGATGCAACCTCTTGGACCGAGAATGCGGCGCAGGCCGATAAGCCGAAGGTGCTTGGCGGCATCGCGCCCTACCTCGACGTCAGCGACGCCAGCGCAGCCGCCGAATTCTATAAGAAGGCGTTCGCGGCGCAAGAGGTGCATCGGCATCCCGCTGACGAGAGCGGCAGAACCTTCCACATCCATCTGCATCTCAACGGCAATTCGCTGATGCTCAGCGACCCGTTCCCGGAGTTCGGCCATCCGACGGGAGCGCCGCAGGGCTTTAATCTGCTGCTGGCCGTCGACGACGTCGATGCGTGGTGGAACCGCGCGGTCGAGGCCGGAGCCGAGATCGTCATGCCGCTGCAGGACATGTTCTGGGGCGACCGCTACGGCCAACTCCGCGACCCATTCGGCGTAAGATGGGCGATGGGCGCTCCCATCCGCAAAGCCGCAAGCTGAGTCTTGCGCATTGCGGTCAGCGGCTTTGCCACAACACTTTTCAACATCGTGCCCTTTGAGTTGCATCCAGGGGCTTTATCGGCGCAAGGACGCGCATTCGTCGCCCCGGAAAGCGCGGGTAGCGCTTCTCCGGGGTCCAATCCCCTGACAGGTCGGCACGAAACTTGACGACGAGCCGGTGCTCCCGGCTCGGATTGGCGGCCGTCCGGGACGGCACCCGATTGCAGGAAACGGGCGCCGCTCGGCTTGTTTACGCCATCCCTGGCCCATCGCTCAGATCAGACTGAGCGTTCCAGCCAATCTTTTCCCTGAGGAACGTATAGCCCAGCGCCGTAAAGCTCGCGCGTTCCTTATTGTTGGAGCCATAGCCGTGCCCGCCCGCGGCGGGTTCGTAGAAGAACGCCTCATGGCCCATCGCTTGCAGCTTCGCGGTCATTTTGCGGGCGTGGCCTGGATGGACGCGGTCGTCCTTGCGCGTCGTCGCGAGCAGGATCGGCGGATAGCGCTGCTCCGGCACGGCGAGGTGATAGGCGGAGTAGGTTTGCAGAAAAGCCCACTCCTCAGGCTTATGCGGATCGCCGTACTCTGCAATCCAGCTCGCACCGGCGAGAAGCTTGCTGTAGCGGCGCATGTCGATCAGCGGGATCGTGCAGAACAGCGCGCCAAAGCGCTCCGGATAGCGCGTGAGCATGTTGGTGATCAAGATGCCGCCGTTCGAGCCGCCCTCGGCCGCGATGCGGCCGGGCTGCGTCACGCCGCGCCTGACGAGATCGGCGGCGACCGCGGCGAAGTCGTCGTGCGACAGACGCTTGCCCGCCTTGCGCCCGGCCTCATGCCAGCGCGTCCCGAACTCGCCGCCGCCGCGGATGCTGGCGGTGACGCTGGTGCCGCCGCGTTCGAGCCAGAGTTTGCCGATGGATGAATTGTAGTATGGCAGCCGCGGCACGCCGTAGCCGCCATAACCGCCGAGATGGACCGGCGCATCGCCGCTTTCGCCCGCGGGGCCAACCTGCACATAGGGGATGCGCTCGCCATCGACGGACACGGCCTCATGACGGGTGACCACGAGGCCATCCGCGGAGAATGCTTGCGGCGCTTGCTTCAGCACCGCCGGGCTCTTGCCGCGCTCGAACAGCATCAGCGACGATGGCGTGAGCGGGTCCTGCACATTGGCGAGAAGATCGCCATTGCTTTGCGATATTTCGACATCGAGCGGCCAAACATTCACGACGCCAATCTCGGGCAGCCCTTGCAGCTTCGACCGCGCCCAGCCGTCCGCCGACGGCGTGAGCACTTCGAACACCGGCTGCAGCTCATCCAAGATCGACAGGACCAGCCGGCCGTCACTCCAGAAGAAGGACTGAAAGGCGCGCCGCTCGCCAGGCTCGAACAGCACCGTAAAGTTGCGGTCGCCGGCGAGAAATGCGGAGAGCGCGATGCCGAGGACCGTGTCGGTCGCATGGGTCGTCGCGCTGATCGTCCAGGGCGTGCGGCGCTTTACTGCGAGCCAGTCGCGATGCGCGTCCATGTCGGAGTCTTCGGGTAAATCCAGCCGCACTTTCGGGCCGCTGCGGTCGCCCTTCCACAACACAATGTCGAAAAACGCCGGCCTCTCGGCAAACCAGACAGTCTCCTCGTCCTGGGTTCGGTCGAGGCCGCCCCAAACGCTCATACGGTCTGCCGTCGTCTCGAACAGCACCGGCGCCGCACCGGCGTCGGACCCGCGCCGCCAAAGCCGGACGCTGTTGGCGTACCCCGATGTTGTCGCTCTACCGTCGCCGTAAGCGCTCGACAACAGCAGCGTGTCTTGGTCGAGCCAGCTAACGCCGCCCTTGGCTTCCGGCAAGTAAAAGCCATCCGCCACGAAAGCCTTCGCGGCGATGTCGAACTCGCGCAGCACGACCGCATCGCTGCCGCCGCGCGACAGGCGCAAGATGGCCCGCTCATGCGCCGGAGGCAGCGTCAACGCGCCCGCGAAGATCCAATCCTCATTCTCGGCCGCCGCCAGCGCGTCTACATTGAGGATGCCCTCCCATTCCGGCTGCTCGGTACGAAAGCTGTCGAGCGTCGTCCGCCGCCAGATGCCGCGGGGGTTGTCGGCATCTTTCCACATATTATAGAGATGCGGACCTCGCCGATTGACGAAGGGGATGTTGTCCGGCCGGTCGTAAATGTCCGTGAGCGCGTCGCGGTCGGCCGCAAAGCCGGCTCCGGCGAAGCGCGCAAGCGTTGCCGCGTTCTGTGCCTCGACCCAGGCAAGCGCGGGGCCCCCTTCGACCTCCTCGAGCCAGAGATACGGATCGTCATCCGGCGCTGAGAGCGTCGGTCTCGCGTCAACTTGCATGTGCAAACTCCAAACATAATCGTCCGCATTGTTCATGCGGCGAGCACCGGCTTCGCGGCTTCAAATCCACCTGCGCACCTTCCCCTTATATTCACGGTATGGCGCGCCGAACTTCACCTCTAAATAGCGTTCCTCGCGGCTAATGACGCCGTAGGTGATGACCGCCAGCAGGGGCAGCAAAAGGATCAACGCGATAACGCTGTCGGCAAAAACGCTGAAGCTCACATAGATCAACGCCATGCCGAGATACATAGGGTTGCGCGTGTATCGATAAATCCCTGAGGTGACGAGCGCCGTCGCTGCCTTCCAAGGGCGGACATGCGTTCCGGCGGCACGGAACCGTGTCGCCGCGGTAAGCGGGAGTGCGATCCCTACAAGGAAGAGCGCGAGGCCGCCGATATAGCGCGCCTGATCCGGCAGTCCCAGGCTCGGCCCGCTCGTGGCGATATCGATGCCGAGCGCGAGCGCGAATACCCCCGCAAAGATCAAGGGCGGCGGCGCTATCACGCCTGCGTTGTCTTTGTCAGGCTGCGGGCTGGGCTGGCTCATGTCTCTCTCGCTGCGGTCTGTTGGCTCGCGGGTCAAAACCGGTCCGCGATATAGATGAACAGCGGCAGCGTGACCGCCGCGAGAATAACCTGAAACGTAACGATGTTGGCCATGAGTTCGGCGTCGCCGCCCATTTTACGCGCCATCACATAAGCGGTCGAGGCGGTCGGCACGGCGGCGGCGATGATGGCGACGGTACGCGGCAGGCCCTCAAGGCCGACAAGCCAGGCCAGCAGCATCATGATCAGCGGCATCCCGATCAGCCGGATCAGCACGCCGACCGTCACCAGGGTCATGGACTGCAATGCCTTATCGAGCCGAATGCCTGCGCCCACGGCAAGCAGCGCGAGGCCCAAGCCGCCATCGCCGATGATCTCGATGGTGTTGAAGGCAAAATCCGGCAGGCCGGTCATGTTCAGGATCAGCCCGACGATGCAGGCCAGGATGAGCGGGTTTTGCGCGATGCGGGTCGCCATGATGCGCGCGCTCGCCGCCTGCCCCTCGCTGCCATAGGCGGTGAGAATGACCACGCTGATCACGTTCAGGAGCGGCACCATCACGCTGATCGCCAGCGCCGCGAGCGCCAGTCCTGCCTGGCCGTAAAGGGGACCGATGACCGCGATCGCCATGAAGCCGTGAAAGCGCGTCGCGCCTTGGAAAATGCTGGTGAAGGTCGGGCCGGACAGATTGTAATAGGCGGCCAGCAGCGGGCGCGCCGCCAAAAGCAGCGCCGCCATGCCAATCGGCGCGAACAGCACCACCATGGCGAATTCAAAGACCGGAAGCTCGCCCAAATCGGCGCGGGCCAGCGTGCGCACCAACAGAAACGGGAACAGCAGATAAAAGCAGATATGCTCGATCGCCGACCAGATATCCTCGCCCACGACGCGGTACCGGAACAGCAGATAGCCGATGAGGATGGTCAGAAAAATTGGCGCGACTGCATTGAGTGTGGCGAGCATAAAGTGCCTGTTGGCGGCGACGAATCGAAGGCGTCAGAGCAGTTTAGCGCTTTTCATGCGGTCCAGCGCGCCTTGCAGGATGAACGCCGCGGCTACCGCGTCGATGACCTCGGCGCGCCGTTTGCGGCTGGCATCCGCCGCGAGCAGGGCGCGTTCGGCGGCGGCGGTCGATAGACGCTCGTCCCAAAAGGCGATGGGCAGGGGCGTGAGCGCGGCGAGATTGCGGGCAAAGGCGCGGCATGATTGCGCGCGCGGACCTTCCGAGCCGTTGAAGTTGACCGGCAGGCCGATGATGAAGCCGCGCGCGTCGCGATCCGCCACGATGGCGAGCAAAGCCGCGGCATCGGCCGTGAACTTCGACCGCCGTACGGTGCGCAGCGCGGTGGCAATGGTGCGGGTGACATCGGAGACGGCAACGCCCACGGTCTTTGTTCCAACGTCGAGCCCCACAATCGCGGCCTGGCGCGGCAAGGCCGCGGCGAAATCCTCGATGGAGAGCGGCCGGTTTTGCTGGGGGCTGGGCGCGCTCGGCACGCAAATGGCTCCAATTCGCGCTTGTTGCTGTTGCTGTGCTCCTTATACTGCCGCGCCAAGCGCCGCGACAACCGCCTTGGGAGATGTTTGATGAAGATGACCTGGCTCGGACATTCCGGATTCCGCATTGAAACAGGGTCCAAGGTCCTCCTGATCGACCCCTTTCTCACCGGCAATCCGAAATTTCAAGGCAGCATCGAACACGCCAGCGAGAACTGCACGCATATCATCCTCACCCACGGCCATGACGACCATGTCGGCGACACGGTGGAAATCGCCAAGCGCACCGGCGCGACCCTCATCGCCGTGTTCGAGCTGGCGATGTATTTGGCCGGCAAGGGCGTGCAAAATGTCGATCCCGGCAATCCCGGCGGCACGATCGCCCATGGCGGCTTCGACGTGACGTTCACCAAAGCCTTCCATTCCTCCTCGACCATCGTCGACGGCAAGCCGGTCTATCTCGGCAATCCTTGCGGCATCATCCTGCGCGCGGAGGGAAAGACCGTCTACCACATGGGCGACACGGAAATTTTCGGCGACATGGCGATCATCCAGGAAATCTTCGAGCCCGATGTGGGCTGCGTGCCCATCGGCGACCGCTTCACCATGGGCGCGAAACAAGCCGCCCTCGCCTGCAAGCGCTTCTTCAAGTTCAAAACCATCGTGCCTGTGCATTACGGCACATTCCCGATGATCGACCAGGACGCCTCGAAATTCCTAGCCGAGATGGGCGGGCAAAACGTGGTGGTGCCGGAAGTGGGCGTGCCGTTCGCCGTTTGAGCTTTCCCATGCCAACATCAAGCAAAAAGCCGGATGCCAAACCGGCGGTAGACCTCACCGCCGAACAGGCCGCCAAGGAACACACGCGGCTGGCGGCTGAAATCGCCAAGCACGACCGCCTCTATCATCAGGAAGACGCACCGGTCGTTTCCGACGCGGAGTACGATGCCCTGCGTGGACAGTTGCAGGGCATAGAGGACGTCTTTGCCGAACTTGCTAGCCCGGAAAGCCCGACGCGGCGTGTCGGCGCTGCCCCTTCCGAAAAGTTTGCCAAGGTCGCCCATAAGGTGCCGATGCTCTCGCTCGGCAATCTTTTCGCGGACGAAGAGGCGGTTGAGTTCTTGGAGCGCATCCGCCGGTTTCTGCGGCTCGATGCCGGAGAGATCTTGGAGATCGCCGCGGAGCCGAAAATCGACGGCCTCGGCATCTCCCTGCGCTATGAGCGCGGCAAGCTTACCGTGGCGGCCACGCGCGGCGACGGCATGGAAGGCGAGAACGTCACCGCCAACGTGGCAACCATCGCCACGATTCCCACCCGCGTGAAGGCCGCGGACTTCCCGGCGGTGTTCGAGGTTCGCGGCGAAATTTTCATGAGCGCGAGCGATTTTCTCGCCATGAATGCGCGCCAAGAAGCGGAAGGCGGCAAGATCTTCGCCAATCCACGCAACTTCGCTGCCGGCTCGCTGCGCCAGCTCGACCCGAGCATCACCGCCGCCCGGCCCTTGCAGTTCTTCGCCTATAGCTGGGGAGAAGCGCCCGAACTCCCCGCCGACACGCAATCCGGCGTCGTCGAAGCGTTCCGCCGCTGGGGCTTTCCCGTTAATCCGCTGATGCGGGTGTGCCGTTCGCTCGAGGACATGCTCGCGGCCTACCGCGAGATCGAACAGCTGCGCGCAACCCTTGGCTATGACATCGACGGCGTGGTGTACAAGGTCAACAGCCTGGACCTTCAGCGCCGTCTTGGGTTCGTATCGCGTTCCCCGCGCTGGGCTGTCGCGCATAAGTTCCCGGCGCAAAAGGCCACGACCATCCTCAACGGCATCGACATCCAGGTGGGCCGCACCGGGGCGCTCACGCCGGTGGCCAAGCTCGCCCCGGTCACGGTCGGCGGCGTGGTCGTGCAGAACGCGACCCTGCATAACGAAGACGAGATCGCCCGCAAGGACATCCGCATCGGCGACTGGGTGACAGTTCAGCGCGCGGGCGATGTCATTCCGCAAATTCTGGGCTATCTCGCGCAGAAGCGGCCGCCCGACGCCAAACCCTACATTTTCCCCGACATCTGCCCGGCTTGCGGCAGCAAGGCGGTTCGCGAGGTCCACCCGAAAACCGGCAAGGTCGATGCGGTGCGCCGCTGCACGGGCGGCCTCATTTGCCCGGCGCAGGCCGTGGAAAGACTGAAGCATTTCGTGTCGCGCACGGCCTTCGACATCGAAGGGCTGGGCGCCAAGCAGATCGAGGCTTTCTATCGCGACGGCCTCATCAAAAGCCCGGCCGACATCTTCACCCTCGCCGACCGCGACAAGGGCAGCCTGACGCCGATCAAGGCGCGCGAGGGCTGGGGCGGAAAATCCGTCGGCAATCTGTTCGACGCCATCGATCAGCGGCGGCGCATCAGCCTCGACCGCCTCATTTACGCGCTAGGCATCCGCCATGTCGGCGAGGCGACCGCCAAGCTGCTGGCGCGCGCCTACGGCACCTTCGATCACTTCCGCGACGCGATGATTGCAGCGCGTGACAAGGAGGGCGACGCCTATCGCGAGCTGAACGATATCGACAGCGTGGGGGACGTCGTGGCCGACGCCATCGTTGCTTTCCTCGCCGAGGCGCACAATCTCACCGCCGTTGACGACCTCATCCAGCACCTCGACATCGAAGCGTATAAGCGCGCCGAGACGAACGCCTCGCCCATTGCGGGAGCCACGGTGGTGTTTACCGGCACGCTGGAGCGCATGACCCGGCAAGAAGCCAAAGCCATGGCGGAACGGCTGGGCGCGAAGGTGGCCAGCTCGGTTTCCAAAAACACCGACTACGTGGTCGCTGGGCCGGGCGCAGGCTCGAAGCTGAAGAACGCCGACGAATTGGGGGTCAAAACCTTGAGCGAAGAAGAGTGGCTGACTTTCCTCGGATGATAACCAATTCGCGCGGCGCGGAACCCATTGTATACGCAGCTGTTTACGCCTTGGGCACTCAACGAAAACAGCCAAAAGCTCTGATCGGGAACTGCTTTGCCCAGCATCTCACATTGCAATTGGGTTTTAGGGAGTAAAGATGATCACATCATTCAAAATGTTGGCGGCAGCGGGCCTCCTTGCCGCCTCCGCAACATGGGCCAATGCTGTTCCGGCAAATCTTG
>Ga0136634_10000686_pt1 | contig 14090 bp, 10 predicted proteins | sample AntDrymUQ8332106_2_FD_104654 | JGI IMG/M metagenome (GOLD analysis project Ga0136634, IMG submission 104654) | Polar desert sand microbial communities from Dry Valleys, Antarctica - metaG UQ833 (21.06) | ecosystem: Environmental > Terrestrial > Soil > Desert | place: Antarctica: Dry Valley... | reverse complement strand
TTCCACAGCTCCAGCTTGCCGCCCCAGTCGTCGTGCCACTCCTCGTTCAGGTACAGCAGGACATTGACACGTCTGGCCCAGTTCTCGTGCTCGTGATGGGTGCTGAAGTCGGTGTGGATGTTGAGGTGCCCTCCGCGACGGGTCTGGTGCAGGCCCCCGCCGTCCATGGACCAGTCCGACTCGAGGCCCAGGATGCCGGTCAGCTCCTCAAGGTAGGTGACGAACTCCGCAGAGGTCAGCGCCTCGGCGGCGGCGCGTAGAGCAGGGGCCCACGTGTCGGCCTCGGTGTTGGAGTACTTGGCCTCGTTGACGTGCAGATAGCCCTTCCAGAACGGGTCGTGGATCCCGGGAAACTCCTTGACGATCGCCTTGAAGGCGTCCGGGCTCAAGACATCGTCGAGCACGATGTGCGGGAAGGGCTCGGCCTCGGCGTACTGGGCGCTGTCCTTCGGAAGCTGGGCTCGGAGGGAGTCGAGGCTGAGGATCTCGTCGATCGGCATGGGCACATACTATGAACGCGGCCACGGCACGAGACGTGGCCCTTACACTCGGCACGGATCTGGGGAGAGCGCCTGCGTCTCGGCGGGCTCTAGGGAGGAACGTACGTGACGTCGGCATATCGACTGCCCGAGTCTGACCCGATCCAGAACCCGCGCGTGGGCGTCCTGGTCGTCGCCTTCAACGCTGCCTCCACCGTGGCGGCGACCCTCGCCAGGTTGCCCGAGGCCTTCGTCGACAGCGTCGACCACATCCTGGTGTGCGACGACGCCAGCAGCGACGACACCTACCAGGTCGCCGCCGACTTCAAGAGCAAGTCCACCTGGCCACTCACTGTCGTGCGCCACGAGACCAACCTGGGGTACGGCGGCAACCAGAAGGCCGGCTACGAGTGGGCCATCAGCCACGGGCTCGACGTGGTCGTCCTGCTCCACGGTGATGGTCAGTACGCACCCGAGGTGATCGAGGACCTCACCGCGCCACTGCTGCGCGGCTATGCCGATGCCGTGTTCGGCTCGCGGATGATGATCCGCGGTGCTGCACGCAAGGGCGGCATGCCGCTGTACAAGTTCGCCGGCAACCGGATTCTGACCCGGTTGCAGAACAAGCTCACGGGCCTGGACTTGAGCGAGTGGCACAGCGGCTATCGCGCCTACCGTGTCGATGCACTCGCCACGCTTCCGCTGACCACGTACTCGGACGGCTTCGACTTCGACACCGAGATCATCCTCGGGATGGCCTCCGCCGGGAAGCGGATTGCCGAGGTACCCATCCCGACCTACTACGGCGACGAGATCTGCTACGTCAACGGCGTGCGCTACGCCAAGGACGTCACCATCGACGTCGCACGCCACTGGGCGCGCGAGCGCGGGTTCGGTGCCGGCGTCGAGCGCCCCGACCACTACGGCCTCAAGGCAGAGGACGGGTCGCACCGGGTGCTGCTGAACTGGCTGGCCGCCAAGCCGGCCGGCTCGGTGCTGGATGTGGGCTGCTTCGACGGACGGTTCGCCTCCCGGGTCCGGAGCACGGGGCACACGGTGGTCGGAGTGGACAAGTTCAGGCTCGACGGGGTCGGCGAAGCGGTCAGCGAGTTCGTCGAGGCTGATCTCAACGACCCGTTGCCCGACAGCCTGAACCGAATGTTCGACGTCATTGTGGCAGCCGACGTGCTCGAGCACGTCGCAGAGCCGCACGACCTGCTCCGGCAGCTGCGCGACCGAGTGGCTGCCGACGGCGAGATCCTGGTCTCGATCCCGAGCATCAGCCACTGGTATCCGCGGGGTCGGATCATGGCCGGACGGTTCGACTACGACCAACGCGGTCCACTCGACCGCGGGCACCTGCGGTTCTTCACGCGCAGGACGATGGAGCGGATGTTCGCAGAGTGCGGCCTCAGCATCGTCGAGTGGCAGCCGGTCGGTGCGCCGATCACCACCCTCGCCCGGAAGCCGTCGCTTCTGGTGGACTCCGTTGCCGCGGTCGACCGGCGACTGAGCACGGCGTGGCCGAACATGTTCGGCTACCAGCACCTGTACCGTCTCAAGCACTCCTGAGCGGTGTCGCCCTGCCTTCCCAGCAGCCGAGCGACCTGGGGCCGGGAACGTCGCCTGCGTCAGGCTTCGATGCGGTGCACGCCTTCCGACTCAGCGCTGTCCCGACGCCACAGGATGATGCCGGGCACGAGTGTCAGCAAGCCGAGAATCAGCGCCACGATAGGCAGCGTGCTTCGCGCCAGGTTCAGCAGACCCACGTTGTCCTTGGCATCCTCGACGGTCTTCTTGACCTGCGCATCGGTAAAGGAGATGTTCAGGCTGAGGAACGGATCGCCCTCGGAGGTGACCCGGGTCTGGTCGTCTGACTGGTCCACGATGGCACCGGTCAGCGGCTCGACGTAGATGGTCTTGTCCGAGGAGTACGTGCCCTCGACACCCGCGGTGACCTCGATGGGCTCCTCGTCAGCCACGACAGAGAAACGATAGGTGCGCAACCCCTGGACGGTCGAGGTGCCCTTGTAGACGGCGTTCAGTGCCTTGCCGGCAGACCCGTCCCAGTAGGGGTAGGTCTGCTTCTCGGTCTGGAAGGGGAACTTGTTGATCAGGCCCTTGTGCTCGCCCGAATCGGCCGAGACGTACTTGCGGTCCTCGACTGCCAAGCCTGTGTTGCGGTCGGTGGCGAACTTGTCGGTGGAGGCCGTGAGCAGGCGCTCCTCGGGGTCGTCCGCAGGCACGCAGTTCGGCGGGTCACCCTCGTCCCTGACCACGCACGACGAGCTCTCGAAAACGATCACGGTGCCGTCGGACTTCTCCGAGTCCGCTCGGCTGATGCTGGTGACCTTGACCGGGAACTCCGGCTCGGTGCCCAGCTGCGCGGTGCCGCTCAGCAGCGTCGTGGAGTCCACGTCCAGTGGTGTGCGCAACAAGCTGTCAGCAGCCCAGAACTTCGTGAGCACTGCGAGGATGAGAAAGAAGGCCCCCAGCATGATCAGAAGTGCAGCCAGCGACTTGCGCACCCGGTTTCCCTCCAGTACAACCCGAACGGTCGATCCGGACCATACACCACAGTTACGGCTGCCACCGGAAGGCTGCGGGAGTGACCCGGATCGGGTCCTACTGGCGCATATCATGGCTCGGCTACACCCCCGTAGATCAAGCCGATCGCGCGTCCCTGCCGCAACCCCGACGAGAAGACCAGTCTTGCCTGCATCCTCAGCCCCACCGAGCTCAGCGACGTCTGCCCCGGAGACCATGGAACGCGTCGACGTCGACTCGGAGGCCACATCGGCGAGGCGAGCCCGGATCGCCTCCAGCTGTGGCCTGGCGGTAGGGGCTGGCGCCTACATGCTCACCCTGTTCGACTACCGCCCGGACCCCCTGCGAGGTGCCACCGGGGTTCGGTACGCCGAGCAGTTCTTCGAGCTGCAGGCGGAAGCCATCCGGGAAGGACGCCTGTGGGTTCCCGACGGAAGCCTGGGCATCGAAGGCTTCGTGGTCGACGACCGCACCTACTCCTACTTCGGCATCTTTCCTGCGTTGCTGCGCCTTCCGGTCCAGCTCGTCACGCATGAGTACGACGGGCGCCTGACCCTGCTCTCCATGGCGATCGCGTGGATCGTGTTCGCGGCGATGACCACGCGCCTGTTCTGGTTGATCCGCTCCGCCATGGGGCGTCCCACGACGGTGAGCGCCCTTGAAGGTGTCCTCGCCGGGATCTTTCTCGCGTTGGCGACAGGGGGCACCGCGATCACCTTCGACGGTTCGCTCCCATGGGTCTACCACGAGGTCTACGTCTGGTCGATCGCGTCGGTCATGGGAAGCCTGTACTGGCTGCTGCGCGTCATCCACGATCCCAGCCCGACCTCGCTCCGCTGGCTCTTCGGGTTCATGCTGATCGCCGCACTGACCCGCACGACCGGCGGGTGGGCGGTGTGCCTGGCCAGCATCGCCGCGGCGACCTGGATGGCGACGGGGCGAGCAGGCCCCCGCGACAGGAGAACATGGCTCCCGCTGCTGGCTGCCGGCATCGTCCCGCTCACACTCGGGATGTTGATCAACTACCTGAAGTTCAGGCATCCGTTCATGTTTCCGCTGCAGGCCCAGGTCTGGACGCAGATCAACGACCATCGGGCCGAGGTGCTCGGCGAGAACGGCGGAACCCTCGCGGGACTGCAGTTCTTCCCGTCGTCCTTGGTGAACTACTTCCGCCCCGACGGCATCAGGTTCGTGGAGTACTTCCCGTGGGTAACCTTTCCCGGCGAGTCAGCGAAGGGATATGGGGCGGTCCTCGACCAGAGCTACCGCACGGGCAGCGTCACTGCGTTCATGCCGCTCATGCTGGTACTCACCGCGATCAGCCTCCCCGTGCTGTTCCGCAGGCTGCCCTCGACCTCGTACCGTGCCGTGCGTCTGATCTGGCTCGGGGCGCTGCTCATCACGGGCGGCGTGATGGCTTATGGCTACATCGCTTATCGCTACACAAGCGAGTTCGTGCCGGCGCTGACTATCGGGAGTGCGGTCGCGATCCACGCCCTCGGCGGATGGCTCGAACACCGGGGCCGGGGCCTCCGTTCGTGCATCGTGACGATCCTCGGTGTCTCCGCCGCCTTCTCGGTGGTCGCGCACATGCTCGTCGGCTACACCGCTGCCGCGACCACGTACAAGGGCCCCAAGCTGGAGTCCTATCTCGCCACCCAGCTCAGTCTCAGCGGCTGGAGCGACGCCTACAGAGGACTGGTGCGCCAGTCCGCGGGCGGACCCACGGGCGGGCGACCAGACGACCTCTGGATCCGAGGGGACTGTGACGCGCTGTACTTCAACAACGGGGAGGAAGCCGATCCGTGGGTGCTGGTGCAGGAACGCGACACGGCGGTGGTCATCCGTACCAACTCCCAGACTCGTCCTGGCACCTATCCAGTCATGCAGGACAGCGCCGTGGAGGACAGGAAGGTGAGCGTCCGTGTTTCCTTCGACAAGCAAGCGCAACTGGTGGTCGACAATGAGGGAACGGTCGCACGGGGACTGCTGTTCGACCTCCCACCTCAGGCGGAGATCCGCGTGGGTGCGCGGAACATGTCGGAGCTCGGAGCCGCCGAGATCAGCTCCACCCCGGGCGGGTTCGTCAGCTACCTGCCGACGGCGCAGTGGAACGACGAGCAGGAGCCGGTGCTCACCAGCATCGTGCCGGTAGCCGAACAGCCCGCCCCGGAGGACGGACTCTCGATCACCACAGCAGACACCTTGCCGCTGCCCCTGTGCCAGCGCATCGCCAAGGCGGCTGACCTCCAGATCTCCGTTGCGAACTGACGCGGCCTTGCGGATCACGTTCCTCACCTGGCGCGACACCGGTCACCCCGACGGTGGCGGTTCCGAGCTGTACGTCGAGGAGCTCGCCCGACATCTCGTTGCTCGTGGGCACAAAGTGACAGTGCTGTGCGCGGGCTACCCGGGAGCCCAGCGTCACTCGGTCGAGCAGGGCGTCCGGTTCCTGCGCCGCGGTGGCCGCCTGACGGTCTACCTGCATGGGCTGCTGCACCTCCTCACCCCTACGGGACGGAGCCAGGACGTCGTGGTCGAGGTGATCAACGGTCTGCCGTTCGGCGCCCGCCTGGTACGCCGCCGCGGACTCGTCGCGGTCGTTCATCACCTGCACGAGCAGCAGTGGCGGATGATCTACCCCGGGTTGGCCGGCCGGATCGGGTGGTTCGTCGAGTCCCGCGTCACCCCACGGATCTATCGCCAGGTGCCGCACGTGACCGTCTCCGAAGCCACCCGCCAGGGCCTGGTCTCCCTGGGGCTTCCGGCGGCTGGCGTCCAGATCGTGCGCAACGGCCTGACCAGCCGCGACGTGGCGGGACCTAGGTCCACGGAACCCCGGCTCGTGGTGCTGGCCCGGCTGGTTCCGCACAAGCGCATCGAACATGCCTTCGCCGTCGTGGCCGCGCTCCGGGACGAGTTCCCGACGCTGCGCCTCGACGTCGTCGGGTCGGGGTGGTGGCGCGAGGAGCTGGTCGTCCACGCACAGTCGCTGGGGGTCGACGACCTGTTGGTCTGGCACGGTCACGTGCCCGACCTCGAGCGCGACCGCGTCCTGGCCCGAGCCTGGCTGGCGCTGCTGCCCTCGACCAACGAGGGCTGGGGCCTCAGCGTCATCGAAGCAGCCGCCCAGGGAACACCGACGGTGGCCTACCGCGATGCCGGCGGTGTCAACGAGTCGATCCTCGACGGGCACACCGGAGTGCTGGTGGGTGACCTGGAAGCTGCGGTCAGAGCGATGCGCGACCTGCTCAGTGATCCCGCCGGGCTCGCGGAGATGGCAGCGGCGGCAGAACAGCGTGCAGGGACGTTCTCGTGGGAGAGCTCAGCACTCGCCCTGGAGGCGGCGTTGAGAGCGGTTGCCCGCGAGGGTCAGTTCGTTCCGTAGGTGATGATCGGCTTCTCGGCCGGGTTCGTCGAAGGCGCAGAGGTCTGCGTGAAGATCAGACCGTAGGTGGCGACCACGGCGAGCAGCCCGCCGGCCGCGGCAGGTGCGACCACGGCACCGAGCAAGGTCGCGCCATCTTCGCCGCGGAACGTGAACATTCCCACTTGCTGACCTCGCTTCTAGACCCTCGTCTGACGACGTGAGGCAGAGTACCAGCGAACGGCCCACCGTCCGGCCAAGACGCAGGACCCCAACCAGACCACGATCACGAGCAGGTCGACGACGATCACGACGCCACGTCGCCACCCAGCCACGCCCTGCCGGGGAGTGACCGTCTCGATGACCCGGTAGAGCCGAACGTCCGGGCCACCCCGCACCCGCTCGAGGCCATCGAGGCGGAGCTCCGGGGTCAGAGGGTCGTCGGTGTAGACGAGAGCCCAGCCGACCCCCAGCCCAGCCAGCTGTCTCCCTGAGTCGGGGGCCGACGCGGCCCGGCGGACGCGTTCGGTGGCGGGGTCCCGGTCGCCGACGACCCGCCTCCCGACGATGAGCTCGTCGGAACCGACCATGGGGACGTCGAACCACGCGTACGCCGGGTCGTGCGCGCTGCGCGGGTTTCCCCAGTCGAACCGGCGATAGGACCGCCACGGCAACAGCACCATCGCCCCGGAGTCCGGCGACGCGTCGAGCGTGTCGCGGATGGCCGGGAACTCTTGTGGGTAGGTCACCGGCCGCACAGCGTCCCAGGTCTTGCTCATCGCATCGGGGAGCAGCACGAACGGCAGACAAATCCCGAGCACGGCCACCACCGCAGCCGCAGGCGAAACGTGGCGAGCAGTCCACCACCGGAGCCGATCAAGGCTCACTGCCAGCGAGAGAGACGCGAGCACGACGAGGGGCGCGATCCATTTCTGGGAGTCGCGCAGCAGGCCGCCACCGGGCACCTGTACCACCAGCCATCCGATCAGGTCGCCGAGGCCCGGAACGCGTGGAGCCAGGGCGAGCAGCAGGCCACCCACCGCGAGGGCAACGAGCGGTCCCGCTCCGGCGGGCAGTCGTCGCCACGCCCCGAGGACCACCGCGACCACGACCAGGGCCGCCGCGACGCCCAACAACGAGGTGCGCGAGGTGGGCACACTGTCGAGGTCCCAGATCCCGCCGAGGCCGAGCAGGCTGATGAGCGTTCCGCCAGGCGCGTCGGACTGGGCCCCGAAGGCCGCCACCCCCACGGTGTCAGAGGTGCCATCAGCCGCACCGAGGACAGCTGGCAGCACCCACGGCAGCTGGAGGAACACGCATCCGCCGGCGACCACAGCGAAGCGCGCTCGGCGCGGGCCGGCGAGCGCCACCGCAGTGGCCGTCGCCAGTACTCCCCCGGTCGGTGTCAGCGAGGCCAGCCCCACCCAGGCCAAGGTCGACCAGGGAAGCGACGGGCTCAACCGTCGGTTCGCGTGCTCGGGCGCTCGCAGCGACACGAGTACCACGAAGAAGAGAGAGCCATAGGCCAGCAGCAGCGCCCACTGACCGAGCGCGAGTCGCTCCACGACGAAGGGGTTCCAGAGCGCGAACGCCGCCGCTGCCGCCCGCGAAGGCACAGTGCACGCTGCCGCGAGACGGTGCGCTCCACATCCCGCCAGGACGAGGCCGGACAGCACCCCCAGCCGGAAGATCACCTCGCCAGGAAGCACAGTCCCGAGCAGGGCGATCACAGCATCGAGCGGCACCGCGCGCGGCAACCTGCCGACGAGGCCGAGTGTCTCCAGGGTCAGCGGCTGCCGCGGCGAGAAGACGAGGTCGCCGGAGAGTCCGAGTCCCGCGCTGGTGAGCGACGGAAGGCAGAGGAGCGCCGCCAGCCCCAGCACCCACAGGTCGAGCACGATCGTGGCCCATGCGCGACGGACACAGCTCATGGGTCACCCTTCGGCTACATACGGCGACATATGCTGACGCGGACACCCTAGATGCACGGAGCAGGCGGCCCGATGAGCAGCAGACCGAGCCGTGGCCCGGGCGCACCCGCCCCCGAACACGACGACCGGTTCGAGGAGATCTTCGCCAGGGCCGACCATATCCCCGGCTGGCTCACCCGGGACCAGGCTCGCACCCTGTACGACGCTGCCAGCGATCTGCCGCCCAACGCATGCATCATCGAGGTCGGCTCACACCAGGGCAGGTCCACCGTCGTGCTCGCGGCTGCCCGGGAGGACGTCGAGGTCGTCGCGATCGACCCGTTCGTCGGGGGCAAGTTCGGCGGTGAGCTGACCCGTCGTCAGTTCGAGCACCACCTCGCCGAGAACCGGCTCGCGGAGCGGGTTCGGCTGCTGGCCGCCCGCAGTGAACAGGTGCGCAGCTCCTGGACCGAGCAGGTCGGGCTGGTGTACGTGGACGGCAAGCACGACTGCTGGAGCACCAGCCATGACCTGGGGTGGTCGGCATTCCTGCCGCCCGGTGGCTTGGTCCTGGTGCACGACTCGTTCTCCTCCATCGGAGTCACGCTCGGGTTGCTGACCCGGGCACTGCCGCGGCGAGACCTGCGCTACCTCGGCCGGGTGGGCAGCCTCGCGATCCTCGAGAAGGCACGCCCGCGGCTCGGAGATCGGCTGCGGCTGCTCGCGGAGCTGCCGTGGTGGGCTCGAAATGTCGGCCTCAAGGTCCTGCTCCGACTTCGGCTGAACCCACTGGCTCGTGCGGTCGGACACCACGACCCCTTCGATCCGTACTGACTCCTCATCGCCCCGTCCTGAGCGGCCACCACGGGGTCCCGCCTTAGGCTGGCGCTTGTGCGAGGTGATCGGAGCGATGAGCGGGCGGCGAAGTCGTCCCGCGGGATGGTGATCGCCGTCGCGATGGGCGTGATGAACGTCGCGACGTACGCCTACACCATCGTGGCCGCCCGGCTCCTCGGCCCTCGTGACTACGGTGCCTTCGCCGCTCTGATGGGTGTGCTGCTCGTCGTCATGGTCGCCTCGCTGGCGCTCCAGGCCACTGCCGCGCGTCGCATCGCCGCCACTCCGGACAACGTGCACCAGATCGAGGTGGTGATCCTGAGGGTCGGACTCCAGGCGTCACTGGGCATCGGCCTGCTGTGCCTGGTCCTCGCGCCGGCCATCAACCAGGTGGTGCGCCTCGACAGCCTTCGGACGGCAGCGCTGATCGCGTTCGCCGCCGCACCCCTGACCCTGATGGGCGCACAGGCGGGGATCCTCCAGGGTGAGCGCCGGTGGGTTCCGCTGGCGATGATCTACGCCGGAGTCGGGGTGCCCCGACTGGTGATCGGCACTGCCATGGTCCTGTGGCGACCCACCGAGTTCGCAGCCCTGTTCGGTGTGGTCGTCGCTGCCTACGTGCCGGTGCTGGTGGGTTGGGTCGCCCTGCGACACCCCCGCGCGCCCGGTGAGCACTCCCCCGATCACAGCACCAGCGCCCTGTGGCAGGAGACCTTCCACAACTCCATCACCCTGATTGCGTTCTTCGCGCTGTCCAACGTCGACATCCTGGTCGCTCGCAACGTGCTCGACAGCCACCAGGCCGGCCTCTACGCCGGTGGCCTGATCATGGTCAAGGCGGTGCTCTTCCTCCCGCAGTTCGTGGTGGTGCTGGCGTTCCCGTCGATGTCCAACGCGTCGGCCGCCACAGCCACGCTCTTCAAGAGCCTGCTGGTCGTCGTAGTGCTGGGCGCTGTGACGTCGCTGGGGGCGCTGGTTCTGTCTGGACTGGCCGTGATCTTCGTGGGCGGCGCGCAGTACTCCTCGATCCAGGACCAGCTGTGGGTCTTCGCGGCCCTCGGCACCGTGCTCTCGATGGTGCAGCTGCTGATCTACAGCGTGCTCGCCCGCCAGGCCCGCAGGGCGGTGCTCCTGGTGTACGTCGCGCTGCTGGCCGTGGTGGGGGTGGGACAGCTGGCCGGCTCGGTGAACGAGCTGATGCTGCTCGTGCTCGCCGTCGACCTGGCACTGCTCGCGTCGCTCGTGGTGGTCGCGCTGCGTCACTCGAACCCGATGCGGGGCAACGCAGGGTCCCTCGCCATCCCCACACCGGGTCAGCCGACTGGGCCAGCGCCCTCTGGGTGAAGCGGAGCCCTCAGTGGGCGGCTGCGTGCCAGCTGTTGCCGGTGCCCACGGACACGTCGAGTGGGACGGTCAGCTCCGCCGCAGAGGCCATCTGCTCGCGCACGAGGGCCTCGAGCGACTCCCGCTCTCCCTGGGCCACCTCGAAGACGAGCTCGTCGTGGACCTGGAGCAGCATCCGGGAACCGAGCTGCTGGTCACGGAGCGCCTGGTCGACGTTCAGCATCGCCACCTTGATGATGTCGGCGGCCGAGCCCTGGATGGGGGCGTTCAGCGCCATCCGCTCAGCCATTTCGCGACGCTGGCGGTTGTCACTGGTCAGGTCGGGCAGGTAGCGACGCCGGCCGAGGATCGTCTCGGTGAACCCGGTGCGACGGGCCTCGTCCACGATGCTGGCGAGGTAGTCGCGCACGCCACCGAAGGTCTCGAAGTACTCGTCCATCAGCCCGCGCGCCTCGGTGGTGTCGATGCGCAGCTGCTGCGACAGCCCGAACGCGGAGAGCCCGTAGGCCAAGCCGTAGTTCATGGCCTTGATCTTGGCGCGCATCTCGCTGGTGACCTCGCTCGGTTCGACGCCAAAGACACGGGCGGCCGTCACGGAGTGGAAGTCGTGGCCTGAGCGGAACGCGGCGATGATCCCGGCGTCCTCGGAGAGGTGCGCCATGATCCGCATCTCGATCTGCGAGTAGTCAGCCGTCAGCAGCTCGACGTAGCCCGAGCCGACCACGAAGCCCTCACGGATGCGCCTGCCGGCCTCCGTGCGGACCGGGATGTTCTGCAGGTTGGGGTCGGTGCTGGAGAGTCGGCCGGTGGCGGCAATCAGCTGGTTGAAGGTGGTGTGGATCCGACCGTCCTCGGCCACGGTCTTGAGCAGTCCCTGGACCGTCTGGCGCAGCCGGATGGCGTCGCGGTGCTCCAGCAGGTGCTCGAGGAAGGCGTGCCCGGTCTTCTCGTAGAGACTCTGGAGCGCATCGGCGTCGGTGGTGTAGCCGGTCTTGGTCCGCTTGGTCTTCGGCATCTCCAGCTCGTCGAACAAGATCACCTGCAGCTGCTTCGGGGAACCGAGGTTGACCTCCTTGCCGACGACCTCGTAGGCCGCGTCCGCGGCTTCGCGGACCCGGACCGCGAAACCCTCCTCGAGCTTGGTCAGCAGGTCGTAGTCGACCGCGATCCCGACCTGCTCGATCCGGGCGAGGACGTCGATCAGCGGCAGCTCCACGTTGGTGAGGAGATCGGTGCCACCACGTCCCTCCAGCTCTTCATCGAGGGCGGTGGCGAGGTCCAGGACCGCGCTCGCGTGCAGCATCGCCGTGTCGGTGTTGGTGTCCTCGTCGAGGCCGTCCAGGCTGAGCTGACCGTCGTCGGTCGTCCCCTGCTTGAGCTCACGCTTGAGGTAGCGCACGGTCAGGTCGGCCAGGTCGTAGGAGCGCTGGTCGGGGCGAGCCAGGTAGGCCGACAGCGCAGTGTCGCGCTCGAGCCCGCGCAGTGGCCAGCCGCGGGCGGCCAGCGCCAGCATGGGGCCCTTGGCGTCGTGCAGGACCTTGGGCTGGTGCGGGTCGCCGATCCACGACACCAGCGCCGCGTCGTCATCGGGGGCGATCGTCTCCATCGACGCGAGCGCGGCCGCCCCCTCACCCGTGGCGAAGGCGATGGAGAGGACGTCGCCTGTTCCCGAACCCCAGGAGCCTTCCAGGTGTACGCCGACCCGCGCACCCGAGCTGGCGTTGGCTGCGAGCCAGTCGCCGACCTGACCGGACTCGAGACGGGTCATGTCGAGCGCGAAGCCGGAGTCGTCGATCTCCTCCTCCGACTCGAGCGTCTCGAAGAGCCGCTCACGGAGCACTCGGAACTCCAGTCCGTCGAAGAGCGTGTGCACCTCCTTGCGGTCCCAAGGCTGCATCGCGAGGTCCGCGGGGACGAGCGGGAGGTCGAGGTCGCAGACGAGGGCGTTGAGCCGGCGGTTGCGGATCACGTCATCGAGGTGCTCGCGCAGGCTCTCGCCGGCCTTGCCCTTGATCTCCTCCGCATGGTTGACCACGTTGTCGAGCCCGTCGTAGAGCGTGATCCACTTGGCGGCCGTCTTGGGCCCCACGCCTGGCACGCCGGGAAGGTTGTCCGAGCTCTCACCCACGAGGGCGGCCAGCTCGGGGTAGCGAGCTGGTGGCAGGCCGTACTTCTCCTCGACGGCCGCCGGGGTCATCCGCTTCATCTCGGAGACACCGCGCATCGGGTAGATGACTGTGGTCCGGTCGGTGACCAGCTGGAAGGAGTCGCGGTCGCCCGAGCAGATCAGCACCTCGAAATCGTCGACCATCGCCTGGGTGGCCAGGGTGCCGATGATGTCGTCGGCCTCGAAGCCGACCTTCTCGATGAACGGCACCCGCAGGGCGTTGAGCACCTCCTTGATCAAGGAGACCTGCCCCTGGAACTCGGACGGTGACTTGGCCCGGTTGGCCTTGTACTCGGCGTACTGCTCCGCCCGGAACGTCGCCCGGGAGACGTCGAAGGCCACAGCGAGGTGGGTCGGCTGTTCGTCACGAAGCACGTTGATCAGCATCGCGGTGAAGCCGTAGACGGCATTGGTGTGCTGCCCGGTCGTGGTCGAGAAGTTTTCCACGGGCAGGGCGTAGAACGCGCGGTAGGCGAGCGAGTGGCCGTCCAGGAGGAGGAGCCGCGGCCGGACCGTGGCCGGGTCCGATCCAGAGGTTGAAACCGAAGCGGAGGCGGAGGCTTGAGGTGACACTGGCACGGATTCGACCCTAACTGGTCTCGCCGACAACCCGCCCCCGGGAGGTGGGTCCCGGGCCCCGGGTCAGGCGCACGGTCAGGAGGACTCCTGGCGCCGGCGCATGGAGCGCCGCTGGGCGAGCAGATGGACGAGGTGCCGGTTGCCGCCACCCACACCCGCGCGCTCGCTGGTGAGCTTCTTGCGCAGACCGGCGACGCTCGTGTGCCGGACAGTGCCGAGCGTGGTCAGGCCGAGGCGCGCGAAGAACCGGTTCGTCTCCCGGTTGCCGTTGGTGATCGCGGTCACCTGGTTGATGTCCTTCTCCTCGGCCCAGTTCAGCGCAGCTTCCATCAGCGCATGCCCGTAACCGTGCCTGCGGAACTGCGGGTGCACGAGCAGGAACGACGTGTGCACCGCGGGTTCCATCATCAGCGGCGTCATGGGTCCGCGGGTCAGCTTGATGCTGGCGACGATCCGGCCCTCGGACACGGCGACCAGCAACCGCTCGTCCGGCTCGGCCGCGAAGTTGGCCAGAGCACGCTCGGCGTCCTCCTGCGCCCGGACCGGTCCCACGCCGTAGCGGTTGGTGGCGGCCCAGAGATCGAGGAGCTCGGCGGCGTCCTCCGGGACCGCGTCACGGATCTGGGGTGCCTGACGTGGCATGGAATCCCCTTCCGTGCCCTGGACCTGCCGTGGTCGCGACAGTGAGAGACTAACCGCCGCGATAGTTCAAGCCTAAAGGAGATCGGGTGCTTCCCGGAATCGGCACAGCCGTGAACGTGGTCACGGTCCTGGTCGGCACCTCCGTCGGGGCCCTGGTCGGACACCGCCTGCCCGAGCGCACCCGCAGGGTCGTCACCGACGGGCTGGGGCTGGTGACG
>Ga0136634_10000685_pt1 | contig 14120 bp, 14 predicted proteins | sample AntDrymUQ8332106_2_FD_104654 | JGI IMG/M metagenome (GOLD analysis project Ga0136634, IMG submission 104654) | Polar desert sand microbial communities from Dry Valleys, Antarctica - metaG UQ833 (21.06) | ecosystem: Environmental > Terrestrial > Soil > Desert | place: Antarctica: Dry Valley... | reverse complement strand
TTGACACCGACCACGAAGAAATGATCGGTGTCGACCGGCTTTCCCGGCCCCACCATGTTGTCCCACCAACCGACTTCTGCGGGCTCATCGGCATACACGCCGGCAACATGGTGTGACGCATTGAGCGCATGGCAGATCAACACCGCGTTGGTGCGATCGGCATTCAACTTGCCGTAGGTTTCGATCGTTAGCGAATAGCCCGCGATCGTTGCTCCGCTCGACAAGCCAAGCGGCGCGTCGAATCGAATCGACTGCGGCGTGACGACCCCGACGGAACCCGGATTGAAATTCATGACGATGGATATTGCCTGATCTGCGCGGTGTCACACTTCGCTTTCTGTCAGAAAGGAGCGACGATGCACTATGTCGTCTACGGGATGGCGACGTCCGGCAACTGCCACAAGATCAAAATGGCGTTGGAAAACCTGCGTGTGCCTTATCAATGGCGCGAGATCAATACGCTGGAGGGCGAAACGCGAAGCCCAACGTTTCTGGCAATGAATCCGAACGGCCAAGTGCCGGTACTTGCGATCAATGACACGACATTTTTGCCTGAGTCGAACGCGATTCTGTGGTTTCTCGGCGAGGAAACCCCGTTGGTGCCGCGCGACAGGCTTGAACGGGCGCAGGTGCTGCGATGGATGTTCTTCGAGCAGTACAGCCACGAAACAGCGGTCGCGGTGGCGCGCTACATCCGCGTATTCCTGAAGGAGCACGACAACCCGCGACTGCCCGATTTAGAAAAGCGGGGGTACGCCGCGCTCGGCGTGATGGATCGGCACCTGGAGGCGCGCGATTACTTTGTCGGCGAAACATTGTCGATCGCCGATCTCGCCCTTTTCGCTTACACGCACAAGGCTGATGACGCCGGTCTTGACCTTGCACCCTACCCGGCGGTCACCACATGGCTGGACCGAGTAGCCGCCGCTCCCGGCGTTTTAACGATGCCATCGCCATGACCGCCGCGCCGAGCTGTTTGGCACCCAGACTCGGGCAGGGCACTAACATACGACGATGACACTGCTTACTACCACGCTCAACGCCCGCAGTCCGGACTTTCTGCGCAATCGCGATGCGATGCGCACGCAGGTCGCCGATCTGAAGGAAAAGGTCGGCGCAATAGCGCTGGGCGGCGGAACTGACGCGCGCAACAAGCACACTGCGCGCGGCAAGCTGTTACCGCGCGATCGCGTGCAGATGCTGCTCGATCCCGGCACACCGTTTCTCGAACTCTCGCAACTCGCTGCCTACGGCATGTACGGGGACGCGGCACCCTCCGCCGGAATCATCACAGGCGTCGGACGTGTCGCGGGGCGCGAGTGCGTCATCGTGTGCAACGACGCGACCGTGAAGGGCGGTACCTACTACCCGATCACCGTGAAGAAACATCTGCGTGCGCAGGAAGTCGCGCGCGAAAATCGGCTGCCATGCATTTATCTGGTCGATTCGGGCGGCGCCAATTTGCCCAATCAGGACGAGGTATTTCCAGATCGCGATCACTTCGGGCGCATTTTCTACAACCAGGCAACTCTATCCGCGCAAGGCGTTCCGCAAATTGCAGTTGTGATGGGCTCGTGCACCGCGGGCGGCGCCTATGTGCCCGCGATGAGCGACGAATCGATCATCGTCGCGAACCAGGGCACCATTTTTCTGGGCGGGCCACCGCTGGTCAAAGCAGCGACCGGCGAGATCGTGACCGCCGAAGAGCTGGGCGGCGGCGACGTTCATACGCGGCTATCCGGGGTCGCGGACCATCTGGCCGCCAACGACGCGCACGCACTTGCGCTGGCCCGACGCATCGTTGCCACCACCAACTACACCAAATCGGGCGCGCAGCAGATGCGCCAAGCACGAGCGCCGAGTGTCGACCCAGCGGATCTGTACGGCGTAATCCCCACCGATACCCGCAAGCCGTACGACGTGCGCGAAGTGATTGCGCGCATTGTCGATACATCGGAATTCGACGAGTGGAAGGCGCGATACGCGATTACGCTGGTGACCGGGTTCGCGTGGATCGAAGGCATGCCGGTCGGAATCATCGCCAACAACGGCATCCTTTTTTCCGAAAGCGCGCAGAAGGCAGCGCATTTCATCGAGCTGTGCTGTCAGCGCAAGGTGCCGCTTATATTCTTGCAGAACATCAGCGGCTTCATGGTGGGTCGCAAGTACGAGAACGAAGGCATCGCGCGGCACGGCGCGAAGATGGTCACCGCAGTGGCGTGCGCCCAGGTGCCAAAGTTCACCGTGATCATCGGCGGCAGCTTTGGCGCCGGCAATTACGGCATGTGCGGCCGCGCCTACTCGCCGCGCTTTCTATGGATGTGGCCTAACGCGCGGATCAATGTGATGGGCGGCGAACAGGCTGCGAGTGTGCTCGCCACCGTCAAGCGCGACGGCATCGAGAAGCGCGGCGGCGCATGGAGCGGTGACGACGAAGCCGCATTCAAAGCGCCGATCCTTGAGCAATTCGAACATCAGGGCCACCCGTACTACGCGAGCGCGCGGATCTGGGACGATGGTGTGATTGATCCCCTCGATACGAGGATGTGTCTCGCACTCGGGCTGTCGGCTGCGGCGAACGCGCCGATTCCGGAGACGAAGTTCGGCGTGTTTCGGATGTAACCGAGATGACGACATCCATTTACGTTGGCGCCGAGCACGAAGACCTGCGTCGCCAGGTCGCGCGCTTTATTGCCAACGAGGTGGAACCGCACGCACTCGACTGGGACGAAGCCGGCTTCACGCCGCGCGACGTGTTGAAAAAAATGGGCGCGCTCGGATGGCTTGGGCTGATGTATTCGCCGGACGATGGCGGTGCGGGTGCCGACATGACAACTAACGTCGTGTTTCAGGAAGCGCTGTCGCGCGCGACCTCCGGCGGGTTTGTGATCACGGTGCTGGTGCACACCGACATGGCAAGCCCTCATCTTGCGCACGGAGGAAGTACCGAACAAAAGTCGCGCTGGCTGCCGAAGGTCATCTCAGGTGAGCTCATTACCGCGGTGGCCGTCACCGAGCCCGATGCCGGCTCCGATGTCGCAGCCATCCGTACGCATGCAAAGCGCAACGGCGATTCGTGGGTGATCAACGGCAGCAAAATGTTCATCACCAACGGCGTGCACGCCGGTCTGGTATTCGTCGCGGCGCGCACAGCCGAGGCAAAAGGCTCGCGCAGCCTTTCGATATTCGCGGTCGAAAAAGGCACACCGGGATTCAGCGTCGGACGCGCGTTGAAGAAAAGCGGCTGGCTTGCGTCGGACACGGCCGAGCTGGTCTTCGACAACTGTCGCGTGCCGGCGGGCAACCTGATCGGCGAAGAAAACACCGGCTTCTACGCGATCATGCGTAACTTTCAGACCGAGCGAATTGCACTGGGCTCGATGGCGGTCGGCCACTGTCTGACCGCGCTCGCCCTGGCATATCGCTACGTCAACGAGCGCAAAGCATTCGGCGCGACCCTGTGGGACAAGCAAACCGTGCGGCAGCAACTGTCGATGCTCGCGGCTAAAACGGAAGCTGCCCGTCAGTTGCTTTACCACTGCGCCTGGATGGTTGACCAACAGCGCGACGCCGTACGCGAAGTGTCGATGCTGAAAGCGCTGACCGGCGAGTTGGTTAACGAGGTGACCTACACCTGTCAGCAATTTCACGGCGGCATGGGCTACATGCGCGAGAGCGCGATCGAGCGGCTGGTGCGCGACGCCCGCGTGCTCGCGATCGGCGGCGGCGCAACCGAGGTGATGCTGGAAGAAGTCGCCAAGCGATGGCAGCCCGCGTGAAGGCGCTGCGTATCGTCGTTGCCTTTGCGCTGTCGGCCGCAGGCGCCGTGTCGCTCGCGTTTGAGCGTGTTGCTGTCGACGGCCAATTTCCCCTGCAATTGCAATGGCAACCGGCCCCGCAGAGCGGCAGGCGGCCGGCAATCATTGCGTTGCATGGTTGCGGCGGCTTGTACAACAACCGTGGCCAACTGGACGGCCGTTACACGTCGTACGCACAACGCTGGAACGCCGCAGGCTGGCATGTCGTAGCGCCAGACAGTTTCGGCTCGCGCGGTCAACGTTCAATCTGCACACAGCCTGCGGTGGAGCGCAGCATCAAAGTGGCGCACCGTCGCGACGACGTGTTGCGGACGGCGACCTGGCTATCGACTCGCGATGATGTCGATCCGAGGCGCGTTGCGATTGTGGGTTGGTCGAATGGAGCGAGTACCGCGCTGGAAGTCGTCGATCGATCGTTTTGGCGCGGCCAAGTCCCGGCCGCGATCGTCACTTATTACCCCGGATGCGGTGCGTGGGCGCGCCGCGCCATTGTTGAACCGGCCGCGCCGATCCTGATGTTGCTCGGAGAGGCTGACGAGTGGACGCCCGCTGCACCGTGCCAGCAACTCGGAAAACGCTTTCAGGCAGACTATCCGGAAATGGTAGCCGTGCGCACGTTTGCTGACGGTCATCACGGTTTTGACAGTCGCTCGCCCGTTCGCTTTCGTGCTGACATCCCTGCCGGTCTCGACAAACGAGGCGTTCACGTCGGAGGCAATGCCGTTGCGCGCGAGGCGTCGCTTGCCGAACTCGATCGATTTCTCGGCCACCATCTTCGGGACAAATGACCCTTACCACGCTTGAAATCGACATCAATCATCGCGTTGCGGTGGTGTGGCTGGCGCGAGAGTCGGTGCGTAACGCGTTTAACGAAACGTCGATCGCCGAACTGACGACCGCGTTTGAACAGTTGGGTTGCAACGAGGAAGTGCGTGCGATCGTGCTCGCCGCCAAGGGGCCCGCGTTTTGTGCCGGCGCCGACCTGTCGTGGATGAAGCGGATGGCTGAGTACTCCGCAGCCGAGAATCGGGCCGATGCGCTGCGGCTGGCGACGATGCTGCGTACGATTTACGAATGCCCGAAGCCGGTGATTGCGCGGGTGCAGGGTGACGCGTACGCAGGCGGCGTCGGGCTGGTGGCGGCTTGCGACATTGCGGTCGCATCGCTCGATGCGACGTTCTGCCTGTCGGAAACGCGGCTCGGTTTGATTCCGGCGACCATCGGTCCGTACGTGTTACGCGCGATGCACCCGCACACAGCCCGCCGTTACTTCTTGACGGCCGAGAAGTTCACTGCGGCGGAGGCGTTTCGCATCGGGCTCGCCCACGACCTCGCGCCCCCCGAGGAGCTTGACGGCAAGATCAATGAAATCCTCGGCGCCCTGATGTTGACCAGCCCGAGCGCGGTAGTTGAATCCAAGCGATTGGTACGCGATCTGACGGCACGCCCTATAGACGATCACCTGATCGAGGACACGGCGCAGCGCATTGCCGACATCCGAGCGAGCGATGACGGCCGTGAAGGCGTGCGATCGTTTCTCGACAAGCGCAAGCCACGCTGGGTGGTGGATTACGAGGCGGCGGTCGCTGCCAACAACGAGTCGATGACCGAATAGATGCAGGCGTTTGATATTCCGCAGCTGATCGCGCTGGCCGCCGTGCTGGGCTTTGCGAGCGGAATTCGCCTATACGCAGTGCTGTTGATCGCAGGCCTGGTCGGTTATGCAGGGTGGGTCGAGCTCCCCGGCGGCCTGGCGGTGCTGCAACACCCGTGGGTATTAAGCGCCTCGGCAGTCATGTTCGCGATCGAGTTCTTCGCCGACAAAATACCTGGGGTGGATAGCGTGTGGGATGCGATTCAGACCTTCATACGAATTCCGGCGGGTGCCGCACTCGCGGCCGGTGTCTTTGGCGGCATGGACAACGCGGCATGGACGACCGTTGCGGCGATCTTTGGTGGATCGCTCGCCGCGACCAGCCACTTTGCCAAAGCCGGCACGCGCGCTGCTGCCAACACATCGCCCGAGCCGTTCTCCAATATCGCCCTATCTGCAGTCGAAGACGTCGGCGTCGCCGGCCTTATGTGGCTGGTGCTGAGTTATCCGCTCGTTGCGCTGGGTGTCGTCATCGTTTTGCTGATACTTGCGGTGTGGTTGTTGCCAAAGCTTTTTCGTTTTATCGCCCGCGTTGTGCGAACGCTGTTTGGGTCCGTTTCTCACCGACATGTTCAGCAAGATACTGATCGCTAATCGCGGCGAGATTGCGTGCCGAGTGATAACAACCGCGCGCCGGATGGGAATCCGCACAGTCGCCGTCTATTCGGACGCGGATGCAGGAAGCCGCCACGTTGCAATGGCCGATGAAGCTGTGCGGATCGGACCGTCCGCTGCCAGTCAAAGCTACCTGCGCTTCGAACCCATTGTCGCTGCGGTCCAGGCAACCTCCGCCGATGCCGTGCATCCAGGCTATGGCTTTTTGTCAGAGAACGAAGCGTTCGCTCAGGCGCTGGCAGACGTGAATGTTGCGTTTATCGGGCCGCCTGCGTCCGCAATCCGCGCGATGGGCAGTAAGAGCGAAGCAAAGAAACTGATGGAGCGGGCCAACGTTCCGCTTGTGCCCGGCTATCACGGCGATCAGCAGCAACCTGACGTGCTGCTGGTCGAGGCCGATCGAATCGGATACCCGGTGTTGATCAAAGCGGCCGCCGGTGGCGGCGGCAAAGGGATGCGGATCGTTTCTGCGCGCGGGGAATTTGGCGCTGCGCTCGCATCATGCCAGCGTGAAGCGCAGGCTTCTTTCGGCGATGACCATGTGCTGATCGAAAAATACCTGGAGCGGCCGCGTCATATCGAAATCCAGGTGTTCGCCGACAAGCACGGCAATGCCGTGCACTTGTTCGAGCGAGACTGTTCGGTGCAGAGGCGTCACCAGAAAATTATCGAGGAGGCGCCGGCACCGGGCATGACTTCAGAGCGTCGTCATGCGATGGGCGCCACCGCGGTGGCAGCAGCGAAAGCGGTCGGTTACGAGGGCGCCGGCACAGTGGAGTTCATCGTCGACCGAAACGGTGAATTCTTCTTCATGGAGATGAACACGCGTTTGCAAGTCGAGCATCCGGTCACTGAAATGATTACCGGATACGACCTCGTCGAATGGCAGCTACGTGTCGCGGCTGGCGAAGCACTGCCGGTTTCGCAGGATCAGCTTTCGATTCGGGGCCACGCGTTCGAAGCGCGTATTTATGCGGAGAACCCGGACAAGGGATTTCTGCCGGCAACCGGACAGCTTTCGCATCTTGCGCAACCGCTCGCCGTCGAGTTTCGTCGCAACCTCGATGACAACAGTTTTCATGATGCAGCGCCGGTGCGCATTGATGCGGGCATTCGTGCGGGCGATGCAATCACGTTGCACTACGACCCGATGATTGCCAAGCTGATCGTGTGGGGCGAGGACCGCCCGCATGCATTGGCACGGATGCGTTCGGCGCTCGACGATTTTCATATCGTTGGCGTTACCAACAACGTCGACTTTTTATCACGCCTCGTCGCTAACGATGCCTTTGCGCGCGGCGATGTCCATACCGGACTGATCGAGCAGGAACGTGATCGATTGTTCCCGCATGCCGATCACGACGCACCAGTGCCGGACGAGATGCTCGCCTTCGCATGCGCGCGGATCTTGATCGACGAAAGTCGCGCCGTAACGCAGGACCCATGGAGCGCGACGCTCGGTTGGCGCTTGAACACGACCTATCGCCGTGCAATCAGTCTGCGCTCGGCGTCAGTCGCGCACGAAGTTGAGGTTGAATACGCGCGCGAGGGCTTTGTGTTTCATCACAACAGCAGAGCCAGTCCATTAATGATTCTCGACGCTGCCGGATCGCGCCTGTCGACGCGCTTCGGCGATCGCACCTTAAGCGCCGACGTCGTGCGCACCGGCGACGAGCTGCACATTTTCCACAACGGTCGGCATCGCATGCTGGCGATTGCCGACGTCCTGGCACAAGCGGCCAGTGGGGAATCCGATGCAGGCCGGCTGACGGCGCCGATGCCCGGCAAATTGATTGCGATAGCGATCAACGCGGGCGCACAAGTCGAGCGCGGAACTCCGTTACTTGTGATGGAAGCAATGAAGATGGAGCATACGATCGTGGCTCCGCGCGATGGCAAAGTGATCGAGATCCTGTACGCCGTCGGCGATCAGGTGGCAGAAGGTGCGGAACTCGTCCGATTCGCTGCAACTGTCAAGACCGAACCTGCCAACGCGTGAAACGCGCGGCGCACTCCGGCTAACATTCAGCTAGCCATTCGGAACGTCTAATGCCAACCCTCCCGCAACGCGTGCAAATTGTCGACGTCGGTCCTCGTGACGGGCTGCAGAATGAAAAGCAGATGATCCCTGCGGAGATCAAGATCGAGCTCGTCGATCGCCTGACGGACGCCGGGTTTGGTCATATTGAAGTGACTTCCTACGTATCACCCAAATGGGTGCCGCAGATGAGCGACGCTGCGGATGTGATGGGGCGCATTCGCCGCAAACCAGGCGTTGTCTATTCGGTTCTGGTGCCCAATACACAGGGTTATCTGAAAGCCACCGAATCGGCGCGCGCACTGTGGCCCGATGAGATTGTCGTTTTCGCGGCGGCGAGCGAGGCGTTCTCTCAAAAAAATATCAATTGCTCGATCGATGAGTCCATCGAACGCTTCCGCCCTGTCACGGAACAGGCGCAGCAACATGGCATTCGCATCCGCGGCGCACTGTCCTGTGCGCTGGGGTGCCCCTATCAGGGCGAGGTCGAGCCCGACGCTGTTGCGCATGTAGCGCGGCGAATGAAGGAAGTCGGTGTCCAGCACATCGGCGTGGCCGACACCATCGGCACCGGTACGCCCGAGAAGACTAAGCGCGCGATGGAAGCAGTGCTTAATGTGTACGAGCTTGATGAAGTCAGCGGACATTTTCACGACACCTACGGCATGGCGGCTGCCAATGTGTACGCCTGCCTTGAACTCGGGATTGCGAGTTTCGACAGCAGTATCGCGGGCCTCGGTGGCTGCCCGTACGCCAAAGGTGCGACAGGGAACGTCGCGACCGAGGATGTGTTGTATCTGCTCAACGGGCTTGGCATCGAAACCGGAATCGATTTTGCCAAGGCCGTTGCGACCGGGCAATGGATCAGCGGCATCCTCGGGCGAAAGGCGCATTCGCGCGCGGGTAACGCGGTGACCGCCAAGCTCGCTGCCTAACGTGCAGCGGCAGCGTGAGCAATGTCTCCTGACTTAAAGCCTGGCCTTACATTCGACTTCGACTATGAAGTGCCTGCGACAAAGACCGTACCTCGCCTCTATCCCGAGTGGCCCGAGTTCCAGGACATGCCCGAGGTCTTCGCGACCGGTTTTCTGGTCGGACTGATGGAAGGCGTCTGCCAGCTGGCGATTAAACCGTTTCTGGATTGGCCGCGCGAGCAATCGGTTGGAACGCATGTTGATTTTTCGCACCTGGCAGCGACTCCGCCCGGCCTGACGGTGCGTGTGCACTGCGAGGTCACAAGCATCGCGGGGCGCACGGTGACGTTTCGCGTCAGCGCACACGACGGAGTTGACCTGATCTCCGAAGGAACGCATCAGCGTGTCATCATCGACGCGGCGCGCTTCAATCAGAAACTACAAGCAAAAAAGAGCAGCGTCACTTGAGCTCCAGTTCCAGCCCCGCGGCACCCGAGCCTGCCGCGGTTTCATCGCCATGCGTCTCGGTGTGCAACATGGACACCTCAACCGGCTTGTGTGTCGGATGCTTTCGCACGATCGAGGAGATCGCGCGCTGGTCACAGATGACAGACCGCGATAAGGAAGCGGTGTTGAACAAACTCGCGATCCGGCGCGTGTCGAAGTGATGATGAGTGCGGTGTCTCCGGCCTCCTCGATGGTGGTGCTTGAGCGGGGTTGGGTGTCGTCCAACAACATCGTTCTATTTGATGACGAACACACGGCAATCCTGATTGATTCGGGCTATGTTGCGCATCATCAGCAAACGCTGCAACTCGTGCGCCACGCACTGGCCGGCAGAAAACTTACGCGCGTGATCAACACGCATCTTCATTCGGACCATTGCGGCGGCAACGCGATGCTGAAGCGCGAGCTCGGCGCGACGATCACCATCCCTCCTGGGCACGCAGACGCAGTGCGTCGTTGGGACGAAGCCGCGCTCGGCTATTCGGCGTGCGGGCAGGCTTGCGAGCGCTTTATGTACGACGCATTGATAACTCCAGGCGATCGCCTAACGATCGGCGGCAGCGAATGGCACGTGTTCGCATCGCCTGGACACGACCCCGAATCGATCGTGCTGTGGGATCCAGAGCATCGCACCCTTATCTCTGCCGATGCACTATGGGAGCACGGCTTCGGCGCGATCTTCTCCGAAGTCGAAGGCTCGTCTGGATTTCGCGAACAACGCGCGATATTGCAACTGATCCAGAAGCTGCAACCGATGCGCGTGATTCCAGGCCACGGGCGACCGTTTACCGACGTCGATCAAGCGCTCGAACGTGCTTCGGCCCGTCTGAATGCGCTGGAAGCCGATCCTGAGCGCAACGCGCGCCACGTCATCAAGACGCTGATCAAGTTCTATCTGCTGATCGTTCAGGAGATTAGGACGGAAGATCTGGTCGCGCACTTCAGGGGAAGGCGCTACGCAGAAATCGTTAACGAACGCTTTTTTAGACTCCCGTTCGCCGAATTCATGCTTCGCATGATCGACGAACTCGTTGCCGGCGGCGCGCTCGAATTACGCGATGAAATCGTTGTCAATCAAAACTAACGGCCGTTTTCAAACAAGGAGAGCGGTTGCCAGCAGCGCGAACGACACGAGCCCCAATATGCCGGCCAGCACGTTCAAATCGTCGCCGAAATCAGAGTTGCTATTGGTGTCATCGCCCATGTCATTCCCTTTTTTGAAGCTCTACCTGGAACATCGGCTCCGGCGCGGCTGCAGTTGATCGTCCTGATGGACTAGACGAATACAAGAGATCTGCTCAAAAAACCATCGTGCGCGTCGCGTCGTTCATCGTCCGTGCGATCACGGTCGCTGCCCCGGCATGACCGTCGCACTCGGCAATCAGCGATTGGTCGCGCGCGTGTTCATGCGTTGCCATTGCACATGCAAAGAGGCGCACACCCGCCACTTTGACCTCACGTATGAAATCACCCACAGTCTTGGTTCGCTCCGCGTCGGTGTACGCGATATCAGCCACACCGGGTAACAACCACCGCACAGTTGCCGAGGTAAAGTGCATCTCGACTTCGACTTCGAGTGCGCGCGCTGCCAGCGCGTAAACAAAAGGCGCCGCTGCCAGCGTGGGCCGCGAGGGATCGGCCGACCACAGAACGATCACGAGCTTGTGCGCGTCGCCCGGCATGAATCAATAACCTCGATTGGGATCAATATCGAAATCTTCGGTGTAGAAATCGTCGATCGGCGGCACCAGCTTTTCGGCCAGCCGTGGAAGCAACCATTCGCGATACTCGCCTACTTCCATAAGCGCACTGCGTTCGCCTTCGAGATGAGTTGGCTGGATACGAAACAGCCAACCCGTGCTGTACGGATCGGCGATTACCAAATGAATGTTGTCGACCGCCGCCGAATTGACTTCAATGATGCGGCACGACAGCGGCGCGTGAATCGCCATTGCGGTCTTGCCGGTTTCCATCACGCCCAGCGAGCGATCGCGGTCAATTGCACTGCCGACGGGGCGCGGAGTAAACAGCATGAACTGGCCGTGCGCGGAAACCAGATGCGTCGCACCGATGCGGGCGCCGCAGCCATCGGCATCCAACCGTACCCACATGTCCTGCTCTGGCGCATACAGGCAGTCGCTCGCGAGTCGATCAAGTACGGAATTCACCGCAGACCTCTGCAAAAACACGCTGCCGTGTTCGTGGCGGAAGAGTATGGGAGTCGAACCCACCAGAGATTGCTTGCAACCCCTACCAGATTTGAAGTCTGGCCGGCCCACCGGGACGCGACACTCTTCCGAAGTTTCTTGCAAAAGAATCTCAAGCTCGCCATGGATTCGCTCGCCTGACCAGATGATCGTCGCGCACTCGCCGCATATACCCGACCCTGTCAAAAAATTCCAGGATCTGAATCGCGAGTTTGCGACCAGTGGCAATGCGATCGCGAAAGTCAGCGGCGCGCGCTGCACCGTGACGCTCGGCGACATGGCCGGCGATATCGGCAAGTTCGGCCACCGCGGTCGTCAGAAAAAAGTGGTCGGGTGCAACCAGCGTCACGTCGCCGGTCCGCGCTACCGTCTTGAGCAGATTGCGGACTTCGATCTCGACGATGCCGGTTTCACGCGCGATGTCACGCACCCGTGGTGGCTCGAACTTGCGCTCGTCGAGCAGCGGCTTGATTCGCTCCCAGCGAACACGCTGGTCTTTGCGCAATTCGGCAGTGTGCGTCGGCAGTGCTAGAAACGCGCCACGCCTTTGCAACAAGGATTGCTCGAGCAGCTCTTCAATGATCAGGCCGAAGACGGTGAGTTCGAGCGCAGGCGCAATGAGCCGCCGCAGCTTCAACTGCTCGGTTCCGGGCATATCGGCTTCTCGTTGATGACCGGCTTCGATTGCGCTGAGGATTTCAGTGCGCAAACGCGTCCAGTGATCCGCTGACAGCGCAACACCCGAAGCCACGTGTGCGCCGCTGGCACCAATCAGTCCTTGCACTTCTTCGTCGCGCAAATTCCAGCTCGATGCCAGCCGCGGCAGTGTCATAGGCTCGCGTTCGAGCCAGGCTTGCAGCGCTTCAGCCGGTGCCAAGTCCCGCAGCGCTGCCAGCCACTTCAAACGGGCCGGCGCGCGACGGCCTCGCCGCACCGCGGAACCCTGTGGAACAGCGTCAAGCACCGCACCGCCCGCAAGAGTGCGCTTCGCTGAGGCATCGCGAATCACGAAACGATCGCCTCGGCACACTGCCCACGTGCGATCGAGCGTGAGTGAGACCAACCGGGACTCACCCGGCTCAATCCGCCCCGCATCGAGCACTGCGATTCGCGCCATTGCACTGGCTGTGCCAAGGTGCACGTGCACAGTTGCGGAATCGGTCAAGGCTTTCGCAACGCGTGGCGATAGGGACAGCGTTGCGTCGAAGCGGTCGGCAAAATTGTTCAGCGGCAAGGCTTGAACCCACATGCCACGCTCGAGCTCGTTCTTGTCGATGCCCGCAAGATTAAGCGCACAGCGCTGGCCGGCGGCGCCGGACTCGCTCGCGCGGTCCTGCGCATGGATCGACCGTACGCGCGCAGTAACCGCCCCATGAGGGGTCGGGCCAATGTTGACCGAGTCGCCGACGCGTACTTTTCCGGCGTGAACGGTGCCCGTCACGATGGTGCCCGCACCGGGCAACGTGAAGCACCGGTCGATCGCCATCCGAAAGTGACCGCCATGGGTTACGGGTTGAGTTGTCGTGGCCGCATCGAGCAGATGCGCATGAAGTTCGGGTATGCCGTCTCCGCTTAACGATGAGACTGCGAACACCGGCCAGTTTGACGCCGGCGTGTCGCGCACACGCTCAGCAATTTGCCGACGGACGTCTTCCACGCGTTCGGCGGATGCAGCATCGATCTTGGTCAGCGCAATCGCACCCGCACTAATACCCAGCATCAGCAGAATGTCGAGATGCTCGTCGGTTTGCGGCATCACGCCGTCGTCGGCTGCGATCACCATCAACGCAAAGTCGATACCCGTGGCGCCCGCGAGCATCGTGTGCACCAGGCGCTCGTGCCCGGGCACATCGACAAAGCCCAGCACGTCGTTACCAACGGAAACGTACGCGTACCCCAGCTCGATCGAAATGCCGCGCTTGATTTCCTCGGGCAGCCGATCGGTGTCGCGCCCCGTCAATCGCTTGATCAACGATGTCTTGCCGTGATCGATGTGGCCTGCGGTTCCAACGATCATTCGAGGCGGAAACCTTCGAGGTTCTTTACGAAGGCGCTTTCATCGGCCGGCAGCAGGCACCGCAGGTCGAGCCATAAAGCGCCATCGGAAACCCGGCCGATAACCGGAATTGGCAGCGCTCGAAGGCACGCCTGCAGCCGCTGGATCGCTCGCCCACTCGCCTTGCCTGTCGCGCGCAAGACCAACGCCGCTGACGGCAAACGCTCTGCCGGCATACTGCCCGAACCGATTTGGCTGGCGCATTCTTCGACCGACACGCCGAAGTCTGGAGTCACGGCGCGCGAGATCGACGCTGCCATGCGGTCGCACGCTGCACGGATGTTTGATCGCTCGCGTGTCAGCAACGCCAG